>Ga0080004_1118700_pt1 | contig 45802 bp, 45 predicted proteins | sample WasSprMetagenome_FD_69207 | JGI IMG/M metagenome (GOLD analysis project Ga0080004, IMG submission 69207) | Sulfidic aquatic microbial communities from Washburn Spring, Yellowstone National Park, USA - WS (SPADES assembly) (version 2) | ecosystem: Environmental > Aquatic > Thermal springs > Hot...
TTGAAATGATATGTATAGACATTTCTCGTTTTTCTCTAGGGCATAGAGACATATAGTTGATGCTAAACTAGTTTTACCAGAACCAGGATGACCAGCAACAACAACAAGCCTAGGAAAACCAACAAAATCACCTAAAAACTCTTTAAGATAGTCAACAGCTTTTATACCCATCACATAGCCACCTTTTCACAGCTTTAGAAATTTAGAGACTCTGTACCCGTATTTATAAAGTTCAAGAATTGCGTACCCGTATTTATAAGTTTACATGTTCTTGCAGATAGAGTTTACATAGAGTATCCACCATAAGTTGATACACTATACCTTAGATTTCTATAGCTAGCCAATGCTATCTCGAGGTAGCTATTTTAATGTAATCGGTGTTCGGATGTATACAAGTATTCCGCTAATTCATCTCAATCCACTTCCTCAATAACGTAGCCTAGCTTTCTTTAGAACAATAAGAGCTTCTTAAATATAGATATACCTCCTATGGTTAGTGTTTTTAATAGGGGTTGTACCGAGTTAAGTTCTTTTAATGTTTGCTTAAGCTTATAAGCAGTCCAAAGAGTATTCTGTTTCAGCTGGTGTCTGTTATTGATTTGAGGAGCCCTAAGATAGCTTTTCTATCGAATATAGCGACCCTAGTTTTAAAAATATTGGCTTCTATATTGACATCCTCTAGTGCTGTTTTTATAGAGTTTTTACGTAGTGTAGGAGATTTAACTAATAGTGGTCTTGTTTATGTAGGGAATAGGATTGCTCTTAGAGGTGGTGATGATCATTTCCATCCTTTCGGGAAAACTATGTATCTATACGTATTCGGATTTGCTGTAGCAGTTCTAGCTCTCAGCTCGATAACTTTCATAGGTTTTCTTGAGAGTATCAACGCTATACTTAATCCTTCTAGAATTGAGAATACATGGATAGGTATCGCTATAATACTTGTGTCCATGGCTATAGATCTCTCGGTAATGATCTCAGCTGCAAGAGATAACGCTATGTTTACCAGTAGAAAAGGGTTTAGAAATCCTCTGTTAACCTATATCGTAACTGAAAATATATACGATATAGCTGGAGAATGCATTGCTATATCATCACTAATTTTCTCGAATATCTTCCCGCTTACAGATGGTGTAGCATCTCTAATGCTAAACATTATCCTAGTTATGTACTTGATCAAGATGGTTACAGAGAATATAGAGGTCCTAGTCTATAGATCAGCACCACCATACTCTATCGCTAGAGCTGTAAAAATAGCTTTATCGAATCCAGCTGTAAGAGATGTTAATGCTGTAAAAACTTTTGCTTTAGAACCTAAGAAGTACACGATATTTATGGATATAGAGCTCGACCCGAAGCTCAGTATGGAAGAGGTAGATGAAGTTATAGAAGATATAAAGAGCAATATAATTAAACACGTTAACGAATTCGTCTACGTCCATGTAGAGCCGAGGAAACCAGATAAAGATGTTGATACCCATAAAAAGATCCTAAAGTTGTTATCTAGAATAAGAACTGAATACTGAAGCTCGTAATGAGTACCGTGAATATAACGAGCATCCTGAAGATCTCCTCGCAGTATATAGATTTTTATCTATTCTCAACCTTGTAAAGATGTTGAACATCTTATATCTTATGTTGACAACATCTCTTCAACCGATTTCACTTTGGATTCTAATGTTATCTGTTTATCGAAACGAATATCTAATGCAATATCTATAACGATTCTGTTAATGCTTAAACTCTTCAAAACATCGCTAATACTTGTTAATATGTCTGCTAGTTTGTACATATCTTCAACCTCTATACATGTTCCGAAAGGTGTTAACACATAGTTTACACCTTTCTTCTTCAGAATCTCTATAACCGAAGCTATGTACTTACTTAAGCTAGTGCTAGGTGTTGCAATAGGTATAACCCTTATCTCCGCTAGTATAGCCATAAAACATCTATAAAATAAACCACTAAAAGTTTTTTATACTTAGCTTCAATAATCATCTTATAGCTGGTGAAGTGTATGTCTGTAGCTAGAGTAGATCCTAAGGATATTCTTAAGATTATTCCTGCGCCAACAAAAGGTGTTTTCGAACCTTCGTGGAATTCACTTAAAATGTATAGAGTTCCTAAATGGTTTACAGATGCTAAATTCGGGATATTTATCCACTGGGGTGTGTATTCAGTCCCTGCTTTCGGTAATGAGTGGTATCCTAGGAATATGTATATAGCTAGTTCACCTGAGAACCAGTACCATGTAAAGAACTACGGTTCTTTAACAGAGTTCGGATACAAAGACTTTATACCTATGTTTACAGCTGAAAATTGGGATCCAGATGAATGGGCTAAACTATTTGAGAAAAGTGGTGCGAAATTTGTTGTTCTAGTAGCTGAGCATCACGATGGTTTTGCTCTATGGGATTCCAGCTATACTAGATGGTGTGCTGCTAGAGTTGGTCCTAAGAGAGATATTGTTAAAGAGCTTAAGCTAGCTGTTGAAGATAGAGGTCTTATATTCGGTGTTTCCTATCATAGAGCTGAGCATTGGTGGTTCTTCGAACCTGGTACCAGGGTAGAATCTGATGTAAAAGACCCGAAGTATTTCGATCTCTATGGACCAGCGAAACCAGCATCACTAGATCCTAGAGCTTCTCCAGGGCCGGATAACATCCCACCAGATAAAGAGTTCCTAGATGATTGGATTCTGAGGATTGTCGAAGTTGTCGAGAGGTATAGACCTTGGCTTGTCTACTTCGATTGGTGGATAGCTAACCCTGCATTCGAACCATATCTAAAAGCATTCGCAGCTTACTACTACAATAGATGCGATAGCTGGGGGATAGAGCCTGTTATAGTATATAAACACAGGGCTTTTGAAGAAGGGACGGCTGTTCCAGATCTAGCTGAGAGAGGAACTATCGCTAGTGTAAGGGAGTATCCATGGCTAGCAGATACATCTGTAGACTATAAATCCTGGGGGTATATAAAGGATGCCGAGTACAAGAAACCTGAAACCTTAATCCAGCATATGGTCGATGTTGTGAGTAAGAATGGTGTATTCCTGCTGAATATAGGTCCTAAACTTGATGGAACAATACCTGAGGAATCTAAGAAGATATTGCTGGATGTAGGGAACTGGCTATCTATCTATGGTGAAGTTATCTACGGATCTAAACCTTGGAAACACTTTGGTGAAGGACCTACAAAAGTTGAGGAAGGGTTCTTCACAGAAAGAAAACTCGTTTTCACAGGAAGAGACGTTAGGTATACCGTGAAGCCTGCGTATCCTTTAGGAACAATACTATATATAACAATTCTAGGTGAACCAGGGCAAGAGATAGTTCTTCAACATCTTAAAGAAGTAGGAAGGCATATAATGTACATCGATATACCTGGTACAAAAACAGCTATAGAGTGGAGTTTAACAAATGAAGAGTTGAAGATAAAGCTTGGTAAGATTCAAGGTATAGCTAAGCCATTGGTTCTAAGAGTTCTAATCAAACATTGAATGATTACAGCTTTAACCTAGGGTATAGCAATGAGTATTTATATAGAAGATCTTTGGAGTTTAGTAGAATTTTTTAGAACCATAGAGAATACCTACACATTATCTGTTGATGAAAATTTTACTGTTAAAGATTTAGAGAAGTTGAAGAGCAGGTTAAGAGAGAAACTCGAAGAACTTCTTCTACCTAGGATACCTATAGAATTCCGTGAAGCTTCAATTGATGAAGTATCTACTAGAGATGGTGTTGTAGTTGAGAAGATATCTTATAGACTTCCTTACGGAGTTAAAGTTGAAGGTTTCTTCCTCTATCCAGAGGATAGAGGGGGAGAGAAACTTCCTGCAGTACTAGCTCTACATGATCATGGGGGATTCAAGTACTATGGTAAAGAGAGACTTGTGGAATTTCCTGGTGAACCAGAGATTTTGAAGGAATATAGATCTAAAATGTATAGTGGTAGGAGTTGGGCTGTAAACTTAGCTAAAATGGGGTTCGCTGTTTTAGCTGTAGATACATTTCTATTCGGTAGTAGAAGGGTAAGATCTGAGATAGAAACTAAGATTGCTAATTTTAACGAAGTTGTGAAAAAGTATAACGAAGAAGCTTATAGAATAGAGAATATAGTTGCAAAAACCTTGTACTCAATAGGTCTTAGCGTAATAGGTGTAATTGTGTACGAAGATCTTGTATCGCTTAAATATTTACTGAGTAGAAAAGAGGTCGACCCTAGTAAAATAGGTTCTTGTGGTGCTTCGCTGGGGGGTTTAAGAAGTTTATATCTATCAGCTCTCGATGAAAGAGTTAGATGTAGTGTTGTAGTAGCTTCTATGTCTTCGATAGATGAAATTTTAAAGAAAGGAATAGAACATGCATGGACTCTCTACATCTCGAATATGGTTAAATACTTTGATTTCCCAGATCTAACTCTCTTACATGCACCACAACCACTAATGATTCAATACTGTATAAACGACAGAATATTCCCATATGAAGGTCAATTAAAAGCACATAGAAAGATACAAAATATCTATAGAAAATATGGATACGAAAACAATTACACAGGAATATTCTACGATAAACCACATGTATTCGATGTAGAGATGCAGAAAGACGCATTTTCATGGCTAAACAGATGTCTTAAACTATAAAGTTATATTTTCAGCCAATATAGAGGAAGTAGTTTACAAAAATATTATGAACCTTATTTACAAAGATATATTACATAAAATTGATTATTGTTTAATGCGATGTTCTATATTATTCATACTATAAGTTATGTTAGTACCTTACCCTAGTTCTTAGTTCTGTAACTATATAGAGCATTAAATAATAGTTTAAAGGTTGTTCTCGTTTGTCCTCTAAACTGAGGTCTTATAGCATAGGTAATTATCATACCTTTGCCTAGTTTTATCTCTAAAACTGCTGGTTTCTTTGCAAGTATTTGTTCACCTATTAACCATCCACTTATCAATAAATTGTTGTCAGCAAACCTAGCCACTTCAATATATTTTTCATTTTCATAGTGAGGCGTTATTTCTATTACGGGTTTGTTTATAAATAGCGTTGGTACTTCTCTTGGCATCCCCCAGCCAAGGGGATGTTCAATGTTAATAAAAGTTCTAATTGTTGAACCTGGACAGAAGAATTTCTTAGGGTCGTTAATCTCTTCTGTTACATCTCTTAAAGGTAGTTTAAATCCTTTTGATAATAATTCAAAAGCTTCTCCAAAAATTATTAGTTTGCCTCCCTCCTCTACAAATTTCTTGATATTCTCTACACCTTTCTGACCGAAACCACTTCTATACTCTGGAGGCCAAGGTGGAAGTTTTACAGGGGCTCTCCTTCTTTTAGCAAGTTCTTCTTCTATATTTTCTCCTGTTAGGTATGGTAATGTATCGTTAGGTATTATAAGTATATCTATTTCTTGATTCAATCTCCCCTCTTTGATAGGTTCATCTTTAACAACTTTGTATGAATAGCCGTATGTTTCTAGTAACCACCTTGTCCATCCTTCATCAGTATTACCTCCGTATAGCCTTTGGTAAACCCCTATCTTAGGTATTGAAACTTTCAGTATATTGATATCCTCTAAAGAGTTTTCAAGAGATATAGGTTCTATACCTATTTTTATAGCTGCTTCCCTAAGAAGTTCAAAATTTCTACTACTTGATGGTATGTAGAATGCTCCGTAAGGTAGCTGTATATCTCCTATACTTATCTGCGTAGAGATCCTATAAACATCTATACCTAGGTTAAGAAGATTTACAACAAGTTTATGTGTATCATTATACTTTGGATCTAAGAGCCATCCGTATCTAGATTCTCTAATAACAGGATTAGGTTTTGGTATAACCTCTAATTTTTTTATCTTTGTTTTCAAAGGTTCTACAATCTCCTCTACTATTAATCCAAAGAAATCTGGTAATCTCTCTGTTGCAAGATCGTAAGGTTCTATAGGGTTCCCTTCCCGATCTCTCGTAAATTCATTATCAGGATAAAGAAACTTTTCGAAAAGTTTCATTATTAATGCTCTCCTTGGTTGCGACAAAGGTATAACTAAGCTTCCAGGTGTATAGATTTTTCCTCTATCTTCTATAGGTTCTTCAGCTACAAAAACCTCTACCCCTAAATCCATGAGGATTTCTAGAAGATGTATGACCTCTAAGGTGTCGTGCTGTTTTAACGTTATTATATATGCATAAGGCGGTACACTTTTTCCTTTCTCAATACTTCTCTTAGCTTTTACATACATATTAAGAAGAATGTCGTTCTTCATTTTAGCAACAACTTCTAGGATAGCGTATGTAGCTTCTTTTTGATACTCAACTATATCCTTTAACCTCCACCAACCACCTGGCCATGGATCAGGGTAGTTTGCCGTAGGCCTTTCGCTAGACCTACCTCTTCTGTATCCTCGTAGCTGATGAGGATGGATATAGATTGGCGATGCAATTTTTACGCTAGCCGCTTCTGTAAGTATTCCCGCTATGTTCATGTATATAACAGCTGTTTGAAAAGCGCTTACGAAATCCGGGGTAAACGGGCTGTAGGTTTCTACGCCTTTAAGACCTTCTCTAGCAAGTCTAGATGCAGTATAACTCCCTAAAAATTGTATCTCTCTTAGAACAAGTGGATCTATTTCAGGGTATATAGGATCCATCTCAGGGGATATGAAGAATCTCGCGTTTGCCATCCACATCTGGTGATGATCTATATATATCTGGGGCATCCATTCTCTGTAAACAGTTTTCGCAAAGTATTTACTTTCAACAAGGTTAAGCATAAAAGCATCTCTATTGTTATCATGGCCTGCATACCTGTGGTATAACCATGGTGGAGGAGACCCCTCGAATTCTGTATCTAGATACTTATTATACCAGTCAATAACCATTAATTGCCCATCAGGATTTAGGCATGGAAAAATTATCAATATAACATTTTCTAATATCGTATTTACAACCTCATCATTTCTAGTAGCTAGCTCATAAGCTAGTTGAACAAGAGTTTGAGTACCTCCAACTTCTACAGCATGTAGACTTCCACTAATAGCTACGATAGCTTTTCCTTTTTCCGCTAATTCTTTAGCAGCATTTTCATCTATATCATATGGGTATGCAAGTTTTCGAGAGATCTCTTTGTACTCATTGAATTTCTCCATATTTTCAGGGGACGTAATTATTACAATAATAAAGGGATTTCCATCAGTAGTTTTTCCAAGTTCAACAACTTTTATCCTAGGTGAAATCTTCTCTAAAGTTTTGAAGTATTCTACAATTTTATCCCATCGAGCCAACTTCCTATCTTCCCCGATATCAAAACCGAAAAACTCTTTAGGAGATAAAGTTGTCATGACTAACCTCAGCCATATCCTTCTACAAAACAGAGTCTATATATATTAATCTGTAGCTTAATCGTGTTATCATGTATACACATAAATATTAATACCTATCTCTATAGCTAATCAGTATAGGTGTTAATCGATGTACAGACTACTCTACCCTTTGAGAACATACCTTGTTGTATCAGGTAGATTTGGAGAAGAAGTAAACGTTATGGCTGCTGATTGGGTTACAGTTGTTTCAGCAAAACCATTTATAGTTGCAGTTTCTATTGCACCAACTCGTTATACATATCATTTAGTTAAAAAGTATAGAGAGTTTGTTATAAGTGTGCCGAGTATTGATATGGTTAACGATGTATGGATTGTAGGTTCTGAGAAAGGATCTGAGAAACTTAAGAAAACAAAGTTTGAGTTTGTTCCTGCATCAAAAACTATGACACCGATAATAAAGAATGCTTTAGCTAATCTAGAATGCAAAGTTATTGGCGAACATCCCTATGGGGATCATGTTCTATTTGTCGGAGAAGTTGTTGCCTATAGCTATAGAGAAGATGCATTTAGAGGAGGTGAACCACAGCTAGGTATAGGGTTCTTAGCCCATATAGCTTATGATAAGTTTACAACTATATCTAAAGAGATTATAACTGTGAAAAGGTAACACATTAAAGATGTTCCCACTCTAGACTTTCTTTTTATTTTATTAGCTTAAGGTTAGAGTGATTATTTTGGAGAAAACAGCTTTCCTTGTATTCTTAGTAAATACACTATTTACAGCTATAGGAGGACTTCTACATATCTCACTACCACTATACGTTGCAGAAAACCTAGGAGTATCCCAAGGAGCTATAACATCAGGTTTTATTTTGAGTTTTTCAAGTTTAGTAAGCTTAGTTTCCCAAATTGCATGGGGTTATCTAAGCGATGTTTTTAGAGATAGACTTAGAATAGCTTTAGCAGGGTCTATACTCACACTTATTTTCTTCGCCATAGCATTAATATATCAACAGAGCTTCGAAATAATTAAAGCTATATACATTCTATCTCCAGTAAGTGGAAGTGCCGTAGGTGTTGCTCTATATGCATATACAGCCGATATAGGGATCCACAGTCTTAGTAAAACTATGGGTTTTTTCTGGGCTGGTGCATCTCTTGGATGGGCATTGACAGTAGCTATTACAGGGTTCCTACTTGAATACCTAGGGATAGCCGGAATTTATACGATTGCATTATCTCTTGCATTGATTGGAACAATTTTAATAATAATGATTTCAGTAAAATTTAAATTAAATCTCAGCTATGATCGAGAAGCTAGATTTTCTCTAGAGATATTTGTAAAACTATTTAGAAATAAGTACTTTATAGTTCTATTCATATATTCATTTCTATTTCTTGTAGGAGATATCGTTAAAAATATCTTCGTTGTACAATACATGTCTTATCAACTAGGGCTTGGAGAAACTTTATCAACAGCTATACTAGCTTTAGCTAGTTTTAGCGAAGTTCCTATGTATCTAATTGCTATTAAATCGTTAAGAAGGCTAGGTTCTTCACAGACATTGTGCTTAAGCATGTTATTTATGTCAATATACCTATACCTATACGCTTTAGTTAGAAAAATCCCTGAAGTAGTTACACTAATGATTTTCTACAGTATCCCTTGGACAATGTATGCTTTATCAATATCTGTTCTAATACCGTTAACGGTCGACGAAGAAACTAGAGGAACAGCATTATCGTTAATAAACGCCAATTATACCTTAGTTGGAGCAACATTATCGATACCTCTGGGCTACCTAACTTCTACCCTAGGATACCAAAAAATGTTCATAATCGTAGCTACAACAATAATATTGATTAGTATAATCCTTTCCCCAGTTATATACCCACTAAAGAATCGATACACATAACAAAGAATAAAAACTTAATAACTAAAGGATGAGGGGGTTTACGGGTTAAGTTGAACCCTGATAACTCTGCAGATGAGGGTATGAGAACCCGACCCAATGCAGAGAACCCCGAGGTAAGAAACATATACTCACAACTAATTACAGCTATCCACAGATGATTACCTTGGGGGAACACATTCAGATCTCTACATAGCACTTGTGGTTGATAGCAATGGAAAAATCATTGCTTGGAATGATATTGCTTTAGGAAGAGATGGAGAAGGTATTATATGATAACGAAGAAGAGTTGATTCAGAAACTTTCGAAATATGTCAATAACAAAATTAGTATAAGGATATACCTTCTCAGCAAACCTTTACTATAAATAAGTTCAGCCAATAGAAGGGTGGAGATCTTAATAATTTTATAGAGGAACCAGAGATTCTTATCTAAGGTGGAAACATTGAGTAAATACTTAGTCTCATTACCTATAGCAAGTATTGCTATACCTTTAATATGCATCGCTATCTCGATATCGTTATCACCTTGGTTCAACATTATAAATAACGCATTAAGCGCTCTAGGTCACGCAACTGAAAGTAGTGTTGCACCAATATTTAACTTTGGTTTAAGCTTAGGAGGTAGCCTTATTATCATAACAGCAACTATCATTATAGCGAGGATGAGTAAAGCTATGGCGGTATCTATGACGTTAACAGGTTATGGTTTGATATTGGTAGCTGTTTTTGATGAGGTTTACAATAGGTTTGGTAGACTTCATTTTTGGGTATCAACAATTTTCTTCATATTCATGTCTTTATCGATGATTATATACAGCATTATCACGAGAAACAATATTAAAAGGGTATCTGCTGTTATACTGTTAATAATAGGTTTTATTTCATGGATTCTACATCTATACTATAATATTCCTCCAGGTGCAGCTATACCAGAGCTGATATCAATATTTATATTAATACCCTACTATATAGATATAGTCTTAAGAAGTTTAAAGAAATCTCCATAACTGGTATTATAAACTAAGTTAACTATGATACGCTTTAAAGAATTTCAAATGATATTGAAAACATTTGTATTCATTTCATTACTATATCTATTCGATCACTTGAATTGCTAGCGCATCTTTAAATCAAATGTTATAGAATATATGACAAAGTTATTTATTAAGCTATAGCAGTTTTATTATCGTTGAGAAGTATTTAAGTAAAAAGTATTTATTTTTGTTTTCTAAGTCAATTGAAGGGGTTTGATATGAAGAAGAGAACCTTGTTATTGATAGTAATATCTGTTGTAGTAGTTGTAGCAGTTGTTGCTATAATTAGTGTTTGGTCGTTTATGCAACAGATTGAGAGGATAAGGATAGGGTCTATTGCTTTGATTAAGCTTAGCGGTACTATTAGTTATAGTGGAGCAGGTCTAGGGATTATTTCAGGTGGAGCTATAACACCTTCAGATGTTAAGTACTATATCGATAGAGCTCTATCAGATCCTTCTATAAGAGCTGTTGTATTTATGATTAACAGTCCTGGGGGTTCTGCTGCGGCTTCTGAAGATATTTACCAGCTGATTAAGAGATTGGCTGAGTCTAAGGTTGTGGTTATCTATGGTGCAGAAGTTTTAGCTAGTGGTGGTTACTACATATCTCTTCCAGCTCATAGAATAGTTGTATCTCCTCATACCTTGGTAGGATCTATAGGATCTGTAACAACGTTGGTAGATGTTAGCGAGCTTTTGAGTAAACTAGGTATAAACGTAACTGTGATTAAGTCGGGTGAGTATAAAGATGTATCCTCACCCTATAGACATCCAACAGAGAAAGAGTTAGAGATCCTTAGAGATCTAAACAATAAAGTTGCACAGATATTTAAAGAGCGTGTTAAAGAGCATAGAAGTATAAAGGATGCTGAAGCTTTTGAAGCAAAGATATACCTAGGAATAGATGCTGTAGAAGCTGGTTTAGTAGATGAAGTTGGTACACTAGATAGAGCTATTGAGATAGCTAGACAATTGGCAGGGCTTCCCCCATACGCACCAGTTGTTGAGATAAAGAAACCTGCAGGACTACTCCAAATGCTTTTCGGAGGATCTGAGCTAGAGATAAAATCTCTAGATCTTAAAATAAAAATTGGTAGCTGTAGTATCGCTGATCTAGGGGAGTTCGTAGGTAAACCGCTATACCTATGGATTCCCGGAATTAGGTAGAAAAGCTATAGAGAACATCTACATTGTTTAACCAGCTAATTTTCTAATTCAATCTCTTTTTCTAGATCTTCGAGAAACTTCTTAACAACATCGATTCTCTTAATAGCTATGCTCTTCGCAATATCTGTGAATAGTAGGTTAGGGAGTTGAAGTATTTTGTCATAGAAATGCTGAATACTTTCTTTAAGTGATCTTCCTCTAGATCCACTAAATGCGAAAACTCTTGCTATCCCTATAGCTCCTAATGCATCAAGTTTATCAGCATCGCTAAGTATTTTAGCTTCGATAGACATAGGTTTAACACCTTCAGAAAAACTATGAGATTGAATAGCTTCAACAACTTTCCCCACTTTATCTTCTGGAAAACATGCTAACTTCAGAATTATATAGGCTATCTCTGCGCTATGTTTAGCATGATCTTTATCTCTAGAAACCCTGCCAATATCGTGGAGAAGAGCAGCAACCTCTAGAACTTCTCTATCAACAGGTTCAGGTATGGCTTCAGCTATCTTTAACGCAATATCTCTAACCCTAAGAACGTGATCAAGACCGTGAACCATATCCTCTGGGTAAAGCTTTCTAACTAGGTTCTCTATAAGCTCAATAACTCTACTTCTACTACCTACAAGCATAGCTACAAAACCTCTTAGCTATACCTATAATTCAAGCTATGAACCTCTAAATAAAGTACTGACGTATTTAATTTGTTGAGGTATCTGCGATAGCTATATACATAACTATATAAAAGATATGTTTTTATACCCCGCCTAAAATGGAGATCTCCTCCAGTAGGTGGAGCCTATTGTATCGTGGGATATAGTGCTTCCGACCTCTTTGTATATCTTGGGGATAGTAGTAGCTATAGTACATTATCTAATGGGTAGTTCTGAGAAAGAAGATACTGAGAATCTTGAGGTATTGGAGAAGAGTGTTTGTAGAGGTGATGAAGATTTATAGTGGATATAGTCTTGATATCGATTTACTTAATAATAATGATATTGCTAGGGGTGTTGGCATCTAGAAGAGTTAGCAGTGTGTATGATCTCTACGTTGGAGGTCTGAACATAGGTGGGGTGGCTACAGCATTATCGTTCTTCACAACATACTTTAGCTCAGTTATATTCGTAGGAGCAACAGCTCTAGGATGGAAATATGGATTACTTGTACTGTGGAAAGATATCTTCGTGGTTATTGTAGGTACTCTTGTAGCTTTCGTAGTTATCGGTCCTAGAGTTTTAGCTTTATCACGTAGGTATAGGATTGCGTCTATTATCGATCTCATCGAGATTAGGTATAGGTCGAGGACTGTAAGCTTTACCGCGAGTTTAACGATGTTTGTAGGGCTTTACCTCTACTGTATCTCTATATTGACCGGTATGGCTAGAGCATTAGAAGCCTCTATAGGTTTAAGTTACGAAACCTCATTAGCGATTTCATCTATCGTCACCTTAGTCTACATAGTTTTAGGTGGCTACATAGCGCAGGTATGGACTCAAGTACTTCAGGCTGTTTTCATGTTGTTTATGGCTGTAACACTTGGTGTAACATCTATTGTTGCTGTTGGTGGTTTTAGTAATCTCCAAAATGCCTTAGCTAGTATAGATCCTTCGCTAGCTACATGGCCCTACAGAGATACCTTACCGATGTTCGCTTTCTTCTTAAGCTTAGGCTTTATGGGTATAGGTAACCCTGCGCTTTTGATAAAGTTTATATCTGTTAAGGATAGAATATCATTGAAGAAAGCTGTGCTCATATCTACAGCAACTGTAGCAATATTAACACTATCGCTAAATATCGCGTCTGCCACTATGAGGATTATTTTGAGGAATAGCATCGCTACCCCTGACCACGCGTTTATATACTTTACAAAAACTATCCTACCCAAAGGTTTCGACATACTACTCGTTTTAGCTATACTATCAGCATCTATGTCAACTTTATCAGCTATCTTAAACACGTTAACACATATAGCTAGAGATACTATTGCAAGATTATTGTCAAGAAATCTGGGGAATGAAGTGCTATTCTTTAGATTAACTACGTTAGCTATAGGTATAACCACTACTATACCAGCTTTAAAACCTCCAGAGATGCTTATAACATTGTTTGGAGTCACAACCTCTATCATATCTACAGTTCTCGTAGGACCTATTATCTACGGCTTATTCTGGAGAAAGGCATCAGCATTAGGAGCTCTAGTATCTATGATAACGAGTTTTGCTGTAGCAATAGCTGTAAGTGCTTACGGAGGATTCAGGTTTCCATGGACATACTACGCCTTCATACCATCGATAATACTCTCCCTAACACTACTACCATTAATAAGCATAGCTATACCTAGCAAAAATACTGCAGAACATCATTGCTAACCCAAAGACAAATCTTTTTTATTTTCATTACCCTCTATCTAACCACGTATTCCTCCTCGAATTCTATCTCAATATATAGTAAAGTATATAAATACTGTAAGATTTAAAATTTTATGATTTGGTAGGCATAAAAATTGGGTTTAGGTCTATGAAAACAGATAGTATAGAGTTAAACAAAACTGAGTCGGGCGGTAATGTGGTTAAGAGTTCGTTAGCTGTTTGGGAAGAAGCTCTTTTAGTAGAATTCCTCTACGCTATAGGTCATCTAAATCATGTTGAACAACATCTAATTGAATCTGATTCCTATATAGGAGCTCCGTTGTTTGGAGATATAGTTGATATGTTTAGAGAGCAGAGGAAATTGGTAGGACAGGTAATGTTTCTTTTAGAGAAGTTAGAGACTGTTAAAAGTGGGTCACAAGATTTGAGGTCTTCGTGGGAAAGCATATGGTGTGCATTGAAACATGCTACAACAGCTCTTATACATATAGATGAATGTGTGGAGAAGATCCTTAAGAAGTTTAAGAGTGGGGGTGGTATGGATTACATTGAATGTGTAAAGACGTTGTTAAGAGTTCGCGAAAATATTTTGAAGAACATTATAGAGATGATTAAGAGAGGTAAATCTATCTCGAGTATTCTGAGTGAGAGTAGTGTTAGGTGTAGAGAAGATCTATGTCTTGAAGAGGTTGTTAAACAATGAAATGTTCAGGTTTTGTACTACTTAAAGTTCTAGATAGTACTCCAAGAAATATCAAGTCTAGGATATATAAAGCTATGAATGGTACAACTGTTACTATCAAAGGTAGGAGGTATAGATCGAAAGGTTTGATATATGTTGCTAAAGGTGTTAAAATTGCTAATACTCTCTACGCTATACCATACGAAGAGACATCGAGCGTTCTAGATACACTACGAGAAAAGAATTTACTCAATTATATCCAGATCTTGAATCTCTGTACATGTACATGCGATTAATATCCACAACCTGTTATATATGTTATTCTTCTACATTTATGTTTTTACTGAGACACTCTAGAATTTCGTTACGAATTTCGTCGTATACCTTCTTCCTCCAGCGATATCTTTTCGCAACAGTAGCCCCATAGAGATGCATCAATATTCTTAGCAATACTCTATGCAAATACTTGTAGCTTTTGAAGTGATCTACACCCCAGTACTTCATGTTGTGTTTCCAAGATTTAGCGAATATCTCTATCTGTATATCTGATAATTCGTTAAATGTTCTAAAAGCTTGATCTCTAAGAGCACAATTGCCTAGAGGTACGAATAACAGTGGTACTAGGAATGTTCTAAGACCGTGTTCATCTATAGATTCAACTAGTTTAAGTGTTTGATACGCATCTTCAATATCTTCACTAGGTAATCCAACTATTATTGTTGCTAACGGAACCCAATTATATTCCTCTAAATTAATTAAAGAGTTGAGCACTACTTTAGGCCATTCATCTGGTTTATAAGGCAAAACTTTTCCACGCATATACTTCTCTAATAGTTTAGGAGAACCAGTTTCTATTCCGACCTCTGTTGTTAAAACATATCTCCCGCGGAGTTTAAGCCATGAGAATTCGTAGAGTTTGAAGCTTATGTACTCGAGAACATCTTTCCTATATAGAGCTGCTGCAAGATTTAGATGTGTTATCTGTATATACTTTAAACCTCTACGTTTTAACTCTGTTAAACTATCTACAAGTTTAATTAATGTGCTTGGGTTAGGTTCCCAAGGTGTTTTCGTACCATATAAGAATATATCTTCTGTAACAAGGAGGAGATGATCCTGACCATTCGCAAGATTTACCTCAGCATCTTTTAAAATCTTCTCTATAGCTATATCCCTCTTCAACTGCATTGTAGGGCTGCAGAAAGCACACCCTCGTCCACATCCTCTCGTCAACTCTACTGCTCCATATATAGAAGCTCCTTTAATACAAGGGATCTTCTCAACAGGTGTAGCTAAACCTTTAACATAATTCTCAACATCTTCGCCTACAGATAGCCTATAGAATATAGATGGGGCTACTACTTCACCTTCGCCATCAACTAACACATCAATTCCTAGAGACCTTGGATCTCCATACATATAGATTTGCCATGCACCTGGCCCTCCTAGGACTACCCTAAACCTGTACTTCTTCCTAAGCTTCTTCAAAATCTTTACCAATTTGAAGAATTCGAACTTATTCATAGGTTCGCCGAGACCTAGAAGAACTGAATATGTAAGTGATACATATCCAAGTCCTAGAGGATCTTTTGCACCTATACCCACAACCTTTGTATCTTCTCTAATCACCTCCTCCAGATCATCTGGATGAACAACCGCCACCTCATCTTCTCTAAAAATACCAGACTGTATGAGAGAAGCCTCAATTCTTCTCAAACCAAGAGGGGCAAACTTGGCTCTGAAATCTTGATCTCGTTCAACAGGTCTATACATATTCTCAAGGAGAAACTCCCTAGGCACAACGAATGGTTTAGAGAAAGCTGAAACAAAAGCAATAGCTGGGTTCTTATTATATTCACTCATCTCTGTTGCTGGTGCCGTTAAAACAATCTTCAAAAACATTCACCACATAAACTATTCAGTTACCGAATATGCTGTAAATATGTTATGAATTCTTTAAGATATATAAATTTTCAATAACGTGGAAACATAATTAACAATACTGTTGATGTAGCTACTAGTTATGAAAGAACTAGAATTGATTATCAGAACCTTGAAAAACAAATTTAGCTTAAGACTTTCTTAAGCATCTCCAGCAGTTTATCTAGATTCTGAATCTCTATCAACGCTCTTAGAAATGTGTAACCAATACTTGCATCAAGTTCGTAGAAAGGTTCTAAACCTGTTTTTGCAATAATTTCGAGGAAATCTCTATAAGATTTAGCATATCTATCAAGATCCTCTAAACCTATATACTTAGGAATCTCGAGATTAACAGATACAACAAATTTCCTATCTTTCTCAGAGATCTCTATAACGATATCATCTCTATGTATTCTTACACTTTCTTCAGCTTCAAATCTAACACCTAGACCTTTTAACAAATCTTTAACAACTTCAATCCATTCACTACCAAATCCAAACTCTGAAATCTCCTCAAACATGATCTACACTAAGATGTTAATGAACTAAGAAAATTAAAAGCTTCTTCAACTATAACAACACTAATCAATAATTACGTACTTACGTGGATTCTACATCGAAGAACTTGTTAAAGCTCATATTCAACAATACTTTTCTTCTTAATCAGCTCATCAATAACTTTCACGATATCAACAATTTTCTTATTTAAGAGAACTTTAATTACATCGTCTAGCTCTTCAAAAGACTCTATAAATATACCTCTAAAACTATCCCTAAGCCTTAAATGAATTGATAACCCCTCTAGCTCAGAACATTTCTTCATCTCTCTTTTCGGTAACTTAACGATTTCTACAACAGTTTTACCTACTTCTACAACAGGTTTCTCTTCCATTCTTTCAAATATTCAATATATTCTCAAGTTCTCCACTAACTGTTTAACATCTTCACCTTCACTCATACATTCCTTACCTAAGGAACTGTATACACTTACTCCATCTAAAAATACCTTACTTGAGGAACGAGAAAGTATCTACTTCCTGCTATATACATTTTATACACACATTAAGATTTCACTATAAATATCGCCTAGGTATTCACATGAATATTCTACATACCCAGGGAGGCCTTGAATTTCAATATAGAACTTCACAACAGATTGTGAGCTTCTGTGGAAAATAAACTTGAAAAATAACGCGAACAGAAGTCGTACTAAAATGTTTAGAATAGAAAGATTTAATTGTGTAACAAACTCAAGGAAATAGGGTCTCTTAGCACCAGTTCTGCAGATCTGATTGTATGTCACATTAGTTATACAGTCGATATCTATTACGTATAGTATTGAATAAGAAAACACGTAAGTTATTTATTGGATTAGTTCATTGATAACATGGGCATTAAGCTATTATGTTCTATAAAGTGAGAAATGAGCTACAATTTCTCAGTATATTTATTATAATAGCAGAATTCGTCAGCCAATAGGAAGAACTGATGATTATTTGCACTACTTGTACGATGTAGAGATAAATAGAGAGAGCAGTGGCTTTAAAGGTCAACAACTACTATACATGGTTACAAGTATGTGGATAAAAACAGCGTCTATATGGTATGCTTTCCAACCTTCTCCTTACCCTAAAGAGCGAGGTTCCTTGGACGATTCATTGGCCCCCCCATCTATTCGGGGCTGTAAACAAGTAGAGAAGTGCTTTTACCTTGGGTTCCGCAGAATCCACAACTATCTGTAGCAGGTTATAAGGCAAACAGATAAGAACGCTCTTTGTTATCTACAAACAATTGCTTCGATAGACCTAAGCATATAGTGCTAGACTACCTCCCAACATCAAGAAGAAGATAACTGAAGAGACTAACAGTTAGCGAAATGCTTGAAGTAAAGCGTATACTTGAGGAAAGGAACTTAAAGACTATTATTGTACAGATAGAACGTGGATACATAGAACCCAGAAATAGAAGACTAGGACACTTCTTTTAATCTCGTAGGCTATTCACGATTTGGCTAACATGAATTATGTTTACTTAGCTTTGACTGGTTAACTTTTTAAGTTTAGTTAATCTCACTATATCACTATATCTTGGTAACTCATCTATAGCAGTGTTTATTTTGAAAATTAAGGCATAGTTATACTGCTTAAGGAGCTGAGGACTAAAGCTGGTATAGATCTGAGGTTGTTGCTGAGATTAGGTGTAATGAAGTGTTGCTGAGGCCGCTTAAACCGGTTATTGTAAGAGTTGACCGGGATACTGTTGAAAAGATTTTGCATGAGGAAGAGAAGATGGAAGAGGAGAAGCTGTGTGAAATCCTCAAAGAGATACGTTCTTGACATAAGTGTTGCACTAGCTTACATAGTTGAAATGCTCCTAGTAGAGACAGAGTTGTAGAGATTTTTAATGCAGCTAAAGAAAGTAAAGTTGTATATGGTCTACCCTAGCCTCTCATCTACATCAAAGCTTTTGCCTATACCTTAGATTATCCTCTCCCAGCTAGGTACTCCTTAGACCATAAGTTCACAGAGGTTGTGTCACAGTAATTATTTAGAGGATCTATAACTGTAAATGTTAGAGATTAGCAAAACTGTTTATATCTATCTATAGATAGTTATAATTAGTGCAAAGCTTGTTACGGTTTTAAAGAAGGAAAACGATTTGCATGTTCCTATTACGATTTAGAATATGTATTAGTAATTATGAACTTAAAGTTAAATATCTTCTTTGTACTTACTATATCTATATTGATAAAGGGTTTGTTAGAGGTTTGGTCTATGAGTTTTGAGAAGATTAAATTTGGTATAGATGTGCTAGACGATGTTTTACCTGATGGAGTACCTAGAGCGTCTTTCATAATATTTGCTGGACCAGGAGGTTCTGGTAAGACTATTCTAACGATGCTCATAGCTAGACAGTTTTTGTTAAGAAAAGAACCTGTTATATATGTTATTTTTGACGATGATCCAGCATCTCTTATGAATATTCTTCAGAGTCAAGGGGTAGACATATATAGCTATATAAGTGAGAGACTTCTGATGATTGTTGATGGGTTTAGCTTTAGGATAAAAGAAAAGAAGGGGAAAGTGCATGTAGCAGTTTTAGAAGAAGTAGACCCTATGAACACCGAGCAAGTTCTACACACAATTACACAATTAATCGATAAAATAGAGACAAAGAACCGGGGTCTCGTAGTAATAGATTCCTTAAACGAGCTCATTACATACCACGGATACATTAAAGTAGGTGAATTTGTTAAAAACATCAGAGCGAACATATCTAAATATAGAGGAATTTTAACTGTAGCTATAATCCATACATCGCATAAAAAAGCAAAGCGTTTTCAATCTTTTATTGAACATGTAGTAGATGGATTAATATATGTTGATCAACAGTATAAAGATAGCGAACTTTTAAGGTATATAATGGTAAAGAGAATGAAGGGCGTAAGACATAAAACTGAAAAAATAATGTTTACAATTACTCAAAACGGTATAGAGAAGGTAATCTAAGGATCAAATAAGATACATGCACCTTCTTCAACTAATTAAAAAATATTCACAACTACGAAGTAAATCTCTTGGTAAAACATATAATCTAATATATGCAAAATATTTATATATGCTTATATATCTATAAGCAGTGTTTCCATGGATACAGACTGTTTAACTACGGCTAGGGATAAATAGCTATGGATATGTGTATAAATATCGAAAACTTTGTCTATATCGCTGAAGATGTTAAAACATTTGATATACATGTAGCTTACACAGTTTCATGGATTGAAGAAAATAATGTCATTTTTAGTTACCCATTTGAAGATGATATTATTCAACTTGTAGATTTTGTTAAGAAGAATTTTACTTTGGAGAACTTGAAGAATCATAAAGTTGTAAGAGCATATAGAGATTTCTTTTGGAGATTAGGTATAGATCCAACTAAAACAAGACCTGCTAGTGAAGCTCTTGTTAGAAGAGCTCTTCGAAATCAATTTCCGAGAATAAACCCTATTGTAGATGCTGGAAATATTGCATCTGCATATACACTCGTACCTATAGGGATGTACGATTTAGATAAAGCTTTACTGCCTTTGAGGATCAAGTTGAGTATGGGAGGCGAGATTTTCAAACCTATAGGCGGAAAAGAAGAGGTACTAGCTAAAGGAATACCAATACTTATGGATAGCAAAGGAATTGTAATGCATATATATCCTCATAGAGATTCTATCGAAACATGCGTTACAGAAACTACGAAGAAAATAATTACTATTGCAGCAGGTGTACCAGGGGTAGATAAAGATCTTGTGATCAAAGCTGTAGAAATAGTTGTAAACCTCCTTAAAAAAATTGGATGGAAATCATGCAACGAAGTTATGTATAGATATTAGAGTTCTATTAAATTATTCAGATCTTTTTCTACGGAAAAGTTTCAATGTGAATATTGTTTCACTGTTCACAATTTTTCTAAGTATTGTAAATACTATCAATCCATAGATAATGTTCGATACAGTAGCTATTAATGAAGCTGTATAATCTTCTAAAAGAATAAGTTTTGGAAGAAATGCCGTATTTGCAATAGGTACTAGAGATATTGCTAGCCTCGAGGTCTGTGTTGAAGTCTCTATAAACATTGGGAGATATATTACGATGACTGTAGGCCCTAGGATATTTCCTATGATTGCTTGGGCAGTTCTAACATCTTCAGCAAAAAGACTGAGTAGCAACGATAGAGATACCATAAATAGAGCTAGACCGATTACATTTACTATCATATAGGGTATAAACTCATTAGGCATTGAAAAACTTGTTAATGTATCAGAGCTCGGTATTTCCGCTACTGATGTAGGTATTGCTGTTTTCAGTATTTGGCTAAGGAACAGTTGGAATAGTATAAAACTATAGGCAATCATGTAGATAGAGCTAATAAGTATCGATGTAAAGAGCTTGGCCCCTACAACACCCATTCTGTTTATTGGTAGAGATAGAAGAGTTTCAAACATTTTCTCTTCTTTCTCAATAGCAATACCTGTAGCAACTAGCTGAGCCGCGAAAACAACAAGTAGAAGTACTATCAATGGTATGAATATATTTCCCATTGTAACAATACCAAAAAACATGTCAGGGTTTTTAACGATTTTTCCTCCTAGTAAACCTACAACATCTCCGAAGACAATACCTGAAACGAATTGTTCTGGAATATCTTTCTCCTTAGCGATAGATTTCAATAAAACTGAGTTGAATTGAGAAATATATGTTCTAGCAATTTCTAAAGCACCTCCTTCACCAATAGTTAGAGACTCTATCTTTACGTAGGTTACGATATACGTTGGTATAGCTTTTGTTATGTTTTCACTAAAACCTTTTGGAATGATGAACAGAATCTTCGTAGTAACATTCTGAAGCTTATTAGCAATAACGTTTTCTACATTTTCATCGATGATATTTACATCAATACCTAAATTCTTTAAGTAGCTTACAAAAGTTTGCGAATAGATACCTCTATCCATATCTATAACAGAAACAACATAGCCTGCTTTAACAACTTGTTTAATCTGCTCTACAGCAGCTTGACCCAGTACTCCGTAAATTACAATCATAAGTATCAGAGGTACTATAACCATTGCTATAAGCATCCTAGGGTCTCTAGCTAGACTCTTCAACTCTTTAACTACAAACAACCAAAATGACAAATCTATACACCTGATGCAAGCTTTACGAATACTTCTTCAAGATTTTGAACTTCGAATTTCTCCAAAAGCTCTTTAGGTCTCCCGATAGCGAGTATCTTACCTTTATGAATAATAGCAACTTTATCACATAAATATTCGACTTCAAGCATATTGTGACTACTAAGTAAAACAGTTCCGCCTGTTTCTTTAGCGAATTTCTTTATAGCTTCTCTCACATGAACAGCGTTAATAACATCTAACCCAGATGTAGGTTCATCGAGTATTGCTACCTTAGGTTTCACCATCAATGTTTTTGCAATTAAAAGTCTTCGTAACATACCTTTGCTGTAGGTTTTCACTTTATCGTTCAGTCTTTCACCTAAACCACTAAGTTTTACTCCAATTTCTAAGTATTCATCAACCTTCTTAGAATCTTTCGTATAGAGTTTTGCTATAAACTCTAGGAATTCTAAACCTGTGAGATACTTATAAGCACCTGCATCCTCAGGTAGATAAGATATTATTTCTCTGACCTTTGGAGCATCTTTAATAACATCATAGTTATTAACGATAACCTTTCCCTGGGTCGGTTGTAGAATCGTAGCTATAATCCTAAGTATAGTTGTTTTACCTGCTCCATTAGGCCCTATCAATCCGAATATTTCACCTGGATATACATAGAAAGAAATGTTGTCAACAGCTCTAATATTCTTTTGGTAAACTTTAACAAGATTTTCAACAACTACAATTGGTGAAGTTAATGATGTCAGACTTTCCACCCAAGGGATACTTATTATAGATCTCCTCTGCAACAGATAATAACTCGCCGGAGTAAATATGTTCTTGGTGTACACTTTGTATAGAATAGCGTTTGAAGTATATTTAAGAGGATTGCCTACGGAAATGGAGTGTCTTAGCAAAATACGCGAGGTGCTAAATAGCTTAGGTAAGTGTATTGGTTCAGCAACAACTTTTATTTGTTTCTATAAAAAGAGTATAGTTAAAGTAATCCCAAAGTTTGAAGAAACTTCTCGTAGGATGCCAGCGTTACCACCTTTGTATGAACCTATTCAGCAAACTCTACAGATAGTTATCACGTTAGAAAGCAATGACGTCGAAAACCTTGCTGAAGTTACAGAGCGATTACATAGTTTAGTAAAGGAATGCAGTTTAATGATAAAGTTAACAGGTTAGATTAAGATATTTAATCTCAGCAACAAGATTAAGTAACGGTGTCGATTATGGACTTGAAATCCTTTAGTGATAAAATAGCAGAGATTATAGATAACATTAAGAAAAGCGTTGTTACAATTACAACTGTTAGACTTGCTCTAGATGCTCTATTTGGGCTTGCACCTATACAAGGTGTAGGCTCAGGGTTTGTTGTTGATGAAAGAGGTTTCGTTGTAACGAATAGCCATGTTGTTAGAGAAGCTCAGAAGGTAACAATTATACTTCCAGATGGTGAGAGTGTTGAAGGAAGTGTAGTTGCTTCAGATCCTCGTAGAGATTTAGCATTACTACATGTAGATGTTGAAGATCTTAAACCTATGAGGCTGGGGGACTCTGACAAGGTTAGGGTAGGGGAGATAGTTTTTGCAATAGGTTCCCCATTAGGTTTACCAGGTTCATCTGTTACAATGGGTGTCATTAGTGCAGTGAATAGAACGATTATAGGAGAAGATATAGTTCTAGAAGATCTTATACAGACAGATGCATCAATAAATCCTGGCAATAGTGGAGGTCCTCTTGTAAATGTTGATGGAGAGGCTATAGGTGTAGCAACAGCGATAATACCTTATGCACAGGGTATAGGCTTTGCTATACCGATAAACACTGTCAAGAGGTTTCTAGACATGATAACAAGGTTTGGAAGACCTGTTGTGGCGTGGATAGGTGTTTACGTAGCTCCTATAAACAAGTACCTAGCTAAAGCGTATAAGCTTCCTCTAGAAGAGGGATTAATTGTTGTAGATGTTGTGAGAGGAGGCCCCGCCTACAGAGTTGGAATTAGAAGAGGCGATATCATAGTCAAGGCTAGTGATAGAAAAGTTGAAACAGCTAAAGACTTAAGATCAGCTGTTGAAGATTCTATTAGTAAAGGCTACGTTGTTCTCGAAATATTTAGAGATGGTAGAGTATACGAAGTTGAAGTTCCTGTAGCTGTTGAAGCATTATAATTACAGTAAGTCATTATTTTTACCTATGTATTTTCCATTACAAGATGATAAGCTATAACTAATATTGAATGGTATTGGTTTATGGAGAAGCTTATTTTCGCAGATGGTCACCTTCATAGCAATCCTATTAAAGGTATGGGGATAAAGGTTATATCAAAGAAATTTATAGATGTTGGTGGATGGTTTATAGTTCTAGTTTCTCTTCCTCCATATCACTTTGGTTTAGATAATTCTTTTGAGGGATATGTTAGATCGGTAAATATTTTAATTAATGAATGTCGATTATCACGTGAGCAAGGGTTAAAAACAGTATGTTTAGCTGGTGTACATCCAGCTGCTGTAGAAGACGAGATTACTAGGAGTGTTAAGCAAGGTGTAAAAGTTTTAGAGAAATTTCTAAGGGTTGTAGACTATATAGTTAAACTTATACGTGAGGGACTTGTCGATGGGTTTGGTGAAGTCGGTAGACCTCACTATAAAGCGTCTCCAGAAGCTTTTGTAATAAACTCAATAATTACAAGGTACACTCTTACCTTAGCTAGAGAATTGAATGTACCAGTTCATTTACACCTAGAGCAGGGTGGGGATCTAACAGCAATAGATATTGAAGAACATATAAACATCCTAAGCTTAGAAAAATCAAAAACAATACTTCATCACGTAGATGTAGCAACAGCTAAAGCATCTCAAGCTAGAGGGATGATATTCACAGTTCCAGGGAAATACCAAGTTCTTAAGGAAGTATTCAAGACATTAAAACCTGAGTATATGGTTGAAAGCGACTTTATTGATGATCCCAATAGACCAGGGGTCTCATCCTACCCATGGGATATTGCTGAGAGTCAGATAAAACTTTTGAACGAAGGTCTAGTTAACCAAGATTATCTCTATAGAATAAATGTTGATACAATAACCAAAATATACAATATTAATCCTCCCTAAGTTAGTTAATCGGTGTCCAAATAGCTTAGATAATTTTATCATTAACATATCTATATCAAAAGAATTTCAGCTGCGTCAACATTCATCATATTTCAGGCTGTGGAATCTTCATCATTATGCAATCTTCTATATAGTTTTGTACAACTAGTTAGTAATCTCCTGCTGATAAGCTAAAGTGCTTAACTCTATAAATCTAATGTAGCTATCTTATTGGGTGTAGAAAACGAATACCCTAGTCATTAAGCATTATAGTAATCTCTTAGTTAAGAATACTATTTATGAATTTTGTAGAGGTAGATGGGTTGCATTGGAAGGGTCTAGAGGGAATGAGAGGATATTTATACGTTATAGAGGTGGGAAACCATTGGTCTTCGAGAACTCTTCATCTGTAATACATTACGTTATTAAGTACAGAGAGCTTAATGTACGAACAATTTATGCATCTATTAATATCTATGGTGTATTGAGTTCACAGGATTTTCTTGACGATCCATCGAACATAGTTACTGTAACACCTTTCTGGGATATTGATATTGATGGGCTTGATAACTGGAGATGGGCTATTGAGATAGCTAGATTGTTTGTAGATTTTTTAGAGAAAATAGGAATAAAGAGGTCTGTCTACCTGGTGTGGAGTGGGGAAGGTTTGCATATTAGAATCCATGAAAAAGCTATACCTTCAGAAGCTTTATTTGATAGAAATCCTGTTGATGTAGCTTACGCTATTGTGGAATACGTTATTGAACAGAATAAAGAGCGTTTAAAAGAAGTTGTTATCAAATCGAATAGCGCTGTTAAGATTGAGAACTTAGTGGATATTAAAAGAGTTTTTACAGTTCCTCTATCTCTTCATAGAAAACATGACTTAGTAGCAGTAGTTTTAAACACTAGAGATATAGATTCTTTCGATTTATCGTGGGCACAGATTGAAAACTTTAAATCATCTGATGCTTGGAGGATGTATAGTATTGGTGAAGCAGAGAACTTAGTTGTAGAAGCTTTAAAATTTCTAGACAAAACGAAGACCAGGACAAAGATAAATTCAGAAAATGTTTCCACACCGCAGCTTGGGCTAGATATGGTTAAAGTTGAGGGGGAGATACCAAGGTTCCAGCTCATGGCTATATTGCAGGCAGCTAGATATTATCTTTTAACTCGGGATATAGAGAAAGCTAAGAGCTTTGGTCTCAATAGAGCTATCTTCTATGCATATCTTAAATACTACAGTAGAGGAGTTAGAAGTTCTAGAGGTAGAGGTTCAGAGGATGGGGAAAATTTGAATAAATTTGAAAGATCTAAAGCTTTGTTTGTTGAGGATGGGGTTGAGGTTTCTCCAAGCGGATTGTTTATAATCGGTGGAAAAGAGCAAACACCAGAGGATTATGATAAGAATGTTATTAGAAAAGTAGAGACTGCTCTGCCGTACGAAATTGTGTGGAATGCTGCTTTAAAATATGTATCGAGGTTCCCAAAGCATATCCTCATAGATCCTCAGAAATTCTATGAATATGTATATGAAGCTGTAAGGGATAACTTTATCAAAAAAGTTATCCTTCCTATGGTTAAACAACAAGATCAGTTATCTTTTAGTTCAGGTAAAAATGATCCTGTTGGCATACTTAAATGGACTAAGAAAGAGTTGAATAATAAGAAAACAGACAGCTCCTCTCAATAAAAATTCTTTAGCTACCAAATATCTACGATTTTAGTACTCTTTAAGACATAGTCATCTTGTTATTGTAGAAGCTCTTCAACATTTTCTCTTAATATAGCTGTAGTCCTCTCTGATTGTATAACACATAATGCTTCAACTGCTTGTCCATACATAGTTGCATAGATTAATGTACCCAAATTAAGGTTATATATGGTATCTCCACTTTTCCATCCTTAGAACTTGTGCTAACATATATATGAAGCCTCCTTGGAATGCATCTTCAGCTCCTATAGAATCTATGACATTAACTTTAAAAGCTTGTTGATGTAATAGCCTTCTACTTATAGCTATGTATGTCCTTTTTCATTGTCAGTAACTAGAACTATCCTAGCTGTTTCTCAATAGATGACGATACACATCTTCTTATATTTATTGATTTCGAGGTTCTTCCACCATCTACTTCTCAACGGTCTCTCCAAACCCTCTCATCGCTGGACATTATCACTAGTTGCTTAATGGTTCATCGTTTTACAGTTCTCGGAAACCAAGGGTTGCAGAGGAGGTGATGTTTATAGGATTTATAAATTTTTGTGAGTGCTGAAAAGGTCTTGGTTACTAATGTACACAAACAACGTAGGTGACCATGAAAACTAAAACATCCAACCAACATTATAGGTGAGAATACTTATTGAAAAATATAATGTTTGACACTGTGTCTAACTCTCCTAAAATCCTATTAAGAGCGTTTTGAAAGCTAGTATTATAAGTGTGTTTACATTAGGTAATCTTATCAACCTGCTGTGAAATAGACTGAGTTTTGCCATATGCTTGGTGTTGAAATTGGATATAAAGGCTTTGAAGATTCGTGTTATTGGTATCGTGCAAGGAGTTGGTTTTAGACCTTTTGTTTACAGACTTGCTAAAAGTCTTAATTTAAAAGGTTACGTTGTTAATCTTGGGGGTAGCGATGTTGAGATCTATATTGAAGGAGTTAAGGATAGGGTTGAAGAATTCATGAGAAGGCTATTTACAGATAAACCACCTAGTGCTAAGATATTGAGTGCTATTATTGAAGAAGTTAAGTCTGTAGGCTGCGAAGATTTTGTTATTTTGAGGAGTAGACAAGATACGATATATAGGAGTATGGTACCTCCTGATATAGCTATATGTAGAGATTGTGTGAAAGAGATTCTAGATCCTAACAGTAGATTCTATCGTTATCATTGGAATAGTTGTGCATGGTGTGGACCGAGATTCTCTATGATGTTTAAGGTACCATATGATAGAGAGAATACGGCTATGGCTATGTTTAAATTATGTAGTGAATGTTCTAAAAGTTATAGTGATCCAAACGATGTGAGAAGATTTCACGGTCAAGGTATTAGCTGTGGTAGATGTGGACCGAAAACTTTTGTATATAGTAGCGATGGTAGTAAGCTAGATGTTGAAGACCCTGTTAAATTTATTGCTGAGAAAATTATTGAGGGTAAAATAATCGCTGTAAAAGGTGTGGGTGGTTATCACATAGCATGCCTTGCATCTGATGATCGTGTTGTTTCAGAGTTGAGGTTTCGGAAGGGGAGACCCTATCAACCTTTTGCTCTTATGGCTAGAGATTTCGATATTATTAAAGAAATAGCCTTACCTCCTCCAGGTGCTAGAGAGCTTTTAGAATCTCCACAAAGACCAATTGTTATAATGCCGAAGAAAGAAGGATCAAAGGTCTCTGAATTTGTTGCTCCAGGACTATCGACTATAGGTGTTATGCTTCCTTATACAGGTTTCCAAATTCTACTGTTGAACGAAATACCCGACGGTTTCCTCATAATGACTAGCGGTAATATCCACGGTGAACCTATGTGTATTAATCTTGAATGTGTTTTAACTAAATTGAGAAATGTTGTTGATTATGTTGTTGAACATGAAAGAGTTATAGCTCACAGAGTTGATGATAGTGTTGTAAGGTTTACAGATGGAGAACTCACTATGCTTAGGAGAGGGAGAGGATATGCACCTAGATGGATAGAAGTTCCTGTTAAACTACCTGAATCAGTAGCTCTTGGAGCAGAACTACAGACAGCAGGAGCTATTGCTTTTGAGAATAAAGTTATTTTAACTCAGTTCATAGGTGATTTAGACAATATAGATACATTAGAAGATCTAAAAAGAGAGTTGATGTGGTTTATCGATGTATACAACATTAAGCCGAAGATTGTGGCAATAGATATGCATCCACTATACCGCAACAGGTTTATAGCACGTGAATTTGGTGAGAAGATGGGTGTAGAGATTGTCGAGGTACAGCATCATCATGCCCACGCAGTATCGTGCTTAGCTGAATATGGTTTAGATCCTCAAAGCAAGGTTATTGTTATTACAATCGATGGGACAGGCTACGGTTTAGATGGAGGTATATGGGGTGGGGAAATCTTGTTGACAACTTATAGAGATTTTATTAGAGTGGGAAGTTTAAGACCTTTTATTCTTCCTGGAGGAGATAGTGCAGCGCTATATCCTGCTAAATCCCTTATATCGCTGATGGCTGCTGCAGGCTTTAGTGAAGAAGAAGTGTTTAATATACTTTCTTCGCTTGGTCTTGATAGATCACTTCCTTATGGACACGAAGAGTTGATGTTAACATGTATACTAGCTAAGAAAGGTAGAGGTTCGAAGGTTACAAGCTTGGGGAGGGTTCTGGATGCTTTTTCTGCTCTTCTAAGAGTATGTACTAAGCGTACTTATGAAGGTGAACCTGCTATAAGACTTGAAGCATTAGCAGATAGAGCTAGGAATGAAGTTGATTATAGTGTAAAGATAAGTTTATACGAAGATAGGTATACTTTAGATACATTCGATATGCTTAGATGGGCTATTGAAAATATTAAAGAATATCGTAAGGAGGATATGGCTTTAACTCTTCTAAAGAATATAGGTTGGGGTCTTGGCTACATAGTTTTAAAATATTTAAAAGGGTTGAGAAATGTTGAACAAAAGGTTTTTGTTAGCGGTGGAGCAGCTGTAAATACTTATATTATTAAAGGTATTAAAGAAGTTCTTCAAAAAGAAGAGATTAAGGTTTTGTTACCTAAAGAAGCTCCTCCAGGTGATGGGGGTATAGCTCTAGGTCAAATAGTTATAGCTTCTCAGGTGGCTGGTTTTGGATAGAGAAGGACTAGATTACTTCTATAAAGTTATTGAAAGTGTAGAGAAAGTATTTAGATCAAATACTGATTTAGCTAATATTATTGTTCAGAATATAGAGAGGATTGTAAATAGGTTAGTGGAAAATCTTGGTCAAGATCTGAAGATAAAGATAATGAACTTCTGTGGAACACATGAATGGACAGTAACACATTTTGGTTTAAGAAGTTTAGTTCCGCAAAATATAGAATTAATAGCAGGTCCTGGATGCCCAGTGTGTGTAACGCCTTCTTACTATATTGAGGAAGTATTGAGGTTAGCTCTCGATGGAGTTGTTGTATATACGTATGGTGATACTTATAGACTTAGAACAATTAAACCTGTTAAAGGTGTTAGATCTTTAAGTGAAGCTAGAAGCTTAGGAGCAGATGTCAAAGTTGTTACAGGGTTAGTTGAAGCTATTGCAGACTCTAAGAAGCATGGAAAAGACTCTATTTTCATAGGCATAGGTTTTGAAACAATAGCTTCAGGTTATGCTAAAGCTATACTATCTAATGCTATTCCTAATAACCTTAAGTTGATGAGTTTAGTTAAACTTACACCTCCGGCTATGAGGTACACCCTTGATATACATAGACAAGAGCTGCCTGTTAAGGGTGTTATAGCTCCTGGTCATGTATCTACAATAGTTGGGGCTAAAGCATGGCAACAAATTTCAGAAGAATTCAAAATACCTATAGTAATATCTGGGTTCGAGCCAATTGACGTTATGATCTCAATATTAAAGATACTTAAACAGCTATCTGAAGGTATATATGGTACAGTAATTGAGTATAAGAGAGCTGTTACATGGAATGGAGATGAAGTTGCACAGAAAATGATTAATGAGATTTTTGATGTTGTTGATGATGCGTGGAGAGGGATAGGCTTTATACCTAAGAGTGGTTTGAGGTTGAAACAAAAGTTTAAATCATTCGATGCTTTTGAAGAGTTCAAAATCAAGGAATTAGAGAAGAGCGATTGGATCTACGATCTTTCTCCAGGATGTAGATGTGCAGATATAATTCTAGGAAAAGCTTTACCAACTAATTGTCCTCTATTCATGAAGGTGTGTACACCTTCAACACCTGTAGGACCATGTATGGTCTCTATCGAAGGTACATGTTCTATATGGGCTAAACATGGAGGAAAGATCGCTATTGAAATAGCTAAGGATCTCAGTATAAACATAGGTTGAATTTTTATTCTGTCTATATCTAAAAATTTTTAAGATAGCGAATAAAGCAAAGACTTGGTAAAACTATGTGTTGGGGAACACCAGCTGTTGTAGTTAATATTGATGAAAATGGTATGGTTGCTAAAGTAGATTTTGGAGACGGTATTGAGCGAGAAGTTTTTATAGGAATTTCAAATGAAAAGATTTCGAAAGGCGATATAGTAATAGTTCATGCAGGAGTCATTATATCTAAATACACTTATGAAGGTTTTTTAGAGCATATCGAACTTCTGAGAGAAATTCTGGGTGAAGATTCTAAGCAACTCGTAAATATGTATAATGCTCTTTTATCTATTGCAAAACTTATTAAAGGTAATCAAAATGGATAAAAGTCTGAGGATATCTTTAGCTCATGGTTCTGGAGGCATTGAAATGCATGAAATTATCGAGAAGTTAATTGTATCAAAAGTTCCGATGAATTTGAGGAATACCTTGAATGGTGTAGGACTTGATGCCCTTGACGATGGAGCCTCTATTCCTCTTCCAAATGGAAAACACATTGTCATTTCTATAGATGCTTATACTGTTAACCCACCTTTTTTCCCTGGAGGCAACATAGGAATTTTAGCTGCTTGTGGTTCAATAAATGATGTACTGATGATGGGAGGAAGACCTTTAGCTATGCTAGACTCTATAGTTGTTGAGGAAGGTTTTCCAATAGAAGACCTAGATATCATAATCAACTCCTTTATAGATGTTTTAAAAAATGAAAAAGTTGCTTTGATAGGAGGAGATTTCAAGGTTATGCCAAAAGGACATGTAGATAAAATTGTTATTACAACTACAGCTATAGGTATCGCTGATAAAGTTATAGTCGATTACCCACAACCAGGAGATAAAATAATTGTAAGTGATTATGTTGGGGATCATGGAGCTGTTGTAATGCTTCTACAGATGGGTTTAGAGGAAAAAGTTGAAGAGTTTAGCAAAGGTCTTCTGAAGAGCGATGTAAAAACTTTGACTAAGTTGATAGTACCTCTTGTAGAGAGATACGGTGTTTACATACATGGGGCGAGAGATCCTACAAGAGGAGGGCTTGCAGGAGTTTTAAATGAATGGTCTTCGAGCACAGGTACAATAATTATTGTTAATGAGGAATCGATTCCTATAAGATCATCTGTAAAGAGGTATTCAGAAATGTTGGGGATAGATCCTCTATACCTTGCTAGCGAAGGTGTAGCAGTTCTATCTGTTGATAACTCTGTTGCTGAAGAAGTTGTAAAGTTCATTAGGAGTTTAGGATTTGAAAATACGAGGATAATTGGTGAAGTTAGGCAGAGTGAAAAATATAAAGGTATTGTACTAGGTAGAACAAGTGTTGGTGGTTATAGGATAATAGATCCTCCTAGAGGAGAACTTGTTCCAAGGATATGCTAAATTTTAAATAGTTAAAAATATTTCTAGCTTTATGTGTTCAAAGCGTGAGAAATATCTTCGATAAGATCTTCAACATTTTCTAAACCTACAGCTAACCTAAGTAGGTTCTCTGTTATACCGAGTTTGACTCTATCCTCTGGATCTATAAACATAGCAGCTGATTTTATTGGGATAATGATCATAGACTCTGTACCTCCTAAGCTTGGGCATCTCTTAATGATCCTCAATTTTTTTACGAAATTTACAACATCTTGATAAGATCCTTTGATCTTAAAGCTTACAACTCCTCCAAAAAGCGGTTTTTCAAATAATCTTTTAGCAATTTCGTGATACTTGTTTTCTTTAAGACCTGGATATAGAACTTCTTCAACCTTCGGGTGATCAGCTAAATACTCTGCTATAGTTTTAGCATTGCTACTATGTTTCTCAAACCTAAGCTCAAGAGTTTTTAAACCTCTTAAAATTAAATACGATTCAAAAGGTTGTAGAATTCCACCTAACATTCTTCTCCAATCCCAAAGAGTCTTGGTATAAAATAGAGGTCCTGCAACAACACCTCCAACCGCATCGTTATGTCCACTAATATACTTAGTCATACTATGAATAACAAGTTTTGCACAGTATTTCATAGGTTTAATTATGACAGGTGTAGTAAAAGTATTATCAATAACTATCATAGATTTCTCAAGGTCTAAATGCTGAGCTAGATACATTAAATCTATTACCTTATTCGTCGGGTTGGTCATAACCTCTAGAAACACCATAGATGTACTTCTATCAAAAGCTTCGGTTATAGCTTCTGCTGAAGGCCATACCTTTACTATCTTTATATTTAACTTAGATGCTAATCTATTTAATAATGCTAATGTTGTACTGTATAACTCCATAGGTACGATAATTTTAGATCCAGGTTCTAATCCCCATAGAAATACTGTCGATATAGCAGCCATTCCACTGTTAAAAGCTAAAGCATCTTCTGTTTCCTCAAGCTTAGCTAAGACACGTTCTAGAGATCTTGTTGTAGGATTTTCCTCTCTTCCATACTTAATCTCTGTACCTCTATCTGAAAACAAAGCTTCTCCCATCTCAAAATCTATGTATTCGTATACAACACTCGTATATATAGGTGGTATATGAGCACCATAACAATCTTTATGATCATGTCCATGAATAGCTTTGGTTGAGAAACCGGCCAAAGCTTTACACCTTTTAGAATTCCGTAAGAGAAAGCTTAAATAATTATATCGACAACAATTTTAGTTAACATTACGAATACAAACTTAATTACCCCAACCCCTAAGAGGGTAGGGTAACAAGCTAGAGATACAACCCGGGGCTAAATTCCCAAAGAAGTGAGATGTAGTTCTAACCTCACCTGCAGGAAACCTTGCCTTTAGAGCAGGAAGGGGATCAGCAGCATAGTTATAGAAAATATTAAAATATATTAAGGTGTGGTTCTCTGCTTTTTTTGGGGTTTTATATGGATATATGGGCTTTATTGGAATTGTTTTTAGTGTTTTTGAAAATAGGTGTTGTTATGTTTGGTGGAGGATATGCTATGATACCTATTCTTAGATATGAAGTTGTTGTACGTAGACAGTGGGTAACAGAGCAAGAATTCATAGATCTTATAGCTATTGCTGAGTCTACCCCTGGTCCAATAGCTCTTAATTCAGCAACTTATATAGGTTATAAAGTTGGGGGAGTTGCAGGTGCTACGTTAGCAACACTAGGAGTAGTTATTCCTAGTTTCACTATAATTCTAGCTATAGCGATAGGTCTATCGAAATACTATACTCACAGAATAGTTAGGGGGATATTAAATGGTATTCGTGCAGCTGTTGTAGGATTGATATTCTCTGCTGTTATAACCGTTGTAAGAGGTGTTTTAAAAGGATTACCAATACTCCCTATGGGTATTACTATAGCTATAGCGGTAGCTATTTTCATAAGTGTTGCTGTACTTGATTTAGACCCAGTAGTACTAATAGGTTTATCAGCGTTAATAGGTTTAATCCTTACTTTTTTAGGTATCTGGTAAAACAATTCAATGGAATTTACATCACTAAAAACATTATTTACTTTTTAATAATGTGTAATAAAATCATTAACAAATTTAAACATAGTTACGATAGAGCATTTCTTTAGGTGTAGTTCGCTTTGTTCCCAGGCAGAAAAATAGCTATAGGATCTGACGATCTGTATCCTGTTGCTGATTTTGTTGTAGAATATCTGAAAAGTAAAGGATTCGATGTTACCCTTGTAGGGTCATTAAAAACTAGACAACCAGAGCCTTGGCCTCTTGTAGGTTATGAAGTTGGTAAACTCGTTGCTTCTGGTGAAGTTGATTGGGGTATAGCTATATGTTATACAGGTACAGGCGTCTCTATAGCAGCTAATAAAATTAAAGGTGTTAGAGCAGCTCTATGTGTTGATGCTGAAACAGCTAGAGGGGCAAGGCTTTGGAATGATGCAAATGTTTTAGTCTTAAGTGGGAGATTAGCAACAACTTATTTAGCAAAAGAAATTTTAGATGCATGGGTATCTACAATATCTATAGATGAAAGCGAACGTAAGAACATCGAGTTGTTGAAGATGATAGATGGTGGGGAGAGGTAGAGATTGCTATGTATAGATATATATACGCTGATATAAATACAGCTAAAAAAAAGTTAACACCTAAAGCTGTTTACGTTTGGCTACCTGTTCAAATACTTCGCTTTACTGAATGTAGACCGAAAGAACTTTATATAGTTGACTGCTATTTTAGGAGTGTAATAGATAATCCATACATGTCTATACTATTGTTGAGAAAGATACCTAGGCCAAAAGATATAAAGTATAATGATACCCCACCATTCGAAGCTAAGAAAATTGATTGTGAATGTAGAGATGTAGTTGGAGATTTAAAAGAAGTTGTAGATGATATAAACACTAAGGTTTTTAACAAGTTGTTTGAATTACTAGACTATATAACAGAGTATAAAGATGTAGAATTTTCATCAAGGTTCTTCTTAAGAACTAGGAGATACGTTATTAGAGCTGAACAAGTAAGAGAATTGGATAGAAGGTTGGCAATGAAAATTACCGAGAAGCTTATGAATAGACTATGTCTCTACGATTCGAAAGAAAGATTAAAACAATTTACACCCATAGCTATTGAGAAATTCTATACATTGATTTACCTAGACCCTGTATTAAGGGAATCAGGAATGTTGATAGGTAAACATCTTGTTGAAGTGAAGACCTATCTAAAGATAATAAAGAAATTGAATCTTGGAAATACATTCTCTCTAGAATTTGTAGAACCTACATCAAGTGAACATATAATTCCAAGCAAAAAGCAACTTCCTAAGTAAACTGCTTATCTAATATCTGTATAGCTTCGAGAATATCAGAAAGGCTTTGTGTTATAAAGATTCCCATAGTTGGTATAGCCATTTTCTTTGTAATCCCAGTTCTATCTATAAACATTACTTTCATACCTGACGAAAGAGCTCCTCCAACATCCTCTACAATGCCATCTCCTACATGTAAAGTATTCCAAGGTTTTGCATTTAATCTTCTACAAAACTCTAAGAAGATTCTTTTATCAGGTTTAAATACACCGAACTCGTCTGAGTATACTTGTGTTCTAAAGTAAGTATTAAGTTCTAGTTTTTCGAGGAGTTCACGTGTATATATGCTCTCCCAGAAAACTGTGTTACCTATTATACCCATCTTAAGATTGATTGAATTTAGTAATTCTAAAGTTGGTTTTACATCTTCGTATAGGATAAGGTTTATATCAACAGCATTAAAAGTTATATCAATCAATGACGCTAGTTCATCAACATCGATACTTAGTTCACTGGCTAGCAGTACCCTCGACCTCGCGGGGAAACTTGTAACTTCATGACTTTCGGTTATATAGAGCCTCAGTTCTCTAGCTCTTCTGTAAACCTTATGAATTAATTTCTCAACTTCTATTGGGTCTAAGTTCTTTAAAACTGCAATAGCTTTAGCGAGTCTACGGAAAACTATATCTATTCTTAGTAGCGTATTCCAAACATCAAAGCTTACGGCTGTTATCATCTACCATTACCTGTATCTTCATGTTTAATATATTTTAAGACTGTGTTTAGTCTATGTATAAGTCTTCTCCTCGATTCCATATCTATTAGGAACTTCTTCCAATCGTCAATAACTTTCCTATAGATATCGAGTTTTCTTCTAAACCCAGGGAGAACTGCATCAGGATAACTAAGAGATGATAGACTAGTGTATAGGTTTTCTGCTATTTCGAGAAGTTTATAAGCTTCTTCGAACATATCTTTTCGAACTAAGTCTAATGAAAGCCTTTTTAATTCTCCTATGACCTCGATCAAGCCATGTAAATAGGGGATAGGGTGGATGTTTAATTCCTCTATTTGTAGAACTCTGTGTTTTTGTGTTATATAGTAAAGTTGTATAGCTTCGACGTATTCTCCTGCTATTGAATAGAAGTTATTTGAGTATTGCAACTCCGGAAAGTTTTTAATTATTTCGGATAGCTCTTGAAATTTGTGATTAAGATCTCCTACTAGTTTTTCTACATCTTCTCTTAATATGATTTTACTAATAATAGTTCGGCAAAGGTTAAGTATATCTCTGCTACGCTTAATCATATCTTCTCTAATAACTTCAAGATTATCGAAGTACTCTTTTGCTTTTCTTAATTCTAGAGCTAGACTCAATTTTGATGCACCAGATACTAGATAATTAATTATAGTATACAACCAGGATGTAGCTTCATAAAAAAGTTTGATAAAATCAGTTTAGGGAGCTTCATCAACATTCAGACGCTCGACAGCTCCTCATCTATGTAGACTAGTCTTTGTCTACGGGTTTATATATTTAGCTAGTGTTGGTATCCAGTTTTGTAATTCTTATAATTTCTTCTGCGGCTTCTCTTGAAATCCCTTTGTCACCTAGAATTGTAAATCTCTCTGGTCTAATAGTATGTGCAATGGTTAAAGCCTCTACGAGTTGTTCAACTTTTATACCGAGTTCCTTAGCTGTTGTAGGTGCTCCAATAGCTTTGAGCACATATTTCAGTTTTTTCCAATTTTTGCCATGGAGGTAGAGAGCGATTATTGTTCCGATACCTACTTCTTCTCCGTGAAGAGCTGGATAGTTTGCGACAATATCTATTGCATGTGCTATTAGATGTTCAGATCCGCTTGCAGGTCTTGTTGAACCGGCTATTGCCATAGCTATGCCACTACTTATCAAAGCTTCGACAAGTATTCTAACAGCTTCGATAGGTGTTTTTTTCTCTGCAAATAACTCGTAGTTCTTTAGTATATGTTTTGCTGATAGAATGGATAGAGAAGCTGCATAATCTCCGTAGTATTCGCCTCTAAGTTTGTGTGCCAGTCTCCAATCTAAAACAGATGTAAGTTTTCCTAGAAGATCTGCGCAACCAGCTATTATATGTCTTCTCGGAGCTTTAGCTATGATATCTACATCTGCTATAACTAGTACTGGAGTTGAGGCTTTCATTGATACAGGTTTACCCATATCTCTTATTGATGCAAATGGTGATGCTATTCCATCGTGTGAAGGTGCTGTTGGTACACTAACAAAGTAGCTATTGTTTAAATAGGCAACATATTTAGCTATATCAATGGCTTTTCCCCCACCAACTCCTATAAGAACTTCTGCTTTAACTTCTCTAGCTATGCCTAATACCTTCTCTACTTCTGCTTTATCAGCTCTTGTAACCTGTACACTCCAGCTTTCTATCGACGAATCTTTAAGAGAATCGATAACTGTTTTAGCATAAATAATAGTTGAGGAACTACCTGATACGACTAAGGAGTTCAATGCTATATTTAGATTTTTTAACTCTAAACTAATCGAGTTTATAATACTTGATCCTATGACTATCTTCTTAGGTAGTTCAATCCTGTGAATATTTTGCATACACATTACACAATACTAAGAGTACTTCATGGAGATTTATTAAGCTTGCTTAGACAACATCTTTTACAGCACAGTAGTTCTGAGGAAAACAAGATATGGAAAATGAATTCATATTTAACGATGCAAATCAAAATATGTTCAAAGTAGCTATGAAGATCTATACTGAAAAACTAGAGAAAGCTCTTAAAGGAACAACAACAGTAGGAATGAAATTGAAGGATTTCGTAGTATTAGCAGCTGATAAAAAAGCTACAGCAGGTATATATGTGGCTCATAAGAATGTGAAGAAGATAGCCAAGATAAATGATAGATGTGCTTTAACTATAGCTGGTCTTGTAGCTGATGCACAAACCCTTGCTGACTATATAAAGATTCAATCTCATTACTATGAGTTACTTAATAAAAAGCCTATGAGCATAAGGAGTATGGCTTCGTTACTAGGGCTCATCCTTAATGAGTACAAGTATTTTCCGTTTATAGTACAATTACTGTTAGGTGGATATGATGTCTACGAAGGTCCTAGACTGTTCGCTATAGAGTTATATGGAGATGTTACTGAGGAGAAGTATGCTGCAACAGGTTCAGGATCTCCACTAGCTATAAGTGTGTTAGAATCTTCATACTCAGAGGATCTTGATAGTGATTCAGCTGTTAAATTAGCTGTAAAAGCTGTTAGTGCCGCCATATCGAGAGATGTTTTCAGCGGTGGGGTAGGGGTAGATGTTGTTATAATAGGTAGAGACTTTTATAGAGAGTATACTTTTAAAGGAGAACAGATAAAGGAGTTTATCGGTAGATCTCTTCTATGAGTTTCAACATAGATTTAGCTTACATAAGATCTGTAATACTTAAATCAATTCCACCAACAGCTCAAGTAACTAGGCTAGAATTTGAAGGATCTGAGATAGCTGTCTATGTAAAGAATCCAGAGTTCTTGTTAAACCAAGGAAGTATAGTTCCACAAATAGCTAAAACCGTTAAGAAAAGGATAGTGATAAGGACTGACCCATCTATTAGGAGAAGTCCTCAAGAAACAGAGAACTATATTAGAAGTATAGCTCCTTCAGAAGCTAAGATAGAAAGTATACAATTTGATCATGTACTAGGAGAAGTGATTGTGAAAGCTAAGAGACCCCATCTATTAGAAGAGAAATCAAATCAAATACTTGTATACACAGGTTGGAGACCTAGAATACTCCAAGCACCGCCGATGATGTCTAGAGTATTTGAAGAAGTTATGATAGGCTACCTAGCCCAAAGCGAATATAGGTTAAAGTTCCTAAGGGAACTTGGCGAGATAATACATAGAGATGTTATGCTGGCTAAAAATGGTAATAACTATGTAAGAATAACATTCTTAGGTGGAGCTCAAGAAGTGGGTAGATCTGCAATTCTCCTAGAGACAGCTGAATCAACTATACTATTAGACTTCGGCATGAACCCGGGGAGAGGGGTTAATCCAAATAGTTTCCCGAGAATAGATTTATTGAAAATAGATCCAGAGGCTATCGATGCAGTAATAGTTACACATGCCCATCTAGATCATGCAGGTTTTGTACCATATCTATTTAAGTATGGGTTTAGAGGAGCTATATATACAACAGAAGCTACAAGAGATCTCATGGTTTTGCTGCTGAAGGATTACTTAGAGGTTACTGAGAGGGAAGGTACAGAACCTGCTTTTACTTTAAAAGATGTAGAGAAAATGTTGTTACATACAGTGCCTTTGAAGTACGAAGTTGTAACAGATATAGCACCAGACATAAGGTTAACATTGTATAATGCAGGTCATATACTTGGATCATCAATAGCTCATCTACATATAGGCAACGGTTTCTACAACATTGTATATACAGGTGATTTTAAGTTTGGGAGAACTAGGCTCCTCGATAGAGCAGACTATAAGTTTCCTAGAGTTGATGCAATAATAATGGAATCTACTTATGGAACGACAGAACAGCCTAAGAGAGAAGAAGCTGAAGAAATGCTGTTGAAGATAATAAACGATACTTATCAAAATAAAGGAAAAGTATTAATACCTACTCTAAGCATTGGAAGAGCTCAAGAGATAATGCTAATTATAGCAGATGCTATGAAACAGAACAAAATACCTAAGATACCGGTCTATATAGAGGGTATGGTTCTAGAGGCAACAGCTATACATACAGCATATCCAGATCTGCTTGCTAAAGATCTTGGGAAAAGAATTAAAGACGGAGAAAATCCATTTCTATACGAAACATTTGTTAAGTTAGAAGGGAGAGAACCTAGAACAGAAATAGTTGAAAGTTCTGAACCCGCTATAATAATCGCCACATCGGGAATGCTAACAGGAGGACCTGCTGTAGAATACTTTAAGCTTATGGCCTCTAATCCCAATAACAGCCTTGTATTCGTAAGTTACCAAGTTGAAGGAACCCTTGGTAGAAGGATTAAAGATGGTGCTAGAGAAGTTGCTTTTGTTAATGAGAAAGGGAAAGTAGAGATAATAAGGGTTAAAATGCAAGTACATTCAATCGAAGGATTCTCAGGGCATTCCGATAGGAGACAACTACTTGAATACCTAAGACATGTAGAACCTAAACCTGTTCTAGTGTTCCTAGTTCATGGAGAGAAAAACGTGGTTCAGTCATTTGCAAACGATATCAATAAACTAAAACAAAAACTAAACCTAGGAGATGCAGAGGTAAGGATTCCAAGCATACTGGATTCCTATACTTTAGCCTATAATATGTAGATCTATTAATAAACAATTTTACACCAATCTCTACAAATTCTCGATTTAATAGATGTTGAAGAATAGTCCCCAATTCTTGAATCCATTTTTAGAACTTTTACATTGTGTAATCCTCGTACTCTAAGCTCGTTAACAATATAATCGGAGGAGATTTGATCATACCCCAAAGCTATAATTGACGGTTTTATGTTGACTATAGATTCAAATATATCTTTTTCTGAACCGAGAAAAGCTCTGTATACATACTTAATAGATTCAACAATTTTAAGTCGTTCAGCTTCATTGAATACAGGATCGTACCCTTTAAAATATCTGTAGTTAGTATCTCTAGATACTACAACGAATAGCTTACTTCCTAAAGATGAAGCCCACTTAAGAAACTCTATATGCCCTGGATGAATAATATCGAATGATCCAGCAGCAAAAACGGTATTTTCTTGAGCTTTTTCCCACTGTATTTCTATAGCATTAAGGTTTCTTAAAGCATCTAAAAGTCCTTCTGCATAGGATATCGTTACTAATCCTGTTATACAGTCTCCTTTCTCTAAATAGTATTGGGAGTCTTTGAGGTAATCTACTGCTAACGATACTACCCTAGATACAGACGAGTCTACGATTTTCAATGTTTTAATACTACTCTTAAAATTTAAAATATACTTTGATAATCGTTCACAAGGGTCTTTATCCATGAATTACCTCCTAATATGCTAGCCTTCTTTCTCGTATTTCTCTACATATATAATAGTCTTGTAATCGCTTATATACCTGTAAAGCTCTTCAGCTACAAGAGCTTTAACAAGCTGTAAGTCTCTATCGAGGTACAATTCTTTAGGAATCTCAATTGTTATAGACTTCTTATCTAGATCAACAGCTACATTAAATCTATCCAATGGTATCCTTCTATACCTTCTATGCAATAGCCATTTAATTTTTTCAGCAACATTGTCTATTATCTTAATAACCTTATACCTACATATTAATGTTTTACCTGCTAAAGGATGATTAAAATCTATTAATACACGTCCACCGGAAACAGCTTTAACAGTGCCTACCTGACCATCTACTTCAATGGTTTTGCCAACTTCTGGAATCACGTTCTTCTGAATTAATGTTCTAAGACTATAAATTTTTACTTTCGATGGATCGCGTTGACCATAAGCTTTTTCAGGTGCAATCTCAATTTCGTATTCTTTATTTAGTTCTGCAAAGTTCTCTATATGCTCTTCTAATCCTTGAATTATCCTGTTCTCTCCTACTATCACAAGTAGAGGTTCGTATACTCTATCTGATTCATATTTATTCTCCTTCTTGGCTAGGTCCTCCATAGTTGTATCTACAAGTTCCTTTGTATCTTTAACTCTTAGCTCGTAATCTATTAACACAAAGTTATTTTTGGGTATAGGCAAGTTTAGCCCCCATTCACGTTTTGCGAGTTTTCTGCAGACTCTAATTATAAGGTTAGCGTATATATTTTTGAAGAATTTTAACTTGAGAATAGAATTTTTGTCTTCGTCTAAGGTTGTTTACTGCTTATTATTATTAAAACGATACTATAGAAGACTTTGGTGCAGGTTTGAAGATTAATTAAAATTGAGGGATTATATGTTGAGGGAATTTGAGGTAAAAATACCTCTTGATAACCTAGAGCATGTAGAAAATAAGTTGAGAAAATTAGGAGCTATATTAATAGGTTATAGAGAAGAACACGATTACTATATAGATACAAGACCTTGTATAGACATTGTATCAACTGATAGTGCACTTAGGATCCGGGTATCTAGAGATCCCCAAAGTGGTAATGTATATGGTGAACTGACTTTTAAAGGTCCGAGAGAAAATCATGGCTTTGCCAAGGTGAGGAAAGAGATGTCTGTTGAGGTTAATGATCCACTTAAAATGCTCGAGATATTCAAAGCCCTTGGTTTTAATGTGTTTATCATTGTTTCAAAGAAAAGAAAAGTTTATCAGTACAATGAATGCAAAGTGTATCTCGATGATGTCGAAGGGCTTGGGAAATTTGTTGAGATAGAATATATGTATGAAGGTGATCGTGGGTGGGGATCAGATATAGATCAATATATCCTAGAGATAGTGGGTATTCTTGGTCTTCCTAAGATATTTATTAAGGAATCGTACTTAGAGTTGATGATGAAAAGCAAAGGTGAAAATCGTGGTTGTTAGAGGTATTTATCCAGGTAGATTTCAACCTCCTCATTTAGGGCATCTTTACACAATTAAATGGGCCCTTGAAAAAGTTGATGAGCTGATAATTGTTGTAGGAACTGCTCAAGAAAGCCATACTTTGTCGAATCCATTTACAGCTGGCGAAAGAATATTGATGATTAAAGAAGGTTTAAAAGATGTTGGTGTAGACCTTGGCAATATTTACATAATACCTGTAGCAGATATATACATGAATGCTGTTTGGGTTCAATACGTAGCAATGCTTGTTCCACCTTTTAAATATGCTGTATCTAGAAATCCATTAGTTGTTAGGTTATTTAAAGAGGCTGGTTATGAAGTTCTTGTACCACCTCCTTATAATAGAGAGTTGTATAGTTCGACAAAGATTAGAAGGTTAATGCTTCAAGGTAACGATGAATGGAGAAAACTCGTATCCCCTTCGATAGCTAGGATCATAGACTCTATAGATGGTGTTAAAAGACTTATAGAAATTGCGGGGAGAGATTGATGCTTGTTGTTGATGGGAGTATAGGTGAAGGTGGTGGGCAAATACTTAGATATACGTTAGCGCTTTCAGCTTTGCTACGAAAACCTGTTAAAATAGTGAACATCAGAGCTAAGAGGAGGAACCCTGGTCTGCAACCTCAGCATCTCGCATCTGTAAAAGCTGTTTCAATTTTAGCTGATGCTGAAGTAGAGGGAGCTTACAAAGGTTCTATGGAGCTTATTTTTAAGCCTAGAGCTTTAAGAGGTGGGGAATATTTATTTGATGTTGGTACAGCAGGTAGTGTATCGTTAGTTCTTCAATCTTTATTACCAATACTTCCTTTTCTAGATAGGAAAACGAGGATAGAGATTAGGGGAGGTACCGATGTTCCAATGAGCCCTCCTATAGACTATATTAGATATGTTTTAGTTCCATTGGTTAAAAAGATAGGTGTTGATATGGATGTAGAAATTATTAGAAGGGGTCACTACCCAAGAGGAGGTGGTATTATTAGAGTTACTGTAAATCCAACAGTTAGGTTGGAAGCGATAGAGCTTATTGAGAGAGAGGATATAGAGTTTATTGGTGGTAGATCTCATTGTGTTAAACTTCCTAGTCATGTGGCTGAAAGACAAGCTAAGTCAGCTAAGAATTATCTCATTTCAAAAGGAATTGACAAACCTATAGATATAGAAATAGAGTATTACGAATTTAGCAAAGATCCTCATCTAGGTCCTGGGAGTGGTATAGTTCTATATGCAAAAACGCTCAACAGTGTTTTAGGGGGAGACTCTCTAGGGGAGAAAGGAAAACCAGCTGAAGTTGTTGGAAGAGAAGCTGCTGAAAAACTATTCAACGAGTTAAGCAGTGGTGCTGCAGTAGATAGACATGCAGGAGATATGCTAATACCATTGCTAGCTCTAGCTAAGGGGATATCAAAAATATCAGTACCAGAGATAACACTTCATGCACAAACAGCTTTAGAAATCATAAAGATTCTGATGAATGTAGAAGCTGATGTTAAAAGTTCTAATAGAGGTTTTATTATTCAAGTGAAAGGAATAGATTTTGAGATTTAGCTTAAATGTGTAGACTAACTTAATTAACTGTTCTACTAGCTTTTGTTGTAGAGCATTGAGAATCTATTACTTTATATAACTATTTAATACGCACTCTGTTATATTTCTTATTTTGCCAAAAATATCTCCTCATACGGCTTGATGCACCAAAACCACATGCAGCACAATAACCTTTTGAAACATTAAACGAGTTTCTCCCACATCTTCTACACTTAATATGAGTAACATTCTTATTCTTTTTACCCATTGAAGGAGTGCCCTTCATATTATCACCCCTACATTGGCGATATCACTACAACATTCTCTCCTCTTATAAGCACTGTACCAAGTTTTCTCCAATTACCATCTTGTGCTTCTTCTTCTGCATCATCTAAAACTATATTTAAATGAAGATCATAGCTCTTAAGTTTTCCTCGAACGGTTTTACCTCCTCTCAACCTAATTAACACCATCTGCCCTAGCGATTCAGCTAAAACTTTATGCGCAGTATCTGGAGGTATTGCTTGATTGCTCAAAGCATTCTTCACCACACTTCAATCCATATGGTGCCGATTTATAAGTTTAACAGTAAGAGAGAACAAGTAGTAAAACCTATAAGTCCACATATAAAATACAGATATATGGGGCCGTAAAATAGCGGGGTAGGGCAGCCTGGTAGCCCGCGGGGCTCATAACCCCGAGGTCGGTGGTTCAAATCCACCCCCCGCTAC
>Ga0080004_1133196_pt1 | contig 45801 bp, 38 predicted proteins | sample WasSprMetagenome_FD_69207 | JGI IMG/M metagenome (GOLD analysis project Ga0080004, IMG submission 69207) | Sulfidic aquatic microbial communities from Washburn Spring, Yellowstone National Park, USA - WS (SPADES assembly) (version 2) | ecosystem: Environmental > Aquatic > Thermal springs > Hot...
TGCCTCTCTATGACCTCGAACATCTCGTCGGCCGTCATGGCCACAATGCTGCCGTGGCGCGCCAGGGCCTCCACCGCAACCTGATAAATGGGCACCGTGCCCACGGGCGCCGGGCTGGCCCGGAGGATCAGGCGCCGGCTGAGGTCCAGGTCGCCCCCCGTGCTCAGGTCCATCACGGTGTCGGCACCCGCCTCAAGGGCCACCCGGAGCTTGGCCAGTTCTGCCTGCGGATCCGGGTAGTAGGACGAGGTGCCGATGTTGGCGTTGATCTTGGTGCGCAACCCTTTCCCTATGCCCGTAGGGTCCAGACCCCCGTGGGCCGGATTGGCCGGGATGACGATGGTACCCGCCGCCACTCCCGCGCGGATCGTCTCCGCGGAAAGCCCCTCCCTTTCGGCCACCCTTCTCATGGCCGGAGTAATAATTCCCTCCCGGGCCGCCTCCATCTGGGTCATCCGTACGTCCCCCCTTTCGCCCGACGGGGAATTTTGCCTACGTGAAGCCATGCGGTCTGCGGCGCCAGTCGGTTGGCAAAATTCTCCGTCGCCCACAACAAAAACACCCGCCGAGGGCGGGTGGTGTAGCCCGGCCCCTCTCCCTCCGCTGGCATTACCCAGGTCAGGTTCCAAGGGTAAGGCACTTCATCGGGTGCCTTTCTCAGCCCGCCTCTCGTGAGCACCCCCGGGGATCCGCCAAAACGGTTATTCTCTATCTCAGGATACGAGAAAGTCAGCCCTTTCCCGGCACCGCTCCTCCACCGCCCGGACAATGGCGGCTATCTGCGACAGGTCAAAGGGCTTGGTGAGGCAGCAAAAAGCCCCCCGCTGATAAGCGCGGGTGAAGGCCCCCTCGCCGCCGTAGGCCGTCATCATGACCACTTCTACCTCGGGCCAGAGGGACTTGATGCGGTCCAGGGTTTCCAGCCCGTCCAGGCGCGGCATCCGGATGTCCATAAAGATCAGGTGGGGCCGCACCGTCTCCACCAGTTCCAGCGCCTCCAGCCCGTTACTTGCCGAATATACGGCATAGTTTTGCTGGCGGAGAAAGGCCTCCAACAGATGGCATACCCTGGGCTGATCGTCCACCACCAGAATACGTAACGGCAACCGAGTCACCTCCGACGACATTTGACATAAAGTGACACCCCAGGATAATCCCGCCACCGGAGGTATTCGACATCGGGCCGTCCGATCCTGCCCGGGAACGTTAAAAGTTTGTTACTTTCGACATACACCCGTGGTCCCACCGGGCCTGCCCCGGGAGAAAAGGCGGGCGGCTTCTACCAGGGCCGCGAACAGGGCCAGACAACCCGCGTCCTGCTCCGCCATGCCCTCGGGGTGGAACTGCACCCCCAGGGCGAAGCCGGGCCCCGTGGCCTCCACGGCCTCCACCACACCGTCGGGGGCCCAGGCCGTGGCCCGAAATCCGGGGGCCACCCGCGCCACGGCCTGGTGGTGGAAGCTGTTGACCCGCCGGTACCCCGCGCCCATAATGCCGGCCAGGCGCGAGCCGCCCGCCACCGTAAACCCGTGGGTGGCGTACCAGCGCGGCGCCTGCTGGTAGTGTTTCAGGGGACGGGGCACGGCCTGGGCCAGGTCCTGGTATAGGGTCCCTCCGGCCGCCACGTTCAATACCTGGAGGCCGCGGCAGATGCCCAGCACCGGCAGGCCCAGCCGTAACGCCCCCCGGGCCAGGGCCAGCTCGAAGCGGTCCCGCTCAGGCGCGATCTCCCCCGTGACCGGCAGGGGCTCCTCGCCGAAGTAAAAGGGATCCAGGTCTCCGCCGCCGGCCAGGAGCAGCCCGTCCAGGACCCCCAGCAGGCCCTCCACGCCTCCCTCGCGCACCAGGGCCGGCAGGGCCACGGGCAGCCCGCCCGCCGTTTCCACGGCCCGCACGTAGTGGCGGCCGAGGTAAAAGCGCTCCTCGTCCTCGTTCCAGGCGCAGGTGATGCCGATCAGCGGCGGCGCCACCGGACTTCCCACCCGCGGGTCACTCTTCGATGACGCAGAGGACCTCGCCGAGGCGCACCGTGTCCCCCTCGGTTACGAGGATCTCGGCTATGGTCCCGCTGCAGGGGGCGGGTACGCGGTAAACGGACTTACCGGTGGTCAGCTCCACCAGGCGGTCTCCCTCCTCCACGGTGTCCCCCTCTTCCACCTTCCAGCAGGAAACCGTGGCCTCCTCTTCTCCCCCGGGCAGAAAAGCCAGCTTAACCTCCAAGGCATCCTTCACCCCGCGTCCGAAGACTAGAACTTATTGTAGCATAGACCCCGGCGGTAGAAAAGATTCCCGGCCAAAAAAAGGGGCCGGCCGGGCCGGTTCCCGCGGCCCCCCGGCACGGAATAGCGCCGCCTCCCTTGCGAAACTAAAACTTGGTCAGGTAGTGGTCCAGCTCCCACTGGTGCACCTGCACCCGGTAGGAGTCCCATTCCTTTTCCTTAGCTTCCATGAACTTGGCGTAGATGTGGGGCCCCAGCGCCTCCTTGATGACCTCATCCCGGGCCAGTTCGTCCAGGGCCTCCCGCAGGGAAGATGGCAGCACGCCGATGCCCAGCTCCTCCCGCTCCCGGGGGGTAAGTTCGTAGATGTTGCGGTCCACCGCCGGGGGCGGCTGGATCTTCTTTTTGATACCGTCCAGCCCGGCCTTAAGCATGGCCGCAATGGCCAGATAGGGGTTGCACGAGGGATCCGGGCTGCGGAACTCCACCCGGGTCGAGGGCCCGCGTTTGGCCGGCACCCGGATGAGGGGACTGCGGTTGCGGTTGGACCAGGCGATGTAGACCGGGGCCTCGTAGCCGGGCACCAGGCGTTTGTAGGAGTTCACGGTGGGACTGCAGATGGCGGAAAGGGCCCGGGCGTGCGTCATCAGGCCCCCGATGTAGTAATAGGCAATATCACTCAACTGATTGGGTCCATGGGGGTCGTAGAAGGCGTTTTCCCCGCCCCGGGCCAGGGACTGGTGGGTGTGCATGCCCGACCCGTTGATGCCGCAGATGGGCTTGGGCATGAAGGTGGCGTGCAGCCCGTGGCGCTGGGCCACGGTGCGCACCACCATGCGGAAGGTGACGATCTTGTCCGCGGTGTCCAGGGCGTCCGAGTACTTGAAGTCGATCTCGTGCTGTCCGGGAGCAACCTCGTGGTGGGAGGCCTCGATCTCGAAGCCCATCTGCTCCAGTACCAGTACGATCTCCCGCCGGGCGTTCTCCCCCAGGTCCACGGGGCTGAGGTCGAAGTAACCGGCCTGGTCGTGGGTTACGGTGGTGGGCCGGCCCTTCTCGTCCACGTGAAAGAGAAAGAATTCGCACTCCGGGCCGAAGTAGGCCGTAAAACCCATCTGGGCGGCCTCGGCCACCACCCGTCTCAGGGCGTAGCGTGGGTCCCCGGCAAAGGGCGTGCCGTCGGGGTTGTAGACGTCGCAGATCAGGCGCGCCACGGCCCCTTCCCGCGGCCGCCAGGGAAAGATGGCCACCGTGTTGGGGTCCGGCCTCAGGTACATGTCCGATTCCTCGATGCGCACGAAACCCTCGATGGACGAACCGTCGAACATAAGTTCCCCTTCCAGCGCCTTCTCGGCCTGTTCCACGGGGATGGCCATGTTCTTCAGGATGCCCAGGATGTCGGTGAACTGCAGGCGCACGAACTTGACGTTTTCCTCTTTGAAGAGTTTCAGAACGTCCTCTTTGGTGTAGCCCAACCTCGTCACCCCTGTTTTAAAAAGTAAAAGTCCCGCGTTCCGACGGGGACACCTTTGCCCTGCTTCGGGATCCTCTTTGATCCCTGTCCGGCTCAGCAGTATTATAAACCACCGGGCCACGCCGCGCAACGCCGAAATGCCCCTGCGCCGGTCGCAAGGGCCTCCCCTGCGAATTGCAGTACCTCTTCGGGCTTCAAGGTGACATTCCTCCCCTGAATGTGGAATTCCATCCAACAGTCCGGCCCCTGATAAGGAAAAAGGCGTCCCGGTCCGGGTCTCCCTCGGCCCGCTGGCGGACGCCTTCGTCGGCTACCGCTTCTTCCGTTGCGGGGGTGGCTTCTCCAGGGCCCCCCGCTGCAGCTCGTACGTCGTAATGATGGCCTCGGCGATGGTGCGCATGGAGGCGCGCCGGTCCATACTCTGGCGCTGCATGCGCCTGTAGGCCTCGGCCTCGCTGAGCCCCAGCACCTCCATCAGGATGCCCTTGGCACGCTCCACCGCCTTCCTGGTCTCCAGCTTCTCCTTGAGCTCGCCAACCTCCCGCTCCAGCCGGCGCACCTTCTGGAACCCCGCGGTGGCCAGCGCCAGGGCCAGGCGCAGGGAGGTTTCCTCCACCGGGCGCGTCACCAGTCCGAAGACCCACAGGTCCTGCAGGGCGTCCAGGGCCCGGCCCTGGGGGTAGGGCGTCACCAGGACCACCGCGTACTCGGAGCCCAGCCTGCGCACCACTTCCAGGCCGTCCACGCCTTCGAGTTCCTCGTCCACCACGACCACGTCCGGCCTGGCGCCGTGCACCAGGCGCAGCATGCCGGCCCCGTCCGCCGCCTCCCCCACCACGGTCCAGCCCCAGGAAGCGAGCAGGGCCCGCAGGTCGCGCCGCAACTTATCCTCCCTGGCCCCTATGGCGACGGTGCCATGGTACAATCCCACCACCCCTCGCCAGAAAATACAAAGGCCCGGTGCGAACCGGGCCACCCTGCCCTCCGGAACACCGTTGTCACCGTCGGCTCGCTCTGATTATACCCCAAACGAACCCCGCGGCGCAACAGTTTTTTGCCTGCCTTGAATTCCCACTCAACCCCGGGTCGGCCATCGCATAGCCTGAAAATTGTCAACCGCATTTAAAAACAACGGTCGAGCCGACCGGCCTTCACAACGCAGGGCATGCGAATCCCGAACCGGAGGGGAATACGACCATGGCACGACTCAGAAAGGTCTTTCCCGGCGGCAACACCGCCCTGGGCTTCCACTCGTTCTACGACCACATTATCGAGCCGGACGCCACCCGAATTTTCGTGGTCAAGGGAGGGCCGGGAGTAGGCAAGTCCACCTTCATGCGTAAGATCGGCGAGGAAATGCTGGCGCGCGGTTTCGACGTCGAGTTCCACTGCTGCTCCTCCGACAACGGATCCCTGGACGGAGTGGTCTTTCCCGCCATCGGAGTGGCGCTCATCGACGGTACGGCCCCGCACGTGGTGGACCCGCGCCACCCGGGTGCCGTGGACGAAATCATTCACCTGGGGGACCACTGGAACGAGGCCGGGCTGCGGGCCCACAAGAGGGAAATTATCGCCTGCAACCGGGAGATCGCCCGGCTCTTCCGCCGCGCCTACTCCTATCTGGCCGCGGCCAGACTGTTTCTGGAGGAGGTGCGCTCCTTCTACCGCGAAACCGGGGCCTTCAACCAGGGGGCCTTCGACCGTCTGGTGCTGGAGCTGACCCACGAGATCTTTACCGGTCGGCCCCGTCAGACCGACCGGCCCCGGGTGCGGCGCCTTTTCGCCACCGCCATCACCCCCGACGGTCCCGTCAGTCATCTGGAATCCATCGTGGGCCCCCTGGGAAGGCGCGTGGTGATCAACGGCGACGACGGTACGGGCAAGACCACCCTGGTCCGGCGCCTCATGGAGGCGGCCCTGATGCGGGGTTTCGACGTGGAGGCCTTCCACTGTGCCCTGGATCCTGTGCGCGTGGAGCACCTGGTGGTTCCGGCCCTGGACCTGGCCGTGGTCAACGCCGTGGAACCGCACTTCTACCAGCCCAAGGAGGGAGACCGGGTGGTGGATACCATGACCTGCGTGGAGCCCGTGGTGCACGAAGCCTACCTGGCCGAGCGCATCACCGCCCGCCAGATGTACCGCCAGTGCTTCAACGAGGCCGTTACCTTCATCCGCCGCGCCAAGCAGGTGCACGACGAGATGGAGGGTTACTATACGCCCAACATGAACTTCGACGAGATTGAGAGGCGCCGGCAAAAGGTGCTGGCCCGCATTCTGGAAATGGCAGCCGCGCAGTGCCCAGCCGGCCGCTAGGTGCCGGGCCGGGGGCGGTCTCCCCGGTATAGGGTCCCTGCGGCGGAGGAATACTACTGGTTGCAGCCGGTAGCGCGCGCGGTCCGGTTGCCAAAAACCACGCAGGGGGGAAACCAGGTGAAGACGGTTGCCGGCATTTTCACCGCCCGCGACGCGGCCGAAAGGGCCATCAACGACCTGCGCCACCAGGGCTTCGACAAGGAGATTTCCGTGGTGGCCAAGGACGACCGCCGGGAAGGCGGCCGGGGCGCCGGCGATTCGGTGCTGGAGGGCACCTACACGGGCGGCGCCGTGGGCGGCCTCGCGGGCCTGGCCGCGGGCGCGGGCGCGCTGGCCATCCCCGGGATCGGACCCATCGTGGCCGCCGGGCCCATCGCGGGATTGCTTTCCGGGGCCGCCACCGGCGGTATTGCCGGCGGGCTCCTGGACTGGGGCATTCCGGCCCAGCGGGGACGCCACTACGAGGAGAGGGTCAAGCAGGGCAACGTGTTGGTCTCGGTACGGACCGGCGATGACCGGGTCCTCATGGCCGCCGACATTCTGTGGCGCCACGGAGCCCAGGACGTGGAGACCTATTGACCCTGCGGCGCGCGGGACGGGCCCGTGCCGCCAAAGGCGCGCCCGCACCCACCGCGCCCCACGAGCCCCGCGGCCCCGGCGGAAAGCGACGCCGGGGCCTCTTCATCATACCAACGGATGGTCACGGGGAACCGCGAACCCCACCCGGCCCCGCCTCCCGCATCCGACGGTAGATATCCCGATAGACCAGGGCGTCCTCGGCCTGCCGGCCGTCGGACTCGCAGATCACGGTGGGGGCCAGTCCCCACTCCACCAGCAATTCCGCCAGGGGTGTGAAATCGGGCCCCAATCCGGGGTCCAGGGTGGTGCCATGCCTCTTTTCGCCGCCACGCCCGAACTCCACCGGACTGAAGTGGATGTGCAAGTGGGTCAGGACCGCGCGGCCCAGGTGCCGCTCCACCGCGCGCAAGACCTCCGCAAAGGCCTCTTTGCCCGCCAGCACCCCCCCGCTGCGGGCGTAAAGGTGGCCGAAGTCAACGGCCGGCAACACGTTGCCCCCCAGGGAGCACAGGGCGAGCACCTCTTCCAGGGACCCTAGCTGATTGACCTTCCCCGTGGTCTCGGGGGCCAGGGCCACCCGGTCGAGGCCCTCCTCCCCGGCCGCGTCCAGCACCTCCCGGAGGGTGCGGGCGGCCCGCTCCAGGGCTGCGGCCCGGTCCTCGCCGGGGCTCCCGGGGTGGAAGACCACGGTGGTGGCCCCCATCCACACTGCGGCCCGCAGGGAATCCAGGAGGTAGCCTCTGGTTTTCTCCCGCAGGGTCCGGTCCGTGGCGGCCAGATTGACGTAGTAGGGCGCGTGGATGCTCAGGGCCACGCCGTGCTCGCGGGCCGCCTCCCCCAGCCGGCGCGCCGTGTCCTCTTTAATGTGCACGCCCCGCACGCACTGGTATTCGTAGGCCGTCAATCCCAGCCGCCGCAACCACGCGGGCATGTCCGTCGAGGATTTGTACCCCGCCCGGTAAAAGGAATCCGGATTCCCGGCGGGGCCGAAACGCGGCTCTGCCATGCCCCCCAACCCCCATCCCTTCATGTCCCCCTGCGGCCGGCCGGGTCCCGGGCCGGAGCACCGGTTAGTCTTCCGCCGACCCCCGAGGGCCATTTCCTACCGGGTATTATAACCCAAAGAGAACCCCGGTGCCCAGCAGCACGGCGGGCGCATCTTCTGGCAGGAAATGGGTATGGCCCGGCATATAAATTTTGTGGGGTGTGGAAGGGGGGCTCGCCGTGAAAAGAACCTGGTCTCTGGGCCTGCTGGTGGCCACCGCCGTGGCCGGACTGATCACCCTTTTCCTGGCCCTGCGATCCCCCGCCCCGTGGTCCGAGGGAACTCTGGTGTACCTTCTTCCTTCGCTGCCGGAGTCCCTGGACCCCGCCCGGGCCGGGGACGAGGCCGCCGGCCGCGTGCTGCCACTGCTCTTTGAGGGATTGGTGCGTTACGCCCCGGGCTCGTCCGCCCTGGAGCCGGCCCTGGCCTCCTCCTGGGAGGTCCTTGACGGTGGCCGGATCTGGGTATTCCGCCTGCGTCCGGGTGTGCTGTTCCACGACGGCACGCCCCTGACCTCGGCCCACGTGAGGGCCAGCGTGGCGCGGACCGTGGCCGGCGCGGCCCCGGCCAGTTATGCCACGTTCGTGTACGGGGCCGTAGAAAGGATAGACACGCCTGACCCCCTGACCGTGAGGTTCACCCTGAAACAGCGTTACGCCCCCTTTCCAAAGCACCTGGCCATTCCCTTCGCCGCGCCCGTCTCCAAATTGGGCGCGGACGGTGTGCCCGTGGGTACGGGCCCCTTCGTCCTGCGGGAGTGGGTTCCGGGCCGGCGTCTGGTGCTGGCCGCCAACCCGTACTACTGGGACCGGCGCTCCGGCGCGGAGGCGTCCGGCCCCGGGAGGCCCGGGCCGCCGGGCGCCGGACCAGACTTCCCTTCGGTCGACCGCCTGGTGTTCCTGGCCGCTGGGGACCCGCCCCGAAGGGCACTGCTGAAAAAAGCGCACATTGCCGAAGGCGTGACTCCCGAGGCCGTTCCCCGCGGCTATCGGCTGCACCTCACGCCCAGACCCGACCTGGCCTATCTCGGCTTTTACGTCCAAAAGAGCCCCTTCGCCGACCCCCGGCTGCGGCAGGCCGTGGCCCACGCCCTGGACCGTGACCTTCTGGCCCGGGAGACGTGCGGCGGCGTGGTGATGCCCGCGCGGGGCTTTCTCCCGCCGGTCCTGATGGACCACGCCGTTTCCCTGCCACCGCACGACCCGACCCGCGCCGGTCGCTTGCTGGCGGCCGCCGGGTACCCGGCGGGCCTGGACGTCACCCTCATTACCTACCGGGAACCCCGACCCTATAACCCCGCCGGTTCCCGGCTGGCCGAGGCGATAGCCGAGCAGCTGGGCCGCGTGAACATCCGCGTGACCGTACGGTCCTACCCCTGGCAGGAATACAAGGCCGCCCTGTTCGGTCAGGAGGGCGATTTTTTCCTCTACGGCTGGACCGCCGACAGCCTGGACCCCGACAACTTCCTTCAGGTGCTGCTGGCCACCTCCCAGGTGCCTTCCGGCCTCAACGCCACCCGCTACAGCAACCGCGACGTGGACGCCCTCCTGGCCAGGGCCCAGACCACGGTGGACCCTGCGGCCCGCCGGGAGCTCTACCGGCTGGCCCACGCGATTGCCTGTCGCGACCTGCCCTGCCTGCCCCTCTTCCACGGGCTGGACCGGGTGGCCGTATCGGACCGGATACGGAATTTCCTACCGGTCTGGAACCGTACCGCCTACCTGGCCGGTGTGGGCTGGAATCCAGCATATACCACTAATGAAGGCCCCTCCGAGGGCGCACAATAAAGACGAAAACCCGCGAGGAGGTATGCCCCTTGTACACCCTGCAACAGTTGCAACAGCAGATCAACATCCTGCGCCAGAACCTCAACTCCATCGTGCAGATGGCCAACCAGCTGGCCCAGTCGGAGCAGAGCAATCAGGCCCAGCTCCAGAGGCTGCAGCAACTGGAGGGCTCTGCGGTCCAGCAGTTGCAGCGCATCCAGCACATGTGCACCCAGGTCAGCCAGCAGCTGAACCAGATCAGTTCCCTGGCCCAGCAGGTTTCGGCCCAGATGGCGCAGGCCGGGACCTTCCCCTTTGCCACCGGCCCCGCCACCCAGTCTCCGGTCTACGGCGGCCAGTGGGGGGGCGCCCAGCAATGGTCCGCCCCGGGATCGGCGGTGGGCCCGCAGTTCGGCGAATACCGACCGGAACAGTGAAACGTTACCTTACGATAAAACGGCACCTTTGGTCAAGGGGCTTGCACCAGCCCCTTTTACATTTTGGGACACGGGCCGCTCTTAACATTTAACACCAACCAAGCTATAATATGGTTAAAATTAGCAGGGGGGGTGCGGCCTTGGCCAAACCGTTGCGGGAGGGAACCTCCTACACCCAGCGCGAGGTGATCGACCTGCTGGTGGAGTTCTCGGCCTTTAAGGACCGCGTAACAAAAAAATTCAAAGAAATCGCCCGCGAGTTCGACGGTAAACCCAACGAGCACGAATTGTGGGTGAACATCTATCTCATTTCCTCGGACTACGCCGAGGAGGTGGCCAAGAAGATCCCGAAACAGGAACTGCCAAAGGTTTCCTAGCCTGCGGGCTACGGAGCCGGCCCGAGCGGCGCCCCGGCGGGGGCGCTTTTCTTATGGACATTGACACGCCGGGCCGAGCCGTTATCATAGTAGTGGCACCGGTTCGCCCGCGCCGGAGGGAGAGGAGCAGCTTGTCGGTGACCCGCGCGGCCATCGAGCGGCCCATAGCCACGGTGATGGTCATCATGCTCTTTGTGGTGCTGGGGCTGTTCGCCCACGGCCGTCTGGGGGCGGACCTCTACCCCAGAACCAACATACCTTGGGTCACGGTGCTGGTGGCCTATCCGGGCGCGGGCGCCCGTGAGGTGGAAACCCAGGTCCTGAACCCCATCGAAGAGGCCCTCCAGCCCATCAGTGGCGTAAAGAATATTTTTTCCGGTGCCGCCGAGAACCTCGCCACGGTAATGATCGAGTTTGCCATGGCCACCGACGTGGACCGGGCCCTCCTGGACGTCAGCCGGGCCCTCGAGGGCGTACGCCCCAGGCTGCCCCGCGAGGCCGAGAAACCCGTAATCCAGAAGTACAACATCAACGAGCAGCCCATCCTGATCGCCGTCCTCACCGGCGCCCAGGCACCGACCGAACTGCGCAGGACGGCCGCGGACCGGATCAAACCGGCCCTCGAAGCGGTCCCCGGGGTGGGGGCGGTGTCCGTGGTCGGCGGTGCCAGGCGGGAAATTCAGGTGGTGGTGGACCGTTCCCGCCTGGAAGGTTACGGCCTTGGTTTGAACCAGCTGGTCAACTACCTGGAGGCGGCCAACGTCAACGTGCCGGCCGGCAGCCTGGAATACACTCGTTTTCAGTACCAGGTGCGCACCCGCGGCGAGTTTCAATCCCTGGCCGAACTGGCCGACCTGCCCGTCCCGCTGCCCGGCGGTGGGAGCGTGGCCTTGCGCGAAATCGCCGACATACGGGACACCCACGCCGAGGTCAGGGAACTGGCCCGCCTGAACGGGCAGCCCGCCGTCGGCCTCGTGGTGCAGAAGCAGACCGACGCCAGTATCGTGGACGTGGCCGCGGCCGTGCGCGCCGAACTGGAGCACTTGCGGCGGCAGCTGCCTCCGGGCGGGGACCTGCTGGTCGCCTACGACAGCTCGCAGTTCGTCCGGCAATCCCTAACGGAGACACAGCGCACGCTGCTGGAAGGCGTGGCCATGACCGGGCTGGTCCTCCTGGCCTTTCTCAGGGACTGGCGCTCGGTGGTCACCGTCATGCTGGCCATCCCCACCTCCATCGTGGCCACCTTCATGATGATGTACTTCGCCGGGTTCACCTTTAACCTCCTCTCCCTGCTGGGCCTGACCATGTGCGTCGGTATCCTGGTGGACGACTCCATCGTGGTGCTGGAAAACATCCACCGGCACCGGCACCAGCTCCAGAAACCCCCCGCCCGGGCGGCCCTGGACGGCCGCATGGAAATCGGGACGGCGGCCGTGGCCATCACCCTTTCCGACGTGGCGGTTTTTGCGCCCATCGCCTTCATGACGGGCATCGTGGGGCAGTTCTTCAGGCAGTTCGGCCTTACGGTGGTCTTCGCCACCCTGTTCTCCCTCTTCGTCTCCTTCACCCTCACCCCCATGCTGGCCGCCCGGCTGCCCCACGCGCCTCCCCGCGACCATTTGCAACGCCGGCCGGTGCTGGCGGGCCTGTACCGTCGGGGTGCCGCCGGCGCGACCCGCGTGGCCGCCTTCTACCGCCGGTTCCTGCTCTTCGCCCTGCGCCGGCGGAGCCTGGTGCTCGGCGGCGTGGCCGCACTGTTTCTGGCCACCATGTCCGTAATCCCCCTCGGCCTCATCGGGTCCGAGTTCCTGGTTACCCCGGACGAGGGAAGCCTGACCCTCAACCTGGAAATGCCGGCCGGTACCTCCCTGGAGGAGACGGACCGCACCGTGCGTTCCGTCGAGGGACGTCTGGCCGCGCTACCCGAACTGCGGTATTACTTTACCACGGTGGGCAGCGGCGGCGCGCAAGCGGCCCACGCCGGAGGATCCCACCTGGCCCGCATCTACGTGCAGCTGGTTCCCAAAACGGCGCGGCAGCGTTCGGTGTGGGAGGTCGCCGACGAAATACGGTCCTGGGGCCGGGACTTTCCCGCGCTGAGGCTGACCGTGAACGAGGAGGCCATGGTGGCCACCGGGTCCCCCGGCCCGCCGGTACAGATGCTCGTTTCCGGGCCCGACTACGGCCAGCTGGCCCGTCTGGCCGGCGAGGTGCAGCGCATAATGGAAAACACTCCGGGCACCGTAGACGTACGTTCTTCCTGGAAACTCGCGGGGAACCCGGAGGTGCGGGTAGAGCCGGACCACAGGCGGGCGGCCCTGCACCAGCTCACCTCCGCCGAAATCGGCCGCGCGGTGCGGGCCGCCATCGAGGGGGAGGTGGCGGGAAAGTACCGCGAAGGGGGAGAGGAAGTGGACATCAGGGTGCGGCTGGACCGCGCCGTCCTTCGCCGGCCCGAGGACCTCGCCCATCTGGCCCTGGTCAACTCCCGGGGCGAAGCGGTCCCCCTCGGAGACGTGGCCCGGGTGTCCTTCGGCGAGGGGCCGGCCGAGATCGAACACCACAATCGCCAGCGCATGATCGTCATCTCCGCGGACGTCAGAGGGCGGTCCCTGGGGGACGTGACGGGCGAAATCGAGGCGGCCCTGAAAAACCTGTCGTTGCCTCCCGGTTACCACATTTCCCGTTACGGGGAGCAACAGCTCATGCAGGAATCATTCGCGGAACTCATCCGGGCCCTGGTGCTTTCGGTAATCCTGGTCTACATGATCCTGGCCGTGCTCTACGAGTCCCTCCTGACACCGTTCATTCGCATGCTATCACTGCCCTGCGGGGCCATCGGAGCCGTACTGACCCTGCTTCTCACCGGCCAGACCTTCAATCTCCTTTCCCTGATGGGGATCGTCATGCTGGACGGCCTGGCCGCGAAAAACGGCACCCTGCTCATCGACTACACCAACACACTCATCAGGAGGGGTCTTCCCCTGAAAGAAGCCCTGCTGGAGGCCAGCACCACACGCCTGCGGCCCATCATCATGACCTCGGCAACCATGATCGCCGGCATGCTCCCCACGGCCCTGGCCCTCACCGAAGGTAGCGAAATCCGCCAGGGTCTCGGGCTGGTCATCATCGGCGGCATGCTCACGTCCACCCTTCTGACCCCGGTGTTGATCCCCGTAGCCTACTCGCTGGTTGAGGACGCCAGGGGATGGCTGGCCGCACGCCGGCCTGTCTGGCGGATCTCGCCGCCGGTTTCGATGCTGCGCCGCTGGGTCCGCTCCGGACCTCAAACCTGCCACCATCATGATCACCGGAGCCACGATGGTAAGTCCGGAACAAAAGAGTCGTGAACCCCGGAGGTGCCGCCACCCCCAAATAGCGGCGGTGCATGCGCATCTATGTCAGAGGGAGCTGCTATTCTCAGGAAAAAGCCCTCCGCTGGATCGGGAACCGTACTTCTGCTATAATGGATTCTTGTGGGAGGGAAAACGGTGCGATTTGACCGGTCCTCCGGGAATCGGGGCCACAGAAGGACATACCGGATAGCGCTACTGTTGCTGCTGGTTCTCCTGGCTCCGGCCCTGCCTGCCCGGGCTGCCTCTCCGGTGACCCGGGAAATCGTAACCCGCGGCGCGGAATTGCTCACCTACGACCTGCAAGGGGGCGGCGCGCCCGTACGGGCGTACGTGCTACGGGCGGACCTGCGCGACCCCTACCTGGAGCTACGCCCCATCGTAGGCGCCGACGACACCCTGGAACAGCGCCAGACGGTCCCGGCCATGGCGAAGCGTACGGGGGCCGTGGCCGCCCTCAACGGCGACTTCTTCTACATGGGGGGCAGCGGCCGGCCCATCGGGCCGGTGGTCAAAGACGGCCGGCTCCTGGCCAGTCCCACGGATGGGGAAAACCTCTACGCCTTCGCCCTTACCACCTCCCGGGTCCCCCTCATCGCGGCTTTAAAATTCACGGGCCGGGTCCGGGGTACGGGCGGCGAAGCCTTTCCCCTGGCCGGCATCAACAAGCCCTTCCCCGGTGAACCCGGAGACCTGCTCTTTATGTACACACCCGACTGGGGTCCCACCACGGCCCGGGCCTGGTCCACCGGGGCCGACGTGGTGCAGGCTGTGGTGGATGGGAATACCGTGAAGCAGACGGTCTACGGCGACACACCGGCGGCGGTTCCCCGCGGGGGGTTCGTTCTGGCGGGCTCCGGGGACGCGGCACGCTTCCTCGCGGAGCGCTGCCCGGCCGGAACCACCGTGACGGTGGAGTGGCGACTGACGCCGGACCTGAATACCCTGAGCATGGCCCTGGGGGGCTACGGGCTTTTGGTACACGAGGGCCGGCCCACGGGTACCTATCCGCCGGACCTGGGCGGGCGGGCCGCTCGCAGCGCCGTGGGGTTTTCCCGCGACGGGCGCTACCTCTACCTGGTGGCCGTGGAAAAGGGGCCGGCCAGCGCCGGCATGACCCTGGCCGAGCTGGCCGGGTTTCTGGCGGACCTCGGTGTGTGGGAGGCCCTGAACCTGGACGGGGGCGGGAGCACCACCCTGGTGGCGCGGCCTCTGGGGGAAACGGACCCCATACCGGTCAATCAGCCCCAGGCCGGGAACTGGCGGGCCGTGGCAGATGCCCTGGGTCTGTACAGCACGGCCCCCCGTGGCCGCCTGGCCGGCCTCCTGGTGCGCGGGCCAGCGGCCGTGGTGGCGGGTACCTACGCCGCCTACACGGTTTCCGGGTACGACGAATACTTTAACCCGTATCCGGTGAAGCCCGAGGACGTGCGCTGGAGCACCGAGCCCGCGGCGGGCCAATGGCGGGGCAACGTCTTTTATCCCGACCGTGGGGCCCGTACCACGGTGAAGGCCACCGTCGGCGGCGTTACCGGGACCCTGGCGGTGGAGGTGCTGGGGGCGCAGGACCTGACGGCCCTGATCGTGGAACCATCCTCCCTCACCCTCGCCCCTGGCCAGCAGGCCTCCCTGAGGGCCCGGGTGCAGGCGGCGGACGGTCGCACCTTCGAGCTGCCCCCCGAGGTTATCGCCTGGGAGGTTCCCGAAGAGCTGGGCCTCTTAAAGGGTAACGTGTTCACCGCCGGACCGGGGGTAACGGCCGGCCGGCTCAGGGCGCGCTTTTCGGGACTGGTAGCCGAAGTGCCCGTGACCGTCCGCACCGGAGAGGCCACGGCGGGCCTGCTGGAACCGGACCGGCCCTTGACCCTGGAACTCGGGCCCCTCAGCCTTTCCTTCCCGACTCACGGCGCGGTTGCCGGGGAAGCCGGGGCCCGATTGTCCCTCGCCGCGCCGCCGGACCTGCCGGAGGGGTTTGTGCCCCTGGCGGCCGTGGAGGTCCAGGTGGAAACCGATACCGAAGGGAAGCTTCCAGCCCTGACCGCCCCCTGGACCCTCACCTGGCGCCTTCCCGAAGCCGACGCCGCCCAGACGGTACTGGGTGTCTTTCGGGACGGCGGGCTGGACCTGCTACCCTTCAGGGTCGCGGACGGGGTCTTGAGGGCCAAGGGCTTCGGCACGGGTACGCTCGTCCTGGCCGAAAGAACCCGGCCGGTGCCGGTGTGGCGCGACCTCCGCGGCCATTGGGCCGAGGCCACCGTGAAGCAACTGGCCGGGCAGGGCGTTATTGCTGGCTTTCCGGACGGCACCTTCGGCCCCCAGCAGCCCCTGACGCGGGCCCAGGTGGTTACCATGCTGGCGCGCGCCTTCAACTGGCCCCCGGCGAAAGCCGCTCCCGGCTTCCGGGACCCCGTGCCGGACTGGGCCGCCGGGCCGGTGGCCGCGGCCGTGGCCATGGGGGTGGTGAAGGGGTATGAGGACGGTACCTTCGGCGCGGACCGGCCGGTCACCCGCGCCGAACTGGCGGTCCTGCTGGCCCGCGTCCTGCCCCTTCCCGCGGCCCACGACCTCCCGTACCGGGATGCGGCCGACATTCCCGCCTGGGCCCAGGAGTCCGTGACGCGGCTCACCGCGGCCGGCCTATTGCAGGGCCGGGAAGGCGCCTACTGGCCAAAGGCCTCGGCCACCCGCGCCGAAGCCGCGGCCCTCCTGCAGCGGGCCCTGGACTACTGGCTGACGCATTGAGAGGCCAGGTCCCTCACCTACGACCCTTGCGCGGGAAAATGGTTATGGTATATAATCGGGGTAAAGATACGCCGGAGTGGCGGAACCGGCAGACGCGCCGGACTTAAAATCCGGCGGAGGGCGGCCTCCGTGTGGGTTCGAGTCCCACCTCCGGCACCAGCTTGAGAATCAAGGGTTCCAGCGAGTTAGCCTCCTCAGAGAAATCCGGTGTTGCTGAGGGGGTTATTTTATGGGCAGAGTCCTCGAGTGCTTCCAAAGCAGGAGAGCAGAAGACAAGCAGAAAGAACGAGAGAGACAGAAGCTGAAGGCCATCTTAAAAAACTTTCCGGCTTGAGCAGGATTTTGCCCACAGAAAAGCTAAGTCTCACTTCGCCAAGGCCTACTATGTAAGGGCTGAAATGCGGCTTAGGAGGTGTAGAACATGGCCCGCTTCATTGTCTACCTCGAACCTAAATCGAGTTCAAAAACCTTCTCGCTTGAGCAGGATTTGGCGTTAATGTGGCGGATAAGTGGTGCCGGAAGGGGGTGTTTTTGATGCCCCCCGCCTTGCGGCTTTAGCCCAGGATGGTTTGCCCCTGCCTATCTGCTAGCCGCTCAGCGGCGCAGGCCGGCCGAGGAAGTATCCCTGCCCGTAGTCCACGCCGAGGGCGCGGAGGGTCTCCAGTACCGTGGCGCTCTCCACGAACTCCGCAACGGTCTTCTTGCCCAGGGCGCGGGCGGCCGTGCTCATGGCCTGAACCAGTGCCCGGTGGGTGGGGTTCTGGTCCACGTCCCGCACGTAGCCTCCGTCGATCTTCAGGTAGTCCACCGGAAGCGCGCGCAGGTAGGCAAACGATGAGAAGCCCGCCCCGAAGTCGTCCAGGGCCAGGGGGCAGCCCAAGGCCTTGAGCCGGCGCAGCCACCGCTCGGCCCGCGGCAGGTCCCGCACCGCAGCGGTCTCGGTGATCTCGAAGCCCAGCCGGTAGGGGTCGATGCCACCGGCGCCAAGGACTTGGGCGATGAAGTCCAGCAGGTCCTCGTCACCCAGGCTGGCGCCGGAGAGGTTGACGAAGAGCCTGAGTCCGGGGTGAGTGCGTAGGACCTCCAGCGCGGACCGGATCACCCAGCGCTCGATACGGGGCATCAAGCCCGTGCCCTCTGCCGCCGGGATGAGTTCGCCGGCGGGGACGAAGTGCCCGTTCTCCGTCCGCAGGCGCAGGAGGGCCTCGTAGTGGACCACACGGCCCCCGTGCAGGTCCACGATGGGCTGGAAGAAGAGGGCAAACAGCGAACGGTCCAGGGCTTCCCGGATGCGGAAGGCCAGGCGTCCCGCCTCCGCCGGTCCGGAGAAAGCCTCGTCGCCGGGCCGGAACGCAACGACCCGGTTGCCCCCTTTCTCCCTTGCGGCCCGGAGCGCAGCGTCGGCCTGCATGAGGGCCGCACGGGGGTCCTCGCGGCCTTCAAGCACCGTCAGCCCACCGCTGACGGTCAGCCAGAACTCCTGCCCCTCGGTTTCGAACGGATGGCCCTCCACTGCGCGGCGGACGTGTTCGGCGGCAGCCCGCGCCTCCTCCGGTCCGAGGTCCTCAATGAGGGCGGCGAACTGCCTTTCTCCAGCGCGGGCGACAAGGCACGCGGGCGGGCAGACCTGCGGCAGGAGCCCCGCGACCGCCGCCAGGACCAGGTCCCCGGCGGCATGCCCCAGCGTATTCACCACAACCGCTAAATTGTCCACTTCCAGCAGGAGCAGGGCCGCCGGCCGGCCCTGCCGGACCCTCCTGAGCGCCCGCCCCAGGGCTTCCTCCAGGAGGTACCGGTTGGGGAGCCCCGTAAGGGGATCGTAGGTGGCCAGGTACGCAAGCTGCTCCTCCGCCTGCCGCGACCGCTCCGCGTGCTCGAACGCGCTCAGCGCCAGGGAGATGTCGTCGGCCAGCCGGGCCAGAAGCGACGCCGTTTCCTCGTCGAAGAACCCCGGTTCCGCCGCGTAGAGCGAGAGGACGCCCACCACGCGCGAGCCGACCCGCAGGGGAAAGGCGGCCGAGGACCGGTAGCCCCGCCTTAGGGCCGCCTCGCGCCACAGCTCCATGCGCGGTTCCTGCGCGATGTCGTTGCAGACGAAGGGCCTTCCCTCGCGGACCGCGCGGCCCGCCGGGCCGCGGCCCAGGGAGGTCTCCTGCGCCGCGACGCGGACCTCCTCCAGGTAGCCTTCCTCATCTCCCCATTGGGCCACGGGAGCCACGTAGTCCACATCGTCCTGTACCAGGCCGATCCACGCCAGGCGGAAGGACCCCAGCTCCACGGCCATGCGGCAAGTCTTCCGGAACAGCTCGTCGCGGTCGCCGGCCACCGTGACGGCGCGGCTGACGCTGGCCAGCAGGCCGTGCATGCTCGCCAGGCGCGCTAGCCGCCGCTGCATCCGCCTGCGAGGGGTGACGTCCCTGAACGCCACCACCGCGCCCACCACAGCCTCGCCTTCCTTTATGGGCGCGCTGGAGACTTCGGCCTCAAAGCCCGTGCCGTCCCTGCGCCAGAAGAGCGTCTCGACCCCGGCGTGGACCTCTCCCGTGACGAGGGTCCGGCAGGCCGGGCATTCCTCCCAGGGGAAGGGTGTGCCGTCCGGTCGCGTGTGGTGCACCAGGTCGTGCAGGCGCCGGCCCAGCAATTCCTCCGGCGTGTATCCGGTGATCTCGGCGGCCGCGGGGTTGCTGAAAGTGACCCTGCCCTCCGGGTCCAGGCCGCAGATGCCCTCGGCGGCGGCCTCCAGAATGCGGCGCTGCCGCTCGGCCGCGCGGGCGTGGGCCGCCAGCTCCCGCCGCAGCAGGCCGTAGATGAGGGCCGCACTGCCGGCCACGAAGGCCCACCCCTTGTAGGTCTGCAGGGCCGTCAACCGGGCGGTGTCCGGGACCGCCAGGTACAGCAGCCGGTCCGAAAAAACAATCCACAGGGCGCCCACCGCGGCGTAGATGAGCGCCACGCGCAGGGCCGCAGCCAGGTGCTCCTTCCCCACTTTCCCTCTGCCTCCGCCCCTCCGCGCCTGCCTCATCGCCGGCGGGAATTCGACGTCGTTCCTGGAAATTCCTGCTCCCGCGCGCCCGGTTCGGGGCCCGACGGGCGCCTTGCAGGTGGATACGGTGCCCGGAGGGTTGCCTACGTGCCGCAACGGCGCCGGTTCCGGGCCTAGCACCCGGAGCCTTCAGGGAGTCGGCCCCGTTCGGGTGCCGCCTTCCCCGCGCCCCGCTGGCCGGCGCCCCGGTGTCACCTCTGTACTTGACGTCGACGGGTGTTAATGCTATACTAAACTGGAATGATTCCGGTTCAGGGAGGTAACCGTGAACCTGGAAACCGTCCTCAAGATGTTAAAGGCGCGGGGCCTGAATCTCACGCCCCAGCGGCAGGAGATCCTGCGCGCCCTGCTGGAGGGGCCGCCGCACCAGACGGCCGCGGAAATCCTGCAGCGGGTACGCCAGAAGTTCCCCTCCGTCAGCTTCGACACCGTCTACCGAAACCTGCACCTCCTGCAAAGCCTGAACCTGGTGTCCAGAACCCACTTTGCCGACGGGGACACCCGCTACGAGCTGTGCGCCGGCCCGGAGCACCACCACCACGCCCTGTGCCTCGGCTGCGGTAAGGCCGTGGACGCGGCCTTCTGCCCCATGCCCTACTTCCGCGGGCTTCCCGACGAGGAGTTCACGGTCACGGGGCACAGCTTCAAGCTGTTCGGCTACTGCGGTAACTGCCGCCGCAGGGGGAGCGAATGAGGCCCCGTGACTTCGCCCGCTGGTGGTCCCCGCGGCCCGAGGCCTTTTTCCCTGCGGGGCAGTGGTCGCCGGGGCCGGACAAGAGCGGCCCACAGAAAACCAATCCCCGGCCTTCTGGGAGGGAACACGGATTGCCGGTAACGTCCGTACCGAGGAGTTGGCGCCTGCCGGCGGTGGGCATCCTGGTCGCGTTGTTCCTGGGCCTGGCGTGGGGATGCGGGCCGCCAACCACGGAAAACCACGCTCGGCTTCCGGTGCTGGCCAGCATCCTACCCCTGGCGGACTTCGTGCGGCAGGTGGGGGGCGACCGCGTCACGGTGGAGGTCCTGGTGCCGCCCGGGGCCAGTCCCCACACTTACGAACCCACCCCGGCCCAGCTCCGGGCCCTGGGCCAGGCTCGACTGCTGGTCCTCAACGGCGCGGGTCTGGAATTCTGGGCCGACAAGCTGGTGGGGGCCGCCGGTAACCCGCACCTGGTTGTGGTGCGCACGGCCGAAGGCCTGGATCTCATTGCGGATGACGAACACGAGGACCACGATCACGGGCACGGTGCCGGCAACCCGCACGTGTGGCTCAGCCCCCTGTGCGCCATGCACCAGGTGGAAAGGATCCGCGACGCCCTGGTGGCCGCGGACCCGGAAAACGCGGATTACTACCGGGCCAATGCCGAGCGCTACCTGGCCGAGCTGCGGGCTCTGGACGCCGAAATGCGGGCCCGAATAGGCGCCCTTTCCCGCCGGAAGTTCGTGGCCCTGCACGGGGCCTGGGTCTACCTGGCCAGGGATTACGGCCTGGAGCAGGCCGCGGTGGTGGAGAAAATACCCGGCCAGGAGCCATCGCCGGCCGAGGTGGCGGCCATCGTGCGCACCGTAAAGGCCGCGGGTGCCGGGGCCGTCTTTGCCGAACCGCAGCTGTCTTCCAAGGCGGCCGAGGCCATTGCCGCCGAGGCCGGGGTTCCGGTGCTGTTCTTGAATCCCCTGGGGGTGCCGCCGGACTACAGGTACCTGGACACCATGCGCCATAACCTGGCGCAGCTGGAAAGGGCCCTACGGTAGAGGGGTCACCGGCCCCGGCCGACCCGGCGCGGTGGGCAGGGGTACCACCGCCCGCCGGAGGCGCACCATCGGCCACAAGGAACACGCAAGCGCGGGTAGGGAGGGCCGGTCCCCCGCGCGAACGGGGTGAAGGGCAATGGGCGTGATCGTAGAGCTAGACCGGGTCACGGTGGCCTACCGCACCGTGACCGTGCTGGAGGACGTGAGCCTGAAGGTCTCCAGGGGGAACTTTCTGGCGGTAATCGGGCCCAACGGGGCGGGCAAAACCACCCTGCTAAAGGTAATCCTGGGTCTGGTCCGGCCCGTTGAGGGCACGGTGCGCGTCTTCGGCCGGGATCCCCGGGATCTGGGGGCCGAACGGCGGGCGATAGGCTACGTGCCCCAGACCGCAACCGTAGACCGGCACTTTCCCCTGCGGGTGGCGGACGTGGTCATGATGGGCCGCTACAGGCGCATCGGCCTGGTGCGGCGCCCCTCGGCGGCGGACCGGGAGGCCGCCCGCCGGGCCATGGAGCGCACCGGGGTGGCCCACCTGGCGAATTCCCCCCTGGGCCGCCTCTCCGGCGGCCAGCGCCAGCGGGTCTTCCTGGCCCGGGCCCTGGCGTGTGAGCCCGAGCTACTCATCCTGGACGAGCCGGCCGCGGGCGTGGATGTCCCGGCCACAGAAAGCCTGTACGAACTGCTGCGCGACCTGCACAAAGACGGCCTGACCACCCTGCTGGTGTCCCACGACGTGGGCGTGGTCGCGGCCTTCGTGGACGGGGTGGTGTGCCTGAACCGCCGGCTGGTGGCCCACGGCCGCCCGGAGGAGGTCCTGGGCTCGGAAGAACTGGCCCAGATGTACGGGTGCGCCGCCGTGTTCTTCCACCACGGCCGCGCGCCCCACATGGTAGTAGCGAGGGACGAATGCTGGAGCTGATCGGTCACACCTTCATGCAGCGGGCGCTCCTCGCCGGCACCCTTGTGGGGATCCTCTGTGCCGTCGTAGGCGTTTACGTGGTGCTGAACGGGCTGTCCTTCATGGGGGCCGGCATCGGGCACGCTAGTTTCGGGGGCGTGGCCCTTGGCTTTCTGCTGGGCATCAACCCCCTCCTCACGGCGGTGGTCTTCTGCCTGGGCACGGCCTGGGGCGTGGGTCTGGTGACACGCAAGACGTCCTTGCGCGAGGATACGGCCATAGGCATTTTCTTCGCCTGCACCATGGCCCTCGGCATCCTCTTTCTGGGCCTCATGCCGGGTTACGGCGTGGACCTCTTCGGTTACCTGTTCGGCAGCATCCTGGCCGTCACGCGCCAGGACCTCTGGCTGGCCCTCTTGCTCACCCCGGCCGTCCTGGCCGTGGTGGCCCTCTTCTACAAGGAACTCCTCTTCGTGAGCTTCGACCCGGAGATGGCGCGCGTGGCGGGCCTGCCCGTGGACCGGCTCCATTCCCTGCTCCTGGTGCTCGTGGCCCTGACGGTGGTGGGCGCCATCAAGATCGTGGGCATCGTGCTGGTTTCGGCCCTCATTGTGGCACCGGCCGCGGCGGCCCGGCAGCTCACCGAGGACTTCCACCGCATGATGTGGCTCGCCCCGTCAATTGGTGCCGCTTCCACCCTGGCCGGCCTGCTGCTGTCCTGCTGGCTGGACACGGCCTCGGGCGCCACCATCGTGCTGGTGGCCACGGCCTTTTTTGCCGTGGCCGCGGCCCTCCGACGGGGAATTTTGCCAACCGGGTGATGCCGGAAACGGGACAGCTTTCGTGGGCAAAATTTCCCGTCGTCTCCCCCCTGAGATGGCGCGCCGCGCGCCGGAGTGGGCCTTAGGCGGGTATGTCCACCACCCACCCGCCACAATCACCGTGGGCTCAGCCGCACCTCCAGCCACCTCTTCAGGACCCACCACAGGAGGCAGGTTCCCAGCACGCCCGCGACCACCAGGGGCAGTCTGGTCTGCAGGAGGTGGCGGATGACCTCCCAGTTGTGGCCGAAGTAGGCTCCCAGCTTGAGGTAGAGGCTGCCCCACAGGAAGGCAAATACCACACTGTAGACCGCAAAGGGCCACGGTTCCATGCCGCCCGCCCCGGCTGCAAAGGGTGTGACGTTGCCCACGGTGGGCAGGAAACGCCCCAGCAGCACAAAGAGGGCCGCCGAACGGTTCAGCCACCGCCTGGCGCGGGCCATACGCGCGGGCGTCAGCCCGACGAAGTCCCCGTACCGCCTGAACAGGGGCCGGCCCAAACTCCGCCCCACGTGGTAGGCGGCAAAAGACCCCAGACTGTGCCCTACCACCACGGCGGCCAGGGCGTTCTCGATATCCAGCCGGCCCTGGGCCGCGAGAAAGCCCGCACCGATGGTCATGAGGCCGCCGGGAAAGGGCAGGCCCGTGGCTTCGATAAACGTTCCCACGGCCAGCCCGGCCACACCCAGGGTACTCAGGTAGTGGAAAACGATTTCCTTGACCGTCTCCAGCCAGGTCAACTCACGCGGCCCCCGCGGCTCACGGTTTGCCCCACAGGCCCCTTCCCGCGGCCCTGGCCTCGCGCTGCAGGTCGCGGAAAAGGTCCGCGTATAAGACGTTGGGCGGTACCGTCATGACCTGCGCGTAACCCCGGGCCACCAGTTCGGCGTTGAACAACCGCTCCCCGTCGAAAACGTAGGCCAGAAGCCGGCCGTACTGGTCGCGCTTCTGGACGTCGAAGGCGAGGGCCACCTCGCGGCCGTGGAGGCGCCGGCGCGTGAAGTCCGCGGCCTCGCGGCCAAAGTACTCCGCCGGCCGGGAATCGTGGGCGATCTCGGGGGCATTGACCCCGATGAGCCTCACCCGCTCTTCGGGGGCCACCTCCACCCGTTCGCGGGCCAGTACGAGGTAGAGCTTCTGCCCTTTCCGCTCCACCCGCTCACCGGGCCGAAACGATACCAGCAGGGTATCTCCGTCGATGGCGCGCACCACCCGGGCCGGTACCGGTTCTTGCGGCGGCGCGACGGTCCAGCGCGCCGGGTCCGCGTCGGTTGCGACGTCGCGGCCCGCGCATCCGGCCAGCAGCGTCAGCAAAAGACCCGTTACCAGGAGGAACACGAGGCCGCAACCCGGCCACCGGACCCGACCGGGACCCGTCAAAGCCACGGGCACCTCACAACACCCTCGCCGTACCACCGTAAATAAGGCCCCGCTGGCCGTCGATGGTGATGACCTCGCCGTCGGGCAGAATGGCCGTGGCACCGTCCACCCCCACGATCACGGGAATGCCGAATTCCAGACCCACGATGGCCGCGTGGGAGGTCAGCCCACCCTCTTCGGTCACGATGCCCCCGGCCCGTTCGATGGCCGGCATGAAGTCCCGGTCCGTGGCCGCGACCACCAGGATGTCGCCCGGCCGCACCTTCTCGAGGGCCTCCCTTACCGTACGGGCCACCCTGGCCCGGCCGGTCACGGCCCGGGCCCCGATACCCGTGCCCCGGGCCAGCACGTTGCCCACCGTGTGCACCCGCAACATATTGGTGGTGCCGTGCACCCCCACCGGCACGCCGGCGGTGATGACCACCAGGTCTCCCCCTTTGATGAGGCCCGCGGCCAGGCCCGCGTCCAGGGCCGCCGCCACCATGCCGTCGGTATCGTCGATCTGCGGCACCAGGACCGGCTGGACCCCCCACACCAGCAAGAGCTTGCGCCGCACCTCGGGGCGCGGGGTGGCGGCCACGATGGGGGCCCGGGGCCGGTATTTGGCCACCATGCGCGCCGTGTAGCCGGTCTGGGTGGAGGTTACGATGGCCGCGGCCCCCAGGTCGCGGGCCGCCGCGCAGGTGGCGTGGCTGATGGCGTCGGTGACGGTGCGGGCCGGCCCCTGGGCCCGCCGGGCCAGAATTTCCTCGTACCTGATGGCGCTTTCGGCCCGGCACACGATGCGGGCCATGGTCTCCACGGCCTCCACCGGATACCGCCCCACGGCCGTTTCGCCCGAAAGCATCACGGCGTCGGTGCCGTCCAGGATGGCGTTGGCCACGTCGCTGGCCTCGGCGCGGGTGGGGCGGGGGTTGTGGATCATGGATTCGAGCATCTGGGTGGCCGTGATCACCGGCTTGCCGGCCCGGTTGCACTTCTCGATGATCATCTTCTGCACCAGCGGCACGTCCTCGGCGGGGATCTCCACCCCGAGGTCGCCCCGGGCCACCATGATCCCGTCGGCCACCTTGATGATCTCGTCGATGCGGTCCACGCCCTCGCGGTTCTCGATCTTGGCGATGATATCCACGTCGGCCTCCAGTTCCTCCAGCACCTGGCGCACGGCCAGCACGTCGGAGGCGCGGCGCACGAAGGAAACGGCCACGAAGTCGATGCCGTGGCGGACCCCGAAGGTGAGGTCCTCCCGGTCCTTTTCGGTGAGGGCGGGCAGCGAGAGCTCGGCGCCGGGCACGTTGACCCCCTTGCGGCTGGTGATCTCGCCCCCGTCGCAGACCAGGCAGCGCACCCGGCCCTCGGCGGCCTCCATCACCCTCAAAGCCACCAGGCCGTCGGCCAGCAGGATGAGGTCCCCGGGCCGCACCTCTTCCGCCAGGCGGGGGTAGTTCACGGGCAGCACGTAACGGTTCAACGGCTCACCCTCGGGCACCAGCACCACTTCCTGGCCCGGCTCGAGGCACAGCGGCTCTTCGAAGAGCTTTCCCAGGCGCAACTCCGGGCCCTCGGTGTCCAGGAGGACGGCCACGGGTATCCCCGTGACGGCCGAGGCCTCCCTGAGGGCCTCCATGCGGGCCCCGTGCTCTTCCCTGGTACCGTGGGAAAAGTTAAAACGCGCCACGTTCATCCCGGCCCTGAGCATGGCCGCACACGTGGCGGTATCGGAACTGGCCGGGCCAATGGTGCACACGATCTTGGTGCGGCGCATCCCTCTCCCTCCCTTTAAATGGCCAGAATTCCCGCCAGCCGGTAGAGTTCCGGGTCGATCTCTTTCTTGCGGGTGACCACATCCCCTATTTCCCAGTCCACGATCCGGTCCGCCACCATACCCACCATCTTGCTCTTTGCTCCCGCCATCAGGAGTTCCACGGCGCGGGCACTGAGGCGGCTGGCCAGCAGCCGGTCGAAGGCGGTGGGCATGCCGCCGCGCTGGATGTGGCCCAGAATGGTGACCCTGGTGTCGAAGCCGGTGCGCTCCTTGATCTGTTGCCCGATCTCCAGGCCACTGCCCACGCCTTCGGCCACCACGATGATGCTGTGGAGCTTGCCGCGCCGGTGGCCCCGCAGCAGGCGGCGGCACACCTCGTCCAGGTCGAAGGGCAGCTCCGGGATGAGGATGGATTCCGCGCCACCGGCCAGCCCGGCGGCCAGGGCAATGAAACCCGAGTTCCGGCCCATGACCTCCACGATGAAGGTGCGCTCGTGGGAGGTGGCCGTGTCGCGGATGCGGTTGATGGCCTCCACCACGATGTTAACGGCCGTGTCGAACCCGATGGAGTAGTCCGTGCCCGGGATGTCGTTATCTATGCTGCCCGGCACGACCACCACGGGGAGTCCGTACTCCTCGTGGAAGATTTTCGCGCCGAGCAGCGAACCCTCTCCCCCGATGATCACCAGGCCCTGGATCCCGAACCGTTCCACGGTTTCGAAGGCTTTGGCCCGTCCCTCCCTGGTTCGGAACTCCTCGGAGCGCGCCGTCCTCAATACGGTGCCACCCCGGTGTATGATGTCGGCCACCGAACCCAGGTGCATGGGCTCCACCTCGGCCTCGATGAAACCGGCAAAGCCGCGCTTGATGCCCATGACTTCCAGACCGTGGTAGATGGCCTTGCGCACCACGGCCCTGATGGCGGCGTTCATACCGGGGGCGTCGCCGCCGCTGGTGAGTACGCCGATGCGCAGCAAACACCGTCCCTCCTAAAGCTCCTCGATTACCTCCAGGGCTTCGTCTATTTCGGCTTCCGGCACCAGCACCTCGACCAGCCCGTTATCCGTACCCTTGGGGGATCTCACGGTACGGAGCTTGACGAGCAGACCTTCCCGGGCCAGGGTCTGACGGATCCTTTCGGCCTCGTGGCGGTTTGGAGCGATGTAAACCACCGTCCACACCGGGTAAGCCCCTCCCCGACAGTATGCCTCAGGATACGCGTGCTTAACCGGTACAAAACAACTCCAGAGCCGTACGGCCCTGGAGTTCAAAGCTCGTCCGAGGGGGAATTTTGCCTGCGTAAAGCTATGCGGTCCTCGGCGCCAGCCGGTTGGCAAAATTCCCCGTCGTCGGTACGCAGCCGACCGTGCCTGGTGAGGATCTCGGCCCGCCCGCGCACCTTGATGGCCGAGGTGTGTTCGGTGAACTGCGCGATCATGACCTCTCCCTTGTCGAGCTTCTCCGAGTGGTGGAACTTGGTGTCCTTCCCGCGGGTTAAACCTATAATGGTCACCCCGTTCTCCAGCGCCTTTATGACCACGTAATCGCTCTGTTCCCAACCCTGACCCACCGGTAACACCCCCCGCGATGCCTGGTCCAAGGGAATAATACCACAGGGCGGGCCGCCTCAGCAACACGATGGTTTCGGCCACATGACGCGCACCGCATCCCGGCCCAGCAGTTCCTCGAGCAAGGCCATCACCGGGCCCTCCAGGTCCACCGCCGCCCCGGGCAGTTGCCGGGCTCTGGCCCGGCCACCATCGTAGAGGTATACCGGCACGGGTCCGGGGTGCCCTGCGGCCAGCCGCCGGATGGCACCCTCCCGTTCGGGCGGCGCCTTGAGGAGCAGGGCCGCCGCCACTTCGTTCAGGGCCAGCCGGTCCGCGGCCCAGGCCTGCTCGGCGATTACCTTCCTCTCGTCGCCTTCTCCTGTGAGGCGGGCCCGCACCAGCAAAGTGCGGCCCGTGCGCAGGACGGATCTGTACTTCTGGTAGACCGCGGGGAAGAACAAAAGCTCCACGGACCGGTCCTGGTCCTCCAGGCTCACCACGGCCATAGTTTCTCCTTTCCTGGTCGTAGCCCGGCGCACCTCAATCACCAGGCCCCCGAGGCATACCTTTCGCTCGCCCCGGAGCCCGTCCAGGGTTTCCAGGCCCGCGACGCCGAGCCGGCGGAAAAGGTCCGCGTGTTCCTCCAGCGGATGCCCGCTGATGTAAAGCCCCAGGACCTCCCGTTCCAGATCCAGCTTTTCCCTTACCGATAGCGACGGTACCGCGGGCAGTTTTTCGCTTTGGGGGTCCGGGGCTGCGGCCCACAGCGTGAGCTGGCCAGTGGCCCTTTCCCTGCCCCCCCGGCCGACCGCTTCCAGACCCCGCTCCACCGCGGCCAGCAGGGCGGCCCGTTCGTGACCGAGGGAGTCGAAGGTCCCGGCCTTAACGAGGCTCTCCAGCACGCGGCGGTTCATCACTCGCGGGTCCAACCGGCGGCAGAAGTCCCAGTAACTCCGGAACGGCCCGCCTGCTTTTCGGGCCTCCAGAATGGCCCTTACTGCGGCGTCCCCCACGTTCCTCACCGCACCCAGTCCGAAGCGCAAAGCGTCGCCCGCGACCGTGAAGTTGTGCTCACTCTCGTTGATGTCCGGCGGAAGCACGTTGATGCCCATGCGGCGGCACTCACGGATGTAGGCCGCCACCTTGTCGGCGTGTTCCCGGACCGAAGTCAGGAGCGCGGCCATGTACTCCAGGGGGTAGTGCGTCTTGAGGTAAGCCGTCTGATAGGCCACCAGGGCGTAGGCCGCCGAATGGCTTTTGTTGAAGCCGTAGCCCCCGAAGTGCTCCATGAGCTCGAAGATCTGCGCGGCCGTCGCGGGATCGATGCCGTTGGCCCGGGCCCCCTCCAGAAACCTCTCCCGCATGGCCATCAGGATCCCGGGTTTCTTTTTGCCCATGGCGCGGCGGAGGAGGTCCGCCTCGGCCAGGCTGAAGCCAGCGATCTCGCTGGCAATGGACATGACCTGTTCCTGATACAGGATCACGCCGTACGTATCCCTCAAGATGGGCTCCAGCCTGGGGTGGAGGAAGGTCACGGGCCGCAGGCCGACTTTGCGCTGCACGAAGTCCTCCACCATGCCGCTCTGCAGGGGCCCGGGCCGATAGAGGGCCACCAGGGCCACCAGATCCTCAAAGCGATCCGGCCGCATGTCGCGCAATAGACTCCTCATACCGGCGCTCTCCAGCTGGAACACGCCTCCGGTTTCCCCCTCGCCCAGCAGCCGGAAGGTGGCCGCGTCGTCGAGCGGTAATAGCGGTTCGACCCCCCGGTTCCTGGCCACCAGGCGCTTCGTTTCCTCGATTACCGTCAGGGTGCGGAGGCCCAGGAGATCGATCTTCAGCAGGCCCAGTTCTTCTATGGCGTCCTTATCGAACTGGGTCGTTATATAGCCGTCCGAAGTCTTGTACAGGGGAAGGTAGTCCGTCAGCGCCGTGGGGGCAATGACCAGCCCCGCGGCGTGGGTGGAGGCGTGCCGGGGTACCCCCTCCAGGGCCGTCGCCACTTCCACCACCCGGGCCAGGTCCGGCCGCGCCAGGCACAGTTCCCGCAGCTCGGGCGTGCCGCCCACGGCGCGCTCCAGCGTGATGCCGGGCTCGAAGGGCACCAGCTTGGCCAGGTGGTCCACGTCTTTGTAGGGGAGGTTGAGCACCCGCCCCACGTCCCGCACGGCCGCCCTGGCGGCCATGGTGCCGAAGGTGATGATCTGGGCCACCCGGTCCTGGCCGTACCTCTCGAACACATAGCGGATCACTTCGTCCCGCCGGTCGAAGCAGAAGTCGATGTCGATGTCGGGCATGGAAACCCGGGCGGGGTTGAGGAACCTTTCGAAAAGCAGCCCGTGGGCCAGCGGGTCTATGTCCGTAATGCCCAGGACGTAGGCCACGATGCTGCCCGCGGCCGAGCCCCGCCCGGGGCCCACGGCGATGCCCCTTTGCCGGGCGAACCGCACCAGGTCCCATACGATGAGGAAATATGAGGCAAATCCCATCTCCCGAATGGTGCGCAACTCGTGGTCCAGGCGCTGCCGCACCTCGGAACCGGGCCGCGGGTACCGCTTCGGCAGGTGCTCCTCGCACAGGTGCTCCAGGAAGGCCTGGTCGGTCCAGCCGGGGGGCACGGGATAGGCGGGAAAGTGGAGACGTCCGAAGGCGAAGTCCACCCGGCACCGCTCCGCGATCTCCACGGTGTTGGCCAGGGCCTGAGGCACCTCGCGGAACAGCAGGGCCATCTCCCGGGGGCTCTTCAGGTAAAATTCGTCCGTGGGGAAGCGGAGTCTGTCCGCGTCGTGCAGGCGCTTGCCGGTCTGGATGCACAGAAGCACGTCGTGGGTGCCGGCGTCCTCGCGCCGCAGGTAGTGGACGTCGTTGGTGGCCACCAGGGGCAGGTCCAGGTCGCGGGCCAGCTCCACCAGTTCGCGGTTGAGGGCCTTTTGCTCGGGAAGGCCGTGGTCCTGGAGCTCCAGGAAGAACCCGCCCGGCCCGAAGATCTCCCGGTAGGTCCCGGCCGCGGCCCGGGCCTCCTCCCGCCGGCCGGCCAGCAGGTGGGTCGGCACCTCGCCGGCCAGGCACCCGCTTAAGGCGATTAACCCGCGGGCGTGGCGGGCCAGCAGTTCCTTGTCCACCCGGGGCTTGTAGTAAAACCCCTCCGTAAAGCCCCGCGACACCAGGGCGCACAGGTTGCGGTAGCCGGCCTCGTCTTCGGCCAGCAGGACCAGGTGAAAGAGGCGGTCATCCACCCTGGGGGTGCGGTCGAATCTGGTGCGGGGCGCCACGTAGACCTCGCACCCCAGGATGGGCCTGATGCCGGCCTCGCGGCACGCCTTGTGGAAGGCCACGGCGCCGAACATGACGCCGTGGTCCGTCATGGCCAGGGCCGGCATGCCCATTTCCGCGGCGGCCCGCACGGCCCGGGCTATACGCGCCGCCCCGTCCAGCAGACTGTATTCGGTGTGCACGTGGAGATGTACGAACAAGGCTCCTCGCCACCGTTCGGGAACCGGCACGTGCGGCCCGGCACCCGCCCGGACCGCCCCCGGGGGTTAGGGGTTCCCGGCCCCGCGGGCGCATTCGGGGCAGCGGCCGTAAAACCCCAAGCGGTGGTGCTCCCCCTCGTAGCCCGCCCGCCGCACCTCGTCCTCCAGTTCCTCCCGGAGGGGCAGGTCCAGGTCGTAAATGCGCCCGCATTGCCGGCACACAAAGTGGTAGTGGTTGAGGGGATTGCCGTCGAAACGGCTGAAGGTGCTGCCGAAGGAGAGCTCCATGATCTCGCCCGCCTCGCACAGCAACCTGAGATTGCGGTAGACCGTGCCCAGGCTGATATCCGGAATCACCTGCCGCGCCTGCTGGTAGACCCAGTCGGCCGTGGGGTGGACCCGGGTGCCGCGCAGTATCTCCAGAATGAGCCTCTTCTGTTTTGTCATCCTGCTCGTCTTTGCCACCGGTCGCTCACCGTCATACCGGCTTTATCCTTATACAATTATTTCAGGTCGATGCCGTGCTGTTTCATCTTCTTGTAAAGCCAGGCCCTGGAAATGCCCAGCATCTTGGCGGCCTGCAACTTGTTGCCACCGGTGGCCACCAGGGCCTCCCGCACCGCCTCCCTTTCCACGTGCTCCAGGAGGGCCGGCAGGGTGCGCCACTCGGCGCGGCGTTTGACCTGCCCATACCTCTGCAGGTACATGGGCAGGTGGAGCACGGAAATCACGGGCCCTTCCACGAGGTTGAAGGCGCGCTCAATGACGTTCTCCAGCTCCCGCACGTTGCCCGGCCAATGGTACCGGTGGAAAAGGGCCCAGACTTCGGGCGTGAGGTCCGTGACCTGAAGCCCGAACTGCTGGTTGAACTTGTCGATGAAGTGCCGCACCAGGGGCTTGATGTCGTCCATCCGTTCCCGCAGGGGCGGGACGGTGAGCGAGACCACGTTTAAACGGTAATAGAGGTCCTCCCGAAACTTGCCCTCGCGGATAAGGGCCTCGATGTCGCGGTTGGTGGCCGCCACCACCCGCACGTCGACTTTGCGCGGCCGGCCTTCGCCCAGGCGCTCGATCTCCTTTTCCTGTAACACCCTGAGGAGCTTGGCCTGCATGGAAAGGGGCATGTCCCCGATCTCGTCCAGGAAGATGGTGCCGCCGTTGGCCTGCTCGAACTTGCCGATCTGGCCGCCGCGCCTGGCCCCGGTGAAGGCCCCTTCGCGGTAGCCGAACAGCTCGGACTCCAGCAGGCTTTCCGGCACCGCCGCGCAGTTCACCCTGACGAAGGGTCCGTTGCGGCGGTAGGACGCCATGTGGATGGCGTGGGCAATCAACTCTTTGCCGGTTCCGCTCTCGCCCTGGATCAGGACCGTGGACGGCCCCTGGGCCACGCGCACGATGGTCTCTTTGAGACGGCGCATCACGGGTGTTTCGCCGATGAGGTTATCCACGGAATAGGAGGCCCGCATGACGCGCGCCAGCTCGTTCTTGTAAAAGGCCAGTTCGCGCCGGAGGCACTTGACCTTCTCGGCCAGGGTAATGAGTTCGTTTACGTCCTTGAACATGAGCTTGGCCACGGCCCCGATGATCTCTCCGTCCCTCTTGATGGGGTAGCGCGCCACCACCACCTGGCGGCCGCGGAAATTGACGACTTCGCCCACGCGCTGCTCCCCGGTGCGACATACCAGAGGCAATTCGGAGTCCTCGACCACCTCGTTGATGTGTTTACCCATCACCTCTTCGGGCCTTACGCCCAGCAGATCGGCGAAGGCCTTATTGAGCATGATGATGTGACCCTCGGCGTTCACGGCCAGGTATCCCTCGTGGCCGGATTCCAGTATGGTTTCCAGAAGCCCCTTCAGTTCCTTAACGATGGCCAGTTCTTCGGCGATGCGCTCCAGCTCGGTGATCTCCTGGGCCACGCCCACCGCGCCCACCATCCGGCCCTCCTGCCGGATGGGGGTGCGGTTTACCACGTAGTGCCGCTCCCCGATGGAAAACTTGCGGGCGATGTGGGGCTTGCCCGTCTCCAGCACCCGGAGCAAACCCGTGTAGGGAATTGCCTCCGTGATATGGGCGCCGATGGCTTTCTCCCTGGGGTAACCGAAGGCCCGCGCCGCCCCCTCGTTGAACACCACGATCCGGCCTTCCAGGTCCACGGCGACCACGATGTTGTGTATCGCGTTCAGAATGGCCAGCGCATCGGGCTTCTCGCGTTCCGCCACGCTTCCCTGCCTCCGTTTACGGTCGGTGAGCTGTCAGGTCCACGCGATGTGGGTACGTAAGACTTTCTCCAGGTGCGCCAGGGTATAGCACTCGAACATGCGGCAGTGTTTCTGAAACAGCACGGGTGTCCCGTGCTCCCGCCATTCCCGTTTCGGCAACGTATTTAACCAGATTATCTCCCGCACCAGTCCGCGCATCCGCCCCAGTTCGGCGGCCGCCTTCTCGGCGGCGAGGGTTCTGGTGTCGCTCACCACCAGCACCCAGGTGCTCCTGGTGAGTAGGTGTCGATAGCCCGCCCAGAACGTAACAAGGGCGCGGTAAAGGTTCGTCGCGCGGCCCCATTGTTTGCTTTCGGCCATCACCCTGGCCATGGTGCCTGCGAAGCCCTTCCCCCGCCCGAAGTAGGACGTGATCCTTTCCAGGTCCTCGGAGAAAACGAAGCTCTCGATGTCCCGCACCACCTCGGCCAGACCGTACACGAACTGCAGGACGAATCTGGCGTAGGGCGCCATGGAGGCGGACACGTCGCAGATGAGCACGAGCCGCGGTCGGGTGATGCGGCGGCTGCGGTAACGCAGCTCGAACAGGGCGCCGCCGTAATTGATGTTCTGCCTGATGGTGCGGCGCACGTCCACGACACGGCGCTTATGGCTACGGTAGTAGCGGCGCGAGATGCGTGAAACCAGTTGCCGGGCCAGCCTGCGGACCAGTACCGACATGCGGGCCAGCTCCCCTTCCCCGATCTCTTTCATGTCCCGGTAGAGCAGTGACTCGTCCGCGTCGCGGTCCAGCTGGGCCGCCACCTGCGTGATGACCTCGTCCACCTCGGCGTCGCCCGTCAGTTCCACATCCCTCGCGGCCCCGGCCTCCCGCCGCTGCTCCTGCTTTATCAGGTGATGGTACCAGAAGTTCAGGGAGCCCTCGATGATACGGTTGATGAGGTCCGCGGGGTTGTTCACCGGATTGGCCTGGGCCCGGGCCAAAAGCTCCCGCAGGCGGCGCTTTTCCTCCTCGGGCAAGCGCGCCCAGGCCTGCTTCTGTTCTTCGGTCAGCCTCAGCCGCTCGCGGGAACGTTCGGCCCAGCTCTGGCCGCTGGCCTCCACGCTGGACAGGAGGTCGGCCTCGGCCTCCTCGAGTTCTCGGGCCCGCCGCTCCCGCTCGGCCCGCCACTGCTCCCGCCGGCCGGCCTTTTCCTCCGGCGCCGCGAAGTAGAGGTCGAAAACCCGGTCGAAGATCGGCCGCTCCGCCCGGTTCTTGACCATCACCGCCCGCAGGGCCAGCCTCACCTGCTCCCGGTCGAGCAGCGAGACGTACTGCAGGGCCCGCAGCCCGTCCATGGTCTCCGCGGTACTCACCCTCATGCCCAGGTGCCGCAGGATGTGGGCAAACCGGGCCAGGTTCTCGGGCCAGGCTGACGGTTCCCGCAGTTCGGCTTCCCCGGCCGTCGTCACCGTCTCAATTCCTCCCCGCGAGGGCCGCCGCGTCCTGGAGCCGGGCCACCAGCCCCTCCACACCCATCTCGCGGTGAAAGGTTTCCAGGTCCTCCCGGTTCTTGAGCACCACGTTCAGGGTGCGGCCCACGGCCTCGGGCCCCAGGCCGTCGGCCTGCAGCGCCACCAAGGCCCGGGCCCAGTCGATGGTCTCGGCGATGGCCGGCTTCTTACGCAGGTCCAGACCCGTCCTTATCAAATGCACGGCCTGCGCCACCTCTCGGGCCAGGCGCGACCCGGCCTCCGGGACCTTTACCTGCAGGATGCGCGTTTCCTTCTCCACGCTGGGGTAGTCGAGGAACAGAAATACGCAGCGCCGCCTCAGGCCATCCGACAGGTCCCGCTCCGCGTTGCTGGTCAGTACCACGATCGGTATGTGGCGGGCCACGATGGTGCCCAGCTCCGGGATGCTCACCTGAAAGTCCGAAAGAACCTCAAACAGGAAGGCCTCGAATTCCTGGTCGGTCTTATCCACCTCGTCGATGAGGAGCACCACCTGGCGCTCGGCCCTGATGGCTTTAAGGAGCGGGCGTTCCAGCAGGTATTCCTCGCCGAACAGGTCCTTTTCGATATCGGTACAGCCGCTCTCCTTCAGGATCTGAATCTTGAGCAGCTGGCGCTGGTAGTTCCACTCGTAAAGGGCCTTGTTTTCGTCCAGGCCTTCGTAGCACTGGAGGCGTATCAGTTCGGTGTCGAAAACCCGGCTCAATACCTTGGCGATCTCGGTCTTGCCCACGCCCGGCGCGCCTTCCACCAGAAGGGGCTTCTGGAGCTTCAGGGCCAGGAACATGGTGAGGACCACTTCGTCCTCGCAAATATATCCCTCGGCCTCCAGGGCCCGGTGCAACTCCCGTACCGTCAGATCCATGAGGTTATCCTCCCGTAGACATTAATTCGCCTCCCCTTGACACTTTCCTCCCGGTCCAAAAAATAAGCCCCTCGTAGAGGGGCTTGCCCGTGGCTCACTGACTCACCGCCTTGCGGAGCTTGCGCCGCTCCCATATGGGGGCCGAAACCCGGGCCCAATCCTGCGAACGGCGGTCCAGGAATTCGGCAATCGGCCCTTCCAGCACGGTCTCGGCGCCGGGGTGCGTGGGCCGGGCGCCGGTCTCGGCCACGATCTCCCGCAGCGCACCGGGCACGTCGATTACCGGGCAGGGCCGCAACAGGTTTTCGTCGAAGGGCTGGCGCTTCTTGAAGGCCGCCAGTACCGGCGAGCGCAGGATTTCCAGCAGGCTCTTGCCCTCGATGTTGTCGGTGGCGAAGTGCACGAAGGCGCAGGGCTCGATGTCGCCCTTGGCCGTGATGTGCAGGTAGCGCCTGCCGCCCGCAATGCACCCGCAGGTCAGCTCGCCGTCGTTCCAGAAGTCGGCGAGCTGGATGGGACGGTGGGCGCGGATGTAGGGGATGCGCTCCGCCAGATAGGCCCTCTGTTCCACCGTGACCATCAGGTCCGGGTTGGGATTGCGGCCGATGGGAATGTAGTGAAACAGCCAGCCGTAAGTGACTCCCTTCTCGATCAAAAAGTCGATGAAGGCGTCGGACGTGACCTCCTCCATGTTCTCCCTGGTGATGGTTATGGAGACCCCGAAAACGGCCCCGCGCTCCCGCAGCAGGTCCATGGCCCGGCTCACCTTGGCGAAGACGCCGCGGCCCCGACGGGCGTCCGTGCGTTCTTCGAAACCCTCCAGGCTGATGGCGGGCGAGAAATTGCCCACCTCGATGATGCGGTCCGCCATCCTTTCGTCGATGAGGGTACCGTTGGTGAAAGCCATGAAGGCCATGTCGTTGTGCCTGGCCATGAGGTCGAAGAGCTGCCTGTAGAGAAGCGGCTCGCCCCCCGAAAACACGATCCAGTAGATGCCGAGTTCCTTGGCCTCGGTGCACAAACGGTCAAGGGTGGTAAACTCGAGGGAGTGCCTCTGGGGATACTTGCCCGCCCAGCAACCCTCACAGGCCAGGTTGCAGGCGCTCGTCGGATCGATCAAAAGGAAGTTGGGAACGTTGATACCCAGCTCCTGGCTCAAACGCTCCTGCCGGGGGATGCCCAGCACCATGGCGTTGATGAACCAGTTGTAGCCCAGGCGCTGCTGGACGTTGGGGTGCACCTCCCGCAACAGCCGGGTCATGTAGGCCCGCAGCACCTCGTTCTCCCGAAAAATCCTGGCCAGACCGGCGGCGTGTCGCTTGTGGCGCTCCAGAATGGCAAACAGCTGTACCACACGGAGCATCTTCAGGAAATTCTGTTCCGGCTGCTTGCGAAGGTAGCCCAGCAGCCGAGCCATGAGCCGTCGGGCCACGAAATCCCGGGCCGCTTCCGGCCCCTTGAGACCCATCCTTTACCCCCCTTTGCCACGTTGATAGCCTTGAGACGGCGTGGTCGGCCGTCCTCTGCCGTTGCCAACCACCGGGCAACGGTAATGCCGTTCCGCCGCGCTGCCACCTCCCTCCCCTGCGGCCGTGATATTGCACCGATTATAACACAAGCTACCCAAAAGACCCAAATCTTATACACGATCAAAAGAGGGCCTCGTTGACGAAATCTACCAGCAACCTGCGGTCCGTCGTACTGATTTCGGCCAATTTCTCCTGAAAACGGCGGATATACTCCGCTATTCTTCCGATCATTGCCCGGTCTACCGCCCGCTCCACGAGGCTACCCAGGGTGGTACCCGCCACCAGACTAAGGCCCATTTCCGGCCGCGGAGCCAGGTTCACGACCTCGCGTAGCAGCTCATGCCCGCGCCGGTTGAGATTCTGCAGTTCCATGAGGAGCGCCGTTACCAGGCCGGCGCATGCGATCAGGGGCGAGGGGGACTCCCGGGCCTCGGCATGCCAGCTGTCGTTCTTCTCGCCCGCGCGCGCCTGGCCCAGGGCGCCCAGCAGCCTGGCCCGCCAGCGCTGCCATTCTTCCCGGCCCTCATCACCGGCGGCGAGCCCCTCGGCCTTGGCGGTGGGGGCCACCAGCAGGCGCGACCGCCCCGGGACCTTTTCCAGCGCGTATTCGCGGCGGACGTATCCCTCCCGTTCCAGGACCTGGACCATGTCGTAGGCCGTCCACTTGCTGATACCCAGGGCCTCGGCCACGGCCCCGTACGGCACCGCCGCCCCCTTGAAGTCGCAGAGGGCCTTCAGTTTGGCCAGGAACTCCTTGCGGCGCGGCGTTAGCGCCATCTGCCTTCCCTCCCTAGGATAGACCCGCAAAACCCTGCTGGCGCAGGGCCTCGTAAAGGATCACGGCCACGGCGTTGGCCAGGTTCAGGGAACGGGCCCCCTTCACCATGGGGATGCGGACGCACCATTCGTGGTTGGCAGCGAGCAGCTCTTCCGGCAACCCGGTGCTCTCGCGTCCGAAGACCAGAAAGCTGCCGCGCGGATAGCGTACGTCGGTGTAAAGTCGTCCGGCATGCCCGGTGGCGAAGAAAAAGGCCTCCGCCGGGTAAGATGCCCTCAAAGCGGCGAAGTCGTCCCAGTACCGTACTTCCACGAGGTGCCAGTAGTCCAGCCCGGCCCGCCTCAGGTGCCGGTCCGTGACCTGAAACCCCAGGGGCCGTACCAGGTGGAGCGTCGTGCCGGTGGCGGCGCACGTCCGGGCAATGTTGCCCGTATTGCCCGGAATCTCGGGATTGACGAGCACGACGTGCACGCGGCTCCCTCCGCAACACCCGCAGGGTTTTGCGGTTCATAATTCGCCACCTTCCGCCTGTTCCCCTTCCCGACCGTGCAACTCCCGGTACTTTGCCACATAACGCTCCACCGCCAGCACCAGGGTAGCGTGGGACCACGTGAGGGGAGAAACGGAAAGGGCTTCCCCGGTGAAGGGGTGCAGTTGCTCCGGAAGCAGGCCCCCCGGCTGCCGACGCACCGCGGCCCAGAGGAGCAACTCGCGCGCGGCGCGTAATTGTCCCGGGTGGGAGGCCCCCGCCGCGTACCAGTCCGCCAACCACAGTGTGGTCACGAACCACGGATTTCCCGGCACCAGGGCCAGGTCGTCCGTCTGCCGAAAGTAGTAATCGCCCGTATAGCGGGCGATGCCCCCCACCTCGGTGCGCACGCGCAGGCCCTCGGCCACGGCCAGCATGGTGCGGGCCAGGCGTGGGTCGTCGGGCGAGAGTACACCAAACCCCGCCAGCCCCCAGAAACTGCCGTCCAGGGTGAAGTCCCCGGCCGGGTCCCCGTTTTCCGGGTGGATGCGGCGCAGGAAGCGGCCGAGCTGCGGATGGTAAAGGTGCCGCACCAGGGCCGTACGGACCTCCGCGGCGCCCCGCCGCCACGCGGCCGCCCGGGAACCGTCGCCCAGCAGGGCCGCGCAGGTGGCCGCCCCTACCAGACCGCCGTAGACTGCGGCGGCGGTGAAAACCGAAACGCCCCGCCGCTCTTCCCAGAGGTCGTAGCTCTCCCGGGGCAGGCCCGTGGCGGGGTCCCTGTAACGCTGGAGGAAATCTGCCGCCGGAAGCACCAGCCGCGGATAGATCTCCGCCAGCCACTCCAGGTTCCGGTAGAGCCCCACGTGGCGGCCAAGCGCCCACAGCACGCACCCGGTCTCGTCCTCCTGGATGGCCAGTTGCGGCCGCCCGGCCCGGTCCACGCGAGGGTGCCAGCTCGAGCCGACGGCACCGTCGGCCCGGTACTTGGGCCAGAAGAAACCGCCCGGGTCCAGCACCCGGGCGCAGAAAGCGTAGTAACGCCGGGACAGCTCCGGGTAGCCGGCCAGGTCCAGGGCGTGGGCCACGAGGGCCCCGTCCCGCGGCCACACGTAGTTGTAATTATCCCGGTTGGTCAGCATGATATCGTGGTCCGTGGCCGCCAGGATACCGCCCCGGTTGTCGCAGTGGGTTCTCACGGCCAGCAGGCTCGTCCGGTACAGGGCCACCACCTCTGGGGGCAGGTCCGAAAAGTGCCGGCGGCGGCCGAGCCAGTGTTCCCAGTAGGCGGTCGTTTCCTCCAGCAGCGCTTGAGCCCCCCTGGCCACCACGGAACCGTGGAGGGCGGCGACCTCCCGCCACGAACGGCCCGCCGCCAGCCAGTAGTAATGCACCGCCTCACCGTACGGCGCCACGGTACCGGCAAAGCCGGCGGCGCTCTCGACCACCCCGTGATCCACGGCGCAGCCCTCGAGGGCGCCGTCCAGGGGGTCGTAGCGGACCCGACCGGAGGCCCGCTTACCGATGGTGTAACAGGAAATCCCGTGCTCACCCAGCCGGCCGCTGATCAGAAAATAGAGCCAGCCCTTGTGGTGACACAGGCTCCTGGTTTCCGGCTCGAAGAAGGCCGTATCGCCCAGGCGCTGGCCCGCAAGGTCCAGGTGGTGGTACCAGAAAAGGCGCACCTCCCGTGAGCCCTCCCGGAGGTTGCGCAGCCTGGTGCGTTGCAGGTACAGGTCTTCGCGGTAATGTACCGCGGCGTGGATTTCCAGATCTATTCCCAGGCCCGCGTGGCGCGCCCTTACTTCGCCCACCATGGTGCCGCTCCGGTACCCCACGGCCCTTTCCCACCCGGGATCGTCCAGCCAGGCGAAGCAGCCGTCGACCCAGACCCCCATCCGGCAACCGCCTTCGCCCACGTGGTTGTCCATACCGGCGTAAGGGAAGTACAATTCGCGCAAAATAAAGAAGCGGTCAAAGTTAACCAGAACGTTACCGTTTCCCAGAACCAGTTCCCGTGGCACCAATCCCCTACCCCCGCCCGGTAAATATCCACCGGGGTGCCGGGAATACTAACTCAGGATTTATTATAGGGAGGGAGACGGAATATATGTCGGTCCTGATACCCTGGGTGCTCGGGGCAGGGGTTATACTGCTTTTGGTACTGGCCGCAATTTTTTTATGGCTCCGTAAGCCCGCCCCCAAGACGGTGACACCGGTTGTGCCCCGGGAAGAACTGGCCCAGGAACTCGCTCCGCCGCCGCAACAGCCGCCGGCCCCACAGGACACCGGCAGGCCCAAAGAGCCGCAACTACCGGCCACCTACGGTGCGGACCGCCTGGTACTGCTGGCCAGGGACCCCCACTGGCTCTACGCCTACTGGGAGATCTCGGCCACCCGGCAGGAAGAATTCAGGGCCACCTTCGGCCATGAGGCGTGGCAGGCCTCCAGGCCGGTCCTGCGGCTCTACGACGTGACCCCGGGCGAACCGGCCCCCGATTACCTGGAAATCGCGGTCCAGGAAGGCGCGGACAACTGGCACATACACGTGGGCCGGCCGGATCATGCCTTCCGCGCGGAATTCGGCCGCAGGCTGCCGGACGGTCGCTTCGTACCCCTCCTCGTGTCCAACGTGGCCACCACGCCGCGGGCCTCCCTTTCGGAACGCACCGACGAGGAGTGGATGTGGCTCGAAGAACTGTACCGGGCTTACTTGCGCACGGCGGCCGGCGCCAGCTCGCCCCTGCTGGTGGAAGAAATGGCCAGGCGCATGGGCGCACTGCCCCTGACGATTAGTTCCCCGCCGTTTACCGCGGCCCGGTGAGAAACGGAGGTGAAGGTCTCTTGCCCAAAGGTTACCTCCTGATGGTGCTCCACGCCCACCTGCCCTTCGTGCGGCACCCCGAACACGAGCACTTCCTGGAGGAGAGGTGGCTTTTCGAGGCCCTCACCGAGTGCTACCTGCCCCTCCTCAAAGTTTTTGAGGGACTTGTGCGCGACGGCGTTCCCTTCCGACTCACGGTGACCCTTTCGCCCACGTTACTATCCATGCTGTGCGACCCTCTCCTGCAGGAGCGCTACGTGGCCCACCTGGGCCGGCTCCTGGAGCTGGCCGAACGCGAGGTACACCGCACCTGCGGCACACCCTTCCATCCCGTGGCGCTGATGTACCGGGAACTGTTCGGAGAATGTTACCGCCGCTATTGCTATCACTATCAACGGGACCTCATTGCCTCCTTCCGCCGCCTCCAGGAGGCCGGCCACCTGGAAATCATAACGACGGCGGCCACCCACGGCTACCTGCCCCTGCTAATGTTGCAACCGCAGACGGTGCGCGCCCAGATTGCGATTGCCGTGGACACCTACCGCCGCCACTTCGGCCGCACTCCGCCGGGCTTCTGGCTGCCGGAATGCGGATACGCGCCGGGTCTCGACGATATCCTAAAGGAATTCAATCTGCGCTATTTCTTCACCGACACCCACGGCGTGCTCTTTGCGGCCCACCGGCCGCGGTACAACGTCTTTGCGCCCATTTTCGCCCCGGCGGGCGTGGCCGCCTTCGGTCGGGACGTGGAATCCTCTAAGCAGGTCTGGAGCGCCCGCGAAGGGTATCCGGGCGACTACGATTACCGCGAGTTCTACCGGGATATCGGCTTCGACCTGGATTACGAATACATTAAGCCCTACATCCACCCCGACGGTATTCGCATCCAGACCGGTATTAAATATTACCGGATCACCGGTCCCACGGACCACAAAGAACCCTACGTACCGGAGTGGGCCTGTAACAAGGCGGCAATCCACGCCGGCAACTTCATGTTCAACCGGCAGCACCAGGTACGCTACCTGGCCGGCGTCATGGACCGCCCCCCGGTCGTCGTGGCCCCCTACGACGCCGAGCTCTTCGGCCACTGGTGGTTCGAGGGCCCGCGGTGGCTGGACTTCCTGTGCCGCAAGCTGGCGTACGACCAGGACGACCTGGCCATGATTACGGCGAGCGACTACCTCGCCGCGTTCCCCTGCAACCAGAAGACCACGCCCTGCGCCTCCAGCTGGGGCAACAAGGGCTACCACGAAGTCTGGCTGTGCGCGGCCAACGACTGGATCTGGCGTCACCTCCACTGGGCCGGGGGCCGGATGCAGGAGCTGGCCCGCCGCCACCGGGGGGCCGACGGGCTTTTGCGCCGGGCCCTCAACCAGGCCGCCCGGGAGCTGTTACTGGCCCAGAGCAGCGACTGGCCCTTCATCATGGCCACCGGCACCGCCGTAGCCTACGCCGTGCGGCGCTTCAAGGAACACATCGCCAACTTCCTGCGGCTCGACGGCGAGATCAAGGGCGGGCGCATCGACGAGGGCTTCCTGGCATGGCTGGAGCACAAGAACAACGTCTTCCCGGACCTGAACTACGAAGTCTACGCCGGAGGTTGAGGCTCGGGTCCGTGGGCTGCTGGCCAAATAGCCCCCTCATTCTTCCCGGCCGCCCGGCACCGGTGCCCCGGTCCGGGGGGCGGCGGCCCGGTTACCCACGAACAGGCACAGGGGCACGACGACGACACCCAGCCAGGCCGCCACCAGGAAGGTGTCCTGCATGGCCCGCACGAGGGCCTGCTGCTCCACCAGGCGGCCCAGAAGGGCCGTTCCCGCGGCGCTCCCCAAACCAAGCCCTTTCAAAACCGGCTGCGCCAAATACGCCCCGGCTGTACCTGCACTCAGTCCCTCGGCCAGGATCGAACGGTGATAGGCCTGCCGGTCCTGCAGGAGGGTGCTCAAACAGGCGATGCCGAAGGAGGCGGCCACCTGGCGGAAGGTATTTACGATGGCCGAGGCCTCTCCCGCCACCTGCCTGGGCAGGACGTTCATCCCGGCGGTGGTCACGGGCATCATGGCCAGACCGATCCCCAGGCCCCGGATGGCGGTAATCATCTGGATGTGCCGCCAGCTCGAATTCAGGTCCAGGGCGGCCAGGTAAAAACTGCTGACGGTGGCAATTAGGGTCCCGATCACCGCGGGATAGCGCGGTCCGTAGCGGTCGAAGATGAAGCCACTTACCGGCATGGCCAGGGCGGAGGCCAGACCCGAGGGCATCAAGAGCAGCCCGGTCTGGAGGGGCGTGTAGCCCCGCAGAAGCTGGCAGTAAAGGGGCAGCAGGAAAATGACGCCGAAAAGGGCCACGGTCATGATGGTGGTCACGAACACGCTCAGCGCAAAAACGGGGTGGGCCAGAACGCGCAGGTTCAGCATGGGATCCGGGCGGTCCAGCTCCGTGATGACGAAAAGTACCAGCAGGAAACAGCCGGCGGTCAGGACCATAACAATGTAGTAGGAGCCCCAACCCTCCTTATGTCCCTGGCTCAGCCCCAGCAGGACCAGAAACAGACCCGTGGTCGAAAAAAGAAATCCCGTACGGTCGAAGGAATTCCGCCCGGCCTGTGGTGGAGAGGCCGGCAACAGCAGATAGGACAGCAGTGCCGAGACGAACCCCACCGGCACGTTGACCAGAAAGAGAAAGTGCCACCCCAGGTGGTCCATCAGATAGCCCCCCAGGGTGGGCCCGATGGCCGGCGCGGCCATGGCCGACACACCCCACACCCCCAGGGCCGCGCCGATGCGGTGGGGCGGTACCAGCTGGTAGATGATGGTCATGCTGACCGGCATGATGGCCCCCACCGCGATGCCCTGGAAGACCCGGAAGACGACGAGACTGCCGTAGCTCCAGGCCATGGCGCAGAGAAGCGAGGTCAGGGCGAAGAGAGCCACCGTTAAGGTGTATACCCTTTTGACGCCGAAACTCCGGCCCAGGTAACCCGTAACCGGGATGACCACCCCGGAAAACAGCATGAAGGCCGTCAGTACCCACTGTATCTGGTCTGTACTGACCCCGAAAATGACCTGAAGCTTGGGTAGCCCCACGTTGACCATGGTGTTGTTCAAAATGGCGGCAAAGGCCCCGGTCACGACCACGAAGAGAGGTACCCAGAAACCGTCGCGGCGTCCCGACGGGCTGCCGTTCGGCGCCGCCCCCTTACATTCCCCGCCCATGCCCTGCGGTCCGCCTCCTGGCAAAAGTTCGTACGCTAACCATTATACCCGGCCGCAGACCTTTTGTCCACCGCCCAACACTCCCGGGGTATTGGAGCTGTCATTGACCCAGCGGGAAATCCGCGGTATAGTAACGCTGAGAATAGGAGGGTGGAGAATGGACCTGGTCGTAGATTTGAAAAAGCTGCGCCAGAAGGCGGCGGACATCCGCAAGGCCCTTGATGATCTCTCGCCCTTTGCCCGACAGACCGCGGAAGAATTCCTGAACGACGCCAGGGGCGCCGCCGCCAGCAAGTATTACCTTATCGTGGCCATCGAAGCGGCCATCGACATATGCAATCACCTGGCGGCACGCCTGGCCAAACGGGCCCCCAACAGCTATGCCGATTGTTTTCGGATCCTGGTGGAGGCTAGAACAATCAGTCCGTCCCTCGGCGAACGCCTCGTCGAGATGGCCAAGTTTCGAAATATCCTGATTCACCGGTATGGCGATGTTGACGATAGGAAAGTACACCGCATTATCTGTCTTATTCTGGAAGACCTGAACCGCTACCTTGAAGAACTGGCCGCTTTGCTACGGGTGCCGCTGTAGGCCAGGGGGTGTGTCCGGTGGGACGACGGTTTTTGCTACAGCAACACGAACGCGAGAGGCTCGCGCGCACATTGGAGCAGTTGCTCTGCGCACGCGAAGAGATAATCTTCGCGTATCTCTTCGGCTCCTTTGTGGTCGATCCATCGTTCCGCGACGTCGACGTGGGCGTCTATGTGCGCGGCGTGGGTCCGGAGGAGGCCTTCCGTTATAGACTCTCCCTGGAGGCCGCCCTGGAAAGGAATTTCCCCTTTCCGGTGGACGTAACGGTTCTTAACTATGCCCCCGTGCCCCTGTGCCACTCGGCCAGCGACGGGAAGCTACTTTGCAGCCGCGACGAAGGGCTACGCCACGCGTGGGTGGAGAGGACCTGGGACCTGTACCTGGACATGCTGTACTTCCTCCGCCAGTCCCTGTGGGACTTGCTGTCCACCCGCACCGGGGCCGAGCCACCGGCTTGAGGACCCCCATTCCAGGCTTCAGCCGAAGAATACGCGTAGTGTGAAACTCCGGATTGGCAACACCCTCAGGACGGCTTAGACTGGAATTTTACGGTGCCCGCCGACCAGACCGTGGCGAACCCTCGGCTGCACCGGCAGACGAGGCCAGGAACCTTATTTTGCGTTGACAGGAAATAGCTTTCCGGGCTATGATACTGGTAGAATGGTTAGTATGCGAACATTGCTCCCGAGGGAAGGTGGAGGCATGGATTTCGACGCGCGGCTGGCGAAAATCGCGGCTCTGGCCCGCAAGATCGAAGAATACCGGGACCAGTTAGTGGAGTGTAAGGTGGAGGACGGGGGGTTCAGCCGGGGGGACGCCGGGTGGGGAA
>Ga0080004_1160260_pt1 | contig 45753 bp, 50 predicted proteins | sample WasSprMetagenome_FD_69207 | JGI IMG/M metagenome (GOLD analysis project Ga0080004, IMG submission 69207) | Sulfidic aquatic microbial communities from Washburn Spring, Yellowstone National Park, USA - WS (SPADES assembly) (version 2) | ecosystem: Environmental > Aquatic > Thermal springs > Hot...
TACGTGTTCATTGAGGGCATGCCGCCCGTAGACCTGAGGATACTCTACCCAACCTACTTCGCAACCTACGGTAGCGCCTTAGCCAGCTTCGTCCCGGACGGCATCCTAGTAGCCTACACGACAACCGACTCCGGTGGTAGCTTCTCGACATGGTTCCTGTTCCCAACCCTGCCAGGCGCACAATACAAGATATGGGTGTTCGTCGGCAGGGTTAGCGGCGGATTCGACCAGGTTGAGGCAGTCTACATATCCGATCCATCGATCACAACCTTCACCGTGTTGCCAGGGTTCTACTTGAACCCGGCTGTAGCTGTCGGCCCGTATGTTGCTGAGGTTGTGGCAACTGGTCTACCATACGGTAGTGCCGGGGGCGTAAGCGGCGTGGCTATCAGGACGACCGCGCTGGACGACTGCTGTGGTGGGAAGTTCAGGCAGGACTTGAACGACGGTATCATGGGCGTCAACCTGCATGTTAGCAACTGGAGGATCACCCCCAACGGCACTCTAACCGACGTGCTGTCTCCTAGCGTGTTCCCAGGCCTCTACATACCCGTGCTTGAGCCAGGCGTCTACGAGCTGAGGCTGATAATGCCAGACGGCTCTCTGTCCCAGCCAACGTACGTGGGCATCTTCAACGATATAGTTAACATAACGAACATTAGAGACGGTGTGATCGCGATCCAGGCGGGCGTATCCCGGATATTACTCGACCTACAGCAGTTTAACGCCACCCTCGTATCAGTCCAGGGCGATGTAGCCACGATTAAGACTGACGTCGGCACGATCAAGACAACGGTCCAGAGCCTCCAGCCGGTGATCATATCCATCAACGGCACTGTCGCGGACATTAAGACTGCTGTAGGCGTTATCCAGGGTGTGATCCTGAGCCTCAACGGGACTGTAGCCACTATAAGCACAACAGTCGGCACCATCCAGGCTACAGTCAACTCGCTGTCAACCGTGGTCTCCGGGCTACAGTCGACAGTGAACAGCCTGAGCAACAGCGTGGGAAGCCTGTCGAACAGCCTCTCAGAACTAAGCAGTAAAGTCGACTCGTACTACGGCAACCTGACCAGCAAGATAGACGCTAGTACAAGCGCTATCAACAGTGCTATAAGCAACGCTCAGTCAGCTATTACAAGCGCGGTCAACTCGGCTCAGTCAGCGCTCTCAAGCAAGATAGACTCAGCCCAGTCAGCTCTCAGCTCCCAGATATCCACGGTATCCAACTACGTGCTTGTAGCACTAATACTAGCGTTGATAGCGGCTGCTGCGGCTGTATACGAGGTCATTGTATTACACAGGAAGCTAGCAGGCTAAACCCAAACACATAAAACCTTTTTTCCCAAACCTCAACCCCAACTTTAAAACCCTTCTTCCTCAATCATCTTATAACCGGGTAAGGGCCCGTCGTCTAGCCTGGTTAGGACGCCGCCCTTACAAGCAGTCCTGGGATAGGCGGAGGCCCGGGGTTCAAGTCCCCGCGGGCCCATCCACTCTTCTACGGCGCGTATTGTTTATAAGAGGCTTCGGTTAATATCAACTAAGGGAAGGCATCCACCCGCCGTAGCTCAGCGGCAGAGCGCCCGGCTGTAGGGGTCCACCCGCTCACCCCACGCCCCCTGTAGGGGTGGATGAGGGTGGGTCGGCAGCCACCGGGTGGGCGGGGGTTCAAGTCCCCCCGGCGGGATTTTTTACTTAATACGCTGATTCCTTAATGCTTGATGCGGGTGGTATATATCAGCTTAGAGAGGGATGTAGAGGAGGCGATAAACTACCTCTCCCTGAAAGACAAGGTCAGGGAAGAAGCGATCAAGGCCTCCAGGGAGATACTCAGGTACTCAACCGAGGCTACACGCCTAGTGCACGCCGGGCTGTACGAGGAAGCCTTAAGCAATATAAGGAAGGCCAGTGAAGTCTACTCTAGAACCATGGCCCAGCTGGCCGAGCACCCTGATATAATGTACAGCGGGATACTTCTAGGTAGCGTGGTCGAGTTCGTTGAGGCTTATGTCACCTACTACATTATTAGAGAAGGAAGGATCCCATCTAGGAGGGAGATAGGGGTAGACCCCGTCTCATACCTCCTGGGGCTGGGGGACGTCGTGGGCGAGCTTAAGAGACATGTACTAGACTTACTGCTGAAAAACAGGGTGGAGGAGGCTGAGAGGATTGCGGCGGTGATGAACGACATCTACAATAATCTAAGGCAGGTGAACTTCCCAGACGCACTCCTCCCTGGCTTCAGGCACAAGGTGGATACGGCTAGGAGGCTGGTTGAATCCGCGCTAGAGCTCATAATATATTCCAAGAACACGCAGATGATAGCTAGGAGAGTCACAGGTGGGTGAGATAGCAACCTCCTGCATGGATCTCCCACGGGTTTCTAGAACCTCTCGCAAACCTCCACCCGGATGAGGGAATCAGCAGAGTGCTGAGATAGGGTGCCGCGGTGGGAAACCTGTGGAAGCTTGGAATTAGAGGGCTTCTTATTCAGCCTCATCAGCCCATGGTTAATTCAACCGGATTAATTCTCCAATACTCTGTTCCCGGTTGTTTTTGCATACGGGATTAAAGTATGTTCACCTACATGTCATACTTTTCAACTATCCCACCTATAGATAGAGTTTTTATACTTTTACACCTTATCGTATGTCTAGGTGATAGTATGGGAAGAAATGTGGCCCTCCTAGTAGCATTATTGCTAGTAGTGGTAGTCGCACAGTCTGCAGCGGTATCCTGGTCTTTGAATACAGGGGTGATTAAGAAGGATTTAGCTGTCTCACCCCTCTCGGAGAAAGCCGTTGCCCAGGCCTATGCGTCCCCGATAATACCGCCCGGCTATGGTTTATATGCGGGAGTCGACGCTAGGCCAGGTGTATCTACGAGCACGTTCTGGAGCTGGCAAGACTACCCCGGCTATGTTCCAAGTGTTCAGCCGGTTATAGTCCCCTTATTCGTTAACACGCCCTCCAACAACATCTCCGCCCCTAACTACCCGCCGACCCCCTCAAGCAGTGTTGTCTCACTGCCCTCGGGTAGTTTCTCCAAGATACTTCTGAGAGTCAACGTCACTCTAGCCAGCGCTGTTCAAGGTAGGCCCGGTGTAAACTACGATAGAGCCCTCTGGATATTCGTAGACGGGGCCCCGCTCCTAATAGGTACAACTGCGCAGAGATTCAACTACACTTTGATAGCGGATGTGACCTACTTATACCCCCTCCTGGTAGGCGGGTCCCACAACTTCACTATGATACTGAACAACTGGGTTATACCCAGCCTGGGTTTAACAGGCTACTTCATAGTGAACGCCAGCCTACTATACTACCCTGGTACACCACCCCCGGATGTACCCGATGTTATAGTCCCCCTCTGGAATACCAGCGGGATATCCTGGTTCTCGTTGAACAGTAGACAGCCGTCTACATGGCAGGTGGTAAACCTCCAGGGGAATTTCGTCCAAGCCCTACTCTATCTATACGCTGAGGGGGCATCCTACGACGAGTTCTGGTGGACTAACATCCCCACGGACAGGTTCATAATGGTCTACTCCGACGGGAGGCTAATAGGCGTGTCACAGGCCTTCCCCTACATATACACCGGCGGCGTCATGCCCTTCCTCTGGAGGCCAGTGCCGTCAATAGATACCTACGCCTTCCACCCATCTGTCGTAGACATCACACCCTACCTCCCCTTCCTCGTCGGCTCCCACAACCTATCTGTGACTGTAACAAACAACATGAACTACTGGTGGCTGGGCGGGTTCCTAGCCCTTAAAACCTCGAGTCAAAGCGTCTCATACAGGTTCCTAGGGGATTCACCCTCATTCACGAGGAGGGAGGGGCAGACCAGTGTGGGAGGGAGTGTTGTCTACAGCGTCACAACCGCTTTCTCCAACACGGCTTCGTTGAATATAAGTGTAGGGGGCTCAACATACACTTACACAACCCGGTACTATGTTTACGCCAGCGGCGTCCAGGCGTACAGTGATGTATGGTGGAACACGACTCTAAACCAGGTATGGGGCTACACGAGCTCATGGGGCAGTGTCACACTCTCTAGGCTCGAGACGTCGAGTATCACGATGAACTACTTTGAGGCGGTCACGCCTCAAGGCGATGTAAGCAAAGCTTCTGTGAGCAACCCTGTCCCGGCGCAAGACGTGCTGAGAGTGTACATAAACCACGTGTACGAGGCCAGGTTCTCCTCCAACCTAGCGGGCCCCGTCACCTCAACGTATATGAGGCAGGCGGTCACAGCTTTCGGAGGGATGGTTGTAGGGCTCTTATTCATATCTCCGACAGGCGCTATAATAACATCTATTACAAGCGTATCAGCTAAGAACACTAAGACGGAGTACTATGAGGTTAAACTAGGGCCCAGCCTGCTGTACAGGTTCAACAGGCTGACAGCAGGCTCCACCTCGTACCCGCCTCTAGCATATATCCTCGAGAGAGATATAGTCGGCGTCTACTCGGCTAGGTGAAGCCCTTTAACCCTATTGAATTTTTTCTCCACGACCCTATCAGGGTATCCTATTAAAAGCAGGTCTATGTAACCTTTGAAGAAGCCTGTTGAGACCACACCTGGAATAGACTCTATCCTCCTCGCAATATCCTCAACGCTCCTATCCGCAGGGATCTCAACGTCAACTATCACGCCGCCTACATCCGATACAACCGGCCCGTACTTCCCCTTCCTCAATGCTCTCGGGGACGCTTCTAAACCCATGGATCTGATCTTCGACAACACAATGTTTAAGGCCTGGGGTAGTACTTCCACTGGGAGAGGGCTCCTCCCCCCTAGTCTCTCGACAACCTTACTGTAGTCAACTATGAATATGTTGAATCTGGAGCTGTAGGAGAGTATTTTCTCGAGGGTCATAGCCCCGCCCCCGCCCTTCAACATGCGACCCTCACCGTCCACCTCGTCAGCCCCGTCGACGTAGACCTCGAGGTAGCCCACAGTCGATGGGTCGAGTACCCTGAAACCGTTCTCCGCAAGCTTCAACGCGGTGTCTAGGGATGAGGACGTGAAGAGGAGCCTGCTCCTATCCACACGTCTCCTGGAGAGTTCTTCAATAAACTTCTCGACCGTGCTACCCGTCCCCACACCAACCAGGCTGAACCCTCTCTCCAATACTATGTCAACCGCCCTCTCAGCAACCTTCTTCTTAGCCTCCTCAACGTTCATAATCAACTACCTCGCGGAATATTCTCCAACAACCCATTGATGTAGTTCACCACGCACTCCCTGTAACCCTCTGGGAGGCTACCGGCTACTCTCACAACACTCAGCCTAGTGTTCTCGACGATATCGGCGACATCCCTGTAGCCCTGGCTCAAGTAGTACACTCCCCTTAGGTACGTGGCTAAATCGTCTGCCACCCTGACTAGAATAGACTCCACGCTCCCAGAGTCCTCGAGCTCCCTGTACAAGGGTAGGAGGCCGCCGAGCCCAAGCTGGAGGAGAGCCTCCTCCTCAACCATCCTCGCCATCCCGCCAAGCCTCTCCTTGACGGGCCTAGGCAGATCCCCGCTCACAGCCTCCGGCACATCGTGTATAACGGCCATCGCGAGCGCCTTCTCCCCGTCCACACTTAAACCACACTCCCTAACCTTCAAAACCAAGCCTAAGGCTATCAGCGACACCAAGTGGGAGTGTGAGGCAACGTCCTCAGCCACACTAGCCGGCACACCCCTAATAAGCCAGCCAACCCTAGGCACGTTACGCAGGTAAGCCAGCCTGAGCAAGCTGATATTATGGCTCATCCCCCACAGCCTCGCAAAATCCTTCCCAGTGTAGATAAAGAAGGTAGTGTAAGTTAAAAAGAAAACAAGGTAGCAACAGCATCTCCAGCATGTTTGTTATATAAACATGGGTTCGATGATCAAAAACCACCAGTTAAATTAAGCTAGGCTGTAAAATGAGTCGGTTCTGTCCCGCTTATAGTCCACATATACTTTTGTTTAAAAGGACGAAGTGTCGGCTGGGAATACAATAAACATTCGAGTTCTCAACTCGTATTCAAGAGAGTGAGATAAGACTTTACGAAAACTCCAAGCTTTTGGAGAAGTAAGTGCCGGTAATCTCTACTGGAAGTTGAGGGATTGGTGCTTCATATTTTCAGTTTTAGTCTTATCATGAATTCGTAGATGTATATTGCGAGCTATGAGAGTTGATATTACAGCGGCGATAGATCCGCCCTAGTTTCAAGAAATGGAGAGCTAATTATGAACAATCTTAAGTAAGGGGCTCCAGTATACTTCACAGTAATCTAAGGGCATTTATATTCTCTAGTCTACTTTCTAGAGGCCGTAGTACTACACTATTTCCCTCAGTGGTGTGTTTGCCTCGTCCCTTTATGCTGAGAGAGCCTCGGAGCGATCCTGTTATTTTAGGTCTACTTTTCGCTTAGCAATTGGTAGACATATAAGTTTATTCAGATGGTAGACTCTGTTTATTTAGATGGGTGTATTTGTGAGCGTTTTCAGTGTGAAGATTAAGAGGGAGTTGAAGGAGAAGATGGAGAAGTATAGGGATAGAGTTAACTGGGCTGAGGAGGTACGTGGGTTTATTGAGTCTAGGATAAGGGAGTTGGAGGCTGAGGAAAACTATGAGAGGATCCTAGGGGTGTTGGAGAAAGCTCGTTGGAGTGTCCCCCGCGGATTTTCAGCTAGGAGCGTGAGGGAGGATCGTGATAGTAATTGATGCATCCGCGTTAGCGGGGTTCTTCCTGAGGGAGGAGGGATGAGAGAACTTTAAACCCTACATGAAAAGGGGGTTTTTATGTAGACCACGTAGTCAAAGAGTTCTATAATACTGTCTGGAAAGCCAATTATTTATTCAAGACGCTAGACTACGAGAGCATGCGAAAAGTCCTTGAATTATTCAATTCATACATCGAGAAGAACCTTATACTAGAACCCGAGGATAAGTATATCGATAGAGCACTCAGTATAGCACTAGAGGCAGGTATAACACTCTACGACTCACTATACATAGCTCTCGCACAAGACAAGAAAACCCCACTACTAACCCTCGACGAGAAACAAAGATATATCGCACTAAAACTAGGCGTCAAAGTACTACCTTGAAGCAAAACGAGTATCCCACCGCGACTGGACTAAACCCTTGATTTACCCCTGCTTACTCACGCTAAACAGGTTTTTATAAAACCCGTAGAGGGGAGATTATAAGCAAATCGATGAGAAATCATAGCCTGGATTCAAGCTCCATAGGCTGACCGGTAGTAGTCTGCGTTCACAATATTAACCATATTAAGATGACCAGTATCTTTGGCAGAAAGAGTTTCGCTAAAGAGAAGGATCTGTATTTTAACCTCGAGCCTTTATATCTCCGGCCACCTCTTATCGAGATGGCTACAAGTGGTCGAGAGTGTGAAGTTTTTACTGTGATTCCATCATCATAATCGTCTATAGGTAGCCCATTCTTCTATCGCGCCATATGCCTCTGTATAGTGTGGTTGAAATGATTGCACTATGCTAGGTGTAGAGTTGTTTTATTCCATATAATAAAAGGGGCTCGACGAGGTAAGCCCTTTCACGTTGTATGCGTATTGCTTAGGACAAGGTAAAAGATAAGGCTGTCCCTCCATACATGGGTGTTGAAGAGGTAGCTGTGAGAGTGCTCGTCTTATCTGATATACACGGGAACGCTGACGCGTTGAAGGCGGTGTTGGAGGTTGCCCCCCGCCACGACCAGGTATGGGTGCTGGGGGGACATGGTGGACTACGGCCCCGAGCCACATATCGTGGTGGACTCGGTGAGGGGTTTGAAGCCGGAGCTCGTTGTCGCTGGAAACCACGACTACGCTGTGGCGTATAACACGGACTGTAAGTGCGGGGAGGAGACGCATGACCTAAGCGTTTACACGAGGGAGAACATATCGTATAAGCTACTCACCAGAGAGCAAATTAGGTGGCTTAGAAGCCTAGAGGTGAAGTCTAGACGCGAGTACTCCTCCAGGAGGATATACATCGCCCACGCATCCCCCAGGGATCCCCTCTACAGCTACCTTAAACCTGACCTACCCCTCGAGAAGATAGAGGAAATGCTTTACGAGAAGCCCAGCAGGTTTTCTATAGAGTACAAGAGAGTTGAAGCCGATCTCGTGGTCGTCGGCCACACCCACATCCCCACGGCTCTGAGTATAAGGGGTACAGCGGTGTACAACCCGGGAAGTGTCGGGCAGCCGCGTGACGGAGACCCTAGGGCTTCATACGCTATACTAGACCTGGATCGAGGGGAGTTCACCGTCCACAGGGTTAGATACGACGTGGAAAAAGTGGCTGGGAAGCTGAGGGCTCTAGGGTTGGAGGAGAGGTTTCTATCGAGGCTGGAGTACATTCTAAGGAGTGGGCGGGTATGCTGAGGTGCTTTTAGAACTCTAAGACCAGCCCTGTGTGGAGTGGCTTGAACCTGTCCTTGAACCTTAGGTAGAGTTCGACCTGGGCTTTAAACCCGGTGCAGTGGCCGGCGTACACGTATTCAATGCCCAGATCCCACAGGCAGTCAACTGTCTTTCCAATTCTCTCCTCCGTTGCGTCAACTAGGTGGAAGCCGCCTACAACCGCTTTCACTCTTTTCACACCGGTCAGCTCAATGGCGTGTTCAACGATGTTGCAGACCCCAGCGTGGGCGCACCCCGTGAGCACCACCAACCCGTCTCTCAGCACTAGTATGACGGATGTGTCGTCAAGCATCTCGTCCCGGATCAACCTCCCTTCTGGTGATAATGTGAGGAAATCCTCCGCCTTCTCGAAGTCAAACCTCCTCTTAACCTCGCCTGTAGTAAGAACACCTGGCATCAACTCGGCTGGATCCCTTGTCAGGATAAGCCTGCCTCCAGCCTCCTCAATCCTACTCCTCGAATCCTCCTCTCTAACACCAATGTACTTTATGAATGGGCGCCTCCTCAAGTTAACCCGGAAGAGGTCTGGGTGGGCTATGACCGGTAGCTCCCTCCTACCAATACTCTTCAACACCTCTACGAGCCCACCCGTGTGGTCGTAGTGGCAGTGGGATAGAACTATAGCGTCGACTACCCCTGGTTGAACCCCGGCTACGCTCATATTATGGAGTAGCACCCGTGGATCCTGCCCGACATCCATGAGTATATGCCTCCTCAAACCACCTTTACGCGCCTCAACGAGGAATGATAAACCGTGGACACCCCAGTACTGGCTTGCGAACAAAACAGAGTTCTCCGCTAGCACGGTGACTTTAGCTGAGTCTAGGAATTCACTATACAAGCCCACACACTCTCAGCATATATTGTGTTTAGCCTGGGCTAAAAACAGTGGTTGGGGAGTGCTAATAGAATGGTTTTCAGAGTAGTGTAAAAGTACTTCCCGGCCATCTCTCAATTTCCCGAGTTAATATCCTACCATATTCTCTTGCCATCTTTAAACATCTTCCCTTACAACGGGTCTTCGAGGTCGCTCCCATCTAATACCGGTATGTCAAGCGGTATATTCCTCTCCTCCAACAACCTAATCTTCACCACCGGTAATAGTGTGTCCGAAGATGAATAAGCCGCTGATCACAGTGAATAATACACCACTAAACCTCATCCTACCCTGCAAACTCGGTGAGGGCGTAAACCCCCTCACGACTGAATTATCTTTATATAAAATTTTTAAGTTTATATAGTGGTAGTCAGGCCGCACAGGGTAATTGAATCATCGAATACGCACTCGAATATACGTTGCCGACTCAGGATTGACTCTTACTAAATAGGTTAAACAAGGCATCGGGTGTTCAATTTCTCTTCGCTCGCCACCTCACAAAGTGTTTTGTCTGCTGTGTAGAATTCTTCTGCGGCAGCCAGCTTGGAGGAGGCTATTTGCAGTGCATCAGCTTGGTGAATACGATGTTTTTCGACTAGCTTCCACGACTCAACTATTAGAGGGGGCTTCAGGGGGATAATGTTGAGTAGGCGTAGTCGCAGCATTTTCAATGTTTCACCTAGAAATTCACGGCGGGCTAACTCGTAGTCCCCGCTCGTCAACCAGCCGCGCTTATAGTACTTGTCTAGGACTCCCAGAACCTCACCTATGTTCCAGAGCGAGAAAGCTATTTTCCCCTCTCCCAGCCAGGCTTTCGAGTAGAGAAACGCTACTACCTCACTCCCCGACTCCTGCGCGTAGCGTTTGATTATCGCACTCGCATCCAGGTAGACTATCTTCATAAACGGCTCTCCCTCATCTCCCTTACAGCTTTACCAGCGTTTTCTCGGCTAGTGGCTTAACAGGCTTAACCTCTGAGACAACTTCACCGCCCACTAGTCTTGCGAGCTCCTCCGCAACATAGTCTTCTAAGAGCTCCTCCCTTACAAGCCGCTCGAGCGCATTGCTAACCTCTTCGACCCCGCTCTCAAGTAGCCTTAACTTGAACTTATACCACAGCTCCCTGTCGATCACAATGGTTGTCTTAACCTTATCCGGCACCTTATCACTGTATAGACGTATGGAATCATAGAAGTATGTAAGTCTAACACATAGTCATCATCCGTGAACCCGTGGTAAAGAAAAAGATTTGCCCGAACGAAGAGTTCAAAATGGGTTCCAAGGGCAGGAGATTAATCACTCATTTAATGCCGTTTTATGCAATGTTTGAGCCTTCGTCTCCTACAACTGAAAGCTCCTAGCGCCATGGGTAGAGGGGTTAAGAAGTAGATTGCCGGCTGGCCATATCGCTTGAGGAGACGTTTTCACCCTGGCATCTCATCGAGGAAATAGATGCGAATCCACTCCTCTAAACCTCGAAATAGTCTCTTTCAATAAACCTCAAGTAGAACTCCCATTGTTCCGGTGTAAGTAAATGGAATTCTATGGGTGAGTCAAGGTATTTCTCGAATAGCTTGCTGTAGACTTTCATCCTCTTCTCTCTATCCTTAAAGTCGCTTGATACTACTGCTATGTCTATATCGCTCAACCCCACACAGTAGTCTCCTCTAACAACGCTACCAAAGACGAAGACCCTTGCCTTTACCTCCTTATTAACGATATCCTTCACCTCCCTCGCTACCTCCCTGTACTTCAGGAAGTAGTATCTTTTTTTTCCATAGCAACTCCTTCAATTTCCCTTATGCCTGGAAAGCCCTCTTAACCTCTTCCTCGAAAAACTCTTCATAAAAGTAGCAAGCGGAGATGTAAGCTCTCTCAAAGTCTCTCAAGGCAGTCATGTACTCCTCGATAAACCTCATCACACCCTCTCTACTCTAACTCTCCGCGAGTTCCAGTAGGAGTCTCCTGAGGGAGTGAGACCTTGGGGTAGGAACCCTTAACTTCGAGGAGCCTCGCTTTAATTAAGAGCTGAAATCCCTGCTCGGGGTGCTACATGCAGATGTCGTAGTCAAACTACTATGGGTGTGTTGGAGGAGAGATAATGTGCCATACCATATGACCATGGATTTCATAGACAAAGCTTTGAGATCCTGCATACTATTTTGCCTCTAGGTGAAGAGTATGATGAGGGCTACCAAGCTGGTCAGGGAATACAGCATTAAGCGCCTCACGCACTCCACATAGTATCCATGAAAACACATAGTATACCTCTCATAGCATTCGAAGACGGGAGTTTAATAAAGTAAAAGATGTAAAAAGGTTGCGGATAGGCCATACTTTCAAGACGTTCCAGAGGATACTATGAGGAAAACTATTCGGTGATAACGCTACGTGTTGCTCTCTTATCATGCCCGGACACCAAGATCTCTAAATCATCTTAGTTTTATAGTAGCTAAGATTGTTCATGCGGGCTAAGTTTAAAAATAGGCTAGGCAGTGATAATATTAGGTGGGTGGGATTTTGTCAGATGCGGCGGGCTTTGAGGTCAAAGTATCTAAGAAGAGATTGCTCACGCTACCCAAAGCTATCGCGGATAAAATGGGCATAAAGGAGGGGATGAGGCTTAGAATGTACGTTGAAGGGGAGAGGATAGTTATTGAACCTGTTAGAGATGCATTCTGGTACGCGCTCCACGGTCCTAAAGTAGGGTATATAAGTTTTAGAGAGCTTGAAGAGGAGAGTGAGCGTGAACAAGAGAGATTACAAGATTCTGCTTGACACGTCTTTCCTACTGCCTTTCATAGGGTTTAGGACGGATGAGGCTGTGATGAACAGCATAGAAAAATTAAGAGGGTACAGAGTTTACTTCAGCGAAATAAGTATTCTGGAGGCACTATGGGAAATAGTGAAGAAGATACGCGAGGTGAGTAGCGGGGAAGGCTATAGCGACAAGAACCATGTGGTGGAAGCAGTTATTGAGGGGGTTAGAGTGATCAGGAGGGACTTCAATAAGGCTGAAATCACTGAGAAGGCTGTAAGAGAGGCGGTAAAACTTTACTTGCTGGGCCATAGAGATTTAGTAGACAATATCCTCTATGGTATAGCTGTAACGCAGGGGGACATGAGGTTCCTGACAATAGATGAAAAACTCAAAGACTTTGTTAAAAGCAGAAACCTCGAAACCCGCGTGTTCATAGAGCCGGCTGACTTATAGAGAGGCCACTTGGCTAAGTCTACCACTGCGAGACTCGCTTCTCGAGCTATAACCCCTCAGGGAGGACTCCCATCCTCGAGGCCTCAACGATCATGGGTTCTCCCCTCACAGGGATTCGCCAATATTGAGCAAGGGTTTATAGAATGAACCTATCAATTATCACGCCTGGGTCGATGTATATCAGCCTTCTGCGATGAAGCAGAGGGAGAGGACATACCAAAAGAGTGAAATGGGCATTTAAAGGATAGTGCGGCGGCCGGGATTTGAACCCGGGATTTCCGGCGTGGCAGGCCGGCGTCCTAGTCCAGGCTAGACGACCGCCGCCTAACATAGCTATATTCCCGGGCTTTCCTTTTAAATCTGCCTCCGTCTGGATGGATTCGTCGAGTTGAAACAATAGTTTAATAAACGGGAATTCATGGAATCCTAGACACTTCATCCTTCTCGTAGACGGCCTATTCTCATCTGCTGTCTCTAGTATTATCCACTGCTGTATAAAAACAGCTGATGCAAGTTATATCCCTGTATTGAGAGGCGGGGATGGTGTATAGCTGTTGCCCGGTTGCCGGCCGGGGTTGAAGCCTGTGCTTTTAGTCACGTGCGGGACTGGTCGATCCTCGTGGTGTAGAGAAGAGGTAGGTGATGTCTTATTTGAAATTGACCCGGATGTTGATGTCGTGGATACAGGCTTCCCGGATGTGCTCTTAGTCTGCTCTAAGCTGGATGTAAACCCCGTTTACAATAGAGCCAGAGGCAGTGAGTACGGTTTCGTCGAGAACATTATTCCAGTCCACGATGTCTTGAGAGACCCAGGCGGGCTAGGCGAAGTCTTGGGCAGGCTGGTTGGTGCCGGCGAGAAGGTGAAGGTGAGGGTCAAAGCACTAGGTGTTAGAGGGCTCTCCACCAGGGTTTGGGCTGAGGCTGTCAGCCACCTTAAGAGGATGGGTGCTGTAGTTGACCGCGATGCCGAGGTATGCGTTCACATCGTCTTGCTCAAGGATACTTTAATTGTTGGTAAAGCCTTCTGTAAACCTGTTTTTTAAGTAAATCCCGATTAATAGAAGACTGAAAGTTTCGGGATGAAATTCTGATGAGCGAGGATGTTTGGAGGATTATAGAAGAGGAGGTTAGGAAGCCCTCTATTTTCAAGAGCAAGGAGAGTTTAACCCCCGAGTACATACCGGACTCCCTCCCACATAGAGAGAAGGAGTTGAAAGAGCTCGTCTCCTTCTTCAAGCACCTGGTTACTTCACCCGGGAGTTTATCCCAGAGGGTTTTGTTGATAGGTGGTGTTGGCACGGGTAAGACGGCTACCGCAAGGGTTTTCGGCAGGGATTTCACAAGGTTTGCTTCAACTAAAGGCTACAAGGTGAGGTATGCCCACGTCAACTGCCATAGTAATAGGACGCTGTACAACGTGATAGCCGACATGGCTAGGCAACTCAACGCGCCCCTCCCCTCCAGAGGGCTATCTGCTAGGGAGATGTTCGAGGCCCTCCTAACATACCTTGATGAGACAGACCAGTACGCCATAGTCTCCCTGGACGAATTCCACTATTTCGCAAGCCTAGCCGGGAGGGATGCCGTCTACTTCGTTGTGAGAGCATACGATGTTTTCGAGACACCTGTTAAGAGGTTGAACTTCATATTCATATCCCAGGACACGGCTAAGCTATCCCTCCTAGACCCGGCTCTAGAAAGCTACCTGTTGAGGCACATGATCAGGCTGGAGCCATATACCTCAAGCCAGCTATACGACATATTGAAGTACAGGGCTAGCAAAGCCTTCTACGAGGGGACGTACGACGACTCAATACTAAGATTCATAGCAGAATACGAGGGGTATGACAAGGGCGGCGGGGGTAACGCTAGGCACGCCATCGAGGTGTTGATGATAGCGGGCGTGATGGCGGAGAGCGAGGGGGCTAAGAGGCTGAGCCTCGACCACGTTAGGAAGGCGATCATGAAGGTCAGCAGGGATATCCTGAGCATATCCGAGGCTATAAACTACAGTAGTCTACACGAGCTTCTAATCCTATTATCCGCTGTACGCTTGCTGAGGAGGACGGGTAAACCGTATGTGAAAATAGGGGATGTCGAGAAAGAATACGAGATCGTGTGCGAGAGCTTCAACCTGCAACCTAGAAAGCATACACAGGTCTACGAGTATGTGATGAACCTTAAGAAGGCGGGTGTTATCGAGGCGAGGTCGAGCGGGAAGGGGATGAAGGGTAGGACAACATTGATGGGCGTGAGCTACGGTCCACTAGACTTATTGGAGCAGTACCTCCTGGATTTAATAAAGAGGAAGATATCGATGGGTGCCAGCTGAGATGATGGATAAGAGGAGGATTGTCGTCGAGACGCTTAGAGAACACGGCGAGCTCAACATAACAAAGCTAGCCAAGCTGACCGGGATGCATTTCTCAATACTAGAGAAGATTATCGTTGAGCTAGCTGAGCAGGGGGTAGTCGAGGAAAAGAGGTATGGTAGGCTCAGGATTGTCAGGCTTAAGACCTCCTACCCCTAGAAGGCTTTTTAAGATAGGATAAGACCTCGCCCGCTTTACTGCCCGCGAGGAATTTAACCATCTCCTCCGTTAAGCCGTACTCTCTAGCTATCCCAGCCGCCATCTTGGGGTTTGACGTGAAAATTACTTTAAGGTAAGGTATAACCTCCGACCTCACGGCGGCCTTACTTGTGAGAAGCCTTCTTGCAAGTGCTTCAGCTATGCTATCCCTTATCTCCCTAGCCTTCCTCGTCTCGGATAAAAGCCTGAACCTCTCCGGGTAGGTAAACTTCACGAACTTCCCCTTGTATGTCTTCCGGGAGAACGCCACGCCGGGCCCCATTAGCTCCATAGCATAGTTGAGTAGATCCCAGGAGCCAGATTTTATTATCCTACCCAAATACACGTCGGCTCTACTCAGGGCCTCGTAGGCTCTTGAAACCTCCTCTGGGGTATCATAGTATGTAGGTATATGCTCGTTAATCCATATCATGAGTGTATCATAATCTATGTTAGCCGAGCTGATCGCGTCGCGGGCCTGGAAAATATACTTCGCGTTGAATATCCTCCTCAAAGCCTCGAAGGGGGCGTACACCCTGTTCCTGTAGGCGCTGACAGCCTTAGCTAGCTCTAGTGTGACCCTCCCGTAGGCTTCGGCTATAGCTTGGAGGTCGTTTATAGCGCTCCTCAAATCCCCCTCGCTCCTCTTGGCTATCTCCTTCAAACCTTCTCGCTCGCAGTGGATTCCCTCCTTCTCGCATATCCTGCTGAGAGCTTGGACGACGGCTGTCTCCCTAAGCCTCTTGAACTCTATTAAGAGTGAGACATCCCTGAGAGACCTTATGTTAGGGTTGTACGCATCGTTGGCAGCCATTACCACAGGGTGCTTGGATACCTCTATCAACTGGAGGATTGCTTCCACACCCCCCTCATCGGATTTAGGGTTTAAACCATCCACCTCGTCTAGGAAGATCAATTTCCCTCTACCGCTTAGGCTCCCAGTCGAGGCAGCTACCCTCACCAACCTCTCTATATCGCTCCTCCTCCTGTAGTCGCTCGCGTTCATCTCGTATAGTTCAAGGTTGTAGGAGTTGGCGAAGGCCTGGACGAAGCTAGACTTCCCCGTCCCAGCGGGGCCGTGGAGTAGAACAGCCTTCTTCTCCGGTCTCCCAGCCTTCCATTGCTCATACCACTCTATGAAGGTTTTCCTGGCCTCCTCCTGGTCTACGAATTCCTCCAGGGTTCTCGGCCTGTGCTTGATAACCCAGGGCAGGTTCTCGCTCAATAAACCACCTTAAGTGGGCTTGAACTTCCGCCCCATGAAGGCTAGCCTTGCCAGGAAGGCGTTCAACTGTATCTCGTCGTCGGCCCCCTCTACAAGCCTGAACTGTATCTCCCCGGCTAAATCTGCTATGAGAATCCTAGCCTCATCGGGTAATTTTAGGTCGCTTGAGAATATCTCGCGGTGGATCTGCTTAATGATATCCAGCCCGCTTAAACCATAGTTCAACATTAGATCCCTCAATTTACTCCTAGCCTCTGTGAAGTTCCCGTTTAAAGCCAGCTGCAACATCTGCCTCACCTCCCTCGGGTGGGCTAAGCCGACGACCTTGTAGACTGTCTCAACAGTAGCCTCTCCTAGAGCCGACGCCGCCTGGAGTATGTTAATTGCCTTCCTCATATCCCCCTCCGACAAATCGTATATCGTCTCAAGCGCGTCCTCGCTGTACTTAACCTTCTCTTTCTCAGCAATGTACTTGAGCCTGCCGACAACGTCCTCCTTTGATAAAGGCGTGAACCTGAATACCGCACACCTGCTTTGAATAGGCTCAATGATCTTACTCGGGTAGTTGGCTGCCAAGATAAACCTGGTGGTGGCGGTGTAGAGCTCCATCAGCCTCCTCAAGGCTTGCTGGGCGTCTGCCGTCATGTTGTCGGCTTCATCCAGCAGTATGATCTTAAACGGGACGTCGCCTGCAACCCTCGTCCTAGCGAACTCCTTCACCTTACTCCTGATAACGTCGATACCCCTCTCGTCGCTGGCGTTCAACTCCAGCATGTACTGCCTGTAGTTGTCGCCGTACAAGTCGTGTGCTAGGCAGTGTGCTAGAGTCGTCTTCCCCGTGCCCGGGGGCCCAGCGAAGAGGAGGTGGGGCATGTTCTTCTCTTCAACAAACTTCTTCAACCTGGCAACTATCTCCTTCTGGTTGACAACCTCGTCGAGGGTTCTCGGCCTGTACTTCTCAGCCCATAAAAGAAAAGACTGCTCGCTCAAACCCGATCACCTACCTACACCCTAATCTGGTATCGGGTAAATAAACCACTTTTAATCGATAAGATAGTGGAGGAGGGGCGTTTGCTCTTCGAATTAGTTTACGGAAGGATACTGGACTTTCTCAGGAGGGATTTCGAGGAGGATGAGGTTAAAGTAGAGGTGTACAAGGAGGGCTTTAAGCTGGTGACGTTCGACGGTGTGCTGGAAATGGTTAAGGGAGCTGAGTACACTATCCCGAGGTGGATCGCCGAGATCCTAGGGAAGAAAGGGTATGTGAGGATCAAGGACGCCAGGATCCCTGTGGGAGAGCTGTCAGTACTAGCCTACAACGAGGAGGCTAGTCCTCATAAGCCGTTGACAAACAAGTTGAAGGGGTTCTTCTACATGGCTATGTTCAAGGCTAGGAAGGAGATAGTTGAGGAGGCTAAGTCCACAGGCGACTTGTCGAAGTTCGACGAGCTCAAGAAGATTGAGGACTCGATGGACTCCATCCTGAAGATGAGGGTTAAGAAGCTACTCAACTACTCGCTTCTACCGGATGTACAGCAGGATATAGAGGAGAAGCTGAGCGAGGAAGAGAAGTATTTGTCTAGAACCCTTCGCTCCATCCTAGCATTGTGGAGGAGGAAGTTGGGTGAGTAGGGGTGGCTGAGGCTCCTCAAGCCAGTGTCGAAAAAGAGGCTGTTGACTGGAAGTTAAAGTTCTACAAGTTCCTCCAGGACTTCAGGGACTCCTCAGGGAACTTCAAGTACAGGGAGAGAGTTTTCAGAATGGTTCACATGATGCAGAAAAGCCTTGTAGTCGACTTCAGCGATATAATACTGTATGATAGAGCATTAGCGAGGCACATCGAGGAGGAACCCGATGAGGCTCTTGAGGAGTTCCGGTCTGCTTTAGCCGAGTATCTCAGTAAGGAGCATCCCGAGTATGCTGAGGTCGCAGATAAAGTATACGTCAGGATTAGACAGCCACCTAGAGTACTGAAGATAAGGGAGTTGACGAGCGACTACATAGGGAAGTTCGTGGCGATAGAGGGGATTGTCACAAGGGTTACAAGGGTTGAAGCCAAGCTAGTGAAAGCACGCTACGTCCACATAACGCCGGAGGGGGCTCTCCACGAGTTCGACTACCCAGAGCAGGGTGAGATGGGGGAGAGGATCGAGAGACCTGTTGTCTGCCCGAAATGCGGGAGGACGGGCAGGTTCGAGCTAGTATTGGAGGAGAGCGAGTTCATCGACTGGCAGAAGATCGTCGTCCAGGAGAGGCCTGAGGAGATACCGCCAGGCCAGATACCTAGGAGCATAGAGGTGATATTGACAGGCGATCTAGTGGACTCCGCAAGGCCTGGTGACAGGAGTCTTATAACCGGGATCCTGAGGGTTATGCCGACTCAGGCGGTGCAGAAGGCCTCTGGGAGATCTGTCTTCTCGTTCTACATAGAGGCAAACCACGTGGACGTCCAGCAGAAGGTGCTCGAGGAGATAGAGATAACGAGGGAGGACGAGGAGAAGATAAGAGAGCTCGCTAAGGATCCTTGGATCAGGGAGAAGATCATAGCGAGTATAGCCCCCTCTATCTACGGCTACTACGATATAAAGGAGGCGATAGCCCTACTCCTCTTCGGCGGCGTCCCGAAGGTTATGTTCGACGGGACGAGGATTAGGGGGGACATCCACGTCCTGCTAGTCGGCGACCCGGGTACAGCTAAATCCCAGCTCCTACAGTACACTGCGAGGCTGGCTCCCAGAGGGCTCTACACTAGCGGGAAGGGGTCTACCGCGGCTGGTTTAACGGCGACGGTTCTGAGAGATAAAACGACAGGGGAGTACTACCTGGAGGCAGGTGCCATGGTAATAGCAGACGGCGGGGTGGCCGCTATAGACGAGATAGATAAGATGAGGGAGGAGGATAGGAGCGCCATACACGAGGCCCTGGAGCAACAGACTGTAAGCATAGCTAAGGCTGGTATAGTGGCTAGGCTGAACGCGAGGGCGAGCGTTCTGGCCGCCGGCAACCCGAGGTTCGGCCGCTACGATTTGACTCAACCTATAAGCAAGAACATAGACCTACCCCCAACCATACTCTCTAGGTTTGACCTCATTTTCGTGATACAGGATATACCGAGCGAGGTGAAGGATAGGAGGCTTGCCAGGCACATAATAGGAGTCCACAGCGACATAGAGAAGGCTAAGCCCTTCATAGACCCCCAGTTGCTTAAGAAGTATATTAGCTACGCTAGGAAGTACGTTAGACCACAGATCACGCCTGAGGCGATGAAGCTGATAGAGGAGTTCTACGTTGCTATGAGGAGGAGCGGTATCAGGGGTGAGGAGGTGAAGTCTCCCCCACCCATCGCCATCACACCCAGGCAGCTTGAGGCGCTTATAAGGCTGGCGGAGGCCCACGCTAAGATGGCTTTGAGAGACAAGGTTACAATAGAGGACGTGGAGGAGGCTATCAGGCTAATGTACACTACTCTGAGGAAAGTAGGGTTTGACATTGAGTCTAAGACCATTGACATAGACGTCCTCGAGACAGGCGTTTCGAGGAGCAAGCGCGAGAAGATACGTGAGTTCATGAAGTTCCTGAACGAGGTTTTCGAGCAGACGCCTGAAATAGAGTTAAGCCAGTTGATAAAGATGGCTAGGGAGAAGGGCTTCGAGAAAGAGTTCGCATACGAGACGATACAACAGCTCAAGAGGTCTGGGGAGCTGTACGAGCCCTCGCCGGGTAGGTTGCAGAAGATCTCGAGGTATTAAACTCAGTGGGGCGTAGGGAGCTCTTCACGCATCTGTGCTGGAACGCATCATCATCTGTATCCCGATTATAAGATTAAAGATTATAAAATCCGTTCAAACTCTCAAAACAATAGGTGTTTACGGTATGAGCGAGGAGGCTGTATTCGTGGTTAAAGTGGGTGGCAAGGAGGTTGAGGTGAACGAGAAAACCTTATCCGTGTTGAGAGAGTACTTGAAGGCGCCGATGGGCCTCGACGAGCTTGCCCGTAAACTAGGGCTCGAGTCGTGGGAGGAGGCCTACGAGTTTATCAAGGCGATACCAGCCTGGATTCTCTGGACCCCTCCCTCACTATGGAAGAGCAGGGTTAAATGGTACCTGGAGAAGCAAGGGGGTTCTAGTGAGCATCGAGGTTAAAATTGGGGAGGAGTGCAGTGAGGAGTTCATTGTAGAGGAGAAGCACACTGCGTCGCACATAGGGTCAGGCTCTGTATCTGTTTTATCGACGCCAAGCATGATAGCCTTCATGGAGAAGACTAGCCTGGACTGCGTCCAGAAGTTGCTCCCACCCCAGTACACTACTGTTGGGACAATGGTTAACGTAAGGCATCTGAAGCCCGCGCCAGTTGGAGGCAGAGTAGTAGTTAAAGCAAGGATCATCGGTTTCGAGGGCAGGAGGGTTCTCTTCGAAGTCGAAGCCATCTACGGGAACGAGGTTATTGGGAGAGGGCAACACGAGAGGTACATTGTAGACAAGGAGAGGTTTCTAAGCAAAGTGAAGAGCTAGCGTGTATGGGGCCGCCGGGATTTGAACCCGGGACCACCGGCGCTCCAGGATAACCCGGCTAGGCGGGGTATCCCCCCAGGCCGGCATCCTAGCCAGGCTAGACGACGGCCCCTCTTTTCCATTAATTGCAACTTGATTTTTAAACGAATCTAATATAAGTTTTGACCTTTGGGGCAATTTATCTTCGAGGAGTAGAAGGCTTGAATTCTATTCGAGTAGGCAACACCCTTACTACAGCTTGGAGCATAGCTCGGTTTAAAGGGTGGTTAAAAAGGCCAGGCTTCTCGAGGTTTATCTAAATAATGGTCGAGCCAAGTGATCCCAGTGTTGCTCTTCTATTTGTATTCTACGTGTTAAATTTTCCATAATGAATGCAGGGCTATATCTAAGCGTAGGTGTATTCTCGTGGCTTGAAATCATTGTATCCCAGGAGGAGACCAAACCCCTATTTACCCTAATCATGCGGCTCCTTACCAGCGGGTATGCACCTGTTGGCTAGAGAGCGTATCGGAGATTATGCGGCGGCAGGCCGCCTCCCCCCAGCGGCTGGCGCTGGGCTACCCGCCCCCGGGAGTCATGAGTGAACACAGCTAGTGCTAGGCGTGTTGGAGTACGGGAGGCATGAATAATGCTGTGTTGCTCCTACTCGGGTAAACTCTTGGGGTTGCTGAGGGGAGGGGTGTTGCGGGCTGTTAGGAGCCGGTTAGGTAGTTTATCGCCTCATACAGGTCGTCTGATTCAATAGATATGGTGATGGGGCCTAGGGGGGATTCTTTAGGTGTGTCTATGAGGGATATCCTGCCGGCGTAAGCCGCCTGCTTGTGCAGGAGTAGTGACGTGGTGTCGCCCCTCATATTCTTCAATAGGTAGCCTCGTAGAGCAGGCTCAATCCTCTCAGCCCTCGCCTTATCCCTCAACGGTTTCAAATCCTCTATGTTGCTTGAGACCCCTCTCACGACAAACCAGCCTTCACGAACCTCCTCTACTGTGACCTCACCCCTGTAGAAGTTCCCGACCGCCCTCTTAACTTTCTCAACATCCTCTGTGGGGCGTACCTCGGCTTCAACAGTTATCTTCAGCACCCGAGACCACCTTTTCAATGATCCTCTTAGCCCCCTTAAGTACATCCTCTACACTACCCTCGTTGACGATGACGTAGTCGGCTAGCGCTATCACAGAGCCCACGCCCAGCTTCAACTCTATTTCGTCCCTCTTATTGAACTCATCCAAGCTCTTGGGGTCACCAGGCCTATTCCTCTTTAAAAGCCTCTCGAACCTGGTTTTCGGGGAGGCGTGGACAGCCAGGATTATGGGTTTACCTAGTCTCCTAAAAGCCTCGACCTCTACTAAGCTCCTCACACCGTCTACAACTACGACTTTAGCGTTCCTCGGTATCCTCTCAATAGTCTTAACCGCAATATAGTCCTCCCCGTATTTCGCCCTCAGCTCGATCGATGTCTTCAACATTAGAGCTGGCGTGATCTCCCCGTATCTCCTCAGAGTCTCCTCTCTAACGACATCGCCCATGTTGACGACGGGTAGACCAGCCTCAGCAGCCGCCTTAGCCACTATGCTCTTCCCCGACCCGGGCATGCCTGCAAGTAAAATCAGTAGCATGAGCCACCACGTTTACGCAAATAATTTTATAAGAGACGAATATATCCTACCCTGTATTTATCGTTGATAACCTGGGGAAGGTGTTAGAGAAGTGCCGCTCCACAGGATTTTCATAGCTGTTGACATAACTGATAGACAGGTTGTAGCCAACCTAGTAAAGTTCATAGGGGACATTGTTGCCACTGGCGCAGACGTGAAGCCTGTTGAGGAGGAGAATCTCCACGTGACGATCAGGTTCATCGGGGAGGTGGGGGAGGAGACTGTCTCAAGGGTCTGCGAAATCGTCAAGAGCCTAAAGCAACAAGCTTTCACAGTCCACGTCACGGGTGTCGGGGCTTTCCCCAGCGTCGAGAAGCCAAGAGTGGTGTGGGCGGGTGTCTCGGAGGGTTCGAGCGAGCTCGGCAAGATACATGAATTCTACGAGGGGTTGCTGAGGAAGATGGGTTTACAGCCTGATAGAGAGGAGTTTATCCCGCATATCACGCTCGCCAGAGTTAGAAGCGGCAGGAAAATATCGGAGCTGACGAGGTTGATAGTTGCCGCGAGGAACATGGATTTCGGGGTTTTCAGAGCTGATAAAGTCGTTTTAAAGGAGAGTTTTCTCACACCCAGAGGCCCTATATACCGGGATGTCTGCGAGGTCGAGCTAGAAAAGTGACGGGGATAGAGGAGTTACTGGGCATTGTTCTGCGAGAGATAACCCCCACTGAAGAGGAGAGAAAAAAGATTCTACAGGTGTTCGAAAAGATCAGGGAGGCCCTTGAAAAACACTTACGTAGCGTCGGCGTCACAGCGGAGGTAACCCTCCAGGGTAGCATTGCCCACGAGACTTGGCTTAGAGGGGACAGGGATCTAGATGTCTTCGTCTTATACCCTGAGGAGTGGAGCGTGAAGGATGTAAAGGAGAGGGGCTTCCAGCTGATAAAAGAAGCCGTGGAGAACATTGGGAGGGTTGAAGTAAAGTATGCCGAACACCCTTATGTAAGAGTGGTCGTCAACGACGTTGAGGCGGATATAGTCCCCGCGTTCAAGCTGAAGTCCCCTGCGAACATAAGGACAGCCGTTGATAGAACCCCCTTCCACACACAGTTTGTTGTAGAACACTTGAAGAACGGTTTGAACAACGATGTAAGGTTGTTGAAGAAGTTCATGAAGACAGTGGGCGTCTACGGGGCCGAGGTCAAGACTAAAGGCTTCTCAGGTTACGCGGCCGAACTGCTTGTAATAAAGTACGGCGGCTTCTTAAACACGTTGAAGGCTGTATCGGAGTGGAGGCCCCCTGTCTATGTTAACACTCTGGGCGACGAAGCCTTGTTTAGAGAAGCGGTTAGGAGGCTGGTGGAGAAATACCCTGAGAGCATTATCTACATGCCTGACCCAGTGGACACTTCTAGGAATGTGACCGCGGCCGTCAGCATGGAAAAGCTTTCAAAGTTTATACTTTCAGCTAAATGCTTTCTAGAGAAGCCTAGTCTCAAGTACTTCGAGGACGTGGGCGAGGGAGCGTCCACTGACATCGCTGAGACTATTGACGAGAGATGTGTAATACTGGTTGAAGTCGAGGCTAGCACAGGGCTCTCTCCCGAGGTTATATGGGGGGAGCTAGATAGGATTAGGGATCGCTGTGTCAAATTCCTTGTTAACCACGATTTCAACGTCTACTACTCGAGTGTCTGGACAGACGAGTCCAGGAGGGGGGTTGTAATCTTGGAGCTGGATGAGTGCGAGAAACCTGCTTACAAACTATACGAGGGGCCACCTTTCACGGATTTAAATAGAGTCATGGACTTCACGAGAAAGCATGCCGGTAAATCAGTTAAGATATGGTTGAGTAGGGAGGGGAAGCTGATGTCTATTTCAAGGAGGAGCGCTAGGAATTCTCTCGACCTCTTGGCAACCCGGTATAACGAGTACCTCGTCTCACCCCACTTCAAGAACAGTAAGCCAGTTGTCTACAGGGTTACAAGAGGGAACATAGATGTCTTGGCTTCAAAGTACGGCATCAACGTGTTAAGGGATTTGACGAGGAAAATAGAGCCTTGGCTTCTCGACTGCACGAGTTGAAAAAGCCCGACGCCTACGTGTCGAGAGTCCTCTGTTTCCCGCACGCTCTTTGCGGGGAGCTTGATGGAAGGTTGAAGAGGCTTGTCGACGCAGGCTTCACTAGCCTAGTCGAGGAAGGCATATCCTTCCTCGATGTGAGAGTCCTCGGTAAAGGGTACTCCTCGATAGTAGTGTTAGCCGAGAACAGGGATTTCGGGCTTGGAGCGCTTAAGGTGAGGAGGCTTGATAGCAGGAGGGAGAGCTTGATCGGGGAGGCTCTAATGCTTAATGAGGCGAGCAAGCTTGGAGTAGCCCCTAAGGTATTCTGGTACGATGCCGACTTCATATTCATGGAGTATTTGAACCCATCGCGGTGCCAGCCGTTCATCCTGGTTTTAACCAAGGTGTTAGAAGAGGGGAGCTTGGAGGAATTGAAGACACTCATCTCTAAAGTCTTCGAAGCACTTTACATCCTCGATAAAAAAGGCTTGTATCACAGGGAGCTGAATAGGCCGGGCACGCACATAATGATCTGCGGGGACAGTGTTAGGATCATCGACTGGGAGTCCGCTAGCAGTGTCGGTAAACCCTCAAACCTGGCTCAAGTAGTCTCATTTCTTCTATACAGGCACGAATACTCGGATATGATTAGAGAGAGGCTTGGAGTCAGAGTAGACCTGGTTAGGCGGAAGCTTAGAGATTACAAAAACACTCTCGGCGATAACGACTTTGAAGCAATCAAGCTCTACTTTGGGCTAACTCGCCAGTAGCTCTGGTGGGGATGCTAACAGGTACCCGGCCCAGAGAGTAGACGTGAAGCCTAGGCCTGATTTCGATGTCCTCAATCGACGGGAGCTTAAGCTCTTTGTGGCAGTGGGGACATATCCCACCGTACAAGTTGTATATTTCTTTGGGTGTGGGTATACCGTAATAATCTTGCCCAACATACTTGAACTCGAAGATTGTTTCTCCGCAGTTGCTACACACGTATTTAATTGGCATTAAGTAGCACCAATGAATAATAAGCAGGTATTACCGAAGCTTAAGATAGAGGGATATATTAATTGACAAAGTTGATTAAACAAGTTGCCTATCTTAAGAGGATGTACTACCTTATTTTTTAAAATGATTATTTAATGTAATAAAATCCATCTCTTTAAATAGGCTAATACCAGGGTGAAAATATTGCGTCAACGATTAGGAGGCAGTCGATCTCTCCAACTCTTTCACAGTATGAGAGTCATGTAGTCTCTCGCAGTGATCGTCCTCTTGAAGAAACGGTACGCGTCGGCTAGTAGGACGTGATCATCCTTGTATCTCGAGCTTAAATGGGTTAAAACTAGTAGCTCGACGCCAGCCTCGCTTGCTGTCAAAGCGGCATCTCTGGCTGTCGAGTGCCCTTGCTTCCACGCTTCAGTAGCATATTCACTGGTGAATGTGGCCTCGTGTACTAGAATGCTGGCCTTCCTAGAGTATTCTCTTACAGTCTCGCAGGGGGCGGTATCACCTGTGTAGCTTATTGTCTTGGAGGCGAGTTTTATGAGATAGCCGTGGGCTTCAATTGTATGGCATACAGGGTAGGGGGTTACCTCAATATATTCGTCCTTGTAGACTTCCCCAATCCTGCTAGCGTTCACTTTAACCTCAAATCCAACTCTCCCCATCATGCTTTCGAGAGCCTTGCATATTAGAGTAGACAAGGGCTCTGGAGCCACGATGTTCAACACGCTGTTTCTCTCAAGCAGGTTCATAGTCTGGATCAAGCCGAAGAGCCCCAGGAAATGATCGCCATGTCCATGGGTTATGAAGATTGTCCTCACTTTAAGCGGGCTCAAACCCGTCTTGAATAGCCTGTGCTGGCAACCCTCACCAACATCAATCAAATAGATCGTCGAGTCCGCTTTGAGAGCCAGGCAGGGTAGACCCCTGTAGATCGGTATCGCAGCGCCTGTGCCGAGGAATACGAGCCTTGCGTTCAAACCGGCGCAACCACGTATATTACTCTACCTAAACTACTGTGAACATACATATAATGCTTGCTCTTCACATAGCCCCCGCTCCTTGCGACTGTATCGTCTACATTCTCCTCGACCTCTACGGGCGTCATGAACACTATCCTGCCACTCCTGTTAACGCTGTCTAAGGCCCTGTTTAAGAAAGCCTCGACCAACCCCTTTACATCGAGGCCTCTCGTGCTGGCCCCTCTCCCGTATGGCGGGTCTGTTACAACTGAGTCTACGTTGAGAAAAGACGCCTTTGAGCTGTCTGATAAAACAGGGATAGAGGGTATACGGTTGTATACGAGGTTTCTGTTGAAGCCTTGGATAATAGACCAGTCTATGTCAACACCTATACCAATAAAGCCCATTAAGCGGGCTTCGAGTATGATCGTCCCGGTTCCGACAAAGGGGTCTAGTAGGACACCGCCTTCCCGTATAGCCGACAGATTTATCAACGTTCTAGCCAGTCGAGGCGTGATGGCTATGCTCCTGTCAAAAACCTTCAAATAACCCATTTTACTCCTCGGCTTTACCAAGGCTTTACCTGAGATAATAGTGTTCCCTGATACGATGACCCTAAGTGGTGGACCTCTCTTGAACCCGGTTTTCAACCCAGTCTTCTTCTCGAGAGTCTCAACAAGTCTATAAAACTCTACTTCGCCCCACAAGTTCTTGAGTTGTGTTACATGTATCCACTCGAAGCCCTTGCCCCTCGACCGGGCTTCCTCAGCGAAGTCCTCTACTTCACTCCAACCACTCACGACGCGATGGTGGAGTACAACCCCTATTTCACGGATGTTGGCCGCCCTCCTAGCTACCCTAGCCCAAGCGTCATCCTTAACATGGCTTACAAGGCATATCATGGGTCTACAACTGTAGGTTGAATTCTCATCGTAGATCTCGAGGAGCGTTTTAAGCTCGCTCTCAGAGATATCCTCGTTCTCGCCTGATAGGATGTAATAGAAGGAAGCAGGCATTACCTGCTTAATACCTCTTCAACAGCCTCTCTTAGTCTAGGCGCTATATTAACGTATTCGAGGATAGGGTCTTCGTGGATTAAACCCAGCGTGTCTGCAAGTACCACCCTGGAGATCCCGGCGTCTCTTATTTTCCGGAGAGCCCCGCCTACAAGAAGCCCGTGTGTAGCAACTACCACAACCCTCCTCGCACCCTGTGAGATAAGGAATCTCGCAGCCTCTGCTAGGGTTCCACCTGTACTTATTATATCGTCCACGATGACGACATCCCTGTTCTCAACGCTGATGCTCCTCGGCTTTATGGAAACCTCCCCGGTTACCCTATCCCTCTCTTTGATGAGGTAATCGAAGTCCAGGCCAAGCTTCGCCGCCGCGTATTTAGCTCTCTCTAAAGCACCTTTATCGGGCGCTATCACGACTGGTTTTGAAACATGTTTCAAAGCCCCCTCTACTAGGATGTCTGAGACCAGCATGTTTATCCAAGGCTTCCCTTCGAGTAGGCTTGGATTGTGGACGTCTACTACAACACCCTTATTAATTCCATGGGATAAAATGTTCAGAACAACCTCTGCGGAGACAGGTTCACCATGCAGGAAGATCTTGTCTTGTCTCATGTAAGCCAGGTATGGTGTTACTAGGATAATGCTTTTGGCACCGTTTTTCTGGGCGGCATTCAATAATAGGAGGGTTTCAAGCAGGGAGGAGTCCTGGTTAGGGTACATGGAGTTGGCTACTATGACTGTGTCGGCACCATCGCCTGGGAGGCTCTTCAACCTCACATACATCTCTCCATCAGGGAATATCTTTCTCTCCACGTCGATTAGCCCTGCTCCAAGCAGTCTGGCTAATTCTAGAGACTGTCTCGTGAAGTTGGAGCCGGGGGCTATTAGCAAGATGTCCACCGTGATTAAGATGCATGTTGGAATAATAAATCGTAACCCGCCCCAGCATGTTTATCAGACTCTTAAACAAATACCTCCTGAAGGGTGTTCAAGTGGAGTTAATGGAGAGGCCCGGCGTTAGAGAAGCAATGTTCTACCAGCCTCTCGGCGACGGGCGGGTCAGGTGCAATCTGTGCCATAAGAGGTGTGTGATAGTGCCCGGGGCCTACGGAGCCTGTGGGGTAAGGTATAATAGGGAGGGGAAACTGTACACACTGGTCTACGGGCTCCTCACTGCCGCGAACCCGGATCCAATTGAGAAAAAGCCTCTTATGCACTTCAACCCCGGCGCCTGCGTCTTCTCTATTTCAACTGTGGGGTGCAACTTCTACTGCAGGTTCTGCCAGAACTGGGTTTTAAGCCAGAGCAGAAGGGATAGGCTGTATGGAGAGCCGTTTGAGCCGAGTGAGGTCGTTGAAAAAGCACTGGAGTACGGTTGCCAGGGTATAAGCTACACGTACAATGAGCCAACAATATTCTACGAGTTCGTGTACGACACGGCTAAACTGGCTAAGAAGCATGGCTTGTTCAACACCATGGTTACCAACGGGTATATGACTGAGGAGGCTGTTAGAGAGATAGGCCCCTACATCGATGCGGCGACTGTGGACTTCAAGGGGGGTGGTAACGTTGAGTTCTACAGGAAGTTTATAGGGGTGTGGGATCCATCCCCCATATACTCGACGATCCTAGAGATGAAGAGGCAGGGTTGGTGGATTGAGATAACAAACCTCGTTGTACCAGTCTACGGTGACAAAGAAGAGGATGTAGTCAAGTTGAGTAGGTGGATAGTCGAGAACCTTGGTGAGGAAACACCCTTCCACCTCCTTAGATTCCACCCTGAATACTTCATGTCAAACCTACCTCCAACGCCTGTTGAAACGCTTGAGAAGCTGGCTAAGCTGGCCAGGGAGCAAGGGCTTAAACACGTGTACATTGGAAACGTATGGGGCCACCCATTAGAGAACACGTATTGCCCTAGATGCGGCAACCTCGTTGTCGAGAGGGAGGGATTCTATATCACGAAGTGGAACCTTAGGGAAGGCTTTACATGCCCTAGATGCGGGTACAAACTCAACTTTAGAGGAAGTTATTGGGGTGGATCAGGAAGGAGATTTTTCTACTTCTAGGTGGGGGGAGTGCCGTATTTCATTATTATCCTAGGCACGGCTGGAAGCGGCAAGTCTACTCTCGCTGGAAGTTTATTGAACTACTTGGAGAGCCACAACTTGGATACGGCTGTTATAAACCTGGATCCAGCCGTCGAGAAACTCCCCTACGATCCTGATATCGACGTGAGAGACTACATTGACGTGGGGGAGCTAATGGTTAAACAAGGGCTGGGGCCCAACGGCGCTTTAATCGCCTCGATGGACTTGCTAGCGCTGAAGATAAGCGACTTGAAAGAAGAGGTTGAAAGTCTGCGTCCAAACTACTTTATAATCGACACGCCTGGGCAGATGGAGTTGTTTGCTTTCAGGGAGACAGGCCCAATACTGCTGAACGCTATCGCGGGAGATAGTAGAAGAGTCTCCCTTTTCCTAGTAGATGGTTTACAAGCAGTAAACCCCAACAACCTGCTCTCATCCCTCTTCTTGTCAGCCTCGGTTCACGCGAGGCTCACCTTTCCTCAAGTTAACGTGATAACGAAAACAGACCTAATACCCGAGGAAGAGTTGAATAAAATACTCGGTTACTTCGAGGATCCATACGCGTTGGCAGATGCTTTAACCTCCTCCAGCTACCTGATTTGGAGTAGAGACGAGGTTGAATTGCTACTTGAGAAGCTAATGATGTTCGACGTTGTCAAAGTCTCGAATATCACCGGGGAGGGTTTCGACGACCTTTATGCGATTGCTCAAAGGGTGCTGGCAGGCGGAGAAGATTACTATACGGAGGAGTCCAACCCGGTTCTCTAGGGTAACTTATTTGGATATCTCGATATCCTAACCGAAATTTATTTTTGGTAAAAGACGATATCTGAAAAGGGCGCTTATAATGCTGGACATGTTCTTCAAGCCCTCGAGCGTAGCGATCGTGGGCGCCACGCCGAAAGAAGGAAAAGTGGGTAGGGTGATACTCGAGAACTTTAAAAACAAGTTCGAGGGATACGTGTACCCCGTGAACCCCCACTACCAGGAGATACTTGGCTTAAAAGCCTATTCAAGCCTACAAGAGATACCGGGGAGCGTAGATCTAGTTGTAATCGCGACCCCTGCGAAGACGGTTCCCCAGGTTTTAGAAGACGCAGGTGTGAAAGGTGTGAAAGGGGCCATAATCATAAGCGGCGGGTTCAGGGAGACAGGCACCGTGGAAGGCGCTATGCTGGAGGACGAGGTGAAGAAGATATCGAGTAAGCACGGCATTAGAGTCATAGGGCCCAACTGCATTGGGGTTATAGACAACTGGACCGGGGTGGACACGTTCTTCCTGCCGGAAGATAAAATGAAGAGGCCTCCCCGAGGATATGTCAGCGTGGTTAGCCAAAGCGGTGCCTTCGCATCAGCCCTATTAGACTGGATGGCCTACAACGGCTACGGTGTGTCGAAGGCTATAAGCTTTGGGAACAAGGTGGACGTGGATGAAATAGAGTTGCTGGAATACCTGGCGGACGACCCTTCGACAAACGTTGTCTTCGTCTATATTGAAGGGGTGAAAGAGAACCGGGGCAGGGACTTCATGGAGACGGCCAGAAAAGCGTCTGCTCGTAAGCCAGTCGTAGTGTACAAGGCTGGTAAGACTAAGAGAGGTGGTGTCGCGGCCGCGAGCCATACAGCAGCCCTCGCAGGCGACTACGCGTTGTATAGGAGTGTCTTCAAGCAGAGCAGGGTTCTAGAGGCGACGAGCTTCGACGAGATAATGGATCTAGTGAAGGTTTTGTCTACACAGCCTCTGATGAAGGGCAGGAGGGTCTACATAGTCACAGATGCTGGGGGTGTGGGAGTCATGCTCACAGACGCCCTCGAGCTCAGCGGGCTTGAAGTACCTGAGACCCCAGCTGATTTAAGGGAGAGGCTGAGGGGCATCCTGCCACCTCACTGTATTGTAGGTAACCCGATTGATCTAACAGGCGATGCAGACGACGAGCGTTTCATAAGAGTCCTCAACGAGATATTGCCGAGAAGCGACGTGGACGCCGTTGTCGTAGTCGCCTTACCCCAGATACCTGGGTTGAAGGGGAGCTTGTTCGAATATCTCGTGGAGGCGAAGAAGTATGGTAAACCAATACTAGTAGTGTTGATTGGAGGCGAGATAGCGGAAAAGTACTGGAGGTTCCTCGAGGAGAAGGGTATACCCGTGTTTGAGTCGCCGGAGAGACTGGCAAAAGCTTTATGGGCTTTATATACTTACTCCCAGATTAGAATTCATGGTGGCACATCTTGAGCTCCAGCGACATAGTGGAGAGCGCTCTGAGCGAGGGTAGGACGAAGCTACTCGAGCATGAGGCTCTAAGGCTAATGGAGCTGTATGGGATTAAAGTCGCAGACTACGGGTTCGCGGCAACACCCGCTGAGGCCGGGCTCGTATCAGAGAAGATAGGCTACCCTGTCGTTGTCAAGGTGGTCTCCCCTGATATAAGCCATAAGACGGATGTAGGGGGAGTTATACTAGGGCTGAAAAGCAGAGACGAGGTTGTCCAAGGTTGCGAGAGAATAGTGAAAAATGTGAGTGAGAGGCAACCAGGCGCCAGGGTGACGGGTTTCCTGGTGCAGAAGATGATGCCTCCAGGTCTCGAGGTGATCATAGGTGCCACCCGAGACCAGGTCTTCGGCCCAGTGATCATGTTTGGACTAGGAGGCATATTCGTGGAGGTTCTACGAGACGTCACATTTAGAGTCGCACCCGTCAGCCTTCAAGACGCCCTGGAGATGCTGGGGGAGATTAAGGCTAGTAAAATACTCGACGGGTATAGATCCCAGCCCCCGGTCGACAAGAAGGCTATTGCTAGTATGATAGTATCGCTGTCTAAGCTGATGGAGGAGAACCCTTACATTTCCTCCGTGGACTTAAACCCTGTGATAGCTTACAGTAGTGGGGCCGTAGTCGTAGACGCTAGGGTGATAATAGGTAAGGCTGGCGTGGTGAATCGTTGAGTGTCGGGGGAGGAGTTCACTCAAGACCCTATCCTGATTTCCACTAGCAAAGAAATAGATAAGATCAGGACTGCTATCTCACAGTTGAAAGAACAGAGAGCCAGTTTAATAGCCGAGTTGAAGAATCTTAGAGCGCAGAGAAGAGGCTTAATCGACGAGATCAAAAAGCTTAGAGACGAGTATAAGAGTCTGAGAGAAAAGTATGGGAAGCTGGTGGAAGAGAGAAGAAGCCTTATAGGGGAGCTAAAGGCTAAACGCGAGGAGTACTCTTCTCTAATAGAGCTGGCGAGGAGTAAGAAGATCGAAATAGATAACCTGAGTAGAGAGGTTAAACTGCCTATAAGCGTCATCGTGGACGAGATAAACAAGCTAGAGTGGAGTCTCCAGACAAGAGTTCTCACACTCGAGCAGGAGAATGAAATTATAAACAAGATTAAACGCTACGAGCAACTTTTAGATAAAGCCCGTAAAGCAGTGAACGGGAGGAATGAGTACCTTGAGTTAAAGGCTTATATAACATCCTTGAGGGTGCAGATAGCTGATTTAAAGAATAAGATCAAGGCTCTCTCCGATGAGATTGGCAGACACCGGGAGATGATCCTCAAGCTGAGACAGGAGATCGCAGAGAAATCGAACTCTATAACTCAGTTAACAAATATGGTGAACGAGAAGCAGAAGATTGTAGAGGATTTAAACAAGGAGATCGAGAAAAACAGGGCAAGGCTGGGTGAATTAAGAGAGGAGTACAATAAGAGGGTTCAAGAGTTAAAGAAGGCTAAGGCATCCAAGATACTCGAGGAGAAGAGGAGGGCCGTGGAAGAAAAGTTGAGGTCTGGCGTTAAAAAGCTTACCCTGGAGGATCTTAAATTGCTATACTCTACTCCGGAGGAACTGGAGGAGGAGGGCTAGCTACCTACCAAACCTTCTCTCCCTAGCCTGATAGCTTCTGATAGCCCTCCAGAAGTCGATCCTCCTGAATTCCGGCCAGTAGACATCGCAGAAGTATAGCTCGCTGTAGGCTGTTTGCCACAGAAGGAAGTTGCTTATCCTTACCTCCCCGCTAGTCCTTATAACTAGATCAGGATCAGGTAGGTCGCTTGTCATAAGGTACTTGGAGAATGTTTCCTCTGTTACATCGCTTATTTTCACAACCCCCTTCTCGTAATCGTTTATAAGCTTTTTAACTGCTTCTATGATCTCCTGCCTGCCCCCGTAGCAAACCGCTAATGTAAGGGTTCTATCCTTGAACACGCTACTCTTCTCCTCAAGCTTCTTGACCTCTTCCACAAGGTCTTGAGGCAGGTAGCTTAAGTCGCCTATTACTTTAACTCTTATCCTCCTCTTCTCTATTTCACCCGATTCCAGCAGTTCTCTGACTCCTCTCCTCAGCAAGCTGGCCAGATGATTGAACTCGTCTCTGCTCCTGTACCTACAGTTCTCGCTGCTCATCGCGTAGATTGTTACATACTTCACGTTTAAATCCCATATCCAGTTTAAAACTTCTTTAATCCTCTCGTAACCGGTTTCATGCCCTTGCGTAGGGTCGAGGCCGAGCCTTCTAGCCCACCTCCTATTACCATCGGGTATGATACCAATATGCTGTGGGAACGGGCCATCCTTTATTTGAAGCCAGAGCCACTTCTCATATATGTCCTCGAAAACTCTCTTTTCCAGGAACCCGCCTACTCTGAAAACAAGCTTCTCTATCCTAGCCTTAAAATCCCTGGTGTATCTAGTAAGCATTTAGGCACCCACTGCAAATTTACTACGCTTTAAGAATCTTTATGAAGTTTATAAGGAGGTTTCGTAGTCTAGTATTGGAAGGTGTTGTTTATGTCTTACTACCAGGGCAACGACTTGAAGAAGATTACAGGCGGTTTAAAGGCTAGGCATCGCGATAAAAGAAAATTTGAGCTAGGGTCTCCGCCAACGAACACAGTCCTCGCAAGCGAGGAAGAGAGAAAAATCGTGAGGACTATGGGTGGGAACATCAAAGTTAAGCTAGCTAAGGCACAGTACGTCAACGTGTTTATTCCAGGCGAGAAGATTGTTAAGAAGGTTAGAATATTAGACGTTGAGAACACCCCATCGAACCCGCAGTTAGCTAGGTCGAAAATCATTGTTAGAGGGGCTGTTGTAAAAACAGAGGTAGGGCTTGTAAAGATAACTTCTAGGCCCGGGCAAGATGGAGTGTTGAACGGCATACTGGTTAAGTAGGGTACTCGATGGTGTTTTATTGAGTAGAGATCTCAAAGAGAGGAAAATCGTTATATACCCGCAGTATCTTGACTGCTCGGCTTCAAGAAGCCAGGGTAGGAGAGTGCCAAAAACGCTATGCTCATCAAACCCCACTCTCGAGGACATCGTGAAAGCCGCTCAGGGACTAGGTCTAGAAGCCGAGGTAGAGCTTGAGAAGAAATACCCTAGGATGTGGAGGAGGAGTGGGAGGGTTATCGTGAGTAAAAAAGGGAGTAAGAGCAGGCTGTTAAAAATAATCGCTTCTGAGGTAAAGAAGTTGAAATCCAAGGTACCGGGTAGTCCTAGCCGCGGGGAGTAATCTTAGAACGTGGCTCAAGGTCCAAATTTAAGAATCTGGACACTCCATCAACCCGTTCTCACGTCTTAATTAATTCGTGAGAGATATTACGTGGGGATAATCCCCATAAATAGTATTACGATTTTCTTTACTTCAATGTTGGAATTCTAAAGTAATACTTCTTGTATTCCATTCATTGTTGTTAAAGGGTTTTCAGTTAAATACTGTCTAGATAGGGTAATACCCCTGGGGGTCTAGTAGGGTTTGAGGCGTTTGGGTTTCATAGAGACTGTCGGTAGGGGCGGCATCCTTATTGTTAAACCCTCTGTAGAAGTGAGAGGCGAGCTTATTGGTAGTTTAGTCTACGACTCTAATCTACGGAGGTTGGGTAAAATCGTTGATGTAATTGGCAGGGTCGACGACCCCAGGGTTGTTGTCAAACTGGAGTCCAAGGAACTAGCCTCCACGATTAGAGACTACAACGTGTATTACCAGCCCAGTAAGCGAGGGGAGTATGGGAGGGGTGGGGTTCATGGTTAAAATTGAGGCGGCGGCACTGAAATGCCCTGTCTGTGGTAGCGAGGCAATAGTGTTCGACTACTCCCTGAACGCGTATGTCTGCTCAGTCTGCGGCACTGTGATAGACGAGAAGCCTATGGACTACGGTATGGAGACTATTATCCGGGACGAGAACACTCCTAGGGTTAGCGGCTCATATACGAACAGGGTTCACGACAAGGGTATAGGTGGGACAGAGATAGCGGGGGGAGTGTTAAAGCATGTTAAAGAAGGGAGGAGCTGGGTTGCTAGGCAGAAGGATGTTAGAGTAGGTAAAAACGAGAGGATAGTTGAGAAAGCGCTAAAGCATTTAAATGATCTCGTCAAGCTCATTAAACCTCCGACAGCTGTGGCTGAGACCGCCGGGGAGATCCTGAGGAAAGCCGTTGAAGGGAAGAACTTCAAGGAGAAAACGTTGAAGAGAATGGCTGTCGCAGCCCTCTACTTGTCCTACAAGATACACGGGTATCCCAGGCCATTTAAACAATTCGCGCTAGACCTTGGTTTTGAGCCCCAGGAGGTATGGAATGCTATTAAAATGGTGAGCGAGTCTGTCAAAGACCTTAACAAGAAGCTGACTAGAAACGACCCTCAGACAATTATATCGTTTATAACAAAGAAAGCCAGCCTACCACCCCAAGTGGAGTTTGTGGCTAGCAAGATAGTTTCAGACCTCTTGGACACGGGGCTGGTAAGCGGGAAAGGGCTTTCAAGCCTAGCAGCTTCATCAGTGTACGTAGCATCCATCATAACCGGCCATAGGAGGACTCAAATAGACATAGCTAGAATGGTCGGTTTAACGGACGTAGCCATTAGGAACTCTTATAGTGAAATAGTGCGGAATCTCGATATTGTCATAAAAATGTGATTTATCCATATTCGGTTTTTCTCATGTTAAATTATTAACCCTTAACGTCAAAATAGTTACTTGGCTTAAGAAGCTTGTTTTTCAGCGGGTTTGATGCCATGGATAGAGAATCCACCGCAGACAGAATTCTAGAATTCTTATTGGAAAACGAGGGAAGGGATATACTACAGAGCGATTTATGGAAGGAGCTAGGTTTATCGAGTAAGGATGTTTCAAAAACTTTGAAAAAACTCGAAGAGGAGGGTTTGATAAAGAGGGAGCCGGTGGTTTACAAGGGGAGGAAAACATATAAGATAACGGTGCTGTCGGATAGCTTGCTAAACCTTGATAAGATAGGGGTTACCCGTACCCGTCCTGTTGGCAGGTATTTGGTGAGGAAGCTAGTTAACGAGGCATTAGATATACCGTGTCTATCATGCCCGTATATAAATAAGTGCTATGAAGGGGGCTTCTATGACCCGGTCAACTGCCAGTTCCTGAATGAATGGGTTCTGAGGAATATGCGTGAGAGGGGGCAGGGGGCTTCACTTCCGGATTAACTCTAGAATAGTGCTTTCCACGACTTTCAAGGGGGCGTTCGTCTTCAAACCACGCGGATCCAGGTGGGTTCTCGACGCCTTGAAGCCCAGTTCCCCAAGTCTCTCTACAAGGAGCTCCATATTAGGCATGTCAGCCCTGATCTTCCTGCACAACAAGTCGAGCCTTATGAAAGGCTCGTTTACACTAAATTCCTTCTGAGCATACTCAACGTATTTCAACACCTCTCTACTCTGGAGGAACGGTGTCTTCTCTAAAACGGCTTGAAGCCTCCTTGCGAAGCCCTCATCGCCTATGGGGCAGATCCAGATAGGGCCTATAAGCAACGGCCTGCTACCGTCGTTGCAGACAAACTCTTCGTCTTTGCTACGCTTGAATCCCCTCTCCAGGGTGGTCGGGCAATACCATATGTAGCCCCTGCACTTGGAGATCACATCAAACGGGTTTTTCCTCTCAGCTAGGTAGAAGACGCGGTAATAATGGGCTTTGCTCAGGTATAGTATGGGGGTTATAGTGTAGTTCATCGCGGATGCTCTTAGAGCAATATTATACGTTAGAAGACGGAGTCCTAGCTCGCTCTTAAAGTCAACGTCAGCGCATTCAAGCCAATATCTTTTCAAAGTCTTGTCTTTGTTGACACACGCCAACGGGCCTTTATCTGTGGCTGAAACACCTATTAAAGCTTTTTTGCCAAGGGGCTTTAGAGAGCTCTCAATGTAAGGTATGGGAGAGCCGTATGGGTCTATATCCACGTAGTCCACGAAAACACCTGTGAACGTGAGAAGGTTTCCGAGAGCATTCGCCTCCATGTTAAAGGGTGTCAGCTCACTCTCAAGCTTGTTCAACTTTATGTTCTCCACAATGAAATCAAAGGCTCTAGGATCCACATCGTTGACTATTCCAACACCCCCTGCTTCGAGGGCTATCCTAACCCCTCTTACACCAGTCCCAGCCAGTAAGTCCACAAAGAAGAATTTTTTCTCATCGAAAAACGCTCTCAATGCTAGTATAGTAATATCCCTCGACAACCTGGCCGAGGGATTATAGAACACGGGCATCCATGCCGGCTCGACTCGTCCGTCCTCCCTAATATACTCGGATAAATCGGGTACGTAAAGCTTGGCCAACCCCTCCTCGACTACAACAGTCTTTTTAGGAAGTTTCACCACGACCTCCTTGTCAACCTTTAATTCTCTCGAGAACAGACATCGGGAGAGTTCGATTCAACATATCCCTGTTCTCAAATGTCAAAAACAGCTTTTCAGAGTTCTCTAACAGCTTCAAGATGTCTGGGTCTGAAAGCCGGTGGTGGACTACTAGAATAGAGGACTTGCCTAAGCGCAGGGCTTCGATTAGAAGGGGCTTGAAGCTAGGTAGTTTAAGCTCCATTGGCCCAACCTCGTCCACGCATAAGACATCGCTCTTCCCTACAACTTCTTTGCTCAACGCCCTCTCCACAATTCTATTGGCTTCCTCGACGAATACCCCGTAGGCCCCGACTCTCACATGTGAGGAATAATCTCTTTTAGCCAGCCAAGCCCAGTCCCCGGTAGACAAATCCTGTATCTTAAATCCTACCCTAACCCCCGAAGCATCTCTCTCTTCAAAAGCAATTAAGCCAGCTACGCTGAGATTGTTTTGTCTAAGCGTCTCAACGACTCTGTTAAACAGCGTGGACTTGCCTACTCCAGGTCTCCCCGTTATGACAAGCATATAACCCATTTACTTTTACTCACCAAAAATCTCTTTTACCGCGTATTTGAGTTTTTCAATCTTCTTCTCATCATCTATGAAGATGGGAGCCGACTTTGTTATACTCGACATCTTTACAGCATTCTCGGTCTTTAACTCCCTTTCCTCCCCTGAGTAACCGGCTAATTGGACTATAGATACCGATTTATCGTCTTTTACTAGGGCGCCGTCTACCGGGGTTGTCGAGAACTCGAATACCTTTAGACGCTTAATACTCACCGCCTCTGCTAGTTTGTTGAGCACCTTGTTTTCCACGGGCACCTCCGGTTGATCAAAAACGCTCTCGTTCATTAGATCGACCTCCTCGAAGACGTCCTCGCCCATCAAGTTTGCTATTTTAATAGCGGTCTGGATGGAAGCCATAGATCGTTTTGTCTCATATTGATATATTGCTTCTTTTGACACATTCAGCTTGTTCGCCACCTCACTCCGGGATAAACCTAGCTCGATTCTTCTCCTAGCGAAGCTCTTGTTATCTATTCTAAGTAGGTATGTTCCTCTTAGATTGATGATCAGCGGTTTATTGTTCCGTAAGAAATAGTTTCTCAACAGGTTTTTGTTGACAACATAGATGTCGTTCCTAACGTAGACTACGTCATCCTCCATCTCACTTCTCCAATATTTCTCGGAGACTATTAGCACTGAAGCCTTGTATGTGGCTGACAACTTTTTCAAATCATCTATCTCTCTTCTACCAACCCTCGCTGAATTGTAGACTACTTTCAAAATAATCTTTCTATCCCCGGATCCACCCACAATGTCAACACTGCGCTCCTCTTTCGGGTAGTTGATCTCCCTTGCAATAAAACCGGCCCTGCTAAGTATGTCGAGGGTTTCCTCGGTTAGCTCGTCAAGCGCTCTACTCCTCATCTATAGTACACCGTAGTTCTATCATATACAAGTCTCTGAGGTTCACTTTTTGAACCTGGCGTAAACCATGGCGTGGTCTTTATCGTATGGCTCTAGGTGAACCACATCCACTATCTCGAAACCCCTGTTTTTAAGGGTCTCGATCTCCCTCCTATACACTTCGCTCGGCTCCTTGGTTACATCAATACTCCTCGCCTTGATGGCTAGGAGTAGGTAGCCGTTGTTCTTAAGGAAGAAATCAGCGTTGTCGGCTACTACAGAAGCCTGTTCTGGCTGCGCTATGTCTGCGTAGATCCCGTCAACCAGCTCGACTATATGCCTGTACAGCTGGGGTTTCCTGGCGTCGGCTAGGATTGGGTAGAGGTTCCGCCTCAAGTCCGCGAGGGCAACGAACTCCCTCATGACCCGCGGGGCAAACTCTACACCGTATATCCTGCCCTTCAACCCTATTATATCGGATATATGGCTTGCAGTGGTGCCTGTGGCGACACCTAGGTATAATATCGAGTCCCCCTCCCTGATAGGTTGCTCGCTCAGGCCGTTGGCTAGAGCCCCGGCGAGCTTGCTTCTATAAGTATTCCACTCCCTGTACTCGACTCCCCCTTGTTTAAACAGCTTCTCCCCGTAGACCCTGTGGCCGGGGACAAGGTTTTTCGTCGCCAGCCTGACACTCCCATCCTCCAGCTCAACGATAAAGACACCGTAGTACTTCTCGTGGGGTTTAATAGACACGGCTTCGCTCACGGTCTTCACCTCTTCCTCTCCCTACTCCTCCTGGAAGGCTTGGCCTCTTCAGCCTTCTTAGCGGGCGGCTTAGCGTAAAGCTTCTTGATCTCGTCTATCCTCTCCTCGAGCTCTTTAACCAGTTTATCTCCTATAAACCTCCCGCTGTAGAGGTCTATTTTAGCGGCTATAGCGAGCTTGGAGGCTAGAGCCCTAGCGATCTTCCCTCTCTGCCATCTCGGGCTCTTGTGTATAGCTGGGTACTGGAATATAATACCGTGCTTAGGTGGTTTACCTCCCGTCCTTAAAGCCCTAAACAACGCTTTCTCAGCGCCGAGGACTTGGATAGTGCTGGCTGGAAGCTTAGCCAGGTTCTCCAGGCTGCCGGCTAGGCTTAGAAGCCTCGCACCAAGTTTGCTGCCCACGAGGGCCGTCACGTTGGGCGCGACCTCCTTCATGACAGCGTCTATGTAGTCTCCAAGCGTCTCTCTCAAATCGTAGAGGTCTAGGATGATGCCAGCAAGCGTCTTAATGTACTCCATGTCGAAGTCGCTCAGGTCAGCCCCAATACTTTTACTCGCGGCCTCAGCTATCTTGGCCGCCAGCTCCTCGCTTAAGCCAAGCCTCTTCAGCTTCTCGAGGGTTATATTACTCCTGTCCCCGAGCTCGTGTACTATCAGGGCGTAGTCGTGGTGGTCTTTAACAAGCTCGTCCAGTTCGGGGAAGTGTATGCTGTACCATTCTCTAAGCCTCGATACATATAGGTTTATGGTCTTGTCGATATCATCTATTGCTCTAATAGCTTGGACGGCAAGCAGATCCCTCTTCTGTGCCTCTTTTCTTAGTTTTCTCCTCGTTAACTCTAGCGATATCTCGTGTAGTCTGGTGAAATACTCTTCCTCTGATCCGCAGAGGCCTAGTTCCACAGCTAGTTTAGGCAGAGACTCCCTGAACTTGGCTACTACGGCTGGTTTAGCAATTATCTTAGGTGTCAGATTTAAAGAGCTGATTATCCTCCCATCTTCAATTGTCTCGGTGACTATCTCCGTGAACCCCGAGGCCTTAGCTTTCTCTAGAACCTCCTTAGCCTGTTGGGTCGCCTTCCCCTCTTCCTGGTCAATAAGGTAGTCTATTATCTCGTTCGTCTTGAACGGTGCTAGACTCTCGGCGACCCTTCTCCCTTCCTCGTCTAGTAGGAAAGCCCCTAGGACATTCTGGGTGAAATATACAGTCGGCATTCTTCCACCTTTCTTTCACTAATTCTACTTTATCACACACTTATTTAAATATCCCTGAAAGAGATAATTCTCCTTAGGTGGTCAAGCTATGCCTAGCCACGGCTCGTTAACTAAGGCTGGTAAAGTGAGGAGCCAGACTCCTAAGATACCGCCTAAGGGAAGGAAGAATAAGCCTCCTAAGGTAAGGAATAGAATAGAGTATGTCAGGAGGGTTCTAGCTCCAGCATCAAAGACCACAACTGGCTGAATCACTCGGTTTCCTCAAAAGCCGTAAATCCCACCGTGGCATAATATTTTAGAAGGCAACGGGCTCTCATGCAGGGGAGATTACTTATTTAGCCGTGTCTCAAATTCTGTGTAACAGGGTCTATTAGGCATGTTTGTCTATCATGGGTACACCGGTAAGCTAGCATCGTTGCTGTCTAGCATGAACATCGAGCCAGGTGATCGGGTAAAAGTAGTTAAAGGAGGCGAGGTGTTCGAAGGCGTCTTAATGCCCAGGTACACTATTAGGAGCGGTGAGGACATACTGGTCATAAAACTTGATAACGGTTACAACGTCGGGGTTAAAATCGAAGAGGGCTCCCAGATATCTCTCCTATCGAAGAAGCCCCGGGTGGAGAGACGTGGGCGTATCGGAGAAGCTGGGGGGCGCAGAGGGGAGATAGTGCTACTCAGCACTGGAGGCACTATTGCTTCTAAAATCGACTACGAGACTGGAGCCGTGGTACCGGCTTTATCGACCGAGGAAATAATCGAGTGGGCGCCGGACCTGGCTGATATAGCGTTATTCGAGGCGAGGGAGGTTATGAGCGTTTTCAGCGAGGACATCACGCCGGAGGACTGGGAGAGGCTTGCGAGAGAGGTCTACGGGGAGATGAATAGGGGTGTTGCGGGCGTGGTTATAGCGCATGGGACAGACATGATCTCCTACTCCGCGGCCGCGCTCGCCTTCGCGATAAGGGATAAACCTGTCCCAATAGTGTTCGTTGGCTCGCAGAGAAGTAGCGATAGACCCAGCAGTGACTCGATACTCAACTTGAAAGGGGCTTTCATCACCGCGGCTAAGGCCCCTCTAGCCGAGTCCGTTGTGGCGATGCACGCCTCCACATCAGATGAGATGATCGCTGTCCACAGGGGTGTGAAGGTGAGGAAGATGCACACGAGTAGGAGGGATGCGTTTCAGTCCATAAACGACAAGCCTATAGCACTGGTCAACCCCTACACGGGGGAGATAAAAGTAGTTGGGAGGATACTCCGGGAGAGGGATCGGGGCAGAACCCCTATACTAGAGGGCAGGTTCGATAACAGGGTTGCAATGGTGAAAGCCTACCCCGGCGTCCAACCCGAGATAATAGACTTCCTCGTAGACAAGGGCTTCCACGGTATAGTAATCGAGGGAAGCGGGCTCGGTCATATAGCTAACAGGCTAATCGAGTCGATAAAGAGGGGTGTGGAAAACGGTATACCATTCGTCATGACAAGCCAGTGTCTCTTCGGTAGGGTGAACCTAAATGTCTACTCTACTGGTAGGAGGCTCCTTGAGGCTGGGGTGATACCCCTCGAAGACATGTTGCCCGAGGTAGCGTATGTAAAGCTGTCGTGGGTTCTGGCGAATAAATCCAGGGATTTAGGCGAGGTCAGGAAGTGGATGCTGACAAACCTGGAAGGGGAGATCACCTACAGGCACACACTCGACTTGTTCCCGAGGTGGCCTTATGAGTAAAAGTGGGGCCGGGGTAGATTACAGGAAGGTTGGTCTGAGGGTTGGACTAGAGATACATGTGCAACTAGACACTAGAGAGAAGCTCTTCTGCAACTGCCCAACGAAACTCGTTGAAGAGGAGGGCGACGTCTTCACCAGAGAGCTGAGGCCTGCTAGGAGCGAAATGGGTGAGGTCGACCCGGCTGCTGTACTCGAGTGGAAGAAGGGGAGGAGGTTCAGGTACTCCTCGCCTAGGGAGTCCTCGTGCCTCGTCGAGGCAGATGAGGAGCCACCGTACCCCATGAACATGGAGGCGCTGAAAATCGCGCTAGCAGTCGCCCTCTCACTGAATATGAGGATTGTAGACGAAGTGTACACCATGAGGAAGATCGTGATAGACGGAAGCAACGTGAGCGGGTTTCAGAGGACGAGCTTGATAGCGTTGAACGGCTGGCTGGAGGACGAAGAGGGCAGGATCGGTATTCAGACCCTATGCCTAGAGGAGGATGCTGCCAGGAAGATAAGTGAATCCGAGTTTGAAGTCCACTATAAGTTGGATAGAATGGGTATACCGTTGATCGAGATAGCCACGGCACCAGACATCCACAGCCCCGAGCAGGCTAGGAGGGTGGCTTTTAAAATAGGCCAGTTGGTGAGGCTGACCGGTAAAGCTAAGCGGGGCCTGGGCTCGATAAGGCAGGATGTGAATGTGAGCATAGAGGGGGGTGGTAAAGTTGAAATCAAAGGAATACAGCACCTGTATTTAATACCGAGGGTGATAGAGTACGAGGTTTTAAGGCAGACGAGGCTTCTATGGCTCAGGGATGAGCTTGCCAGGAGGGGCCTTGGCAAAGAGTCTATTAGAGTCGAACCCGTCGACCTAACCGAGTTCTTCAAGAACACGCAGTCTAAGCTCATCAAGAAAATACTCTCCGAGAAAGACACTGTCGTACACGCGCTTAAGCTCGAGGGGTTCAAAGACCTGCTAGGCCTAGAGCTACAGCCTGGTAGGAGGTTCGGAACCGAGCTAGCCGACTACGCTAGGGTTTGGGCTGGGGTTGGAGGTTTAATCCATAGCGACGAGCTACCGGGATACGGGATAAGTAGTGGGGAGGTCGCTGAAATATATAAGAGGCTTGGCGGCAACCCTGAGAGAGACGCTTTTGTCATAGTGGCCGGGGAGAGGGGTAAGGTTCAGAAAGCGGTGGAGATTATTGTGGAGAGGGTTAGAGCCGCCTTCGATGGTGTGCCAGAGGAGACTAGAGGAGCCAACCCAGATGGCACGACAAGGTACATGAGGCCTAGGCCGGGTAGAGCCAGGATGTACCCTGAGACGGATATACCGCCAATATTGATCACTAACGAATTAATAGAGTCGGCTAAGAAGCTTGTCCCCGAGCCTCTTGATGTCAAGTTAAAGAGGCTGACAAGCGAGCACGGCTTAAGCAGAGACCTAGCGTTAAACTTGATCAACGATATAAGGCTAGACCTCTACGAGAAGCTTGTTGAAAAGTGGAAGGGGAAGATCCCTCCTGTGGTAATCGCCTCCACCATAGTCAACACGCTTAAAATGCTTGAAAACGAGGGGGTTCACGTGGAGAACATTGAGGATGAGCATATAGAAAAAGTGATCGAGTATGTGGCTGAGGGCAGGCTGGCCAAGGAGGCTATCCCAGATGTTCTCAGGAAAATCGCTGAGAGGCCCACAAGCAAAATCGAGGAGATACTGGAGGAGATGGGTTTGAGGAAAGCCTCAGAGAGCGAGGTTGTGGAAGTCGTTAATAAAGTGATCGAAGAAAACATTGAAAAACTCAGATCAAAGCCCGGTAAGGCTTTTAACATAGTGATGAGCGAGGCTATGAAGATATTGAGGGGTAGAGTAGATGGGTCGCTTGTGGCAGATATCGTTAAAAAGAAGCTAAGCGAATTAAACATTACGTGATAAGCAGATGTAGCGATGAGGAGTACTCCCGTCTATGACTCAATGATTTGAAGGCATTTGGCCGAGCGGTATGGTTTAGCGTGATGAAGTCCGATAATATGATCGATGATCTAACACGAGCGTGCTGAAGGGCGATGAAGACCCTTGGCCGCTGTGGAAAAAGGGATGATCGTAATGGTAGCCTCAGAGCCGTTTCTCGGTAGATGGCGGTTCATGGTCTTTCATGTTCAATGATTCCAGCTCCCCGCCATCTACTTCTCAACGGCTTCCCCTGGGGCCGCCCCCGTGCTACGGGAGCGGTTGCCGCTAGTCGCCTAGCGGCTCACCCCCGGCTCCCATCGCCGAAGACGGCCCCCAGTGGAGTCCCCCTCGCCTAGCTCACAGAGTTCATCCCTACCACTTAACTAGTGATATGGAAAGCCTTATAAGATTCCCCCACAGCCCCGAGAAGTCTTAGACATAAACGAATATGAGTATTACAAATAATTATGAGGATCGAAACAGCCCTGTATCAGGGGG
>Ga0080004_1107062_pt1 | contig 45727 bp, 57 predicted proteins | sample WasSprMetagenome_FD_69207 | JGI IMG/M metagenome (GOLD analysis project Ga0080004, IMG submission 69207) | Sulfidic aquatic microbial communities from Washburn Spring, Yellowstone National Park, USA - WS (SPADES assembly) (version 2) | ecosystem: Environmental > Aquatic > Thermal springs > Hot...
CCGGCAAGCCCAAGGCCGGCAAGCCCAAGGCCGGGCAAGCCCAAGGCCGGGCAAGCCCAAGGCCGGCAAGCCCAAGGCCGGCAAGCCCAAGGCCGGCAAGCCCAAGGCCGGCAAGCCCAAGGCCGGCAAGCCCAAGGCCGGCAAGCCCAAGGCCGGCAAGGCTAGAAAATAAAACGGCCAACCGTTTTCGGTTGGCCGTCATTTCCTCTTTTCGTTACTTACTAAAACTCGTTATAGAAAACCGGACGTTTTCCCTTTTCCTATCTTTTTCGCATTAGTCGGCCATTTTCCTGTTATTTCATGATAACATAGCGCACAAATTTTTTCGCCGTCCAGTTCGAACAATTCGGTTTCCTCGCCACAAATAGGGCAAAAATCAAGATCATCATAGAGAAACGCGCGATAATCGAAAATCGGTTTTGGTACATATTTCACGATGTCACTAGGCGGATTTTCCAGGATTTCCGTAAGTTTTCCCAGTGTGTTCCAAAGCGATTTTTCGCAAAAGTATTCGTGGCATGTGTGATTTTCGTAAAATCCTGCGGATATGTTCGCGCCGGCGATCCCAAAACGCGGACAAATGATGGAGATATCGGAAAAAGATCCGTGCACAATTTTAAAACCGTGCGTATCAAGGATCTCGCGCAATTGTGGTGAATCGCAATTATAAGTAGCCGCTTCATTTTCTCCACGGCGATCTATCGCGAAAATTAGGTTACACTCTAGTTCTTCATGATCCGCGAAAAATTGCGCGCCCAGGCCTCCGCTTTCCTCAAGATCAGTAAAAAGTAGGCTAGGACGATATCCTAGCGACACAAGTTTTAAGATCCCGAAAACTCCGGCACGGTCGTCTGCACCTAAACCATCCGGAGAAAAATAAACCTTGTGTTTTCGGTCAAAAAAGATTTTTTGCGGAGGCTTCGCAAAAACGGTGTCTGCATGAGCGACTAAAAGAATCGGAATTTTCCCGGCAGCGTACACATAGAATTTTCCACGTTTTGGCCGATAGCCATAAAATTTAAGGAAACTAGGCAAAAATTTCCCAAGTAGCGTATCCGTCCGCATTTTCGCAATTTCGAAAAAATTAGGGTTCACGCCAACACCCCCATAATCCTAGCCCTAAGCTTGTGCGCGCAATTCGCGCACAGTTTTCGACCATCGTCAAGCTCGATTAGTTCATCATTTTCTACTGTACAACCACAATTAGCGCATGTCGAAACTCCGACTACAAAAAGTTTTCGGAAACATTCGCGACATATACGAAGCCCACAGTATTCGATCATATCGGCATTTTCGCGATACTCGTCACATATATCGCACGAAGAAAATAGGGAGTCAAAGCAAGTTTCACAATAGTAGCGATGATCAGGACCACCCCAAAGATCATCACGGGATACGTACTCACCGCAATTTTCGCATTGCGCGAAAACTTCGTGAAAACATGTTTCGCAATAATAATTGCCGTCAGGACCACGCGTTATGTTTTCTCTAGGATAATATTCACCACAATTGTCGCAGTAGCCAAAAAGATCATCCCAACAATCTTCGCAATAGGCTTCACCGTCGTACCACATAGCATTATCCTCGTGGAGGATAAAACCGCAATTAGCGCAACGTATCACGTCATTTTCTCCGCAATCCGAACACAGGAAACATTCAGGATCCAAAAGAGTACGTTTCCCGCAATTAGGGCATGGGACGCGCGCGCCTACTTTAATTGGCGGCGGGACTTCGGGAGAAACTCCATCTAATCGTATTCTAGTTTCGGCATAATCCACATAAGGGAGTCTAGAACATATCTCCACAGGATCTATCGGGTTTTCTTTCAGTAGCCATTTTGCATTTCCAACGTTATGATATTTAGATAGTAGCTTTTCAACGATTTTGCGCACGATGGTAGCAAAATTTTTGTTACGATCAGGATATTCACGCTGGAAAACCGCGACCGCGTTGTCAACGTCAATGAAAATTAATTGTCGCCACATCTTTCGTGGCCAAGAAATGCCCATAAATTCGCCAAAATTTTTGTACACATATGCTACTACGGTCGATTGGTCAAGCAAATATGATAGATTTCCTGCACGATGGATCCCGTCAATTGCGTGGCAAGACCGCCAACCGGTTGTGTTTTCGGAAATAAGGAGAAAGTCAAGGGGATGCACGCTAATTCTAAACGTTAATTTTTCCGCGCGGATAATCTGGAGGAAGATAGAAAAAACCGAGTTTAATTGTTGTTCGTTTTGGCCTATCTTTTCCATCAATCCGCTATCTTTAGCGTATTTTAGGAAAACCTTACCCAGTTTTGTTCCTGGACAAAATCCGAATTTTGCGGCCATAAGTTTTCCTGTCCGTAATTCCTCAACCGTTAGTTGATCCAGAAAACCGCGAAACATGTTGGCCACTTCGTCCGAAAAATTAGTCATGAACGCGTTTTTAATTTCCTCAATATCCTCCGATGTTGGCTCGATCGCGACTTCTTCTTCATAATACGGTCCGCCAAGTAATGCTAGCAATTTATTTTTTGCAGTCCTGTAGCGGTTTTCTATCTCCGACCGCGCGTTTAGCGGCCGTCCAGTAACATTTTCCAAGATTGACCAAAACTCACGAAACATTTTTACCACCCCCCCTTTTTGTTAGTTTTGGACCTAAATTAAAACCAAGTAGGAACACGTCTAGGAACACGTCTACTTGGTTCAACAAATGAAAAACCGCCGTCACCGAAAACGGCGGTTTTTCTACCCCCAAAACTGGGTTTAAATAGACGACCCAGTTTCGGCCCTGTCGGGATAGGAAAACGCGCGCACCGCACTTCTCAATCGCGCGCATTTTCCCCACTATAACACTCGCAATCCTCATGGTACTCTTAAGATACCACATACCTCACAATCTGTCAAGGGTCTAGTGAAAACCAGGAAAAGAAACAATAGAATAGCATTCATGTCCCATTCATCTTGCATTAGCCCAAAGTATCGGGTATAATTGTTTACCTATGGGAAATCCGCCTGCGTTGCGGCACGTGTTGCACGTGCCGCATATGCCACACATGCAACATATAAAGCAAATTTTAACAATTCTAGAAACCAGTCCATTTTAGCCGAGAAGGGAGAGCAGCTAGGAGTTTAACTAGGGAAATTCCGGAATACATTCCGCTAAAACATTCCGCTAAAACATTCCGCTAAATTTTCTTCGCCACCAAAGCAAGTTCAGCCGAGCGCCAAAGGGCGAGCGCTTCCTTCCAGTGCCAAGCATCGACTTTCTCGTTTTTCTCGAGCGCTGCACAAGAACGAGCAACCTGGAACATTTGCAAGAATAAACCCAATCCGATTCCGTAGATTTTGATATCTTCGAGGATGATGTCTTCTTTCCCGGAGAAAACCTCCGAAACCCGCCTCCGGAAATCTTGGGCCCCTTCAATCCGCTTCTTCAGTTCATCAAATGATTCGCCTTTTGCCCCATATCCCACCATTCTCACAATCTCAAAAGGTTCGGGTTGCAAAATTGCGACCTGGATAGGAATTGAAAAACGCAGTTTAATAGCCGCCTCAAATTCAGCCGGCTCGATTTTCGTAACTTTCACGCCAAGAGAAGAAGCATACTTTTCAAAATCCTCCGCAAGTTCGATATCAAAAGGAACGAAAAGGACAGGATGATAGCCAACTGCAGCTACCTCGAGGGCCCGCTTCACATGCTCATTTCCCGGGATCTCTTCCCATTTTAGCATGCCGAAATTATATCCGAAATCGTTCAGAATTACAACTCGGAGGTTAGAATAAACGGGCCCAGGTCCTGGCCTGGGCCCGCCCCAAGGAGGGTGATAAGGGGGATTAATGCATGTGCCCACATTCATACAGTCACCTTTGCTCGGATATCCATTCGCGACCCTTGGAATTTCTCGCGAATTTCCGGAGGTGCCAAAGTAAGATCGAGTTCATCCACAACCCCTATAAAATTAGCATTCCCGGATGTGAATAGCGTCGCAATGAGGTATGGAGGCTGGGACGAGATAAGAACACGATCCGCCCAAAGAGTTCCGACGTGGTACATAATCCCGCTCTCCGGATCATAAACCCGAAGAGCGAAAGCAAAATCCCCGCCCGGTGCAATCTCAACAAACTTCAGAACGGTCCTCATACACCCTCCTCCCCACTTCCTTATACGGGCGAAGCGCCTCCTCGGGCGTCTCCGCCCAAAAGGGAGAGCCGAGGAACCACGACCGGGCCTCTTTCGCAGCCCGGTCATAACCATTAGGATCCCTGCTCATACATTGGATAATGAGATATGACTCACGAAGGACCGGATCCCAACGGCAGCCGGCCGCATACCAGCCCGCGCCGTCCCAGAAAAGAACGGCGCGCTTCACCGCGTTCTTATCGTCGAACCCCGTAATCACCGCTCGCAACATTTCTCCCTCCTTTCAAAAACCGGAGAAAACTTCGAAAGATCAAAAGAAGCCGCTACACCACCGTTCCTATATAAGTACAAAAAACCATCGAGGACCTGGGCCTCATCCGCCCAAATGAGAACGCCCTCTGCCTCAAAGCAGAGTATCTTATACCCTATCGCCGAAATCCTGATGTCCTTCATCTTCGCCCCTCCTTTCAACTCCTATTATACCACACCTTCAAGCCCTTGTCAAGTGACTCGTGAGATCCATAAGTCAAGTAAACCAATGCAGCACCTACAACATCTGAAGCGCCTTGCGAAAACAAGGACTAGCCTGTAAAATAGAAGACCATGAGATGGTGGATCCTTCAAGCCCTCTTCCTTCTCATAACTAGCCCCTTGCTCTTCTATCTCATCAAAATCCTCATCTGCTCTATGTTCCCTTAGGGAGATGAAATGCCGATCACGGGAAAACAATTGGGAAGCGGGAAAAAGATGATAAGAAAATGCAGAATGGAAGAGAGCTCAGACATTCCGCCCTGGTTACATTCCGCGAGTCATCAGCCTCGAAAGTGCTCTTCTCTTGGACCAAGTAGGCATCCAGAAGATGAAGCCAGAAAAGGCCTAGAAAAAGCAAGCCAAGCAGTCTGACATCTGACAGTCTGATGTCTGACAGTCTGACAGTCTGGCAGTCAGGCAGTCTGACATCTGACAGACACCGACCTGTCATTTGACAGTTATAAACCTGTAACTTGACAGCTTGTAACCTGTTATTTGACAGAAGAAAACTGTCATTTGACAGCTCGGCGGCGGTCATTTGATAGCTAAAAAGGTGTCATTTGACAGCCTGAAAGGTGTTATCTGATAGTCTGACATCTGACAGTCAAGCAGTCTGACATTTGACAGTCTGACATTTGACAGTCAAACAGCCTGACATCTGACAGCCTGACATCTGACAGTCAAGCAGTCTGACATCTGACAGTTTAGGCTATTCCAACCCGGGATATTTCGACCCGAAATAGTCCAACCTGGAATATTCCAGCCTGGAATAGTCCAACTTGGAATAGCCCGACCAGCCTTGAGGGACATAACACCATCTGCGCTGAAAGTAGCACGCCTTTAATAGGCGGCTCTCGAGGGAAGGCGGATAGGGTAGTTTCTCCTCCAACCCATCTAAAATGGCTTTAAAGGAGCTCTGGCCATGTAGGGAGTCTCTTTTTATACGTGAACCATGAGGGAGCTTCTTTATAGCCTTTTAAATCGGGCTATTAGGCAGCCGATTCCGCGATTTTGCGGATCCGTTCTGAAGTTTTCTTGATTTTCCTTCTCGAAGCAGTGTAACATTGTGCGGCGGTTGGTTCGTATATATACCTTTTCCTTTAAAACCCCCTTCAGCCACTAACATTTTACTACATCCCTCTAAATCCAGACTCCTTGCTTATTAGACACAACTTTTTCAACCAATTTCAATTCTTCTTATACACTGTTCTGAACTGTATTTTAGGGGTCAACTTTGGATTTTGAAGTCAAGCCAAAAACCGGGATGAAAAGAAGGGGTTTATTTAGGCTGATTCTATCTTTCTGGGGGCTGTGGAAGGTAGCCACGAGTTTTGGCTTGGTTCGGTATATCGGAAGAGGGATTTTCCGGTTCTGGACGATGTTTCAATTTTCGGAGTTTGGGGTTTAAGGGCTTCGCCAGCTTATTTGTCAAATTTCGTAAGAGGGATAAGAGTTATGTAAGTGCATAGTTCGAAGGATTTTTAGAAGTGCTGTAATTCACGAAGATAAAACTGAGGGAGCTTATGCAGGTTTCTTCGAGCTTTAAATTGAGTCGTCAAACTTCAGAAAGTCGTGGCTTGTTCACAAATAAGGCTATGGTGATTTGCCCTTCGATCTTCAGTGAGTTGTAGTAATTCGGTAGTGTGGCTTGGTTCCCAAAACTCAGTTTCGTTTAGTTCCTAACTGGATTTTCAGGATTTTTGCAACTAGTTTCAATTTTCCGATTTTTAGGGTTTTTCTGGGCTAGCAATCTGGATTTCTTGTGAGTTGGAACTTGGACCCATGGATAAAAAAGACACCCCATCCAAACTGGGAGGTGGGTCAAATGCCAGCATTGAAACATTGTTTCCCATCATAACCAATCATACGAATTTTCTCTTAGTTCTCTTCGAGCTTTCTTCTCCCTGAGCTTTGTTTACGCAAAGAGACGGGTAAGCGGGACATTTGTCTGTAAGTCTCTAGTAGATCTGTATAGTTTCTAGGCATCATTTAAAGGATTTTTTAGCATATTGTTCAAAGATTTTTTAAGGATTGAGCGATTTTTCAGGTGGCAAGCAAGATAGCTCGATTCTTCGCATTGGAACGGGTAATCCGCGATTTTAGGGGGTGTGCAGCTAATGCAGATAGGGATTTCGCTCCGATATATCGGTAAAACTTGTCAAATTGAACTTTCCTGGTGGATTCTTTGTCTTTTGTGACCGAAAATCGAGTATGGTCATCTATATAGATAAATTTCTCGGTTCTGGACTGGATCATAAAAATCAGCGATTTCGAAAGAGTGGTTTCCCTGTTCTGATCTGCATTAACCACCACTTTCACCCCAATTTTCGCGTCTATGAGACTCTAGGGACTTGGGGGTTCAGGTAAGTTCTGTAAGAATGCAGATTTCAAGCTATAAGTTGAAAGGGAGGCTTAAGAGGCTTTGAAGGCCTAGAAGGCTCAGGAAGCTCGGGTCAGGAGAGGGCTTCAATTCTGCCGGAGGGCTCCAAGTCGTAAGGAACATAGGAGTCTTAGGAGTCGGGGAGGATTTTGATTTTCTCGTTTTCGACTTCGAGTCCGATGGTGACTGGGAGGTTATATAGGTTTTCTTTTTGTTGGATATAGAGTCTGGCTTTGAGGATTGGGGCTCGCATATCTGGGAGGTAGGGGCAGATTGGTTTTTTCCCCTTGGAGTGGAGGGCGACTTGAACTTCCCAAACTTCTTTTACGAAGAGGCCGGAGTTGATGAATTCAGTAAGGAGGAGCTTTGTGGAGTTGTGGAGGATCAAGAGGTTTCTCCTCTTGAGGTCTAGAGTGAGTCTTCGGACTAAGAAATCGTGGCGGAGGTGGGTGATAGCTTGAGAGATCTTTCTCTTGGAAAGGTTTAGGTAAAAGGCGAGGTCGGTGGCAGAAAGGGGGGTTCCAGCGAGGAGTAAAGTAAGGAGAACATAGAGCTCGAGTTTGGGTGGCCTTCTCGGGTTCATATATTTCCAGGCTCCTCGGCGAAGAAGGAAGTCGATGTAGTCTTCTTTTGGATTCCCTTGGTAGCCGAACTCTTTTAGAACTCGGGCGAAATGTTTTCGGCAGAAGGGAGCATCCCCGCGGAGCACGGCCTTGAAGCGCTTATGCCAGGTTATAGCCTTCCAGAATGCTTTTCTTTTATCTTCTGGGCCTAGTTCGATAAAGTTTTCGACAAAGGTCAGGATTGGATTCTCTGGCGGTTCAAGGGAATCTTTTATCATCATAAGTTTCTCCTTTCGGAGGGGCGGGGCTGGAGGCGAGAACGAAGGAGCTTGGGCTTTGGTGGGAAACGAGGGCTCGCCTCCAGCCCATCTTTTATTCCTCGAAGAGATCTAGCCCATAAGTCGCCTGCGCAAGGAAAAGTACAGCGCATTTCTGCGCTTCGGGGACGAACCATGCGCATCTCTCTCCCTTGCATGCTCCAAAATCGTTCATTGGGCATAATGGTATGTCCTTTAGCTTCTGATACCTCTTTATTTCTTGCTCTGCTTCCTGAATCTCCGTTTCCGGCCCCATACTTCTAGTTTACCACAAGAATTGAGTTTTGTCAAGAGACCAAGGAATTGCAAGAGGCCCAGGCGAGCTTTAAGGTTCGCCCGGGAGTAGTGCTCGCCTAGGCCCCTTTAGGATATTCTACCCGATTCCAAGCGGCTATCATCTTCCTCTTTCTCCGCATCGCGGACAAAACGAAGCTTGCCTGCTTTCTTACCATGGCAGAGTTGCACCGGGTTGGTTCTGATAGATTCCCCCTGCTTCTTTCTCGGTATAAGTTCGTTTTGGACGCGGAACGCGGAAGAAAAGCATTTGTCCTATGCCTTCTTCCAAGTATAGGCGAACCGGGTAGCTTGAGAGGTTCATGATTTCTAGGGTTAAAACTCCCCGCCATCCTGGTTCGGCTACAGTGAAATTGATGAAAATGCCACATCGTGCATAGGTTGATTTCCCTGCACAGAGAGCGAACACATCCTCGGGCATTATGAAGTACTCTAAGGACTCAGCCAAAAGCGATGAATGAGGCGCGATTTCTATCGTCTTCTTGTTCTTCTCCATTTCCACATAGGTAAACATGTCCTTCGGAAACTTTCGTGGATCGAGGACGAGGTTCACTCCCGCGAATTTTGGAACCAGGAATTTCCGGCCTAGACGGATGTCGTAGCCTATAGAGCTTAGGCCATAGGTTGGTTTTCCTTCTTGTCGCGGGATGAATGGAGAAATCATGGGCGGGTCCCGTTCGCAAAGTTCCCTGATCTCATAATCTGGTAGAAAATGGAAACTCATTTTCCCTCCATAATGTCCTCGAACACGCTTGGAGCGTGTTCCATTAGGATTTTCCCGATCTCTGTACACAGGGCGCGGATTTCCCATTGAGCATCCGGTGCGGTTCGGAGCTTTAAGATATGCCTCAATTCCCGGAAATTTGCGGTCATTACAAGGGAAGTAGTAATAGCCTGCGGAAGCATGAAGCGGGCATCTTCTTTAGGGATGCCTGAGGCGAGTAAGTTTTCGAAGACGGCTTTTGAGGTTTCGAGATAGGCATCGACCATGGCCTTTACACTGGGATCATCGGGCTTTTCAAAAGAAGGCGGGATCACGAATGTTTCCTTAGGCGTCACGAATCTTTGGGACTCGACTGTAAAGGAAGCTATGCGGTGGCGAGTAAGTTGGGCGAGGCAAACTCTGGAAATTCCCTCGATATAGAAAGTGGCCCAGGCATGTTCTAGAACCGATTCATGCCCTTTCTTGATGAGCTTTCTTATAAAGTCCCGTGCGTCATCAAGGAGTATCAGCTCATTCGTTCCGTATTTCCCGCGGCTGACTCGAGCACATCGCACAATAAAAATTTCCGGAATGCGAGTCATTTCCCAGAGTTCTACTTTCATTAGTCCTCCTTTCTAAAAAGCGGCAAAGCCTCGGATTCTCTTAGGCTTTTCTCCGGATTTTCCTGCTCCTTGCCTTGTATAAGCTTCGTAATTTCCCTTTCTAGGTTGGGCGAAAAGGCAAGAAGGACATTTCCTGTTCTTCCCAGAGGGATCCAGTGAAGAGTGATATGGGTCTGGTTATCTTTCCAGAAGGTGGCGAGAGGGAAACTTCCGAAAGTACGCTTTGACCTCTGGCTTAGAGCTTCAAAGAGCTGAAGAGCTTCTTCTCTCGAGGCCCGGATATGGAGGAATTTACAAGATGATTCCAGCATCGAATCCTTCCTCTTCCAAGATCATTCTAAGTTTCTGCCTTTCTCGTTTCCTGCGGCGGTCCTTCATAGGACCAGCCTTCTGGGGCAGCATTGGGCCCATCTTCATCTTAATCCTTCTCTTTCTTTCCTTTTGCCCTTTCATTTCTTTCCTCCATTTCGGAAAGGTACTTCCTGATAGCGAGAAGGGGAACAGTGATCCCGAATTCATTGGTATTCTTGCGCGTCACTTCAAATGAGAAAGGTAAGTCGCCGACCTGGCCTTTTATGAAGAGCGTGCCAGATGGTTCAAGGGAAACCTCAGCGGAATCTGCCCCGATTAACTTCTCGACTGGAATGGAGTGAACTCCATTTCGGTCTATGTAAATCACCTCCTTGATCTCTTTCTTCATCCGTTAAGTGTACCCGATCACAGGTCTCTTGACAATGGCTGAGTTATGGGGTAAAATAGGAGTTATGGAGGTGAAAATGAAGGCAGTGCGGCTCTCGGACTTAATGGAGATGTGCCGGGATGGCGGTGCATTCCCCATAAAGGCGCTTTTAGCGGACTTCATCAAAAAGGATGATCCCACTCTTGTGCTGGTCGAAAAGGATATGGTTGATGGGTATGCTGTAGTTTTTGATGGTCCGGCGGCTCAAGATCCCGAGCGGCTTACAGCTTGCATTGAGCTTTTAAAGAGAATCGGAAAGATGAGACTGGGCCGCGAAGTTAGAATCTATGAGCAAGGCCCACGAGGAGGTTGGCGGAAGATATGACGGAGAAGGAGCTCTTTGAAAAAGTGATGGAGGCTCTGGGTAATCCAACCAGGAGGGAAATCCTCGCCCTGCTTGCAAAGAAAGACCTTGCATTTGCCCAGATCATGAAGGAGCTTGAGATAACCAATAGCGGGTTGCTCTTCTTCCACTTAAGGGCTCTGCAAAAATCCTTTCTGATCAAGAAAGAAAATAAATCCGAAGGCCCGTATCGCTCTTCTTTTTCGTTAACCGAGTTTGGCAAAGCAATTGTATCGCAACTAGAGCAAATCAGAGCCACGATCATTTCCATCTGTTCGCAAGAGAAGCAATGAAATGGTAAGCGAGCTAAGGAAAGAAGAGGCGGAGAATGTGTTCAGGCGAGTGGTCAGGGGCTATCCAGTGAGCCGTGAAGAGCTCATTGGAGCAGCCCAGTACTTCATCTTCAGGTCCGTTCGTCGGACCAAGGCAGAGAGGGTCTGGGTTGATTTGGGACTGGGCCTGGATCTCCTCCGGGAGGCTGGTCTTCCTGACATTCCAGATGATGCTCGAAAGCAATGGGGCCCAGATCCTTTCAAGGCTGCGAAGAGAGCCTGCAGCTGGTTTCAAAGACATTCCCGACGGATGTTAAAGGAGGCGAAATGACTGATCTTGAAAAGAAGTTTAGGGATGCCTTCCTCACCTTCACTGAGCGGATGATTATTCCGGTGCGGGTTGAGGAGGCGAAGGCAGCGAGCCCGCTGGAGAAACCAGAAAGAAGAATCTATTGGGCCGGAAAAGCTGAAGCTCGGTGGGATGCCTTGCTGACATTCTTTGAAATATTTGGGCAATTTGTTGGGGAGCCCGATCAAAAGTTCGGTCTAGGAACAGACGATGGCCACGGGAACATGGCATTAAGCGCAAAGGACGTATATTTCAGGAGAAAGGAAGCTTGGAAGACGGCGATGCAGTTGATGGGGGAGGTGCAATGTACTCGAAAATCGTAGTCGAACAATTAAAGAAGGATCTAAATTGGCCATATGTTCCAAAGCGGCCTAGGAAGCTGACGCAATGGGCTAAGGGCTATCTCGCAACATTTGTGTTAGTGCTTATTGCAATTTTAGATGTTCTAGAAGGGTTTGCTCGTCTGGTCATGTTTTGGAAAGTTTCTGATGATTATCTCTTGCCCTTTAGCCCTATTAGGAATCGGCTCTTTTCTCTTGCAGTTCATTTGATAGAATGAGGCGGAGGAGGAGAAATGGAAAAGAAGACTCCGAAAGTAGCAGAAAGTGTCTGTCTGTCCCATGCTTTAAGTATTCTTGCGCTTCATCAAAAGCAATTTTCAAAAGATGAAGAAAAGCGGATCACCGAGACGGGCAACTTGATTCTTAAACTTCACCACTTGCCTTTCGAGCTTGCTCCCATTGCCTCAGCTTTGATTATGAGAGGAGTAGGGAGCTTTGCAACACAAGAGTGCGAGGAAGAGCTAGAAGTGGTGGGCGCAGAGTACGTCAAAGGAAGGCTTTGGCACGCCATGAAGCAAAATATCGAAATTAGTTCCGTGGACGATATCGCAAAGAACCTGGGGCTTTGGTTTGTGGGCATGATTAATTCCTTTCTCTTCGCGCCCTTCGTTGAAAAAGAGAAAATCATCGAACGGATCACGAAAGAAGAACCGGTGGAGTTTAAGGATTTTTCTCCTTTTGAGATCATGTACGTGGGATGGGTCCTTCATACAATAGCTTTAAAAGGCTTCTTCTTCCTTCTCCCGGCCCAGGTCTTTCAACTTCCCTCTATTCTGAAGATTGCAGAAGGATGGCTCTCTTTAGAGGCGGAAATTTATCCTGAATTGAGGAGACCTCTTCTCGAATTAAGGAGGGCCCTTGATGACTAGGTCAGAAGGGAACAGCATAGAGGAGCCAAGGATTTGGAGTAGCATCTGTCATACAAATGCATTGAATATACTTCTGATTTCAGGGAACGAGCTTACGGATGCGAATGCGCGCCGAATTCTAGAACTCGGTCGGTATATTCTAGGGGTGCTTGAAGACCCCACTTTGGTTGCTTATTACGCCATATCCGTCGTTAAAGGGACAACAAAGATGATTGAGGCGTTTGCGGAAGAGGAGGAGCTGCGGAGGGAAAGCGTTACATACCTCAAGAAACTCCTCAAGAGAATAAAGGACATGGAGAGCCAGCCATCCTCTGCGGAGGAGTTCGAGAGACAATACGGGTCATGCTTGATGCAGATTATGGATAGCTTTCTTGCTGTCCGGGCTCTCTCCAGAGAGGAAGCCGGGAAACGGATCGCAGAAAGCGGTCTGTTTGTGAATAGTGCTACGTATTCGCCGCTAGATTTAGCGCATCTCGGCCTGGCTTTGCACAGATGGTCGTTTAAAAGGCTTTTCCATTCGCTTCCCGCTGAGGCATTTTCCCCGGAATCAGTTAGAGATCTCTTAGAAAGATTACTTACCTATGAAGCACAATATCATCCCGAGCTTAACGAAGCGTTGAAAATTTTGGACTGAAAGGAGGTCGGCCGTGCACGATCTATTGGGGAAGTTCGCGGAGGATCATGGGCTGACGACGCTGAGGCTAGTGGAAGTAGCCTGTGAGGCCGTTCTTCTTACCTACACAAAATGCCAGCGAGACTTTGAGGAGGCCTTTAGGAAGAAGCCACCACAAACTTTGGAGTCTGAGCTGGAATGGCATAGGGAAGTGTCCCGGCGGGTCCTTGCGCGTGATCTTCTTAGTATGTATCATGAACGGTATAAGGAAAGAGGCTGGAGACTTTTAAGGAAGCATGCGCGCACTCTTGTGAAGGAAGCTCTTGGGCAGAAAGCTCCTAGAAGCCTGTCTGATGGAAGCCTAAAGGACCGCTTGACAGCACGAGATGTGGCACGAGTTTTCCGAGTTTTGGGCGTTAAAAGTCTTTTACTGGAGCATCTCTTAGATGCGGAGTATAGCCCCAATTATGACTAAGCTTGCGCCAATGAATACGAAAAACAGGCCTAGTCTAATTAGCCTTCTCTCACGCGCTGCGCTCTTCATGTCTCCTTAACCTCCTTCGAAGAGCTCGGCTTGTGCGCCAGCGCTTCCAACGGAGCAAAGCATTCCGCCAACGTTTCCTAAAGTTCACGTAACCAATTATCCAGGGGAAATGGATCGCCAGCAAAATCGTGCAGAAATATTGTTTGAACCATGATTTTCATTCCATTATAATTAGGTGAAAGGAGGAGCCTTGAAAGTCCGAGTCAAAAGTAGGACAGTGGAGATTCGGGATGGGCTTCGTGCTTGTCCATACTGCGGAAGCGAATTTCTCTCGCCAAAGAAGATCGATCGCTTTGGACGCGTGATCTTTATTTGTGAGCTTTGCGGAAGAACAGCTCCGGATCACGAGTGCCGGCGAGCCCATGAAAGTTTCAAGGGAGACCTCTTAAAGGAGGTGTTATGAAATGGGTTCCATACCTCGAGGAACAGGGAAGGAAAACCCTGATTTTAATGTTGCTGGCGCGACTAAAGAAATCGAAGAGCTCTTCTTAATAGGAAAGATAAGGGTGGTAACTGAAGATGAGTTTCCTTCGGTCTATGCTTTGTCCTCGACCTCAACGTCCACACGCTCAAAATGGGACTTCCTCATCTGAGGCTTTCTTGGAGAGCACAAACTTGCCTTCATCATCGACTTCGATCTGACCAAGCTCTTTCAGGCGTCCTAGTTTCTCCCGGAGCTGCCACTCCGAAGCAGTAGGCAATTCGTTCTTTAGCTCGCGGAAGCTCATCTTTCCGTGAGTCTTAAGCAGGAATAGGATGGCTGGCGCGAGCGCTTTCGGGGCTACTGAGATTCGGTCTACCTTGGCTTCGATTGAAGTGCCAAGGAATCCGATGGACACTTTATAAGCTAGGCTCGATCCATCAAAGTAGGAAGCCTTCTTGTTTACGAGCTCCATGATCGAGAACGGATTGCCCGGCAGAAAAGCCTCCACTTGAAAAATATTCCTAGAAAGGTTCTCGAAAAACACTGAGCCGTATATGGTTTCGCTCATGTGTTTCGGTGGATGCCCTATTGCAACTACTGGTCTTCCTAGAGATTTCGTCGCAGCAATGAATGCAGTAGCGGCTTCTAGAGAAAACGGATTTCCACCTCCTAAGGCCGGCCCAATTGAGTCAAGAACAATCAACACTATATCGCGCTCCTCAACCTCCTTCTTGATCTCCGGGATCATTTCAACAAAAGGCCGTGTGGCTTTCTCATAAAATACTTTATCTAGATCGAGCCCTACTTTCTTTACTCGGTCTAGAAATGGTCCAAGTTCGTCTTCCCAGTCGATGAAGAGTACATTGCCGGTCTTGTATAGCTCAAGATCGTGAGTTCCGGGAGGAAGCCAATTATTTGTGATGCATTTTGCAAGGACTATCGCGAAGAGGCTCTTCATAGTTCCACCTGGGCCAAAGATGATATTCAGTCCATCTGCGATAATGAAGGGCTTAAGGAGAAAGGAGGGAGCTTCGGCCTTGGCTTCGGCTAGACAGAAAACTTGGGCTTTCGGTTTTGAAACACCGCTTGCTGCTCTCTCGAGCAAGTATCCCCAAAGTCCGGTCGGCAAATAATCCTCAAGTTGGGCGGCTTCTTTCCTGCGAGCTGTGAGGTTGTTGAGAGCCACTAGGCCGGAAGTCGAGTCAGTTGGAGTGATAGCGTGATAACGCCAGAAGTCATAGCCTTTCGCGTCCTGCTTACCCCGGGTTAAGATAAGTTCGATTTTGTTCAACTTTAGCCTAACTAGAGCCTCCGAAAATTCCTCTTGAACATCGGATGCAGAGAAGGAAGTAGCCTGCTCTTCTAATGCTAGGAGCTCGTTAATCGAATGGGAAGCTAGAAAATCTGAGACGTCTTTTGCAGGATGAGGAAGAAAAATAACTTTCAGGCTATTAGCAACAGGAAATAGAAGTTCTGTCCAGCGCCGAGCCAATTGGAGGCCGGCTTCATCCTGGTCAGGAATGAGTACGATGTCCTTCCCCTTCAGGTGCTCGATATAGGGGCGGAGGTCAGGCTCTTTCGCACCATGCGGGTTTGTAGTGGCCACCAAACCAAAGCGGACGAGATTTTCAACATCCTTCTCGCCCTCCACGATATAAACTTTCTGGGCATTTTTGACCTCGGGAAGTCGGTAAAGGACATTGGGCGCTGAACCTTGACCTCGAACCCAATAATTCTCATGGACATGTTCTATGACGAAACGTTTCCCAGAGAAGCGGATCTTTCGGAAAAGAGGGCGATTGTCCGGGCCGCGATACTCATAGATATCCTCGATTTCCCCGGTTTCTGTGGACTCAAGGCCTAGCGCCCGGAGAATATCTTGATACTTACATCCTGCAAAGCAATGAAGAAGAACCTTCCCTTCTACGACTTTTATTGAAAGAGAGGGGTGTTCATCATTATGAGCTGGGCACTTCGCCATCCAGCGATCGGGTCCGAGTTGCTTAACCCCACTCAGCCTGGATAAAATAGTATTGAGAAGCTCACCCTGCATGGCGCGCCTCCCCAAGTTTATCCGAGAAGCGTAGAGGCTTCAAGGTACCCTTGACTTGCAAAAGATGGCCGTTATAGTTAGGAATTGAATTGCAACATTTGACTTGACTTTTCGACCTTGAACCCTTATAATTTCCTAGTGATGGAGCTGCACTACCTTTTAGGGCTTTACTGCGGGAAAGACCGGCTGATCGGACATGAGCAAGCTATAAAGGAATTACTCTATCGAACAGCCGAGAAAAATGACGTAGCCATCACATCCATAGACGTTATGCCATCATTCATAATCATGGAGATCAAAGCCTCAATTGAAGATTCCCCACTTAATCTCGTGCGGATGCTTAAGGGTGTGGTCGGCTGGTATCTAGCTCAGCGAGATAGCGACAGAAGGATCCGGGACATCCCTTTCGTAATCAGGACGGTCGGAGCCCTTGACAAGGGTGCGGTTTGTGAGCGTATGCTTGGACTGGATTATGCCCAGGAAGATCACGCTCGAATTAAAGGGGCATAAGTATAAAATTCGGGCTTACCAGCAAGAGCACTCCCTTGCTACGCCTCTGGATAGGCTTTTATATCACCTTGCCTATCAATCCTGCAACGATTTGGCCAATCCTCCTGGTTGGGCTTGGGCTGTTCTTTTGATCAGGCCTTATGAGGATGGTGTTTCAACTCTTAAGGACTTTTATCCTCCATTAACTTGGGACGAGCGTCACGCGTTTTTTGATACTGAAGCAGCAATCGTCTTCATGAAGCCAAGGAAGGTCAAAGTTCTTTATTTCGATGACATCGCCAAGGCCAATGAAGAATGGGAGAAAATCAAAGCGATTTCCAAGGGCTCTCGTCCTGAACGAAGGGAGACTGCTTAGGAATTGTAATGGGCTCAAAATCAGCCGAGATGAACGAGTCTAGGTCGGAGACGCCGCCGGGCGTCCAGAATGCATAAACTAGGGCATCGCCAAAATCGAATGTTGGCCTTCCATAAGATTTCTTAGAAAGCCCAAGTTTCCCAGAAGGAGAAATCTCGAGTTGAATCGTAAGGAGATCATTTACTACCCTGCGGTCTGCAAAGACAGGCCCGCCTGCTTGTCCTCGTTTTACGAGTTCTGCTAAGAAGACCCACATCTCAGTTCTCAAGTTGACGTAGCCTTCTACCGATTTCTCTGATCCGCGAATAGGGATCACTTCATAAAACCCCGCGGCTAGCTCGGCTAACCTGTCAGCCACGCCGGCTGAAAGGCCTAGTGCATCGACCTTTACACGCGCTGCATGCTCTTCGAGGATTAAGCTATGGGCTTTCTCTGCCATTTCCATTAGGTTCTTGGCCGTTAGCGTTTCTAGGCGGTAGGCGGAAGGCCCCTGCCGAAACACAATCACTGAGGACGATCCGGACGATCCGCTTGCAGGATCGAAACCAGCCTCGACAGGGCAAGAAGGGTCACGTTCAAGGTACTGGGCGTTGAGGATATCTCCCAAGGAAAAGAGCGCTCCCTCTTCCTCTTCGGGAAACTCCGCAAGGATGCGCGTCCGCCAGTAAACCGAATCCTCGCTGAAAAGTCGTCTGTCACGCTCTATATCTTCGAGCGTTACAAGGCCAGGAATGACTACCTTCTTGGCTTTTACGTTTGGGCTATCGAAAGCCGAGATTTTAAATGTCCTAAACGTTCCGGAAAGAAATGCATCAGCAAAAGGGCCGGAAGAGCGAAGCGGGTTACCAATCATGAAGAGATAGGAATTTTTCCCGCGCAGAGTAGCTAGGATCTGTTCATAAATAGCATCACTAATGCCAGAGGCCTCGTCTACGATCACGAGAAGATTCGGCGCGTGGAGGCCTTGGAAGCGGTCTACTTTGTACTCGGAAGCAGCGAACCCAAGAGCAAGGCCTGGGCCGGGCGTCTCCCATCGGGTGCTTACGAACTTTCCAAAATTCCGGCCTGGGAATCTTTTTACCAGGTTCTGGTAGATTGCAGCAAGCTCTCGCCAAATAAGAAAGCGGACCTGGCGGTAGGTTGGCGCGGTCGTGACAACCAAAGATTGTGGAATGCAGATCAGGAACCAGGCTGCAATTCTAGCAGCGGCCCAGGTCTTGCCGACCCCGTTCGCAGCAGCTACAGCAACGCGCTTAGATTCGAGGAGCGAGTCCATGATTTCCGCCTGGAGGTCATAGGGCGATTCCCCTAGGACCCCGCGGCAGAAATCAGAAGGCTTAATCCTTTGATTCATCGCTTGAGCTTAGCTTAGCTAGGATCTTGTCAAATTCATCCTTACCCTGTGGTTTAAATCCTAGTATACGAAGGATTAGTATCACTTTGTCTACTATGGCCGAGAATGTTTTCATGTCTTTAAGGCTGGGGGGCGACTCTGTTCGCATCAGTTCACAGGCCTTTAGTAGCCATAGTCGGAGGGCTTCATAGCTCAAACACTGGATCTCTTTTGCTTGATCATCAGTCACATCATATGGGACGTTGACCTCACTGAGAGGAAAGCTCATTCTTCACCTCCTCTGAGAGAAGTTTAATGCCCGCTCAAGATTATTTCAAGCGGCCAAGGATGGATCGAAGCTTGACAAAGTCCTCCCACCTTGTGAATAAAGCAAAGCCTAACATCGGAGTACGAAGAGCAAGGAGGCCTTCAGGCGGAATAAGCATGCTGAGAGCCGGCGTTATTATCCGGGGCACTCTCATGGGTTCTGTCTGGGAAAAGAAGAGCTCTGGCGGCCCTGCCACTACAGATGCATCCGAAAGGAGAGCGAAGAAAGCCGGCTTTACTGTCTCTGGGATGGTTTTGCGCTTTTTAACCTCAATCGGAATACCCAAGATCACAAGGTCAACCTCATGAGAGCCAGCTACCCGAAAGGCACGAATTGAGAATTTCTCGGCTAAAAGCTTTGCTAACTCGCGTTCCGTTCTTGCGCCCCGCGAATAGGGAGTAGACATCCTTCCTAGAACCTAAATCAGATTTGCTTTCCTTGCAAGCCTTTTATATGACTTGACTTGGACTCGAAGTGTGCTTACATTTACTAGGCTATGAGTATGAACGGGCCTGAGGAAGGGATTAGGGGCTTCGCCATCGCCATTACAACTTTCTACATGACTCTTGTTGAGGGAGGAATAGACGAGGACACCGCTTACCGATTAACTCGCGAACTATTAGTCCAAATGTTTGAGACCATGTTCCGAAGTCAAATGTTAAAGAGCGATGCGAGTGGTTAAGCAGCTTGAGATAGAGCGAGAGTTTGGCGAGACTGGTCTCCAGCGCTGGGCGGGGATTGTCTCCGAAGAATTTTTACGAGATCTCCAAGGAAAGAAGGCCTTTAAGGTTTATCGAGAGATGGCCGAGAATGATCCAACCATCGGTGCCATTGTTTTTGCAATGAAACAGTTTATGGGACAAGCAGATCTTGTGATCGAACCGGCTGATGATTCGAACGAAGCCCGCATAGCTGCGGATATGGTCTCTGAAGACTTTAGGATGCTAGAGCCAAGCATAAGTCCAGAGCTCCTATTCCAGGCCACGAATTTTGTGATATTCGGGTTCTCGGTTTTTGAAGAGGTGTATAGGACTAGTAATGGACGGATCTCCTTGGCGAGGCTTTCTTATCGTCTACCGGAGACCATCGAAAGGTGGGAATTCGATGAGCGAGGCAACGTACTTGGATGCTACCAGCGGCTTTTGAGCGGAGGAGAAGTATTTTTGCCACGTTGGAAGATACTTCATATCGTAACGCCCGGTTACTCTTATACGCCTACAGGCAGGTCGCTCCTCCGTAATGCTTATGTTCCCTACACCTTCAAAAAGCACCTTCAGATCCTTGAAGGAATCGGAGTTGAGCGTGATCTGGTCGGACTCCCAATTTTGTATGTGCCACAGACTACATATAAAGATGAGGCGAAGATGGCAAAACTCCGCGAGCTTATGAGGCAATTGCGGAGGGATGAGGAGGAAGGCTTGATTCTGCCTAAAGCGGCAGGATCAAATGAGCCGCTTTTTGATCTCAAGTTGCTGTCCCTTTCGGGCGGAAGACAGTTCTCAACTTCGGATATCATCGAACGTTATAATCAGGAAATAGCCCATACGCTCCTTGCTGATCTGATTCTAGTCGGAATGGAAGCTCGTGGTTCTTATGCCTTAGCTCGGGAAAAGCGTTCGCTATTTGAAGTTGGGATTCAGACTTGTCTTGATGCAATTGCGAATGCGCTTCAGCGAGATGTCGCAAGAACGATTGTTGGTCTGAATGGGCTAGACACCAAGTTAACGCCAAAGGTTCGCCTAGTGCTACCACGGAAGCCGACGCTTGATGAACTTGTTGACCTTATTGGCGCAATAGCGAAGATAGAGGCTCCGGAGGATCTGAAGAATGCCCTTACGAAACTTACAAGAGAGCTTGTAGGATTGGGAGGGTCAGAATGAATCAAGAGATTCCTGAGGTCGTCCGCGGTTTGTATCTAGTTCCGCCCCACGGGACCATGTTAATCCGTGGGGAAAAGAAGGCCATCCTAAAATCGGTGCGCTTCAGCATGGCTGGAGAATGGCTTGCAATCATTGAGGACCAACAACTTCTAGGCGTTGCACAATTCCATGATCCGATACCAATGCCACGGGATCAGGTTCTAGACTATGCGAACATTCATAAAGTCAGTGCTGAGGAGCTAGACAAGTGGTGGCCAGATGCAAATGTACTTTTTATGTACTTTGTGAAGGATGTTCGGCCTTATCCGGTTCCCATTCCTTTCGATACTCCTCCGGGTATTCAGACCTTTATTGAGCAGGTCAAACTTCCCAATGTCGAACTTCTTGAGAAATCCGTCCAAGCGAGGATTAGGATCATCGGGGTTAAGGGCAACATAGATCGTGAGGGAAACAACGCTTCTATCTTGCTCGAGGTAAATGGCGAGAAAATCCGCTTCGACAAAGGATCTGCGAGCGGAGTTAAGGCTGATGCGGTAGTCATTACCCATATCCATCCCGATCATATTGGAGCTCTCGAGAAAACTGATGTTGTTTATGCACCGCCGCCAGCCTACAAAGCTTTGGCCGAAGCTGGCTTCAATGTGATCGAGATGCCTTTTCGGAAACCAACTAAGATCAATGGGATCTCTATCACTCCCTATCCTGTTCTTCACTCGACGAGGGCTCCTGCTGCAGCGCTGAGAGTAGATGGAGATTCGTTCTCTTTCGTCTATGCTCCAGATATCCTGGGCTGGGAATCCCGAGATGATCGCGATGCCTGTTTGGAGGGAGTATCATTTGCGTTCTTTGATGCATCGCACCCCAATGGGATCACCCGAAGAGATGCTCAAGGAAACCTCTGGGGTCATGCATCTTGGTCTGCTGAAGTTTCTTGGGCACAGAAGGCTGGTGTTCCGAAGATCTACTTAATCCACTTCGGCGAGTTTTACTATGACGCGCCAGAGGAAGCTCTTGTTTTGGCTAAGGAGATTGGCGCGAAACACGGAGTCGATATTCAGTTTACCCGTGAAGGCCAAGAGATAAATGTGCTTGCTAAGCTCCATCTCGAAGAGTTCATGACGACCGGCATGGATTATGACTTAGAGCATCCAGCCGAAAGATGGCGTCAATTGCTAGCTGATGCAAGATACCTTGGAAACTCCGCTTACCCGCGATTGAAAGCGGGCGAGAAGTGGGGAGACTGGACACTGGACTTGGCTCTTCGATATTTCGGAAAGATCATTGATACTCTCCGTTCTGTTTATTTCCCGCTCGTCCCGCCGAAGCCAACCGATCCGCAATACAATTCGTCCTACTGGGAAGCTTATCGAGAGGCCGAGAAACGAGGCTATATCAAGAGCAAGCCTCCCTCTGAAGAAGAGGTTAAAGAATGGGACAAGAAGCGAGCCGAAATCATCAAGGACGCTCTCTTCGCGTTGTGGAGCGCGCTACCCAATGAAGTCTTGATACAGCCTGACTGGGCCTCGATTACTGGCTCTTTGATCTACGGCCAGCATCCGCCCCATGATGTGGATGTGATCATTCGGCTGAATGCTAGTCCTGGCGCTCTTCTCAAGATTCAGCGAGCTATTCAGAGCGAAGTAAATCTTCCCGTGCAGTTCTCCCTAGATCCGAATGGCCCAACTTGGGATTACCTTCCCATCTATGAGCTTGTAGCACGGAAGGTTCCTTTTGAGCTCCGCGTTGTCCGAGAAGGCGAAGAGGCTCGTAGACTCCTATATAAGGCTAAGCTGATCACAGACCCCGAGAAGTTTGATCCCGATAAACCTTTCGTGCACTATGATGTAGCTGGAGAGTTTTATATTCCCCAGGAAGCGGAGCTAGCATGGGAGAAGTGGGCTCGCCGGGCAGTCGAGAAAGGCGAGGTCATAGTCCTGCAGCCCAAGGGGGATGGGATACGCTTCATCTTTGCCCGAGGCAAGAAGGTCCACGTCTTCACCGAAAAGGGAGATGATGTAGTCAATAATTTCCCTGGAATTGAGAGGCTAGCAAAAAAGATTGCACCATCATTCGCTTTAGATTGCGAATTCGTTGAGTTTGATCCGAATTATGACTACCAGATTTCAAGAACCCAAATGACCTGGATGGCGACAGCAAAGCAGCCCAAAGAAGACTTTCACATCAAGATTTTTGTACACGATATCACTTGGCTGAATGGGAAAAATGTGACTCAGCTGCCGTATACTGAGAGGCTAAAGATCCTACAGGATCTGATTCCAAAACCAATTAAACTTGGGCGCTACATACTCCAGGTCTTTGAGACAAAGATCGTAAAAGATAGGGAATCGTTCCTTAAAGCAGTAGAGGACTTCCGACAAGTCAAGAAAGGACGCTCAACTGAGGGCGTGATGGCTAAGTTAGGCTCATTTAGATATGACCCGCAGGAAGCTAGAACAGCTGTTATCAAACTAAAGAACCGAGTTGAGCTTGATTGTCTGATTCTGGGCTATCGTCGAATGCCTAAGCCCCGGCCAGCTGGAGTTACTTGGACGAAGGAAGAGGCCTTTAAGAACCTTGAATGGACGGATACCTGTATCTGTCGGCTAGGGCTGCTAGATGAAAAAACAGGAAAGATTGTTCCGATTGAGGCCAAGAAGAAGCTCACCGAGAAAGACCTAAAGCTGGACTGGGACGAAGACAAACAGGCCTGGACGGGCCTGGATGATCCTGAAGTATGGACGATGTTCTTCGGGATCCCAAACCGTGGCCCAGGAGAATATGCCTTCGGAAATTCTTACGCGACAAAATTCTCTTCTCCTCCAAAGCCTGGGACCATCTTGACAGTAGCGCCCATGGAAATAACCACCTTCGAAGACGAGAAAGGCGGCATCCATGTGTCCTGGCAGCACCCTATCCCCGTAAGCATAAAAGATCCCGGCAGTCGAATTGGAACCATCCAGGCCGCATTCTTTGCTCATAGAAAAGAGCCGCCAGAAGAATTCGCCACCCTGATCGATATCAAAGAATAAGGAAATCCTTGACGTAGCTGCCAAAGTGCTGTCAAGATTAAGTAGTTATGGAAAAGCAACTCGGGCCTACAACTGATTATCCAGAGGATCCCAACACACCAAAGCGCTTTGTAGTCCAAGCTCACTATCGCGGCATGAGCGTTCACCTAGACTTTCGTTTTGCACGAAACTCAGTTGCTGAGGGTTGGACCGTTTCAGCGCAGGTGGAAGGTGCGATCAAGACGCCAGTAGTCACGCTAGAACAAGGAAAGAGAGTTACAAAAGATCAGTCGGTATGGAAATTTGACTTAGACACCGGCTATATCTTTCCACGTGAGGTAAAAACTACCATTCGTGGCGAGAAGCGAACGGTGATACGACCGGGATCACTTTACGCCGAGCGGAAAGCCCAGCTTATCCCAATTGAATGGCTGGAGGTCGAGGGACGGACAGAATTCCCTCCAGATTGGCCAAAAACCGTGATTGAGTACTGGGAGAAGTGGCCAAAAGAAGTTCAAGATGAGTTGAAAAAGGAAGGCTGGGATCCAAAGAAAGCAGAACAGGCTCTTAAGGATGGTTCGTGGAAGGTCAACCGCATACCTGTTGGCGCAACCCGATCCTTTCCTGGTGTTTTTGTGGTGATTGATAAGGGATACTGGGTCCCAGGTGCCAGGAAACCATACTTCTTCGAGTACTTCCTGGAAGGGAATGAGCTCTTTCCGCCTAAGGTCATCTTTCGGTTCGTTGCACGCGCGAAGTCAATGAAAGAGGCGGTGGAGCTGGCCAAAGCCGGAGCCATTGTTCTGCCTCCAGGTGAAGCTGAGGAGACCATCCGAGAGCCAGGATATTGGCTATTTGTGACGCCCGATCCGACTCCTTATGTCCTCTCGGATGAAGCTGTCGAAAAGGATTGGCTTCCGCCCGTCGGAGTAGCAGCACTGCCTTCCTGGCTACGCGAAAAAGTTCCGCCAGAACTAAGATTTTGGGAGGAGAAGAATGAAGAGAGGCGGAAAGCCATGCGGGAAGAGCTCGTAGCCTGGTATGAAGAAGGGAATTTTAAGCCGCAAACGAAAGAGAAACCTCGTTTTAAGCTTTTCCGACAAACATTTCGTGGCCAGATTGTGATCAGATTCGGGCCCTCGACCACAATTTACTATCTCCTTCTCAATGATCCTAAGATGGTGTTCTCTCTTGATAATGATCCCCGTCTTAGAGAAGAAGTCGCTGGCATAGAACTCAATGAGGATTACTACAGAGCCTTATACCCTAAGACTGGCGTGTTTGAGCCGGAACCCGGCACTCTTCTGAATCCTACAAAGGAGACTCCATCGAGGATCGAGCTGATTGACGAAGGCGAGGCCACCATTCTAGAGGAAGAGCCGGGCTTATTAAGGCTTAAGCTGGCTGGAAGGGAGATGACCGGATACTACCTCATCCTCTGGGAAGCTGAAGACTCCCCCATTGTGGTTGTCAGAAGGTCTGATACGCCATCCGCAGTAAAAGGGACTCCTTTCACTCCGGTTGGGAAGAATGAGGAGAAACAGATCGTTTATGGTGTGGTACTTTCGCCTCACGAGCCAGATGCTCAAGGAGACATAATAAGTCCGGATGAGGTGGAGAAGGCCGCGCATCGGTACCTGATTTTTGGTAGACAAGTGGGAATAAATCATCAGGGCGAGCCGATCTTAGCATTTCCAGTTGAATCTTTCGTAGCGCGTACTTCTTTCTATTATGATCCATCACGCCCCGACACCTTAGTTCGGGAAGGCGAGTGGGTCTTGGGAGTTTGGATCCCTGAGCGGGAGGTATGGGAGAAGATCAAGAAGGGAGAACTGACCGGTTGGTCCATTCAGGGCTTAGGAATCCGGCACAAACTACAAGAATCCCTTGACTAAACTTTTTTGATTCAGGAATCTTAAGAGCCATGCGGGCAAAAGCGCGTCTTGAAGATCTCTTTGTGCCGCGGGTCGATGCGGTTGGCAGCCCTGCTAACCGCCGTCGATTTCTATTGTTCAAGGAGGTGGGAGAGATGCTCGAAGCTCTCCAAGAGGAAGAGAAGAAGACAAAGGGCCTTACAGCGGATCAACAGGATCAGGTCAAAAAGGCCTTGGAAATCCTGTATCCGCTGTTTGAGGAAGGCTTGATTCCCGATGTGGTTATCGCCGCATTGGGAAAACTTGTAGGGTATCCGCTGCCTGAGGGAGTGAAGCCTTATCCATATCCCTATCCTTACCCACATCCCAGAGCTTACCCTCAATATCCTGGGCCTTATCCTAAGCCTTATGGCTATCCTGCTCCTCAGGAAACCGCCTGCTCTACCAGCACAGCTACCGAGGAAGCTGCAAAATCTGAGCCTAATGCGGCTGAAGCGAAGCAGGAGTCCGTTGAGAAAGCGGCAGAGGCTCCGAAGTCTTCAGCCGAGCTTGAAGCTCTGCAGAAGGCCCAAGCCGAGCTAGAGGCTCTGCGCAAAGCCCTCGAAGAGGAGCGGTCGATCCGCGAGAAAAAGGAATACATTGAGACCATAAAGTCTCAGATCCCGAGTCTGATGTCCATTGCGCCAGAGATTGCTGACCTGCTCTTCACTATGAAGAAGTCCGGCGATACTCGCCTTGAGGAAGCCTTCAAGAAACTTGAGGCTGTGGTATCCGCTAGCCCCTTGTTTAAGGAGCTCGGCTCTGCTGGCCAGGTTGAAGAGTCGCCGTGGGACATCGTAGAGAAGCAGGCCCAGGAACTCCTTGCCAAGGGCGCGGCTAAGTCCATCGAGGCAGCGCGAGTCATGGTTCTTTCTAAGAACCCGGATCTTTATCGTCAGCTTAGGGGGTGAGGTCCATGGCATGGGAACTTTCGCTCTTTGACGTGTCGTTTGAGGCCGGCGAGGACCTCAGCAACGCCCAGTTTTTGGCGGTTTCTCTTGATAGCTCCGGCAAAGTTGTGAAGGCTACGCATACTTCAAAACCGATCGGGATCCTCCAAGATAAACCTGCAAGCGGGCGAGCTGCTGATGTGCGCATGCTCGGCATCTCCAAAGTGGTTGCGGGCGGCGCCTTCGCAATTGGTAGCATCCTCGCCGCGGATGATAACGGCCGGCTTATCGCAGCCTCTACAGGCTACTACCCAGTTGGTATAGCTCTTGAGGCTGCGACCAGTGCTGGCCAGGTTGTTACGGCCTTCATTCTCCCTGAGAAGAAGGCCCTGTGAGGAGGTGAGAGACAATGCCTCAGCCTACAACTCAGGAAGTTCACTTTGATCAGGTGCTGACCCAGATCGCGGTTGCTTACATCCAGGACACGAAGAAGTTTATTGCTGATCGTGTCTTTCCCGTTGTCAACGTAGAAAAACAAAGCGACCTCGTTTTGATCTTTGACAAAGAGGCCTGGCTTCGGATCAAAGCCCAGAAGCGTGCTCCTGGAGCGGAATCTGCTGGGTCAGGTTTTGCGATCGCTAAGACTGAGCCTTATTTCTGTGATATCTATGCTTTCCACTGGGATGTCCCGCTTGCTACGTTCAAGAACTCCGATATTCCGAACCTGGAGCGCCAGGTAGTTGAAACAGTGATGTATCAACTCCTGCTCCTGCGCGAGAAGACCTGGGTCGAGAAGTTCTTCGATCACAGTGGGAAGAGCCTTGGCGTAAACTTCTGGAACGGAACGTCCCCAACTACAAAGTGGGACGTTGACACCTCTGACCCCATTGCTGATATTTTCACTGCAAAAGAGCAAATCGAAAGCATCACCGGCATTTCCCCTAATAAGATCGTGATGTCGGTTCAGGTCTATAACGCCCTTCGCATGCATCCTAAGATCCAGGCCCAGCTGGTCTATGCTCCTACTGCGCCAGACGTAAAGGGTTTGGTAACGCCCGAACTTCTCGCTCGTCTCTTTGATGTCGATGAGGTCTTAATTGGTCGGGCACTTCATGATACTGGCCCTGAGGGCTCGACCTTGAGCCCGACTTATATGTTCCCTGACAACCTCCTGCTTGTATACGCTCCGGAGCGGCCGGGCTTGATGGCGCCTACAGGTGGCTACATCTTTGCCTGGACTGGATATAACAACGGGTATAACGTAGGGGTTGCGACAATTGAACTTCCAACCCATAAGGCCATCCGGTACGAGGGCGAAATGGCTTATGACCAAAAGCTCTTGGCGCCGGATCTTGGCTACATCCTCTATGATGTCTTGAGCTAATCCTGAAAGCTTTGGAAAGTCAAGGCCGGGCCCAATAGGGTCCGGCCTTTCTTTTTTCATTTTCCCCATGTATACTCGCGGAGATATGGAGCTACCAAGAGTAAAGCTTCTCCGCGGAACGGTTTTGGGAAAGAAAGTCCTCTCTCAGGGCGCGAAAGTTCCATTGGCTTTTGTGATCGAACAGCTTCCTGAACTATTAGCGGTAAGGGCTATAACAATCGAACCGCCAGAGCATCCTTCGGGATATGGGGTACTTCTGCGCAATCTTCCTGAAGGCGAAGCTTATGAAGTGCTTGCCCTCGAGGATCTGCCTCCCCACTATGAGAAGCGCGGCTGGGTTATACCCCTCGATGATGCTGAACTATCTGACCTCCATCATTGCGGGGACTGCTCAAAGGTTTACTTCTTGAACAGCGCCCTTCAGAAACACAAAAAGGAAACCGGACATAAGCGCCCGTACCGGAAGAAAAGTCTTGACGAAGAGAAACAGGCATCGGAAGATAAAAGTTGATGAGTTGGACTTTTACCAACGATCCGGCCAATTCCGTTCGGGATAGAGTTCGTATCCTAATTGGGGATACGAACCAGGCCGAACCTTTAATTAGCGACGAAGTTCTAGACTGGATCATCTCAAAAGAAGCGAATGAAATACTTGCGGCAGCAAGAGCAGCTGATGTGATAGCTGCTCATTTCGCGCGAGAAGCTGATATTGCGGTAGGCGATCTGTCTATAAAATATTCAAGCATAGCAACGCGTTATTTTGAATTAGCTGAAAGCCTGCGTCAAGAGTTCTCGTTTGACACAGGAAGCTCGGATTCGATAGGTTTGCCGCTTCTTGCTCGTGAAGAGCCTCGCGACCCCCTCTTCAAACTGGGCCAATTTGATGTGGAAGGAGGCTGACATGAGAAGGAAAAGACCATACTTCCTTCTTGGGCTTGCTTTCTTTACGGCTGGAAGTGTCATCCTTTTCACGCACTCCTCGATAGAAGATGTAGGACTCGTTGTGCTCTTTATCGGAACGCTCTTCACAATTTGGCAAAAGCTTGGCAGTTTGGAGGAGCGTATAAACAACGCATGCTCAAACCTCGAACAGTACCTTGGCAGGATTGAGAGGCTGGAGCAATGGAGGGAGGAATGTTTGAAGAAACAGTAGACCAAGCTTTTGACTATCTTGTAAAGCGCTTAGGAACGCTCGTGAAATATAAGCGCCTCCGCTCCTCATCATACGATCCTGACACAGGGACAGCGAAGACTTTCTGGGAAGAAGTCGAATTTCCAGCGCTTGTGTATAACAAAGGCGCAGGAAGCCTGGCGATCGAGGGAGGAGAACTAGCAAATTGGGATGCGATTGTTGTTTTCAAAAGAAATACATTTACGAAGCAGCCAGGAGAAGCCGCTGAGCCAAAGCCAGGGCTAGGGGATGAACTCGAATTCCACGATGCAGTGTGGACTCCAGCTGAAGTTTCGAGGAGAGCGATGTGCCGCGAGGATCCTACGCGGACTCTTTTCTACTTAGGAGTGAAACGTGTTTCGGATTGATGTTAAGACGGTTGGATCGATCCTTAACGCCATCGTTCCTACAAGAGAGCTGACAAAGTTTCTTATGACTGAAACTGTGAACATGCTTTGTCAAGAGGCAAAGCAGCTTGTTCGGGTAAGGACAGGTAGGCTACGCGACTCTTTGGTCTGGGAAGTTCTTGATAAGGGTTCGCGGATCGAAGGATGGTATGGTTCAAACCGTCCATGGCGGGGCTCTCGTTCTGTTCCATATGCTGTCTTTATCGAGCTTGGGTTTTATCATGTTAGAGCAAAGCGGTTTGTTGGACCGTTTCCATATCTACGAGGCGCCTTGTGGTCAAAAGCAGAGGAGGTGAGATCCATATGGCGCGGAAGGACGATCGCGATTACCCCGAAGCTGAAGGTGAGGTACTAAGGTTCCTGGTCTTGACGAAGCTCGAGAAGATGCGGGCCTTTCAGGGCGAGGTCGTACGGAGAAAGATTGCGTTCCCTGCTGATCAAATCATCTTTATGGAAGAACTTGATGACGGCGGGACAAGGATCCGGCTCTTTAGTGGGGACGAACTGATCGTTGAGGAGAGTCTAGACTTCATCCTTGGAGCATGATATGCGCGAGCTCAAAGAGCTCAAGCGCGCAATTTGGGAACGCTTACGCGAACTGAATCTTCCTGTCTTCGATACTGCTATACCTCCGGGCGAGAATCCGCCCTTCATTCGGTTTTATCTGATTGGGATGGACTGGCTCTCCTCCTTTCAGGGGCAGCATCATTTCTCGAGAACTGGAATAACGGTGGATGCTGTCTCCAAGTCAAATGCAAGTGCGGAAGCAGAAAACCTGTTCGCAAGCGTTCAGGAGAAACTGGAGGGCTTTATTTTCGAAACAAATACTGCGCGTTATAGAATGCAACTAAGCTCCGTACGAAAAGTCTATGACCAAGAAGCCGGCCTCTGGTATGTAAGTGGGGACTTTATTCTCCATGTATCAAGAAAAACTTGACAGACCAATACCCGGTTTGAAACTTACCGCAAGACTAGGAACGGGGAGGTGATTATATGCCTTTTTCGGGCTTTGACGGCTATGTCGCAGTGTCGACCACGGAGGGCCTGAAGGTCATCGGGAAAATGAACCGCTGGACGGTGAGCACGTCTCAGGACACGATCGACGTTTCGGCGTTTGATCCTGAGGCTGGTCCCATTGCGAAGCGGTTCCGGAAGTTCCTTCCTGGCCCGTTGGGCTGGACGGCTACGTTTGAAGGCTTTGTCGAGCCGACGGATGTAGGGCAGAAAGCGATAAAGGATGCGCTCTGGAATGCTACGGAACTTTCGTTCTACTTCCACCTGAATGATACAAAGTACCTTGCAGGGAACGGCGTGCTAACTGGCGAGGATCTTGAGCTTACTTGGGATGGCGCAGGCACGATCTCCTATGACGTCCAAGGCACGGGGATGTTGGAAAAGATCGGCTGGGAATAGAGCCTTAGGGTTATCATAAGGTCTATCCATCCGACTAGCGAGGGGAGCCGTGATCCGGCTCTCCTCGCTTTGACTTTTAAGAGGAATATAGTAAAATTGAGCAACATGAGATTGTCAATCACGAGTATCGGGGTTTGGTTAACATGCCGAAGACGTTGGGAGCTGGAGCAGAAGTGGGAACCGCCAACAATACCAACCGCCTTAGCAGCAGGGTCTCTGTTCCATGAGAATCTTGCCCGAAAACAACGAAATGAGCCGCTCAACTTTCGATCTCCTCTTTTAGATCGTTGCGAGCAGCCCGATGTCGCGGTTGCTCGAGCGAAAGCAGGGGTTCGTTTATGGAAGGATGAAATTGGCGGACAACTACTTCAGGTTGAGAGTTGGCTAGAAGCAGAATTCGATGGCATCCATTGGGTAGGCCGGCTGGACGCAATCCGACGGCTAGGAGACTCGTTGTTTATCATCGATCATAAGCTTACATCAAATCCTCGCTGGGACTGGTACAGAACAATTTCAGACCAGCTCCTATTTTATGCTTGGCTAGCTAAACAGGCCGGGCTAAAGGACATCATGGGCGGTATTTGGGACATCGTGGTCGTGCCGAATCTTAGGAGAAGGAATGATGAATCACTGGAGGAATTCGAAAATCGTCTTGTTGACGCGAGCCTAGCCCATGGAAGGCCAATAGTAACTATTCCAACAACTTTCACAGAATCCGATCTTGCCTTCATTGAAGAAGAAATAAAGCTTATCTCGGAAGAAATAAGACAGGGAAAGATCTTTCGGAATCCACAAGCCTGCGCAGCTTTTCCCTGTCCTTATCAATTGATCTGCAGAGCGGATGACACCGCCACGGCCTTGGGCTTTCTTCCCAAGAGTCACTTGACAGATCTCTGATAATGTGGTAAAATGTGGAGGCTCGAGAGGAGGCGGAGAGATGATTGAGCTTAGACGGCCGATTAAGGGGATCGACCGGTTTCTTCGGTCGACCACGCTGATTTATGGCCCGCCCAAGGTGGGTAAAACGACCTTTGTAGCCACATTCCCTGACGTGCTGATCATTGAAGCAGAGCCTGGCGGTGCGGACTATGTTGAGGGCTGGGTTGCAGATGTACGTTCACTCGATGAGCTCAGACTCCTTTGGAAGGAGCTGAAGCAACGGGCCGAGTCTAATGATTTTCCTTGGAAAATTATCGCTCTTGATACGATCGACGCTATCGCGGACTGGCTAATGGATGAGATCGCTCTAGAGTTCGGAAGAAAGGATCTTATCGGGCCGTCCCAGGCTTTCGGTGCGGAATGGGCCAAGCTTCGGGCTTCCGTTCTTGATGTTGTAAAACAGTTTGCAGTATTTCCAGCGGGCTTGATCATCGTTGCTCATTCAAAAGGTGACTCGGAGAAGGCCACCGTTAACCTTCCCGGGAAACTGGCAAGGGCTCTAATGGCTGCAGTAAATAACATAATCTTTTTAACCATCAACGATAATGGTGAAAGGGTCTGTATCGCCGCGCCTTCCCCGATGATTGAAGCAGGCTCACGCGATCCCTATCTCCTTCGAATCTCACCCTTCCCACCCTCATACAATGAGTTAAGGCGACGTTATGAAGCTGAGCTGGAGGCTGATCGTTTGAAGCGTGAGACAGACGATTCTGAGGACCAGGAAAGGAGGCCGGATGTTCAATCCTAAAAACTATCTGGAGTCGAAGCTAATCAAGGCGGGGACTTATGTAGTGACCCCGGTGGAATACCGCTTTCAGACGCGAGCGGATGGTTCTGTGGGCGTTGTAGTTGACTTCGGAGTAGAAGGGCATGAGTCAACTGTCGCGGCTATGTGGTATCCTGATTCGGAAATGGCTGTTCGCTCGGCAGTCGCGCTTGCAAAATTAGTCGATCCATCGCTTGTGGAGAAGGAATATCAAAATCCTCTTGACTTCTTTGAAGCTGTGATAAAAGCAGCCCAAGGAAAGCGGATCCTTGCAACCATTTCTGTCTCTACACGGCAAGACGGTTCGCTCGTCAACCGCATAAAGGGCTTCATCAGATTAGAGACAGGGCAAAGCGAAATCAAGAAACGGAGCGAAGATGTTCCATTCTAAGGAGGTGAGTCTATGCGCGTGTTAAGACGAAAACTTCCGCCTGACGTGGTCTTCGTAGGAACAGGCCGTGTTAGGTTCGGAGTGGAAGCATCGCAATTATTGGGCCTCTCTCAATTCAAGTCATGTGACATCAAATACACGAGAAACTCAATCAAGATAAAGTTCCGAAAAGATGATGGCGGAATGCGAGCCTTGAATTTTGGCAACAAGGAGAGGAACGTATGGTGCGATATCTTTCTGGCTGCTGTGATTGAGCAGGAAGGCTGGAAACCCGGTCACTATTATTACCGGGTCTTGCAGCCCGATGAAGTGGAGGTTAATCTCAATCAACCGGCGCGAGGACTTGCGCCGGAAAAGGAAGAAGAGAAACAAGAGGAGGTGTCTCAATGAAACTTGCTGCGTTGTTGGTGGCAACGGCGTTGGGCGTGACCGCCCTAGCTTCCCCGTTTATAGGGGTTGGGATTGATTGGGGCTGGCCTTATGCTGAGGCCGGCTGGTCGACCCTGAGCTTTTGTGGCTGGGTAAAGAAGTATGAGCCCAACATCGGACACTGGTGGAGCGCCGGCGTGGAAGGAAAAGTTCCGATGTTCTTCGATAACTTCTATGTCGGCGGAGGGCCACGGTTCTCGGCCTTCATTACGGATAACTGGGCGCTCTCGAACTGGCATTGGGGCCTCTCGGTAGTTGCTGAATGGGTCCATAAGCCCATGACCTTCTTCTTCTCCGTTTACGCTTTCATCCCCATGCAGACCGCTGAGGGCCAGCCGATTGGGCAGATTCCATCGACTTGGCCTTTCGGCGGCGGGGGAGGTCCTATTAGGATCTCTTTCGGCTTCCGGTACTTGCTTTGGTGCGGAGTGCTGGGTGAGTCGCCTTGCCCAGCGCCCAGTCAATAAGGAGGTGAGGCATGCGGCGGCGAGTCCTTTTGGCAGTTATTCTTGGAGGTCTGGTTTTAGGTCTCCTTTTAGGAGGCTGTTCTTTAATTCCACAGACTTCCTCAACGCCTCCTGCATCAGAGCCGGAGGTTGTTGTTGCAATAGGCTCGGATAATCGAACCGTTCTTTTTGACGCTTCATCATATCTGGAGCGTGGGACTGATCTCCACTTCTACTGGGACTTTATCGGTACGGGTACGTTCGCCGAAGGAGACCCTATTATGGTTTATCGTTACCCCCAATCAGGGGTATACTTCGCTCGCTTGCGTGTTGAGGGAGTCCCCAATGACCCTAATGATCCGTATATAGACTACCCCGGCGGTGTGGGTGGCGGTGGCGGCGGAACAACTTCGCCCACCAAGAAATACCGCGCCCTGAAAGTAGACCTGCTATCTCACAACTTTCCTGTAATTGTTCTATCGGTTTATGATGCACTTAGGGATGTGGTTAACCCCGATAAGCTGTTTGCTTGGCAGCCGATCATCTTGGACGCTTCCGGAAGCTACTCACCGGAGAAGGATCTACCACTTTGGATCCGCTGGGAGGTTGTCTATGTCGAGATGGAGAACGGACAGTGGGTTCCGAAGCCTTATCCATATCAATGCACCGATCCTGACCTCTGTCCGAAAGAGCCTGAATATTTCCGTCACGAAGGCCCTGAGTTCAGATTTGAGCGGGGTCTGCCTGGCCCTTCTTGCTGTCCGGCTCCACAAGCGTTTTGGGTGTATCGTGTGCGAATCTGGGTAACCGACCGAAGTGGACGCACTAGCTTTAAGGAGATCCTGCTAAAGGTATGGCCGTGTTAGACTTTGCAGGGCGGTGGTCCCGGTGTATTCTTAGCCGGGACTCGCCGCCGCGAGCCCGGGGTGGGAAGGGGCTGGCCCTTCGCCAGCTCAAGAGAATGCGGATAGAAGAGGCCGGCCCCTTCAAGACCGGAAAAAGGGAGGTGAAGTATGGACGTCCTTGTGAATATAGTAGTAGGTTGGATCTTGGTGCCGCTTATCCAGGTCGTGAAGAAGTACACGGGTTTAAAGGACCAACCTATGTTCTGGACAGCGCTCGTGATCAGCGTGCTCGGCGGCATCTTAACGGGGTTCGCAACGGGGCAACTCACTACTTCCATGTTCTCTTCGCCTGAAGCATTCCTTGCCGAGGCTGCTAAGGCTTCTGGCGTTGTGTTCGCATCGGCACAGGTTCTTTATCAGAACATCAAAAAGTACCTCGCTTCTTAGGACAAAACTGAGAGTTTTCTGAAGTGGGGCGGATCAAAAAGATGGTCCGCCCCACTTCCATTAAAACGGCCTTAAAGGCGCTCTGATTTCCCTTTACGGGCAAAGAGACCTATTAGTGTCTTAGGACGGCTTTATTGCTTTGTAAATAGGCCTAATTTCTTCCTCAATTGCAGTGCTATTCTTTCGCTCACTCGTCCATCCCCATAAACCATTGACTGCTTTGCCATCTCCTTGAGATCGCTCTCCGCGATGATCTTAAAAAGCTCCTCATAGTTTTTCACCTGTTTAGCTTGGCCCTCTTCAATGGATTCCGGACGATCAATAGCCCGTCTTACTATAAACGCCGGAATGCCTAGTAAGGAGGCTTCTTCTTGGGTCCCACCCGAATCTGTGATAACTGCCGCAGCATTTCTGAGGAGCGCTATGAAAAATGGATAAAGCAGTGGCCCCATCTTCGCGATGTGGGAACCCGTCAATTTAGAGGCTTCATGGCTATGATTAGGATGGATCACCACGATGAAAAGTCGGTCTTTTTCTTTGCTCAACATCTCATAGACTTTCGGAATAATGCTCCAGTTTTCTCTTCGAAGAAGTGACACAAGGAAGTACGATCCTTCCGGAAAAGGAAGCTGAACTACCGGGACTTTAGTAGAGAAGAGAGCATCCGAGACTGTGTTTCCATAAGAACATATAGTTCCCGCTTCAAGACCTTCGGATTTCAAGTTCCTAACAGTATGCTTTGTGGGCGCAAAACGCAGATAGGCAACATGATCTATGAAGATCCTGATCTGCTCCTCAGGGAATGGTTCGAGAAGGTTATGCGATCTCACGCCAGCTTCGATGTGAATGACCTTCTTCTCGCATAGAAAGCCGACTAGTGCCCCCGCGAAAGCCGTTAATGTGTCGCCTTGAACAATAACATGACTGTAGTCAGCGAGCGCATCCTCGAGTTTATAGAGCATAGAACCAAGTTTCCCAGCCATAGACTCTGCGAGGTCAAGGATTACCTCCTGACCTGAGACTCCGAAGTCATGCTTTGCAATATCAAGAAGCTCTTGGTGTTGCCGTACTAGAACCCACCCACAGGGGATTTTCCAGCGCTCCATAGCTTTTGCTAATGGAGCCAATTTAATGACTTCCGGCCGCGTGCCTGCCACAAGTGCGCATTTCATAGCACTAGATAGTCTACATGAATTGTGAGTCCTGTCAAAGTTCATGATCGCTAAATCTTACTCTTGCCAGGCTTGGCTATTCATGATTTGCCGATACGAGAGTTTTTGTTTAAGATCAGGCCGACGGGAATTTCCGCCCGTCCTACCTCCTTTCGAAGCCCAGGCAAGGAGGCCGAGGCCGCCGCACCCGGCAGCGGGTTCGAATCCCGCACCTGGGCTAGACCATGCCAGAATTAAAGCTTTCAGATCAGGAAAAGCGGGATCTTGAGGCTCTTTTTCTCAGAGCAGAGTTGCTTTCTCGGGATATGGAAAGAGTTTATGCTGAGCTACAAACAACGAATAAAGAAATCGCCGAGCTTATCTACGAGAAAGCAAAGGCACAGGGACTGGAGATTGCTTCCTACCAGCCTCAATTCCGCAACTATCGCTTGGAGAAGATCGAAGTTACTTTGCAGGACTCTGGCGAGACTTCTTCGCCTTGATCATCTTGTCGAGTTTTACGCGTCTCAGGGGTTCGGCATCTTGCTGGATATCCTGCTGGATTGCACTTACGGGTGGACGAATTAGGCTAAATAACCGGTCTAGAACATCTGCAAGTTCTGGAGGTATTTCATCTTCTCGATAGTAGAGACGATAGGCACGGGTCGCGAGTGGCAAGGGGTTTCCATTCGGATCGAGCGGAATAATTCGAAAGCTGATCACAAGGCCTGCATCGAACCGACCGTCTGGACGCGGGCTGTTCTCCTGCGTGATCATCACGTCGCTAATCACAAAGTCAGCGATCTCCATAGATCACCTCCTCATACTGGCCCGTAGTATGGAATAGCATAACGGTTTGCTCCAACGTAAACATAAATCCCTCCCGCAGGGGCAAGAATATTAAAGCCCCCTCCGTAAGGGGTGCCTCCGTGTCTCCAATATATGTTCGTATATGGCATATGCACATAGCTTGAATCCCCCCGGAGGATTTCTCCGCAGTAAGCTGTAATCGAGACAGTTCCATACTGTCCAGAAAGCGTAAGGTTGCTGCCACCCGAAAGAATGGTAAGGCTGCTATAAGACTGGATGGTTGCGGAGCCTCCAGCATAGGGATAAAGGTAGATATGGGGCGCAGCAGGCTGGAGTTTCACTGGCGTATAGCCTGCGTCATAGACCGTTATTGCTCCTGTGTCGATGAAGGTTCCGAGGTTCCCACTCGAGGTATAAAGAGCAATGCGGTGAGAGTAAGTATAGTTGATATCCGTTCTCTGTATTGATCCTGTCACTAAATATGACCCAGACTGCGAATAAACCCGCCCGCTCAAATATAAGTTGCTTCCATCCCACCGCATGTAACTGCTGTAAGAGTCCCCGATGTCGAACTTATAACCACTGCTATACCCCAACCAGAATCCGGAACCCGAGTTATAGCCGGATTTCCCTCCCCGAATATAACCCGAGGAGCCTACGTTGATGCCGCTGCTTTCGATGGTTACGCCGGAAGAGCTCCCCAAATAGCCACTGGCAGCTTGGATCGTGCCATAAACCGTTAGGGATGAGCCATCCCAGGTAAGCCTATTGCCCGAAGCATCTCCGATAAAGAACTTGTATGTAGTACTATCATAGCCCAACCAGAAGCCTGTCCCTTGGTTATAGCCTGTCGCTCCTCCCCGAATGTAACCAGACGAGCCAACATTGATACCCTGTGATGTTATCTGAACAGCATCGGAATTTCCAAGCCAGCTATTCTCGCCTGCTCGGATGATGCCCATCACCTGCAGAGTGCTTCCGTCCCAAGAAAGCTTAGGAGAACTCGAACCGCCAAGCTTAAATGTTCCATCGTTCAGACTAAATTGTGATCCAGCAGTTGTGCTCCAGTTCGCGCTTTGCAGCGTTCCCGCGCGAAGAAAATCTGCTGCGACCATTGGCCGATACATATAGAGATAACACGTTCCATTGATGTTGACGGCAACAAGCACGTCCTCAAGATCCAGCGAAGGCGGATCATCGGAAGTCTGGAATGTAGTTTTTGATAGTGAATAATCCCACCAGATGTAACGCTGATTAGTGTTGCCGTTCTGAATTTCCCAAGTTTCATCGCGGAAGGATAGTTTCACATTGCTCCAGGAAACATATCCAGCGAATGGCGAGTTATTTGTAAAGACCGCATCAGCATTAAGGCGATGAGCCCAGAAGGCAAGGCTTTCTTCAATCGATGGGATCGAGGGGCTTTGTACCACCGAACTAAGAGCAGACCAGTTACCATGGGAATCCTGGACTTGGGCTGCTAAATAAACTATGCCTGACATACCAGGCGCAAAGCTAATTTCGGATCCAGGAGGGAAGTCATTCTGGTACCTCAGATCATCAGAAGCTGGACCATACTTAACCCTTAACCGAACAAGCTCGCCGATGACTAAAGGTGACCCATCAGTATTCGTCGAGGGAAGCTCGATAGCCAACTTAATGGTGCCCAGCGCATTCTCAACAAGAGAAACAGATCGAATGACCGGAGGATTTGGTATGACCTCTTTAACTGGCGTGATTGCAAAGGCTGGTTCGGAAATCACCCCTCCCGCCCACCGCCCAAAGTGGACGTGGCCAATTTGGACCGCACTTCCTATCCGTTTTGTTTCCATATTACCAGGCAATCACGATCTCCTCATGGTGAGAATTCGTATTTGTAAAATCTACTCCTTCCTTTTCAAAGTATAACTTGATACTGGAGTGTGCATCCGCATCTACGAAGAATGAGAACATTCCTGCTGAATCAGTCAAGATCGGCTGCGTGATCTGCGTGTTGCCGCGATCCTCATAGATTGTGATCTGATTCATGGTTCCAGGCTGATAAACATAAACCTTCACCAGTGGCTCTGGCCGCCCATCTACTAGAGTTAAGCCAACATACTTATACCAGCGCGCAGGCATGGCAGAAGGATTTTACCGCGAAATCCTCGGGATCCAAGCGAAAGATACCGCCACAGCCTCTCCCTCCCTAAGCCCAGTGAGCCGATAGTAGTTTGTGATCCCAATTTCGAAGGACTGGATATCGTTAAGACGAACGATCCAGAAGCCGTCGCCCTGGGCAAGGCCTGAAGGGAGATCGGAGGCAGTGATCACATGGTTCGAAAGCGTGGTGATGATCTTCACTCCCTTATTCTTCGCTGTTCCGCTTGTAAAAACTACGTAATCCCGATAAGCCGCGCCGAATCGGTAGTCTGAGTAAGTTTCGCCTTGAGGCACAAACCAGTTTGTCCCGAGTTGGCCGATCAGGCCTTCTTCAATTCGTTTAAAACGCCATACATATACCCTGATCCCCGAAGCCCAATGGGGTGGAGTCTCTGGAATGTAGATGTCCACAACAGGACTAGGCGAGCCATCGGCATGAACATACCATGTTCCATAAGTTTCTGGCGCATCTGGCCTGGGACAAGCTTCATTGGTTAGCTCTTCGAGTTTTCCGTGAATCCTAGCGAGCTCTTTCTTGGCGTCCTTCGCAAACCATAGTCCCTTTGCGCCAATAACCCGTCCTGTCGAGCCACGAAGGGTAGTGCTTCCATAAGGATTCTCCCAGCTCCACTCCCACTCGATTTCCATAACTCCGAAGTCCGTGGAAATCGTCTCGCCTATCGCCCTTACAAGATAGAATGGCCGGAAGAATGGATCAATCCAAGGAATCGTAAGCTCAAGGTTCGGCGTAGGATACTGCAGGTCCCACAGGATAGTAGCCGCAAGTTCTCGCGCTTCGGATTCCGAATCAATAAGCGAACGTTCTGAAGTTTTATAAACCATGCGCCTGTGTTTTCTACCGCCCTGGCCGTCCGGTATCCCATAAATAGCTACAATGTCTGGATCAGCCTCTGCCCAAACGAACTTCTCCTGGAAGTCATTGCGGTCTCGATAGACAACCGCAACCCAAGTCCGAACGTCCGCCTCGCTACCGGTTATGCGCCGAGAGCGAAAGCCGCCGACAAGAATCCTGTCGGGGTTGGTACGAAAGCGGAGCGGATCTTTGACTTTGATCCTAAGTCCTGCAGCGGTCATGTACTCAATAAGCCTAAAACCCGTAGGTGCAAGAGCGTTCTCAAGAGCTTCCCAGAGAGATACTCCGCTAATGATGTACTCGTCAACATGGAAATAAGGATCATCAATGTAGCCGATGATAGGCGCGAATCCCTGATCCATCAGGATTCTATTCAAAAGATCAGGTTGCCCTTCTTTGGAAATAATCGCTTGGGTATAACGTCGAGCTTCCCATTCGGGAATGAAATAGTCTTTAAGCGGTTGGGACGGTCCTACGCAGCTAACCGATATGGTTCCAGCTTCGCCCCAGGTTTCTTGGCTACTTCGGTCAAGTGGACCCACATAGCCTGTGAAACATTGCCAAACATATCCATTCTCTGCAACAAGCAAGAACTCTACAGGATTATATGCCCCAAGAAGCGGTCCGTTAGTGTTGTAGCGAGAAATGGGATCAAATGGATCGAGACCTTCGCCTTGCTCTACTAGTTGCTGATGGTTCGTGAGTTCAAGATCGAGCGTCCAAGCTCCGGAATCAAATGAGAACGAGAGTCGGCAAGACTTAAGCCTATGAGATAGATCAACGCCCCTTACAATCAATCTCGGCCACCAGCGGATAGGAAGAGGCGGAACGCCTGGGATTTCAACGATGAATCCAACCTCTTCTAGTAGTTGGATAACAAAGCTACGTCTGCGAGTCATGCTTATGGAACATTGCGCTGCGAATGAAACAGAACAGACAAGAGGCTTAAATACGCCAAGGAGGCTCTCGAAATCAAGTTCCGGCCCTATGATCGCAGATAGGTCCCGCTTGCAGAGACGAGAAGCTTCGGATTGGACTTCACATGCGGCACTAAAGGAAAGCAGGGCTTGGCGGAGAATCGTTGAAGTGCATGATAGTTCAGCCGTGATGCTGAAAGCGAAGAAGCGGGTTCTGATTGCGCTTACTGCGGTTTCTATAGAAAAAGCGGCCTGAACTTCCGGGAAGACCTGATGAGTAACAAATGCTTCAGTCGACAAAGAAAACGCGAGACTAAGCTGTGGATAAAGCAATCTCGATACATAAAGTGAAGTTTCTGTCTCGAGTCCCACAAAAACATGCGCAAACCGGATACGGAAGAGCTCGCTTGTAGAATCAAGACTTGGTTCGATTTGTGATCGCATATAGCGCATTCGAGCAAGCCGGCCTTCCATAAACATTTCAAACTCTAATGGACTTAAGAGACCACGGCCGCGAGACACCAATGCGGAAGCTGTTACTTCAGTAAGAACGCTGAAGTGAAATTCGAGCTGCCGAGTAAGGTGGGCGGAAGTAACGAGGTTCATGGAAACCGTAGCCGCCAAAGAAGCTTTGACGTTGGCTACAGGCGTAACTCCAACGCTGCATGATAGGCCGACGGAGAAGTGGAGCGGGCCTCGCATGGTGGCTTCGCAATAGAGAGAGACCCCCTGCGCAAAGGCGAGGGCCCGCGAACGGAAAGAAAGAGCGCTGCTCATAAGAGCGACTTCGATTAAGACAGAGAAGGGCCGGACCCTAGAAACCGATAATTCTAAGGAGAAACCTGGAGCGGTTTCGCCTGAGAAGCTTCGGGCTCGGCTAAGAGTAGGGATTTCTGTAAGCTCGGAAACAATTTCCGAGGCCAACCCAACCTGATGGAGGAGTGCGGCCGAAGATGAGACTTGAAAAGCAATTTGGGATCCAAGGGATCTGGACCAAAGCACGATAGACGAGGAGACGAGGTTAAGCGCGAAAGAAGACTCGGCGAGGTGAGCGCGAACGAGGGCCGATTCCAGCCCAACCGAACAGGAAGAAACGCCCGAAGCTGGGACGCGCCTGCTTGAGAAAGACTCTAGGCTATAGCTCGGCGCTGCCGAGGCATAAAGCTGGGCCGATCTATAAGCAAAGCCTGTGGTTTGGCAGTCAACCCCTAAAGAAGAAGTGGCCTCGGCGGACCGAGGCCCTTCAAAGAGAGCATAGCCAAACCAAACATTGCCGAACACATTAGCGCTTGCTTAGGTCCGTAACCAGCGCCGCTTTAAAACCGCGGCGGACAGTCATTGTTCCCTTGACCACTAGCTGAGTCTGAGCCTTGCTCTTCATGTTAGTGAAATCGTGATATTCCCAGCCCGGAAGATCACCTGGTCACCCGCGTCTACAGCCTTTGGGTTCGTCACTGCTCCATATGCAAGAAGATTCCCGCCTGTAGCCGCATCTTTTATTCCCACATAAGAGATCGTGCCCCAAGATCCGGTAGCCTCCGGGAAGGTAACGTCTGCAGAGTTTGAGATCTGACGGTTAGCAGGAGCCCCGAAGGTTACCTGAACCCGCTGGTAACCGTTCCCAGACACTTCGGTTCCGGAGTCATCCGGGCCAGGATCAGTTGTATAGAGAGCGACGTACACCGCAGAAGGAGGCGTATAGTCCGTGGCCCGGAAAACCTCATTCAACAACGCATGGCTAAGATAAGTAGAGCAACCCGCCATCTTTCACCTCCTATGATGAGTTTAGCCAAGTAGCATGCCCTCGGTCAAGGAATTCGGCTAAAACCAGTTCGGAAGCTAAATAGGCATCAGCAAAAGACGACGGCTAGAAGGTAGAACTTGTATCCCGCTTGCCGAACTGAATGCTGGTTCTGGGGAAACATATTTGCGAACAAAGATATAATCAAATGCACCCTGATCTCCATTGAGTTCCCTTTGTGATAAACAGATATTTCCACTCTGATATGATGTATCTGTTGAACTTATAGTTTTAACTGCATCTATGTCTCCCTCTAATCCATTTGTTTTCTGGAAAACTCTCATTTTGTGCCATCCTGGTCCTATAGATTGAGAGGCACTTGCTAAAAGAGACCAATTGTTATTACTGGATTTATAAAAAGCTACACTTTCTGGCGAAAGCCAAACAGCATCACAAAGTTGATACGCTGTTGTTGGTGCATTATCTACTGAACCCTTAAATGGACCAGTAACAAACCAACAAAATTCTATGTCAGAATTTATTTTTTGAACCAAAGCCTCTATAGCAAAAGGAGCATTAAAATTTTGCAATGAATGTATATAAGGCCTTGTTCCAGCTGATGTTATAGTTATTACACTATTTGAAATTGAATAAGATGCTCCGTATAACCATTCTGTACTCCATTTATTCGTATTCAAAGAGGTTCCCTCAAAGTCATCAAAGAATAAAAATGTATTATCTCCATTGCTTGCATTGGTAGCATTTGGATTTCCGTAGTAGATTAGAATATCTTGATTCGTTCCTAAATCTGCTGAAACCTTAACCCAAACATAAGCAACTCTATTTGGCGAGGTTCCTTCTACTTTTTCTACCCAAAAATTCACAAAGGCTGTTCCGTCGCTGGTAGCAAACCTTAAGTCTCCTCCATCGTTTTTTTGAGAGGGGAATTTAGCTGATAATCCCCCTAAATGGAAATCACATCCCGTAGCACCTTGGCTCTCACCAACTTTAAGAAGCACTTGATATCCAGTTCCTGCCCCAGAAGATCCGGCAATAGTAATTCTGCAGCGATAACGCCAGCCCCTGGGCCAACCGCTTATTTCGATAGCCCCTGCGGAACTGAATGCTGGTTCGGGAGAAACATATTTGCGAAGAATGATCCAATCAATATACCTACTTGAGCCTGCCCATTCACCGAGCTGAAGGTAGGTTTGGGAAGAGTACGTGCTGTCTGTGGCAGACAGTTTCTGAGCCTCATCTCGAAAAGCCTTCAAAGCCGAACCGAGCCAAGTAAACTCAAGTGTATGATAGGTATTATTCGTATCGCTATCACTAAGAGTTGCTAGATCGGTGACGTTTCCATTTACCCATTTTCTTATTTTTGAAGTTCCTCCACCCCAACCCCACCATGCTACCTCGTATCCATTATAGAAATCTCCAAAAGATGAAATTGTTCCGTCTCCAAAAGCGATTTTTAGTGCCTCATCCCAGTCATCAGCATATTCATAGAGCCTAAGCGCACACCCAGAGTTGCTTGTAGATAGCGCATGAACAATAGCTGTACCTTGGTCAGTAGAAGAAAGATGCAGATGTTTTCTCCCATTCACAAGCCGGACTTTGGCCTCGCCCAAGCCGCCCACTCGTTTTGTCACCCAACCGCCCTGATTGTTAATGTCGGAGCCATCGGCATAACTCTCGAAATCATCGAAGAAAATGAAAGTATCTGCTCCCGAACTAGCATTAGTAGCGCTTGGATTTCCAAAATAGCAATAAATGTCTTTGCTTGTTCCTAAATCGGCAGTAACTTTTACCCAAACGTTGGCAACCCGGTTGGGTGAACTTCCTTGAACGTTTTCTACCCAGAAGCCTAGCAGTGTTACTCCATCATCGGCAGTAAACCGAAGGTCGCCGCCTTGGTTCCGCTCGGAAGGAAAGTTGGCCGAAAGGCCATCCAGATGAAAATGGCAGCCTGTTGCACCGGAGCTCTCGCCAATCTTCAGAAGTACCTGATACCCGGTTCCGGCCCCAGGAGAACCGCTGATGGTAACTAGGCGTCGATATCTCCAGCCTTGAAGCCATGATGAGAGTGTCTGAATAGAACCTGCCGAACTGAATGCTGGTTCTGGAGAAACGTATTTTCTAACAAATATGTAATCGTAATCAGCCGTCCCGTTGTTCCATTCAAAAAACTGGATGTAGTTCGTTCCCCCTGACCATCTATCCTGCGTTGTTACTGTGTTTACCTGAGAATCAGCCTCAAAATATTGTGAAGAAGTCGGGCCCCATATAATCTGTATTCTGGTAAATGAAGATGGCGGGGTCCTGGAAAAAGTTTGATATGTAGAGATGTTCCCCGACGTTCTTTTCTGGTAATAATAAGAGTTCCCACCAATATAACCATGTCTTACCGAATCGGCGTCACTGCCAGCTGGATCTTGAGCTATCGCATGCCAGTTCTCCCAACCAGTGACTTGCCTGTAAAGCCCGCCTACCGCAAAAGGAAACGAGAAGCCTACTTTTGATACTATCCCTGCTGAAGTGCTGGATCCTGCGTTTATCCTTACATACCCATTCGAGACCACTGCTGAATAGCTTCCCGAGCCAACCCACCTTGCCAAGAGCCACTTAGTTGTGTCCAATGAAGTGCCTTCAAAATCATCAAAAAATAAGAAGGTCTGGTCCCCGCTGCTCGCATTCGTGGCGCTTGCATTTCCAAAATAGCAATAAATATCTTGGTTGGTTCCTAGATCCGCAGAAATTTTTACCCAAACATACGCAATCCTGTTTGGCGATGCCCCCCGGACATCTTCTACCCAAAAGCTAAGAAGTGTTGCTCCATCACTGGCAGTAAACCGGAGGTCGCCACCTTGGTTCTTTCCGGATGGAAAGTTAGCCGAAAGGCCATCCAGATGAAAATGGCAGCCCGTCGCGCCTGAGCTCTCGCCAATCTTCAGAAGTACCTGATACCCGGTTCCGGCCCCAGGAGAACCGCTAATGGTAACTAGGCGTCGATATCTCCAGCCTTGAAGCCATGAGAGTGTCTGAATAGAACCTGCCGAACTGAATGCCGGTTCAGGAGAGACGTATTTTCTAACAAATATGTAATCGTAATCAGCCGTCCCGTTGGACCATTCAAGAAACTGGATGTAGT
>Ga0080004_1064149_pt1 | contig 45672 bp, 48 predicted proteins | sample WasSprMetagenome_FD_69207 | JGI IMG/M metagenome (GOLD analysis project Ga0080004, IMG submission 69207) | Sulfidic aquatic microbial communities from Washburn Spring, Yellowstone National Park, USA - WS (SPADES assembly) (version 2) | ecosystem: Environmental > Aquatic > Thermal springs > Hot...
CGAACTGGCGTCAGCGGGTAACTTCGAATATCTCCAAAGCCCGCTACTCAAGGGGTTTTGCCCTTGCTTGACCGCTACACTCGGCGGATTTTTCTCCACCGGGCTATTTCCGGGCTAAATAAATTATTTATTGATGTACCTTTTAAATTTTGGCTTACTCTTTATTGTGCTGTTAACTTAAATGGTTATTCGCCTCCTAGTAGGCTCACTAGCTCTGTGAACTTGGTGTGTCTCCTTCTGGCATCATGGAGGTGAGTGAAGAAGTGTAGCCATATATTTACACGCTTCAAGTCACAATTCATGTAGGGGTAGTAGCCATCGAAACCTTCAACCCTATCCTTTCTATGGGGTTTGTCCCGTATTGTGAGTGTAGCTTATGCCCTAAGCCTCAGGGTACCATGATCCTCTATCACCATATACTAAATGCTTACTTTTCAACCAATGTCTTCAAGAATGAACCTATACATAGGTTCAAGAGCAACGCAGACCCGTGCTTTGAACGAACCCACCTTAACATATGTTTCATCAACCAAGGAAGCAATATTAACACAGAATACATGATTAGGGTCGAATCTCTGCAACCACTCTCATATATACCAACCTCTTAACAAATGGGTCAAGTGCATCTGACACACCTGAAACTTAGACCTAAGAAGTATAGGTCGTACAGCAGGCTTCGAAGGGCCCCTCTTACATATGAACCAAGATATAGGTGAGAGGATCCAACCACCCTTCAAATATTCAGGAGAAAAGATATCTAACCATAAAGTCCAAAGAACGCTAAGTTAACAACACTTACAATGCAATCAAAAGGTTTAAAAAAGACCGAAAAATCCTCTATAAGGAGTCATGTGTGACTGCTTATGAGCAATGGCTACTTTGACCTGTTGGCTTTGACCTTGTATTTCTTGCTTTCTGCTTTAACGTCTATATCCCTCTATGGATTGGGTCTGACTCTTGGCGAAAGAAAACCAAGCAAAGAAAAGAACATGCCTTTTGAATGCGGACAAGTTCCAATTGGGAAGGCTCATATGAGAGTCACTATACATTACTACCCATATGTCCTCATATATGGAGTGTTTGCAGCCTTTGCAGTCCTTATGCTCGTTTCCGCGCCCGGCCTTGCCAATCTTATGAAGACCACTGGTTTAGGCTTGATAGGTCTTCCAACAATATTGCTAGCTATTGTATTGATAATTGCAGCAACGTCTTTGAGACATGCAAGACCGTGGAGGAGTTAAAAATGTTACAAAAACTCAGAAACAGTCTTATGAATATAAAGCTTCTTCGAAAAGTTCTGAATTGGGGTAGAGCATGGTCATTATGGTCCGTGCATTTGGAGACTGGTTGCTGTGGTCCAGAGGATATGGCAAGAGCATGTGCAAGGTTTGATACAGAGCGTTTCGGTACCCTTCCTTTCCCAACCTTAAGAGAATGTGATTTGATATTCGTAACTGGCTTTGTTACAAAAAAGATGGCAAAAAGGCTTAAGTTAGTTTATGAGCAAATGCCAGAGCCAAAATATGTCATAGCTATAGGGCATTGTGCAATTTCAGGTGGATTATGGTGGGACTCTTACAGCGTCGTCCAAGGTGTAGATGAAATTTTACCTGTCGATGTTTACGTTCCAGGATGTCCTCCAAGGCCTGAAGCTTGGATTCAAGGAATAAGGATGCTACAGGAGAAAATTGCTAAGGAGGGTATAAAGAAAAAATGACAGATAAAAGCATAGAAGAAAAGATTGTTGATAGTGTCAAAGCAAAATTTCCTGAGGACGTAATAGATGCTAAGGTTCAAAGAAGAAATAGAGTATCTATATCTGTTAAGAGCAATAAAATTTATGATGTTGGATTATTCTTAAGAGATGAACTTGGATTCGATCATATTGCTTCCGTATCAGGTGTTGATTATATAGATGCAAGGGAATTTGAAGTGATTTACTACGTTTGGTCAATGGATAAAAAGGTCCTAGTTGGCTTAAGAACAAAAATTCCAAGAGATAATCCAGTTCTTAAATCTCTTGTTGATGTTTGGGAAGGAGCGCTTTATCACGAGAGGGAGACATGGGAGATGTTTGGAATAAAGTTTGAGGGGCATCCTAATCTATCCTTACTCCTACTTCCTGAAGACTGGGACGGGCCACCACCACTTCGTAAAGACTTTTTCCTTCCAGAAACACCTCAAGAAAGACTGGAGGAGAAGATCAAAAGGGCGGGTGGTTAATGAACATGTCTGTAATGAAGTTAAGCATGGGACCTCAGCATCCCATAACAGGGCACTTTAGGTTTATTTTAGATGTAGATGGTGATTTGGTGCTAAAGCTAGAGCCCGATATAGGTTATACTCATAGAGGGATAGAGAAGCTAGCTGAGAAAAGAACTTATCTCCAAAATTTACCAGTTATTGAGAGGGTTAACAGCTATTGTGATAGCGCTGGAACTATGCTTGGTTACTTAGAGGTTATAGAAGAAGTGATGGGATTAGAAGTACCTGAAAGGGCTAAATACCTTAGAGTCATAGCTGCTGAATTGAATAGAATAGCTAGCCATCTGTACGCTGCAAGTCTATTCTCAGTTGCAACAGGACTTGAAACTATGTTAATGTGGACAATTAACGATAGGGAGTTAATATTGGATCTACTTGAGAAGCTAACCGGGCAAAGAATTACTTACACGTATCAAACTATAGGAGGAGTGCGTTTTGATATGCCTGATGGGTTTAAAGAGGAAGCTCTAAAGAGGCTTGATTACTTGGAGAAAAGGACTGAAGATTACTATAAGATGCTGTTATGGAACCATACATTCCAGATTAGGACAAAAAAGGTTGGCATACTAAAACCATCTGATGCCATAAAGCTAGGAATAGTAGGACCAAACCTTCGAGCTTCTGGGGTTAAGGCTGATGTCAGAAAAGACGAGCCATATGAAGTTTATGATAGATTCGATTTCTCAATACCAACAGGAAAGAATGGCGATTCTTACGATAGATTAGAGGTAAGGTTCAAAGAAGTGGAGCAAAGTATACAAATTTTAAGACAAGCGATAAAGGATATACCAAAGGGGCCTATAAAGAGGTGGGCTCCACCGATAGTACCTAAAGGTGAAGCTTACACAAGAGTTGAAGCAGCCAGAGGAGAGTTTGGCTACTATCTTGTAAGCGACGGGACTATGAAGCCATATAGATTAAAGATAACTCCTCCATCTTTCCGAAACCTCATTGCATTGCCCCATTTATGCAGGAATGTGCCACTTGGTGACATACCTATAATTTACATAAGCCTTGACTTAATACCCATGGATGTAGATAGGTGATAAAAATGATATTAGGATTGAGCTTTCCTCAGATTGTTGAGCTTATATTAAAGGTCTTAATCTTTCCTGGCTTAGCCTTCCCACTGTTGTTCGCAATGATAGTAATCTGGTTCGAACGTAAATTCCTTGCAAGAATAATGCTTAGAATAGGACCACTTCATGTGGGACCAATTAATAGAACAGGCTTATTCCAACCTATTGCTGATTTCCTTAAATTGATTCAAAAAGAGATTATAGTCCCAGATAATGCCAATAAATTTCTCTATAACATCGCTCCAATAGCAGCTTTAATAGTCGCTTCTTTAAGTGTAGCCTTCATACCATATGCTCTAAAGCCAGATGGTAGCTATTGGGTGATATACTACACACCACTAAGCTTATTGTTAATTTTGGCTATTTTCACTGCTAGACCGTTCATAATGGTTGCAGCTGGCTGGGCTTCTAACAGCAAGTACTGTACTATAGGTGCGATAAGAGCTGCTTTACAACTCTTAGCTTACGAAGTACCTATAGCCCTGTCCTTGGCTAGCATAGCTATAATGAGCGGGACTTTTGACTTAGCCAAGATCGTTGAAGCTCAATCATCGATTTGGTTCATGATTCTTCAGCCCATAGGCTTCATAGTTATCTTAATTGCTATGATGGCTGAACTTTCAAGAAGGCCCTTTGACATACCTTTCGCTGAACAAGAAGTGGTATTCGGTTGGCCAACAGAGTATACTGGTGCTCAGTTTGCCCTTATAATGGTCTCAGAGTACTTTGACCTTTGCTCTGTCACGTCCCTTATAACCGTGCTCTTCCTAGGTGGATGGAGCGGACCTGCTATACCATTGTTAAACGATATATCTCCGATTCTATCAGGAATCTTCTGGTTCCTTCTCAAGATGGCAATATTGACAGTAATCATAATAATGGGAAGGGGTATCTATCCGCGTCTAAGAATAGATCAGTTGCTAGATGCTGGCTGGTCGGTCTTAATACCACTTGCCATAATACAAATAATCATAACGTTTTTAACAGCACAGTGGTGGCTACCATTATTAGGAGGGGTTTGATGATTGGTTGTAGACATAATTAGACCTTTCTTCCTGGGTTTTTATCATGCCTTTAAGAGGACCTTTACTGTCAAACATCCGTTTGTAAAACTGAGACTAACAGAGAGGTATAGAGGTAGAGTCGTTCTTAATATAGATAGATGCATCAGCTGTAGATCCTGTGTGAATATATGCCCGAATAAGGCATTAGAAATGGTCAAGTTTGAAAAGAAACTTGTCCCTCAATATGATGCTGGGCGTTGCTGTTTATGCAATTTATGTGTAGAGATTTGTCCAACAATGGCCCTTTCTATGATCCATGAAGTCGAATTTAGTGAGTACACAAGAAAAGGGTTTATATATACGCCAGATAGATTTAGCCAGCTCCCAAAGCCGATAGCTGAAAAAGTCGTAACAGTGAAGATACTTGATAAAAAACGTGGAGTAGCTCATGGATAAGATCTATAAATAAAAAATTCTTCATAATAGGGGCATGGATTGTACGATGTCATTGTTGTAGGTGCAGGAACAGTAGGTTGTATTGTTGCCTATCTTTTAGCAAGAAAAGGGTTTAATGTATGTATTATAGATTCGAAAAGACGCAATGATGTTGGGAATAAGGTTTGTGGCGACGCTTTAATCAGTAGAGGCCTTGAATCATTAGGATTTTCTCCTCCTAAAGACGCTATAATGAATATAGCTTCAGCCTTGTATTTTCATGCTCCTGGCATAGAGCCTATAAAATTAAAGACAAAGATCTTTCTTTTGGATAGATTTAGGTTTGGGCGATACTTTCTTCATAAGGCTGTAGAAAATGGTTCCATCTTCCTAGATAGATGTAAGGCTCTCGCTCCAATAGTGAAAGGCGATAAAGTAATAGGGATTAAAGCTAAAGTCATTGATTATAAAAACGATCTCTATGCCAAACTGATAATAGATGCTAGTGGTATAAACGCTGTAATAAGAAGAAATCTTCCTGGAGACTGGTGGGTTTCTAAGCCTATTGAAAAAAATAATCTTGCACTATGCTATAGAGAAATTAGGAAATTAAAAGTAGATATTGACACAAAGTATTGTGAAGTGTATTATGATAGAAAAGTTGTGTCTGGTGGGTATTATTGGATCTTTCCTAAAAAAGATGATCTAGTCAATGTAGGGATTGGTGCCAGAATTACTGCAATAAACTATGATCTTAAAGGGAGGTTCTACAAAAATATACTTAATAATCAAATTTTTATTGGATCAGAAATATTATCATATGGTTTTGGCATATTGCCAATAAGTCCTCCTCTAAGTTGCTCTATAGCTCCAGGCTTTATTACAATTGGAGATGCAGCTTGGCAAGTGAACCCATTTATAGGTGAAGGAATTCGCCCAGCGATAATATCTGCTTACTTAGCTTCTGAAATTATAGCAAACTCAAAAAACTTCGATCAAGAACATTTATGGAATTATAACAAAGCCTTTATGAAGAAGTTAGGCATAAAGCATGCCATGTTTGCAGCTTTTGGTTCTTTCTTTGAGAGGCTTGATTACGAAGAAGTTAAACCCTTGCTTTCTGTGTTTGAGGGCGGTACATACAACTTTGATGATTTCGAAGATTTTAACATAGGTTTGCTTTTAATTCTTAAAGCCCTTTTAAAAGGATACAAGCAAATCAAGTCTATACAAAAAGAGTTATCGATTGTGAAATTTGTTCGTTCAATTTACAATGACTATCCAGATTCTCCTAAAAACTTCCCAGAATGGTTAGATAGAGCTGAGAAACTTTGGAAAGATTATCTTTAGAATTTGTTTAATTGATAAATCATGGCTAAGGAAAAAGGCTAATAAATAGTGCATGGAGGATAGTTTTTGGTCAAATTGTTAAAGATAAGCATCTTTACGAGAATTATTAGACTTTTTTTCTTATCTCTAGCGATTATATTTATCCTAGTAACCTCTGTGTTAGCTTGGAATAGGCTAGGCTACCTAAATCTTTTCGATGTAATTTTAACTTCCATAAACATAGTATACCTTCACGCTAGTGCAAATACCCTCAACAATTATATGTACTCTGCTACAGGCATAGTGCTAACAATAGCCTATATGATCAATGACTTTCTCTTATGGTCTTAAAGTGACTCTGAGATTGAGCGAAAAGGATTATGATGCTATAGTTGTTGGTGCAGGGCCTGCTGGTTCTTCTGTTGCAAGAAGGGCTGCTGAGCTAGGAGTTAAAGCGCTCATAGTAGATAAGAAAAGGGATATAGGATATCCTATACAATGCGGAGAGCTTGTTCCAACTATAGAGGAATTTCCGAATATTCTCCCAAAGGCAAGGAGGGCTGAAAAGCTATTTAATCTTCCTGAATGGGTTGTATCGAATCGTTGTTCAAAAGTAGCCGTCATTAGTCCAACAAGGAAGATTCATGAGTTTAAATTTTTTTCAAACATAATTGACAGAAGCAGGTTCGATAAATGGCTTGTGATGAATGCCACTAAGGCTGGAGCAGAATTGTGGACTTGCTGTGAAGCCATTAGCGCTAAAGATAATGGTAAGGAAATCTTAGTGAAAAAAGAAGGAAAGATTCTCAGACTTAATACTGATGTATTGGTTGCAGCAGATGGTCCATCATCAAGTATGGTGAAAAGTATTGGATTAAGTTCAAACAATCCTGATGATTTAGCAGTGACAATAGAGTATCTAATGGGAGGTGTTGATATTGATTCTGATTTAACCGAGGTTTACTTTGGAAAAGAATATGCACCCGGTGGCTATGCCTGGATAATTCCTAAAGGAGAAGGTATGGCAAATGTCGGGCTTGGTATAAGGGCATCTTTCTCTGAAAGAGGAATATCTTTGAAGGATTACCTTAAGAGATTCATAAAAAAGCATCCTATAGCCTCAAAGAAGTTTCAGAAAGGAGTGATATTGTCAAGGACTGGAGGACTGGTTCCAGTCGGAGGACCTATTAAAAAGACATATAGTGAGAATGTTATAGTTGTAGGCGATGCTGCAGGACAGGTTATGGCGACAAACGGAGGAGGAATCCCGCTAGCAGTTATTTGCGGAGATATAGGTGGAGAAGCCATTGCTCAGAAATTAAGAGGAGAGAACGATCTATCTTTTTATGAGAAAGAATGGAAGAGTGAGGTTGGAAAAGAACTTGATGCAGGTGTAAAGATAAGGAAGATAGTAGATATTGCCTTACGTAACGATAAACTCGCAGATATGATCTTTGAAGTATTAGATGGCAAGATAGTAGAAGAAGTTATTCGCTGTCGTCTATCTATGTCATTAAATCTCCTTTATAAGACCATAGAAGGTTTAAAGCGATCTTTAAAAGTTTTGAAAAGATGATTATCTTTTATAATTAAATATGGCTCTATTGAAGATAGTAAGCAGGTTTTACCCTTGAAAGTGTGAATTATTTATTATCTCCATAACTTCAGATAAGACGTGATGTTGATCAACATTGACACCGAACTCTGAGAGATCGAGTAGTATGAGCTTATCCAAGCTCTTTGGAAGTTTCTTTACTCCACTCTTTCCAATAAACTGTTATTGGCATTACTCCAATTCTATTTTGGTTATTGGGAAGACATAAAAGTGATAGATAGTAATCCTTTAATCTTATTCGATAGAATTTCTGCTAGAGCCGTATTGGAGCTAAAAAGGGAGAACAAGGCAGATAAGTTAGCTGAATTAGCTAGGAGGAGAGGATTCTTTTGGCAAGCCCTAGAAATATATGGTGGAGTAAGTGGTTTCGTATCGTTTGGGGAGCTGGGTGTAAAGCTCAAAGATAAGATAATAAGATTATGGAGAGATTATTTTATTCATAAGCATAGCTTCACAGAAGTTGATACGCCTTTAATATCTCCATATATCGTGTTTGAAGCATCAGGCCATGTGAGTAACTTTAAAGACCCTATGGCAGAATGTTTAAAATGTCATAAGAAGTTCAGAGCAGATCATCTGCTGATAGAATTTAATCGCAAAATCTCAGAAGGGATAAGCATAGAAGACATGGGAAGAGAGATTAACAAAGGAGATGTGAAATGTCCAGATTGTGGGAGTACAAAGTGGAGCGTTGGACAATTTCTGACAATGTTCAGAACAACCATAGGACCTTATAGCGAGAGTGAAGGTTTTATGCGCCCTGAAACTGCTCAAGGAATGTTCACAGAGTTCAAGCGTATTTATGAAATATCCAGAGGTAAAATGCCCCTTGGTGTTGCACAAATAGGGAAAGCCTTTAGGAATGAAATCTCCCCAAGGCAAGGTGTGATAAGACTAAGAGAATTCTCTATGATGGAGATTGAACTCTTTTTTGATCCATTAAATCCTAAATGCCCATTTTTAAACCAAGTAGAAGATGAAGAGCTTAGGATAATGCCGGAGGATCTTGTTGAGAGAGGTATCGAAGAACCTCTAAAAATTAGTGTTAAAGATGCTTTAAGTAGGGGAATTATAAAGCAAGAATGGCTTGCATACTTCATGGCGTTGTCAAAGAAATTTGTAATAAAGCTAGGAGTACCTGATGATAAGCAGAGGTTTCATGCAAAGCTTCCAAGTGAAAGGGCTCATTACTCAGCTCAGACTTATGATCATGAAGTATTCTTAGACAAATTTGGATGGGTGGAAGTAGCTGGACATGCTTACAGAACTGACTATGATTTATCATCCCATATGAAGAGGAGTTCGGTCGATTTATCTGTCTCAGTGCAGTTAAAAGAGCCGATCAAGGTTAAGCATTTAAAGATGAGCATTAATGTAAAAAAGATCAAAGAAACTTTCCCAGACAAATTTAATGATATAATAAAAAGATTGAAGGAAAGGAGCCCAGAGGATGTAAAGAGGGAAATCGATGCGAATGGAGCAATAATGGTTGAAGGTTTAAAATTATCGAAGGAAGCGATTGAATTTATTGACGTTAAAGAAGAGGTTAAAGTCAGGCGCTTTATCCCTCATGTTGTAGAGCCTAGCTTTGGGATAGAAAGGTTAGTTTATGCAACTCTTGAGTATGCATACTCAGAGAGGGAAAATAGAACTATACTAAAAATACCTCCATATCTAGCTCCAATTCAAGCAGCAGTCTTTCCATTAGTTTCAAGAGAGAAATTACAAGAGAAATCTATAGCAGTATGGAAGAATTTGAGGGAAAAAGGAATAGATGCTATATACGATGATTCCGGCTCTATAGGAAGAAGATATGCTAGAGCCGATGAGATAGGAGTGCCCTTTGCCATAACAATAGATTATCAGACTTTAGACGATGATACTGTAACTGTGAGAGATAGAGATACATGGAATCAGAAGAGGGTAACTGTAAAAGAGCTTTCTGATTATCTATTAGGGCTATTACACTTTTCTGATTCATAACTAAATTTTAGGTTAGAATAAATAAGGCTAGTGTTATAACGGCACCAATGATAGTAGAAGAGAAGTTCACTACATTATTGTCTATAAAACCTATCCCTCTTAGTTTCTTTGTAAGCTTACCACAATGCCTTAAGCTCTCAGTTATTTTTCCACAATTTTCACATAAGCCTTTTCTTTGAATGGTAGCTCCAAGGATACTATCCGTAATGGATCCTACTATTCCTCCAAAAGTTACTATAGTCAATACCTTTATGGGTGAAGCTTCTGGTATTATGTTAAGAATCGTTGCCATTATTCCTATAATAAAAGATCCAAAAAAGGCAGATACAGTACCAATAAGAGTAATCCCGCCAGATGTCCCGGTTGGAACTTTCTTCTTTAAATTGGTTATGAGCCTAGGCTCTCTCTTGCTTAACAAGCCTATCTCTGTGGCAAGGGTATCTGCTGTAGCTTCAGCTACAGCACCAAGGAAGGCCGCTGCATAAATCCCTCCACCAAAACGAAATTCCATTATAGAAAAAATGGCAGCAGCGCCTCCATTCGCTAATACATTAGGCCAGCTTCTAACTCCTCCCTTTTCCTGAGCAAAACCAAGCCTATCTTTGTAGTTGTACCTAAATTTTGTAAACTGAGTAGTAATTACAAAGAAGATGAGCATTATAAGAAACCAGTACCAACCTCCACCCAAAAAGATCATATAACCTATAAAGATAGAGGCAATGAAGCCTCCAAAATCTACAGCCTTGGCTTTTAAAGCTATCAAACCAAAAACAATAACGACAAGAAAGTAAACGATTAGTTCTATGGCTGAAGATAGCATAGCTTGCCTTTTTTAAGATTAAAATGACTGGCTCAAATACTTTTTGTCAGATTTTATAGATTATAGTTTGCTTAGTGCTTCTACAAATGAATTCTCATCAGGCAAGGATGATAAGACTAAAATTATTCTCTCTTTCTTAGCCAAGTCTATAGCTAAAGGGTCTACAACCTTTGGTCCTTGAAGAATTACCATTCTAGGCTTTAATTGGGATACTCTTATTGCAACAAGGGGTGATCTACCCAGACCTACTTTCGTAAATATTAGAGCCCTCTCTGTAGTAGCACCGAAGATTCTGTAAAAGTCAAAGCCTGATAAAGCATAAATCGTTTTTATGCTATCTAGTATTGTGTAGCCATAAATGTCCCTATTAAAATAATCCTCGCCTTCTAAAATCTGTCCCTTTACCAATTCGACTATCAACCTTGCAGGAACAGGCTCCTTGAATTCTCCTATGGCAATTATCGCAGACTTATCATTAGTTTTTATGATTTTATCAAGGATGCGCTCATGATCCTTATCCAACTTTATCAACGCTTCGATGTACTTTTTTATAAAGCCTACCCCAGGTGAGGAACGCCTACCATTCTCATAATCGCTTAATACAGAAGGAGATATTCTCATCTCTCTTGCAAGTTGAATCTGTTTTATGTTAAGCCTCTTCCTCCAAAGCTTAAGGGCATTACAAGGATTAGGATTTGCTACAACGTTTCCAGCTATCTTTGCTAGGATATCATCTGTATCAGATAGCATCAAACCTTCAGTAAATGCCTAATATATATTAAACTTTTGTCGAAAATTATGATGGCATCATAATTAATGGCTTAAAAGTGAAACATACCTAAAGCTTATCTTGGCATCATTAAATTAGTTGTAAACTTTTTTAGACCGCATCCCATGTTATTCTTAAAGAAAAGGTTTGTCTCCCCCATAGTGAGCATATCTGTAGGTTTTACTGAGATTATTACTGGTAAATCGTTCACGACCTTTCCTAGTATCATGCAAGTCCTTGGTGGTAATGTTTTTACAATGGATTTTATTGTATCAGAATCAGTCGTAGAAGCACGGGATATAGTCTCAAGGTCAGCATCGTTTGTGAAATTAAATATGAAGATGTTGTCGGCTTGCCTATAGATACAATCTTTTATAGCATCTGGCTGATTTGTTATAAATGTAGTGAAAACCCCAAAATGTCTCATCCTTGTCACAATATCATCCCAATATGTATCTCTAAGATAAAGATGGGCTTCTTCTGCAAATAGAAATATAGGAGGAATTTTGTTTCTCTCAAGAAGGTTTACAATTTTGCTCAATACAATTTCTACAGACATCTTTCTCACTTGAGGTTGAAGTCGGCTTAGGGATATTATGAAAATTCCTCCTTTCTTGAGTTTTGAAAACAGATCCTCGAATTTTGTCGAGTCTTCATTGTTATCTGAAAACAAATGCGAGGAAAGCATTGTATGATATCTTGAGAATAAAGCATCTCTGATTAACTCATTACATCTCCACTTCTGAATAGCTTCACCAAGATTACTCATTTTTAATGAGCCTTGAGCCTCCAATAATTCCCAAATTCTTATGAACTCTCTTAACGAAGCTTCAGGAATCTCAAGAGCATGCTGGAGCATGTTTATCATGCTTGACAAGCCTACGTAATCAAGAGTGAAGCGTAAAGAAGTCCCTGGCGTAAGGCTTACAACTTTATCACATATGGAGTTAGGCTTTCCATCCTTGTTCCACCCTAATCCTCCATATTCATCGTTAAGATCAAAGACGATTACATATGCACCGTACTCGACTAGCTTGCTAACAATCAATTTTGCTAGATGGGACTTTCCTGTGCCTTTTTTGCCCGTAATTATGTTAAGCCTTCCATCCAAAGCTTCAGCATTGATATGAAAAGCCTCTCCACTATTAGTAATTCCTATTGGTATTATCCTATAGCCCTCCCTTTTTGCAAGGGAGAAGAGATCAGAAATAGATAGCTTAATGACTTTAGTTGTTACCCTTGATGGAAGCCAAGATGTATTCAAGGTCAAATTATCCCTATCCACAATACCTCTAATCTTGCATCTAAGTAACTTCATATCTCTGATAAGGTAGGATATGGTCTTGATCTCTAAAGGATCGTGCTCTATTCTTTGAGCAGAGTTGTTCAATATCTCCTCTCTTACAAGATCGTTCATAAGCTCAGGCCAGTCTAAATAGGATTCATCATAAACTTGGACTACCATTTTCATCCTTTGGACCTTGTCCTCTATCAGAATATACTCTCCGCGTGATAATTCTTCATTTGGCAATGCTAAAAGAAGAATGTCGTTTCCAGATTTTTCGATGACCCTCATTTAAATACAACCTTCCTCATGGATTTTACCTTAAGACTACCCAATGCTATCTTACGGGGATCTTCTGCTGGTAGCTCTATTACACCTAGATTCTTTAATAGATAACTTTTGATAGACGTATCCTCAGAGCCTGTGAATAGTGAGAGATGATGAGCGAGTCTTAGCGATTCTGGATACCCCCTGAAGAAGCAGTCATTGTACCTTACTTTTGATAAAATATCAGCAAATTCTTCATCAAATTTGCTGATATCGACTCTAAAGACTAAACCGTCATCAGTAAACTTGACAAGTAAGATACGTCCCTCAATTCCTTTGAATATAGGACTTACCAATTGATGAATATCTGAGTAGATGGGGGCTTTTCCTGTTGAGTGAAGTTTTCCTGATAAATTGTTCAAGATTTTATGTCTCGAGGATTTTGAGATTCCTATGACCTTATTATCATTCTTTCTTGCTAAGTCTAAAATATCTAAAAGAGTGGAACCTTTCGCATCAAAGATAGAATTTCTAAGAGAACCATCTATCATGATGATTCCTCTTGAAAGATTGTTAGCTAATTCCATAGCAAATGCTCTTTCTAGCCTTACCCTTATCATAGACTTAGCTAATGAATCATCTAGCAGAACAAGTCTAGATAGCCTCTTATCCACATATTCCCCATCCATTAAGTTCTGTTCATTCAAGTAAAATATGATAGGCCCTATTCTCACATGATTCTGAGGCTTTTGATCATAAAAAAAGGCAGATGCAACACGGGCTGCATAAATAGATCCATCTTCAACATCTGCTATATGGATACAAGATGAATCTAAGGCTGCTAAGACTGTTGGTTGAGATTTAATTGAAAATTCTTCTACTTCTATTTCTTCATTTGAAGGCCATCCACCAATAGGCTTCATGTTAGAGTTATCTGGGTTGAAAATTACCCTCTTGTTTGTGAGCTTTAAAATGCATGAGGTAGTTTTATTGAACAATTTTTTGGCAATTGATTCAGCTATAAAAGATGTATCTGGAAGAACTTTTTCACCAATAGGAAGGTTTAATTGTTTGCCCATCTTGTTCAACAATATAAGGGCCCGGTTAATAAATGTTGCGCATCTTGCGCAACAATAAACAAGATGGGAGGAAAATTGTCAAGACCTAGTATAGTGAGAATAAGGTTGAAAAAAGGGAATTGGGAAGTGGAAATAGAATGCGAAGAGAGTAAGGTCAAGGAGACAATAGAGAATGTTCTTTCAGGCTTAAGTGCAGTACCTGAAGTTAAAACAGAGATATCAGAAAGGCAAAGGGGAACATTAACTTGCAGGGGATTGATAGAGAACTTATGGTCTGAAGGTTGGTTCTCTAATCCTAAGAGCTTAGGGGATGTTCATGATGAATTAGCAAGGCGAGGCTATCATTATGATAGAACCGCTGTATCTCACTCTCTAACAGAGTTAGTACGGGAGAACGTGCTTACAAGACAGGGGACTCAAAGAAACTACAGATACGTACAAAAGAAACCTCCTTTGCAGACTAGTTAGTTGGATATAAAAAGGCAGATAAAGATCAATTTCGTGCTAAACCTTAAATTAATCCTCGTTTTAACATTAATGAGGCGTATCTGAATCTAGATACGTTAAGCGGGCTCGTAGCGCAGCATGGATATAATACCGGAAAGCGCGGCAGACTTTTCGGCTGAGCCTCCTAAGCTGTAGGTCCGGGGTTCAAATCCCCGCGAGCCCGTCACTTCACGTATTTTTATGGCTTAATTCTTAGAACCTGATTATGTTAAGATTTTTGTTCAATCATAAACATACTGCAAGAAATTAACATAAAATTTTAATTAAACCACAAAAGCTTGCCTAGCCATCTAATTCTTAAACGAAGAAAATTTGTTTTATTGCGGTACGACCAAAAATTTTTAAGTCCATCTTGCGATTTTTTAAAATATGCCAGACAGTCAATTTATGAGGTTCTTCTACTTCGCTTCATTCAACGCTATAGTTTCTGCCATATGGACTGCACTTATAATAATTCCACCTGAGGTTGTTAACCTGAGATTGCCGCAGATAATCTCCGGAGGTTCAGCTGGGACTTGGTTCTTTGTGGGTTACATCACTTTTATGATAGTTGGATGTGCAGGAATACTAGGTTGTGGAACAGTCCATCACATGATCTCAACTATCAAGAACAAAACACCCAATAGTAAAGTAACCTGGCTAGGCTTGATCCTATGGGAAATAGGACTTTTAGGTTCAACATGGCTTCTTGGCTGGTCAGGATTCATTGGAGGTACTGGTCTTCTAAATGGAGTCCCAATACCCCAAATTCATGAGAGCTTAGTCGGATATGTTTACCCAATTGGAATTCTGATTGGAATCGCCATAATTGGATTTCTAATATCTATTATCAATATATATGTAGCTCTGGTAAGAAAAGCAAGATAAACCATAATTCTAAAGATTTTTAGGAGTGCTCAATATCGCTGAAACATCGTAACGCGCCAGAATAGTTATGAATATTTCTTGTTGGATTTTAGTCAATTCTCATAAATCAATTTTTATTCATCAAGAACAAAATTAGCAAAAGAGCCTCTAAGCTTAATTAAGATTATAGCATCTAACCAAAAATTATTTCATAACAGCATGAATTAAAACATGATCTCTATCAAAGGGCTCTAGCTCAATAACTTGCTCTATCTTAAAGCCAGACCTCTCAAGCTTTTCTTCCTCCTCCTTAAAGACTTTTGAAGGCTTCTTTGTCACATCTATGCTTCTTGACTTAACAGCTAAGAGGAGATGGCCATTTTTCTTTAAAAAATGTTTACAATTGGCAATAGCTATTTCTGTTTGATCTGGCTGAGCTATATCACAATAAACTAAATCAACTTTTCCAAATATGGAATGATAATTCTCATATCTTCTTGCATCCTCAATGATAGGTATCATGTTCTTTCGATACTTTACACATCTCTCCATAAGTTCTCTTGCCACTCGAGGAGAAATTTCAACACAAAATATTACCCCTTTATCACCTATTATATCTGAAATATGGCTTACAGTAGTCCCTGTAGAAGCTCCCAGGTAAAGAATTTTGCTTCCTTCTCCGAATGGTAAGGTTTTAAGTCCCTTTATTATAGCCGCAGAAAGCTTGCTCCTAAAAGGATCCCAAAGTCTGTATTCGATGCCTTTATCAACGATCAGTCTCTCACCATAAACTTGGACTCCTGGAGCAAGGTTGATAGTAGCTATCCTCTCCTCACCATCTACTTTAATAAAATATACGCCTTGTAGGCTACTTCTTCTTTCCAATTCTCTTCGCTCTTTTTGTTTTTTTGACTCTTTTTTCCTCTCTAGGCGGCTCGCTGTATTTTACCTTGATTTCTTCTAGCCTTTTTTTAAGCTTCTGCTCAACTTCTTTCTCCTCGCCTCCTCTAAAGGCATCTATTCTTGACGCTATGGCTATCTTTGTCGCTATTGATCTTGCTATTTTACCTCTCTGCCATTTTGGGGCTGAATGAACCGCTGGATGTTGAAAGATGATGCCATGTTTTGGGGGCTTAGTTCCAGTGCGTAAAGCCCTGAAAAGAGCCTTCTCTGCCCCAAGGACTTGTATGGTGCTAGCAGGTAGCATAGCCATCTTTTCTAATCCTCCTGCCTTAGCCATCAATCTTGCTCCTATAGTCGCTCCTGCTATGGATGTTATATTGGGCGCTATTATTCTCATGTTCCTCTCAACATAATTTAAGAGCTTATCTCTAAGGGAATCTAACCTAATCACTTCTTCAGCTATTGCCAAGATGCTTCTTAAATCCTCTTCTCGAACTTCTCCTCCTTTGGATTTTTCGGCAGAAATAGATATGGCCTCAGCCTTCTTTACAGAGAAACCAAACTTTACAAGCTCTTCTTTTCTTAAATTCTTCCTCTCACCAAATTCATTAACAAATCTCGAATATGCTAGAGGGTCATCAATAAGAGAGCAAAGCTCAGGAAAATGTAATCCATACCACTCTTTTACTCTTGCAGCAAGAATGTTTAAGGTCTTATTTACTTCATCAAGAGCCTGTATAGCTTCTATTACATGAAGATCTGGTTTAGCTGAGACTTCTCTTAACTTAATTTCAGATAAACCTATAGCAAAATCTCTAATTCTATTTTTGGCATCTTCATCAGAGCTGGCTAAGCCTGATTTCACCATGAGTTCTATCTTCCTTGATCTTAGCTCATCTATTAGCTCATCAGAAGCCTCCTCAACTTTGAACCCTTCTCTGCTTAGCTCTTTCCTTAATTCATCTTCAATTATAATCAATCCCTCTAATTCGCTTGTAGAACTTGATAGAGTTTCCTTTAACTCTAAAGGCAATTCTCCTCGTTTTAATCTCTCATAATTCTTAACTTGAGCATCATCTGGGTACTTCCAAGTAGTTATGATGTTAAAATTTTCATCCAAGACTATTACTCCAATCTCGCACAGGTATAATATACCCTTCATACCATCAATGCCTTCAAGATAGAGGATATAAGGTTCGATATAAAATGTTATATGAGCTTTTGGGTAAGGAAACAATGAACACATGTATACACAAAAGTCTTAAATAGTACATTAGAGAAGAATCATGGAGGGAGGAGAATTGGGTGATTTAGTTTGGCTACGAGCAGTACAGTAGCAGTTCTAAACTGAACTTTAAACCTTTCCCCTATACTTCTCCAATTAAAGTCTTCAAAAAGATTAATAAAAAATTTGAAACAGCTTACATACTAGAATCAGTTAAAGGCCCAAGAAAATTAGCTCAGTACTCCTTTATAGGGTTCGAACCTAAAATTATCTTGAAGGCAAAGGGTAAAGAGTTAGAGATAAAGTATTGCAAAGAAGGATTTGTGAAAAGGAAGAATGTGAAAGACCCCTTATTCGCTTTAAAAGAAATGCAAAAGAGTTTAATTTCTAATCAAATATGTTCGAGGTTGGTTGGAGGAGCTGTTGGCTATGTATCCTACGATGCTATTGAATACTGGGAAAGAATCGAATCGAGCAAGAACGAGTCAGACTTTCCTTATATGGAATTTGGCATTTTTGATGACGGTATAACATTCGATCATATAAACCATCGAGCCTTTTACTATTTCCAAGAGGAGGATCGTAGCAAAGAGATAGAATCTGCTCTTGAAGAGCCTGAAAATATTGATGATCTAAATTATTCCCAACCCAAAGTGAATATAGAATTTGATTCTTTTTGTGAGAAAGTATCAAAGATAAAAGATTACATATTTTCTGGCGATATATTTCAAGCAGTTTTATCGAAGAGATATGAATTTAATATAAAAGGAGACCTTATTCACTTCTACGATTCTCTAAGGAGAATAAACCCCTCCCCTTACATGTATTTCATGAAGATGGGTAATAGGCAGATAGTCGGATCTAGCCCGGAGATGCTCGTAAGAGTGGATAATGGCATTGTCGAAACATTCCCTATTGCTGGCACAAGACCTACGCTCAAAAACAAAACTATGAATGATATTGTACAAAAAGAGCTTCTAAGAGACCCGAAAGAGTGTGCAGAGCATGTAATGCTAGTGGATTTAGCAAGGAATGATATAGGAAAAGTATGTGAGTTCGGTAGTGTTTATGTCCCAAAGTTCATGAAAGTCTATCAGTATAGTCATGTTCAACATATAGTCTCAAGAGTTTTAGGTAAGTTAAGAGAAGATAAAGACGCTTTTGACGCCTTTAGAGGAGTATTCCCTGCTGGAACAGTTACCGGAGCCCCTAAGATAAGAGCCATGGAGATAATAGATGAATTAGAACCTTCAAGGAGAGGCCCCTACGCAGGAGCCATAGGATACTTCTCTAACAATGGAAATGCGGATTTTGCTATAACAATAAGAACTTTGGTAGCGAGTGGAGATAAAGCATACATCCAAGTAGGAGCAGGGATAGTTGCTGATTCTGATCCGTCAAAAGAGTGGCAAGAGACGGAGTACAAGGCAGAGGCTTTAATGAAGGCTTTAGAGTTATCTAGGAAGGGATTTTAAATGAAGATACTCATAATAGACAATTATGATTCCTTCGTCTACAATTTAGTCCAATATGTAGGAGAATTAGGGGCTGATCCCTTAGTTTATAGAAACGATCAGATAAGCCTTGATGATGTAAAGAGGATAAAGCCTAATGGCATAATATTGTCTCCTGGTCCTGGCACTCCTGAAGATACAAAGTACTTTGGTATCTGTTCATCAATTATAAGACAAATGAGCTGTAAGATTCCTACATTGGGTATATGCTTAGGACATCAAGGAATAATTCATTCTTTTGGAGGAAGGATAGTCCGTGCAAACAACATAATGCATGGCAAGACAAGCATGATAAAGCACGATGGAAACGGAGTGCTAAAAGGAATAAAGAATCCCTTTAAAGCTACTCGTTACCATTCGCTTATCGGCGATAAATTAACACTTCCTTCTTGCCTCAAAGTTACCGCTGAGTCTCTAGACGATGGTGAAATAATGGGAGTAAGGCATGTTTCATACCCTATAGAAGGTTTACAGTTTCATCCTGAATCTATTCTCACAGATAATGGTAAGAAGATAATTAAAAACTTCCTAAAGGTGATTCAAAATGATAAAAGAGTTAATTCAGAAGGTTGTAGATGGTAAGGACCTTAGCCATTTAGAAGCCCAAGCCGTAATGAAAGAGTTAATGTCAGGTAATGCAACCAATGCGCAAATAGCCTCTTTCTTAACAGCTTTGAGGATGAAAGGAGAGAGTGTTGAGGAGATTTCAGCCTTTGCTGAGGTTATGAGGGATTTCTGCTTTAAAATTCATCCTAATGTAAATAAGCGCATTATAGACATAGTTGGTACAGGCGGGGATAGAATCAAATCCTTCAATGTGAGCACAACAGCATCTTTCATAGTTGCTGGTGCTAGTGTAGTAGTTGCAAAGCATGGTAACCGATCATTTACGAGCAAGTGTGGTAGTGCCGATCTTCTTGAGAAATTGGGATATAACTTAGATACAGAACCTAGCATAGTTGAGAAATCTATCGAGAAGATAGGAATAGGTTTCATGTTCGCACCAAGGTTTCATCAAGCTATGAAGTATGCTTTAGAGCCAAGAAGGGAGATAGGAATAAGAACAGTCTTTAACATTCTAGGCCCTATAACTAACCCAGCAAATGTAAGTGGATACTTATTAGGTGTTTGTGAGAGGAGATTGACAAGACTCATGGCTTTTGTTTTAAAAAATCTTGGTAGTGAAGAGGCTATGGTAGTTCATGGTTTGGATGGGTTGGATGAAATTTCGACCATAGGGAAGACTGAGATAGCATGGCTAAAAAGAGGTAAGATAAGCGTAATGGAAATATCTCCTAAAGATTTTGGAGTTAGACTAGCAAAGCAAGACGAAATTGAAGTTTCCAATCCAGAAGAAAGTGTAGAGATTGTTTTCAAAATTCTAAATGGACTTTATGCTAAAGGAGATCCAAAGATGGATATGGCTTTGGTAAATGCAGCTTGTGGAATCGTTGTTGGTGGGCTTACTGATAAATTTGATGAAGCGATGGAGCTGGCTTACGAGTCTATCAGAAGTGGTGCTGCTTATAATAAGCTCAAGGCAATGATAAAACTCTGTAAAGGGAGCATGGAAAAGTTAGAGGAGTTAGAAGTTAAATTTGGTTGATTTTTTAGACCATATAATTCAAGATGTAAAGGGAACTATTAATGAAGGATACTATAATGTTCAATCCAATAAAAGAAGTCTAAAAAGAAGCTTAAAGGATTCCATTATGAAATGCAAAAGGGCTCCTATCATAGCTGAGATAAAGCCAGTTTCTCCAAAAAATGGCATATTAAGAAAAGAAATAAATGCAAAAGAGATGGCAATGGCTATAAAGAGAGGAGGAGCAATTGGAATATCTGTGGTTACTGAGCCAAAGCACTTTAAGGGTTCTTTGGAGATTTTATCCACGGTAAAAGAGGCTGTGGATTTACCTATTCTGATGAAGGACTTCATAATAAATCCAATTCAGATAGAGGTTGCTGATAAGATTGGTGCTGATGCTATTCTTTTGATAAAGTCCATATTTGACCGCAAATTTAGTGAAATAAACCTAAACAAAATGATCGAAATAGCCAAGTCAAAGCATATTGAAGTTTTACTTGAGGTCCATAATGAGGACGAATTTCTCCCATCTCTTCAAACTGAAGCTGATATGATAGGAATAAACAGTAGGGACTTAAGAACTTTGGACATCGATCTTGATGTCACAAAAAGGATATTGAGTAAGATAGGAAACAGGGGAAGAATAATAGTAAGCGAGAGTGGGATTACCACTCCTGACGATATAAAGGCATTGCATAATTTTGGCGCTCATGCTTTTCTCATAGGTGCAGCCATTATGACTGCAAACGATGTTGAAGCCAAAGTTCGTGAATTTGTGGAGGCTATATGATGTGGTAAGAGTTAAAATATGTGGTATAACTAACGAAAAAGATCTTAAGAATTCGATTATTGCCGGAGCTGATGCTCTAGGCTTTGTCATAGATGTGAGCTCATCGCCAAGGAGCATTAGCATAGATAAAGCTAGAGAATTGATGAAAAAGGTTCCTTTATTTATAAATAAAGTGGCTGTAACTGTTTTCAATGGTTTCGATCGAATCATCGAAATAAAAAATGAGTTAAAGCCTGAATACATTCAAATTCATGGAGATTTTAACTTTAACGATAATCACTTGCTTAAGGCTTTACGTGATATGCGTATAATAAGGGCTATAACATTAAAATCAAGTCTGTCATTAAAATCTATTTTAAATGAAGCAAAGAATTTTGATGCTATTCTTGTCGATTCTTATAAAGAGGGAAAGTATGGAGGAACAGGAATTGTTAACGACTTTAGAATTTGTAGGGAAATAAGAGAAGCGATAAGTCCAAAGCCATTGATATTAGCTGGTGGTTTAAATCCAGATAATGTTGAAGAAGCAATAAGGATAGTCGAACCGTTCGCAGTAGATGTTAGCAGTGGCGTTGAGTTATCCCCTGGCATAAAGGACTATGAAAAGATGTTAAATTTCATAGCTAAAGCTAAGGGGTTTAAGAATTGAAGGAATTTATGAAATATCCCATCAATGGGAAATATGGAAAATATGGTGGGCGCTTTGTGCCAGAGACTCTGATGAAAGCTGTTCTCGATTTAGAAAAAGCATATTTAAAGCTAAAAGATGATCAGGAATTCAAAAAAGAACTTAACTATTATCTGTCAGAGTATGCTGGCAGACCTACCCCACTTTATTTTGCCAAAAATTTAACAAAAAAAGTGGGAGGGGCAAAGATCTACCTTAAAAGAGAGGATCTATTACATGGGGGAGCCCATAAGATAAATAACACTTTAGGCCAGGCTCTAATGGCAAAGAGGATGGGAAAGACAAGAGTGATAGCTGAAACTGGGGCTGGTCAGCACGGTGTAGCAACAGCCATGGCTTGTTCAGTTCTAGGTTTAAAAGCTGAGATATACATGGGAAAAGAAGATATTGAGCGCCAAAAGTTAAATGTATTCCGTATGAATTTATTAGGTGCAAAAGTCCACCCAGTTAAGTCTGGATCAAGAACGCTAAAGGATGCAATAAATGAAGCCCTTAGAGACTGGGTAACGAATGCTAAGACAACTTATTATCTTATAGGCTCCGTCGTAGGTCCTCACCCTTACCCTATGATAGTTAGAGACTTCCAGAGTGTAATAGGAAAGGAGATCAAATCACAGATAATGGAGAAAGAGAATAGATTACCAGATGCCTTAATTGCTTGTGTAGGAGGGGGTAGCAATGCCATGGGTACCTTTTATCCATTTTTGGATGAGAATAATGTTAAGCTATATGGTGTTGAAGCAGGAGGGCATGGCATAGAATCAGGGAAGCATGCAGCTTCTCTTTGTGCTGGGAATGAAGGAATCTTACATGGTATGCTTACATATTTTCTTCAAGATGAGTATGGTCAAATTAGTACAACTCATAGTATATCTGCTGGTCTCGATTACCCTGGAGTTGGACCTGAACATTCATTCTTAAAAGCCATGGGTAGAGCAAATTATGTGAGTATAACTGATGATAAAGCTGTTAAGGCTTTTCTTGAATTAGCCAAAACTGAGGGCATAATTCCAGCTCTAGAGCCTTCCCATTCCCTAGCCTTTGCCATGGAATTGGCTGGAGGCATGAAAAAGGATGATTTAATAGTTGTAACTTTATCCGGTCGTGGAGATAAGGATGTGCAGGTTGTAGCAGATCATCTTAAAGTGAAGATCTAAGTGAGCATTAAGGAAACTTTTAGAAGGCTTAATAGCAGAGGCGAGGGAGCTCTTATTGGCTATATAATGGGAGGGGATCCTAGACCTGATCTTACACCAAAGATAGCTAAAGCGTTGATAGAAGGCGGAGCAGACATATTAGAGCTAGGAGTCCCTTTTTCAGATCCTATAGCAGATGGTCCAACAATTCAAGCAGCAAATTTGAGAGCTTTAAAAGCTGGGACAACTCCTGTAAGAGTTTTAGAAATAGCCAATCAAATCAAGGATCATCACAACATACCTATCGTTTTACTTACTTACTACAACATCGTCTTTAAAATGGGTTTGGAGAATTTCTTTGATAAGGCAAAGAAGAATAAAGTTGATGGTATAATTGTGCCGGATTTACCGGTGGAAGAAGCTCAAGATTACAAATTTGTAGCCAATAAGCATAGCATTGATACAATATTTCTTGCCTCTCCTTCCACAAGCATTGTTAGGTTAAAGAATATCGTCGAGAAAACCTCAGGCTTTCTTTATGTAGTGTCTATCTTTGGTATAACTGGTGTTAGAAAGAAACTCAAAAGATCGACTATCCAACTTATAAAGAAGTTTCTTCCTTATACTAAAGATAAAGTTCCTCTTGCGGTAGGTTTTGGTGTCTCCCAACCATATCATGTTAAGAGCATCATAAAGGCAGGAGCGGACGGTGTTATAGTAGGTAGTGCCTTTGTAGAGATTATCGAGAAAAGCAGGTATTATGGGGATAAGATGTTAAATAGCATAAGAAAGTATGCGAATGAGTTAAAAAGAGCAACTATTCTGGAAGGTGAGACACGAAAGAATGTTAAGCCTTGATAATATATAGAGATGATGTAGCGCTTTAAACCAAAAACTTAATTTAAAGCCATATTAAATGAATACTGACATAGGAGATATGCAAACTACAAAACCATGTTCTCCTACATGTGTATTCTTCAAGTGCGGTCGCAAAGCCTTACAAATAAGGAATTCTAGACCTTGGTGCAGCTTTACTAACGATTACTGTGATGTCAAGCTTTGCGCGTATGTGCAATGTGTAAGGGGTAAGCTAGTCTCAGGAAATATGTGCGGGTTGTTGGTCAAAAGGTTGACTGCAGATAAACTACGACCTGAGGATTTTGGCATTCAGATAAAGCTCAAAGGAAAGCTTGCAAAACGTTTAGGCGAAGACAAGGATATAGTATAAAAAATAAAAAATTGAGCCGTGTTGGCGTGTAGCCTACGGCGTATAGGGTACTGGTTAAACTATTTGCCCAACTGCATAGCTTGGCTTAACTTGGGTTATCTTTATCTTAACGTTATCTCCTTGCTTTGTGTTTGGCACGAAGATAACGAAGCCTTGAACCCTTGTTAAACCGTCTCCGCGTCTACTTATCTCCGATATGGTGACGTCCAGTTCATCACCAACCTTAACAGGTTTTGCCCTGAAGAAGGTTCTTGGAAACTTTCGGCGTGGGTAGCTTTGTTGTTGGGTTTGTGTCTCCTCTTCAGACAATTACTACGTCCTTCCTTAGCAAGCTTAACATTATGCCTATATTTAAGCCTTATTTTCAATCTAATTAGTGTTAAAGTTGGAAAATTATGTTAAAGCTGGAGACAATGTGGTGCTTTACTTTACGAATAAAAAGAAATGGTTGGTAAGAGTTAGCGCTGACGAGAAGCTTCATACACATCTAGGGTACATAGAATTAGGCTCCATTATAGGAAAGGAATATGGTGCATCTATAAAAACAAGTCTAGGGGAAAAATTATGGATACTTAAGCCAACTATTATTGATTTAATCCTTAAGGCTGAGAGGAAGACTCAGATAGTCTATCCTAAAGATCTTGGAATGATAGCAGCTATGACAGGAGTATCTTCTGGTTCCATAGTGGTTGAGGCTGGTACTGGTAGTGGTGTGCTCACAACTTTTCTCGCTAATTTGATCAAGCCTAACGGCCATGTATTCTCATATGAAATTAGACCTGAGTTCATAGAAATAGCGCGAAGGAACATAGATAGAGCTGGTCTTGCTGATTTTGTCACCATAAAGCATGCCGATGCAAAGAAGGGCTTTGATGAGAAAAACGTTGATGTCGTGATAATAGACGTAGGTGACCCTTGGACTTTAGTAAGAGTTTCGTGGATGGCTCTAAAAGGTGGAGGGGTTTTTGCTTCTATATCACCAACAATGAATCAAGTTGAGAAATTAGTTGCCGAGCTTGTCAATGCTGGCTTTGTAAACATAGAAAGTTTAGAATTATTGTTAAGAAATCTTGAAGCAAGAACTGGCATGACAAGGCCTTCTATGCGGATGATAGGACATACGGCATATCTCACGTTTGCAAGAAAAGTTTTGTCAGATAGAGTGTAAAGGTTATATCCCATATCATAATATCGTTTAAAGGTGAATAAATTGAATAAATTTGAAATAATTGAAGATATAGTTTTTCTTTTGTACTTATTTCCCTTACTGATCAACGGTTTATATGCTCTTTACCTTTGGTTAGCCTCAAGTTTGCCTCCTATTGACATTTACCTTAAAGTCACTAATGATGGCATCATCTTATTGGTAAGTGTGGTGGTAATAATAATCGCATTAATAATGGATGTGCAGATGAACCCTAAGAATATTGGAATTAGGAAGATAGGAGAAAATGTCTCAAGAATGAGAATCTTAGCATTCCTATTCATAATTTTATCTCTGTTTTTTGCTTTCATAGCAAGCAATTACTCCTCTAACACTTTTGACCTTTATTTAAAAGGAAGCTATGCCATATTGTATCCTCTTATCCTGCTAGGCTTATCCCTTACCTTATCTCCTTCAATAAAGCATCTCTTAAAACCCTCTTTAATAATCTTTGAGATGATTCCTATAGTTTTAATGACTTCATCTCCTTTGTTACTCTATATCTTTTGGCGCTTTGGATTGTCTTATAACACCGTCTTCTTCATCCCTTTTTTAGTGTTTGTTGCAGGGATTGCTTTATTCTTGTATAGCTCAAGATCAAAGGAAAGAGCAAAACTGCATGATTGAATAACTAATTAAACGTCTTAGCTTAATTTGAATAAAATGAGATTTATTTTTCATAAGCTTTGCTTATTCTCACAACATCTTTCAAAAGGCTCTCCAAAAAAGATGTATATTCATAATCTTGAAATTCGATGATATCATACGCATTAATTTGCTTCGCCATAACTAAACCTAATAGATGATAACAAATGTCGTCCTTCCCACTGAGTACTCGATAATAAAAGTACTTACAAGAGCAGTAAGGCTGTGACTCATCGACCAGCTGATCTCCCTCTCTTCCAACAACTGTCCATATCTCACGCTCACTCGGAGAGAACTTATGAAGTTTTACGCTCTTATCTTCTAAAAGTTTTAAAGCCTTTTCTAACTTCTTGCCATAATTACCGTATTTAGAGTAAAATTCATCATAGTTTGGGGTCAATAAAGCTAATTATTCGTCAATAATATGTAAACATAATGCTTAGTTAGATGAAGTTTTAAAACTCATGATGATAAAAGTAAAACAAATAAACAAAATCTGCCTAGCCTTAAATAGCCCCGGTAGCTCAGCTGGAAGAATCTATCCAAAAGCGATTGCCTTGTAAGCAGTAGGTCGCGGGATCGAGACCCGCCCGGGGCTTTAAGGGAAATCTTAAATAACAAAAAAGTCAAATTAAGGATAAATGAGCCATAAAGAAGATTTCATAATAGTTACAACGCCCACTGTGGCAGGTTATCGTATAAAAAAAGTTTTAGGAGTTGTGACAGGCTTAAGTCCAAGAACAAGAGGAGTTGGTGGAAAGTTCGTTGCTAGTATACAATCTATGCTTGGGGGAGAAGTATCAGCCTTCACTTCAGAGCTTGAAAAGGCAAGAATTGAAGCTATTGAGAGAGCGAAAGAGAATGCCCAAAAAATGGGGGCAAACGCGATAGTGGGTCTAGATATAGAAACCTCAGAAGTTTTTCAAGGAGTTGTAATAATCTCTGTCACAGGTACAGCAGTAATAATAGAACCAGAATAATTGATAATTATTGCTTTGTGGTTTAATTAAGAATATTCAAATTGGGCAAAAATTCTTAACATAAGCAAGCTTCAAAAATTAAGCCATTAGAACTTATCAAATCTAAAACTTGAGTAATTTTCTTTCCATAAATCCAATGGCTTGAAAGCTTCTGAAATCTCGATTCTCATCCCATCTATTGCTGCTATAGTATTGACTCCAGTAACCTTTGTCATTCTCTCAGCCTCCTTTTCAGGAGGAGCTCTTAACATTCTAGCACCAAAATGTGTGATCAAAACCTTTTTCGGAGATATGAGTTCAACCATCTTTATTGCATCATCGATGCATAAATGATAAGGAAACTTTTGGTTGCCAGGTCTTAAAACACTTAAGATCAAGAGATCAGAATGCTCTGCACCCTTTGTGATTTCTTCGTCAAACTCTGTGTCTGGAAAGTAGGATATTGAATGCTTTCCATCTTCTAATCTAAAGCCTATAGTGTAGGGATCTGTGTGAAGAGACTTTAAAGCTGTTATCTTAATCTTATCATAGACAATGCTATCACCAGGTATCATAGATTTGACGACTTCAGGTAAGCGTTTATGATAAATGGAAATGGCAGGATATCCTAGATCATTAACATACTCTAAGACACTTTTTGCGCCAATTAACAATCCTCTTTTTACATTTGCTCCTCTTGTAGTTGCTTCTATATAGATCTCAGCATCAGTATAATGGTCCGGATGCCTATGGGAGATCAGTACGCCTTTCACTAAAAAAGGATTTAGACCAAACTGATTGAAGTAAGTAATAGATCCAGGGCCAGGGTCTATAATGAATATACCACCATTTGTGATAACGGCCAGCCCTCCAGTCCTCCTTTCTTGCTTTATGGTAACCATCCTGCTTCCTCCACTACCTAGTACGATTAATTCCTTTATCATTACAGAAGTATCGTTTGAATCTATTATTAGCCTTTTAGAAAATAGAAACTGTTATTTTTATGATAGACAAAATAATATTTGGATTTAAGCCGAGGTGACGGAACCTGGTTACGTACCCGCCTGCAGAGCGGGGTCATAGGGGTTCAAATCCCCTCCTCGGCTCTCATATACGGGCTCAAATGCAAAGGCTCAAGTAATCTGCTCTCTTTGCCTTTTTGCCAAAGGAATTATAAATGAAAATATCAATTATGAAGATCGAACTTTTGTATATCTTGGATTGTCCTTGGTGTGTAAAAACTAAAGAATTAATTAGAGAAAGTTTGAAAGAACTTAAAATAAAGGCTAATATTGAGGAGATTTTGATCGATACCAATGAAAAAGCAAGAAAATATCATTTTGTTGGTTCACTGACTATCAGGATCGATGGGAAAGATATTCAAGAAGAAGTTAGCAAGGGTAGGTGTCTGCCTTGCGAGGAAATCGTGAACATACTCAAGGAGCAACAGAATTTGTAAAACAGGAATGTGATTGTGGATGCAGGATTTATTTTTATAAAGGCAAACAGTATCCTTATCCACCAAAAGAAATGATTAAAGCGGCTATTAAGAAACACATGTGATTTTTAGGCATGCTTTGGCAAATGCTAAGCAATTGAACTAGCATATGCAAACTCGATTCCCTCTGGCTCTTATTAAAAAGGAAAGTCTGAGAAATTTCATAAAGATTATTTAAAAGATACTTTTTAGATCAAATTAACTCCATCAAAGATCTGTGATTAGAGATGACTATAAGGGTCTACAATACTTATACGAGAAAGAAAGAAGATTTTAAACCTATTAGTGATAAAAAGGTAAGGATGTTTGTATGTGGTCCAACTGTTTACGATTTTTCACATTTAGGGCATGCTAGAACATACATTGCCTATGATGTGATAGCAAAATGGCTTCGCTATAGAGGGTTTGATGTATTCTATCTAATGAACATAACTGACATAGATGATAAAATCATCAAGAGAGCAAAAGAGACAGGTGAAGACCCAATGGAGTTGGCTAGGAGATTTGAGGAATCTTTCTTTAATGATATGGCATCTCTGGAAATAAATACCATCAATGTTTATGCTCGTGCATCGGAGCATATACCTGAGATTATAGACCAAATCAAAAGGCTGATGGAGAAGGGTTTTGCATATACTACCCAGACAGGGGTTTATTTCGATGTTTCTAAATTTAAAGATTATGGAAAATTATCCCACCAAGAACCTGAAGAGTTAAAAAGGCATAGAATAGAACCTGATCCAAGTAAAAGAAATAAACAGGATTTCTCCCTTTGGAAAATGAGAAAAGAAGGAGAACCTTATTGGAGTTCGCCTTGGGGTGATGGTCGACCAGGATGGCATATAGAAGATACAGCTATTGCTGAGAAATATCTCGGTCAGCAGTATGATATCCATGGTGGTGGTATCGATTTAATATTCCCGCATCATGAAGCAGAGATTGCCCAGATGGAATCTATCTCAGGGAAAAAACCTATGGTTAAGTATTGGATTCATACAGGATTTTTAAAAGTAGAGGGAAAGAAGATGGCAAAATCCTTAGGAAACTTTATCACGATTCAAGAAGCATTAAAAAGATACGATGTGGAAACACTAAGATTGTTCTTTTTATCGACTCATTACCGTAGCCCTATAGATTTTTATGAGAAAAAAATGGAGCAGGCTAAGAGAGCTCTAGAAGCACTTTATAGAACTATTGATAACATTAGAAGAGCAACGAAAAGAATAGATGATTTAACAGAAGATGAAAAGGCTTTAGAGAGAATAATAGAAAAGAGCAGAAGAAGATTTAGAGAAGCCATGGATGATGATTTCAATACACCTTTGGCACTAGCTTGTTTGTTCAATTTGGCCAAGGATGTGAACAAATTATTTGATAAACAAGAAAACATCAACAAAAGATTGGCAGAAGATCTTATAGCCACTTTTAGAGAATTGGGAGGAATATTTGGCTTACTTCAAAAAGAAGAAGTAAAAGAAGAACTGCCAGATGAGTTAAGACTACTGATAGAGGAAAGAGAGAGGGCAAGAAAGAGGAAGGATTGGAAGGTTGCGGATGAGATAAGAAAAAGATTAGAAGGACTTGGGATAATCCTTGAAGATACTCCAGAAGGCGTTAAATGGAAAAAGAAGGTATAAAAGATTTAATTCTAGCCTTTTCTTAGACCTCTCTCAGCCAAAACGATATCTATTAATGAAAATATAGTTGCAAATGCTATAAGAACTTCAAAATTCAGAGTAATCCTTGAAATATCCAAAAATGCTACTTATCATTTGATTAAATATTTCAGCTATTTGAGTAGTTATGTATGGCGGAAGTTGTTCAATAGTTGTGGTAGTATTGTTAAGGTTAAAGGCTTTGCCAAATAGACCCCAACCATATTACTGGTTAAATGATCATCATGAAGACTAGTATGGGCTCTTTGATCCAATTTTTGACTTCACAAATTGTTAAAGTCCATATCTTGGATATTATTGTCTCACCCTCCTTATGTTCCTCATCATCCTCATGACTTCCTCACGATTTCCTCCAGTTTCTCTTAACGATCTTGGGACACTAATCCTATCAAACTCCTCACTCTGTTAGCATCCTTTACTATGTCCATCCCAGCAATGGTATTGGTTGTTAAGCTTAGGGAGAAAACAACTGAAGTGACATATATATGAAGAGAAAATAAGACAGTTGCAAAGCCAAAAACTCTTATCTACTCTAGCTTTTTTTCAAATAAAAACATCCTGGTTATTTAATGTCCCAAGAAGATAATATAATGATCGATCTCATAAGTTTGTGCTATAGAAAAGAGAAAAGACTTAGCGAGTTTTATAAGGGATATCTAAAAATAGCAATTCCTAAATAAAGGTTCATCCATAATAACTATGTAATGGATTGGGTAAAAAGTAAAGAAAAAATATTGAATTTAAACATGATGTGTTAAGGCATGATTGAAATCAGATGGCATGGGCGCGGTGGTCAAGGCGCAGTTACTGCTACAGAACTATTAGCCAAAGCTGTTGTCAAGCAAGGATTATACGCTCAAGCCTTTGCTATGTTTGGACCTGAGAGGCGAGGTTCTCCAGTAGTAGCTTTTACTAGAGTAGATAAAGAGCCCATAGAAGTTAGATCCCACATTTACGAGCCAGATATAGTCATCATATTAGATCCAACCATCATGAATATTGTAGACGTTTCTGCTGGCTTAAAGCCTAAAGGTACCATAGTAATCAATTCCAAATTTTCTCCAAAAAAGCTAAAGAAATCCTTTCCTAATTTTAGAATAGCTACTGTTGATGCTACATCCATAGCCTTACAAAGATTAAGTGCGCCTATAACCAATACCGTTATGCTAGGCGCTCTTGTGAAGGCAACAAAGATTGTAGAACTTAATAACGTAGAGAAGGTCGTACTTGAGAGGTTTAACCAAATCAATGCTGAAGCAGTAAGAGAAGCTTTTGATAAGACTATGGTACTGGAGGTATGAGGATGAAAAAGTTACCCAATTGGAATGAAATGGAGAAAGGTTTCATAACTAAGACTTTATCTGAATCTATCAGCAAGACAGGCACTTGGCGCACTTTTAAGCCCGTTATAGACTACTCAAGATGTACTAAATGTGGCTGGTGCATAGTTTACTGTCCTGAGCCTTGCATATATTCTGAATCTACAAAAGATGGTAAAATAGTTATAGACTATGATTTCTGCAAAGGTTGTGGCATATGTGCCGAAGAGTGTCCTATCAAGTGCATAGATATGAAATTGGAGGAATGAAAGTGCAAGTAGTTGAGCCTCTCGTCCTGTCGGGAAACCTTGCTATAGCCTATGCTGTAAAGCAACTCGATGTAGATGTAGTAGCCGCTTACCCTATTACACCACAAACCACTATGGTCGAAAAAATTTCAGAATATGTTGCAAAAGGAGAGCTAAGAGCAAAATTTATGCTAGTTGAATCAGAGCATTCAGCTATATCAGCATGTCTATCCGCTGCTGCTAGTGGAGCAAGGGTCTTCACATCTACTAGCTCCCAAGGGTTACTTTTAATGCATGAAATACTCTTCATAACCTCTGCGCTAAGGCTTCCAGTAGTTATGGCTATAGCCAATAGGGCGGTCTCAGCACCGATAAACATATGGAACGATCACGGAGATATAATGCCCCAAAGAGATACAGGCTGGATTCAATTTTTCGTAGAGTCTGCTCAAGAAGCTTATGATAAGATCATCCAAGCGTATCGGATAGCTGAAGATGATCGAGTTAGGCTTCCTGTTATGGTCAATATTGATGGCATAGTCCTAAGTCATACTTATGAGCCTATATACCCTCTTAGTGATTTTGAGGTTACTTCATTCTCACCTTGGAAGTTGTACCCTCTAAGATTAGATCCAGACAATCCCTTAACCATGGGCGCTTTCTGCTATCCTGATTATTACTTTGAGGCTAGGTATCAATCTTCAAAAGCATTGGATGATTCTCTTTCTATAATATCTGAAGTGGATAAAGATTTTGGCAAGTTGTCAGGAAGAAGCTATGGTTTAGTATCTCCATTTAGGTGTGATGATGCTGATATAATTTTGATCTCCATGGGTTCTATATCTACAACAGTTAGGGCTACTGTAAAGAAACTTAGAGAAAAGGGTGAAAGAGTAGGAATGGTGAGCCTCAGACTCTTCAGACCTTTCCCCCTCGATGAGTTAATCAAATCCATAAAGAATGCAAAGGCAATAGGTATTGTTGATAGAGCCCTTTCGCCAGGGGCTGTAGCAGGACCAGTATTTACTGATGTAACATCGGCTCTATATCAGTCGAAAATGAACATACCCAGTATAAACTTCTTTGTAGGACTAGGCGGCAGGGATGTAAATATAAAAGACATTGAGAGCATTTTCCATGAACTAAAAGAAGTAGCAAAAACTGGCTTAATAAAGAAGCGTTCGTATTATATTGGCTTGAGGGAATAAGTAATAAGTAAATAGTCTTTAAGTGAAGACGAGCATGGATGCAGGGTCTGAGGTGGGATTATTGAACATTTTATGTGCAGATTAGTAATCTGTGCAAGGTTTTCCATTAATCTGCGCATATGCGCAGATTAGCATCACTTTTTGCAATCAGTTTAAAAAATTGTTATCCTTTATTAATCCTATGCCAAGAAGAAAAAAGTATTTGGTAGTTATCGTTCACCTCCCATTCAAAGACAGATGCTATCAGCAAAGGAGACAGTAGAAGGAGTGAAGTGACATGAGCGCTATATGCGTGAATACGGTACTCGTGGTATTCTACGCATGGAAGTATTTCAAGAGCTTGTCCAGTCATACATATCTGGCATAAAGACAAATCCTAATCTAACATCGGAGCAGAAAGCTATAGCAGTAAAAGAATTCTTCAGAAGGTTCAGAGAGGGCTTAGCAGACTTTATGATGACTTTAAGAGGAGAATGTGAAAGATACGCAACTGCCTTTGTCATACCAATAGCTACATCACCAGCAAAGCCATCAGCAGGAGGACATGAGGGGTGGTATGTGTAATGGCAACTCTAGCTGGTAAGAGATTACACGAAATAGTAGGAGAAGGCTCTCCAGAGATTGCACCAAGAGCATTGCTTGTAAAAGATGCTGAACTATTAATAGGGGCGATGAGTGGCGCTAAGATCAACAAGTATGGCATAGTATTAGGCTTAGACTATGGGATGAAAGCGTTAGGTGATGCAATAAAATCTCCAACTCTTAAAGAATATGCTCCACTTATAGCAAGAGGAATTAGCTTTGCAGGATCACTCATTGCACTGTTGATGCTGAGAGGGAAATGGTCAAGAATGTTTGCTTTTGGTGCTATTTTCGAGAACGTAGAAGCAGGAATAGACACAGTAGTTGATGCAATAAGCAAGGCAGTAGGCTCTCCAAAGTAAAGTGAACAATAACAAGCCATGACCCCTCATGGCTCTTGGTGATAGGGGGATCGAAAAATCCACCAAGCACGTTGATAGGGATTTTCCCTACTCAGCGATAGGGTAGAATGAGTGATGAAAAAGGGTAGGCATCGATAGACCAATTACTCAGTATAGGAGTCGTCTATGCCCTTTTTCATCCTCCTATACCCCGCTAATGAGTGGATATGAATAGAAGGGATCACAGAAGAATAGCTAAGGAATTAGCATTAGCGTTAGGGCTTAATGGTTATGAGAATTGGGCTGAAATAGGGGCTGATCTTCCAGATTTGGATTTGTTTGTTGGAGAGCATAGAAGAACCTTTCATAATATTCATCTTTCAGTCTTAAGCTCAGTTATACCTGAAGAAAAGATGAAGGAGAAAGGATTTGAAACTATAGAGCAATTAGAGGCTGAAGTAAATAGGCTAAGGGGGATTGTAGCAGACCCTATAGAGCTAGGAGTTGAAGAGAGCCAATTATTAGAAGAGGAATTGCCACCAAAGAGATGGAAGAGAGTGCCTGAAGTTGAATATGAAATACCTGTATTGCCTGTTGAAGAGTTGAAAGAGCCTGAAAGATCACTTATGATAGGATGGTTAGCAATGGCGCTTGATGCTGAAGGATCACTTGACGAGATGTTACATGGAATGGATAAAGTGACGAAGATAGATAGATGGACATATAAATATGAGTATATCAGACCACGCATAACTTTTGCCAGTATCACTTACGAGTTGATAGAAAAATGGTGTAGGTTGGTAGGTAGAAAAGTGCCAGAGAAAAGACCAATACGTTTTAAGTATGAAGTCTCAATAGTTGGGGAAAGAGCAATCGCTTACTTATTATTGACAAGACCATATCTCATCAGGCTTAAGGATAAGGCTGAAGAATTCTTAAAGAAGTATAAAATAAGACCTAGTTATAAAATCAAATAACAGTGGTTTATAATCAGGGTTACCAATAAGATGGCATGAAGGGATGATTAGAGACCTTGATTTGTGTAATATGTGGTGACGTAATAAAGGTGCATCCAAGAGAGACTTATGGGGATGTGATAAAGAGACTGAAAGAAGAGCGAAATTTAAATAGTTACTATAAGTTTAGATAATTAATTATGTTTGAATCTGGAAAGGTTAGGACGGAACTCATTTGGACAGGTAAAAGAAGGGAGAAAGAGCCTCTTCCAGTTCTCCCATTTCAATATATAGAGACTGTTAACGAGCCAAGAACAAAAACTATGGACTATTTCTATGATATTGACAATACAAGTAATTGGTATAATCTGCTCATATGGGGAGATAATAAGTTAGTCATGAATTCACTTCTTGAAAAGTTCGCTGGTAAGATCAATCTAATTTACATAGACCCGCCTTTTGCAACTGGTGCTGATTTTTCAATGCCTATAAGAATAGAAGGAGAGGAATTTGTAAAGGAACCGTCCGCTATTGAAGTAAAAGTCTACAGAGATACTTGGGGTCAAGGTCTAGCTTCATATTTACAGATGATGTATGATAGGTTAGTTTTAATGAGAGAATTGCTAGCAGAAACGGGGACTATCTATGTTCATTTGGACTATAGAGTCGTTCATTACGTTAAGCTAATTATGGATGAAATATTTGGGAAAGAGAATTTTATTAATGAGATCGCTTGGGTTTATACTGGCAGAGAAGCTCCTGCCAAGGACGGATTTGTTAGAAAGCACGAGACGATTCTATTCTATTCCAAAACAGAAAATTATACGTTCAACAAACAATATGAACCTTATGATGAGAAGTATGTAAAATTATATTTTGTTCATAAAGACGAAGATGGGAGACTATTTCAATGGCAACCCGATGGTAAAGGTGGAAGATATAAACAATATTTGGACGAAGCCAAAGGCATACCTCTGCGAGATTGGTGGCAAATAAAGCCAGTCCATGGAATGGATTATATGAAAAAAGCAGAAAGCGAATGGTTGGGATTTCCAACACAAAAACCAGAAGCACTATTGGAAAGGATCATAAAAACTTCCTCAAATGAAGGAGATATTATAGCTGATTTCTTTTGTGGTTCTGGAACTACATTAGCTGTGGCTGAAAAATTAGGCAGACGCTGGATAGGATGCGACATTTCTAAATATGCTATAAATGTAACAAGAAAAAGGCTCTTAGAGATACCAAACTGCAAACCGTTCCATATATTGAACCTGGGTAAGTATCAGAAGTATATGTTAGTAAAGAATGGCAATGGTGGTAGCAAATATTTAAGGTTCATTCTACAGCTCTACAAGGCTACACCTATTAAAGGCTTTGCCTATTTACATGGTAAGAAGGATAATAGGCTAGTTCATGTAGGCTCTGTTGACAGCTTTGTATCAGTTCAAGAAGTTAAAGATACAGCAAGAGAAGCGGAGAACGTTAATGCTTCAGGAATAGACATACTTGGCTGGGACTTTGAGATGGGGCTACATGACCTTTTAGATAGCATAATACGGCAATATGGTAAAGATATAAAGTTGAAAATTATACCTAATACAGTCCTTGATATAGACTTAAGAAAGAGTAAGAGTACAATCCTTGATGAAATTAAGTTCTTCGATCTCAATTATTTAGATGTTGGTTATGATATTGATGGCAAGGTTGTAAAGATATACATCAAAAGGTTCAATATCGCAAATCCAGAATTTATACCTGAAGAAATAAGGAATAATATCAAAGATTTCACCTCATACATTGATTACTGGGCAGTAGATTTCGATTACAAAGGTGATACGTTTCATAACATGAGACAAGAATACAGAACTAGAAAGAATCCTAAGCTCAAGACATCAATATCATACGAGTATGATAAATCTGGCAAATATGACATACTTGTAAAGGTAGTGGATATACTTGGTAACGATACTAACAAGCTCCTAACGGTGAGAATAAATTGAATGGACATCCAACCCTTAATGGAAGTCCGTTCTTTAAAGGTATAGAGCTTGATGAAAAGATAAAGCAGGCAGTTGTTAAATGGAGGCAAGAAGACTATAACGGTGTAAGTGAAGTTACAAAACGATTATTAAACTACTGGTTCGTTGAAGATCACTTTGATGAGAGGAGTGGTCGCCAGCTTAGTTTCTGGGAGAATCAAAAGGAGGCTATAGAAGCACTAATATATGTTTATGAAGTCATGAAGTATGACACACTTCTAAAACTTTCCAAAGGGTTTAATGTTTCACTGCCATTATCACTAGATGACCCATGGTCAAAATACGGCTTTAAGATGGCAACTGGCTCAGGTAAGACCATTGTGATGGAACTTGCTATTGTTTGGCAGTATTTTAACAAGATATTTAACACCGATAATGGAGTAAGATATACAAATAGATTCTTGGTCATAGCACCAAATCTTATAGTTCTTGACAGACTGTATCAAGGGTCTTTTGAGAGCTTAAAGGAGATAAAGAATCTGCCCTTCATACCACCAGAATGGAAGGACTACTTTGACGTTCAGCTTGTCCTCCAAAGTGAAAAGGTTCCGAGGCATAGCAGAGGCATAATCTACCTTACAAATATACAGCAGTTATATGAGCGTGAGCAACAGCCCCTCAATCCTGTTGATGAAATACTGGGGTCTAAACCTAAAAGCGAAGACGATCCGATAGCTGGATGGGAATACCTTTGGACTTCTTTAACTCAAGAAGAGGATTTAATGGTCATAAATGATGAAGCCCACCACATTTACTATGATTCCCCAAGCGAATGGTATAATTCTGTTAAGGGCATAGATGAAATATTAAGAAGTAAATTTGGCAAAGGAATAACATGCCAGCTTGACTTCTCTGCCACGCCTAAAGATAGTAAAGGCAACCTATTGCCCCATATAATATATGACTACCCATTAAAAAAAGCAATAAGAGATGGCATAGTTAAATATCCAATTATAGGCATAGTTTCAGGTGTTCCAAAGCCACCAACACAAGATTATGTGACAAGATCAAAAGTGCAAATTGATATAGGACTTAAGCTCTTAAACGAATACAAAGAAAAACTAAAACCAACAAAAAAGAAGCCAGTCATGTTTGTAATGTGTGATATTAACAAACATGCCGATCAGATTGCAGATTATATTAAGAGTGAAAAAGGGCTAAATGAAAAGGTTTTGGTCATACATACCGATACTACAGGTGAAATAACAAAGAAGGATTTGCCAAAATTAAGACAGGATGCAAGAGAAATAGACACTAATCAATATGAAGTAATAGTTAGTGTTATGATGCTGAAGGAAGGCTGGGATGTTAGGAATGTTGTAGTAATAGTCCCGTTAAGAGCTTTTGATTCACCTGTATTGCCAGAGCAGACTTTAGGAAGAGGATTAAGGAAGATGGAGCCTTTTATGAGAGACAATAAAGAGCGCCTTACAGTTGTAGACCATCCCAAATTCAAACAGCTTTGGGATGCTGAAGTAAAGTATGGAGATTTAGATGCTGAAATTAAAGACATTAAGGATGTAAAGCCAGAGCTTCACGTCGTTATGCCCGATCCAAAGAAATTAAAGTATGATTTGGAGATACCTTTGCTAGAAGGGAGCTTAATCAAGTGGGTTCCACAAATATCTAAACTCGATGTAACTTCACTAAGAAGCAAAGTCTTTAATATAGATGAAATTGAGGTACCTAAAGTGCTATATAAGGAGAAGGAGCTCTTAACACAAAAGATAATTAGGGAAGAGGAGATAGCTTTTGACTATACAGATAACTATGATCTATATCTGTCATTCATGGTAAGTGGAATTCTTAGGAGAAACAGATTACCTCGATTGCACTTTCCTGAACTACTTCCAAAAGTTGACGAATATATAAAAGAATACCTATTCAATAAGCCTATAGATACAAGTAATAAAGACGTAGTCTTAAAACTCAACCATCCATTCGTGAGGGAATATATGGCATCGGAGTTTTCTAATGCCTTCAAAGAGCTATATCAGCAAATAGAGCCTCCAACATACATTGCGGGTAAATACAAAGTGAGTGATACCCAAGTTATGCATACTTCAAAGAGTGAGGATCACCTTTATGCTCCAAAGAAATCAATATTTAATCTTATACCAGCAGACAGCATATTTGAAGTAGACTTTATGAAGTATCTTGATGCCCAAGAAGATGTTGAAGCTTATACTAAGGTGCTAAGAAATATGATGCCTCTGCATATACTCTATTATGATATGCAAAACTATGCTAGATATTACATACCCGACTTTATAATTAAGTCAAGATGCGGCTACTATATAGTAGAAACCAAAGGGAAAGAGTTAGATCAAATGCAAGATGTTAGATACAAAGATAAAGCAGCAAATGCATGGTGTAAAAGGATCACTGAGCTAACAAAGGATACTTGGAAATATGTGAAGATACTGTCTGAGGATTTCTACTCAAACAGAAGTTTATCTTTCTGTGAATTAGTCAAGTATATAGGCTATCAAGCTGCGTTAGACGATAAATAACTGGTTTTTCCATCTAGGATTCTGTTAAATTCTAGGGACATAAATCTTGCTGTCAAGAGTCGAAACATGAGCTAGATTTTAATCCTCCATTTTTTGTAAACTCTAGATTCTTTAAATAACCGATGCGCCAAAGTTAGAAAACCAGCCGAGCCTAATAACAACATTTTATCATTAAGAATAAAAGCGAGTAAGAATAAAACGATTGCTAATGAGAAGAAGAAAATGCCAAGAAACAACGGAAGTGTATAAATCACTTCTTCAGGTTGCTTGGGTTGGGATTCTCCCATTTCTTAACCACTTAATCGTAGAGTAATATGAAGAGGAATGCGATGACACCTATTATCAATAAGAGCAAATTACTTGTCTGGTAGCCTTGCAGAGTTATAAGACCAGCTAGTAACGCTAGTACGAGTCTCAAAGGTGAAAATTCTTTACGTTTGCGTTTAAGCAAAGATTTACCCTCTTTACCTTCTTTCTCATCTTAATATTTAACCCTAAAAAAGGCTTACTCGATAACGAATACATCCTAATAGAATTAGAGGATATTGAACAAAAAACAGGTAGGGTAACTAATGAAAAGAAAGTAGTAGAAGTTTATCTTCTGTGAATTAGTCAATCATAATAACTAAATCCGTCACGTTTGACGCTATTCCCATGCACATATCAAAGTATGTAAATAAGAAAGTCGAGTTTTTCGTAGCACAACGCAAGGGTGGTAGAGAACTTAAGGTCAAAGTATGGTTAAGACCAAAGGAAAAAGGTAACATAGTCTGGTATGTGAAGAAGTTGCTTGAGAAGGGCTTGATAGTCAAAAGAAGAGAAGGAAATATCGATGTATATAACTCAACAGAGAAAGGATTGCTTTATCTAAAGCATTACAAGCAAATAAAGGAGCTTCTCTCAGCCTAATCAAATTAACTATGAATACTTATTAATAACAATCAATCATTGCACTTTAAGATTTCACGAATATTGCAGTCTTAAGACCTGCCAATGTCTTTGCTACTCTCAATCTTAATATCTCCATCACACTTATCACGCTTTTATTGTGTGTAACCTTCCTTAAGCTCGCTATCGCCTTCAAATTAGATAGATAGGAATGGGGCATAGAGTTGCTTTCCCAATATAAGAATAGCCTTTCTGCCTCTAACCGAAATTAAGGACTTGTCGAGGACTATCCTAAGATGTCCCCTTCCTCCCTATGTAAGAATTACAGAAGGTAGATAGGTATATTTCTTACAAACCACCAAAATTCTTAACTACTACTTCTTCTACTTCTTCTATATGGCAAAACAAAAACCGTCTATTTATGACCTTGTTAGTAAAGGAATAATCAAAGTAGGACAAACATTCTTTGCTAGAGACTATGTGGGAACGATCGTAGGTAGAGGACACTTCAAGATTGAGTATGCAGGCGAGGGTTCTGACCCAAAAAACATGGAAAATCGCCTTTATGATAGCTTCAATGAACCTACAAAACAAATATGTGGTTATCCCGTCAATGCTTGGCTTTTCTGGAAGTATTTTAAGGGCGAGGAACAAAGACCTATAGATGATTGGAGACAGGAATGGTTAGACAAGTATGGATAATTCTTTGCTCGTTTCTCACGATCCTAATATTTTTCAAAAATTTTGGGAAAATCTGTTACAAAGCGCCTACTCTAAGCCACCGACTAGACCGTGAATACAGTTCCGAGTATAAGGTCAAAAACCAAAGCAGAAAAGGATTTATCTAGTGATAAAAGAAGGTCATGCATGGAGATGCGAATGTCCAGACCATCGATACAGAAATGTAGTATGCAAGCACACTCATGCAGTAGTCTTCTTCCTTACATTAGGAGACAGAGTAGAATCATATATGGATGCCATAAACATGCATCAGAACGAACTTATGAATAACTTATTAATAACAATCAATCATACACAAATTAAAGCAATGGAGAGAGCATTTTTATGAAAAAGGATGAAGAACCTATACAGTATTGTGATGCATGTGGCAATACAATCCCTTTAGGAGAGGAGCGCTATTATCGTGATAAGCTCTACCATGATAAATGCCTAGAAAAACTGAAGAAAGAAGGAAAGATAGAGACTTACGATCTATTACTAATAGCAGTCTTAGCAGACCCTAAGCAATCATCTAAAGAGTATGTGAATAAGCTAAAAAGAGTATTTAAGGAGAATAGGCTTGATATTTATGCTTATGGTAGAGCATCAGCGGATGCTACAAAAGAAGAGTGGGACAAGTATTTTGACCATTGGATAAATGATCAAGAATGGCATCGTTTAGAAGAGATTGAGACGAAGGCTACACCAATCATTACTCACTTCAACCTTTATGAAAATCATGTAACATTATTTGATCGCCAATTAGATAGGCTTGTCGATGTTTACATTAAGGCTGATGATAGGTATTGGTGGTTGATCTGTGATGTTTGCCAAAGTACTTCATGCAATCATGTTGATTTCTCAGAAGGAATCGATAAGTTAAACCAATTTATGGAAAAGAAAGGATTAAGATATATGAGAGGAGGATTAAAGATATAAATTTATGAATATCATCCTTCAAACGGTTAGAAAAACCGACAAAAGAGAACGATTTCTGTTTAGAATTTACATCTTTGGGATTTGTTCTTGGAGAAGCTGGATTTGGCGATCAAGATTTTCCATCAGTTTTTTCCATACTCTATTAATTCTTCTTTTTCTTTTCTGAACCTTTTCAAAATAGCATTATTTTCAAATTCAAGGCTAAGAACACGAAAAGAATCATCAAGTTTATGTTCAGTCTCTTGAACGCAGGGTCTTTAGGTTAGAAGAAAGATAGAGGGGTAGATAATGATGTCAAAAAGAAATATATATATGTGTGCGCATAACTTTGATGCGATGTCAAAAGAAGAAATACTCGAAAGGTTAGCCAAAAGTGTAATAGAAGGAGACGTTGAAACATGTAAAAAGGCGGCAAATGATGCTATAGTAGCTGGCATCGATGCTTATGAAGCGATAATGCAGGGTTTAGCAAAAGGGATGAATGTTGTAAGCGATTTATATGAGAAAGGCGAATATTTCGTGCCTGAAGTTATATGCTCAGCAGAAGCAATGTATGCAGGAATGGATATTCTGAAAACATATTTAAAGACCGAGAAGGTCAAATCTCCTGGCAAAATAGTTATAGGAGTTGTTCAGGGAGATATTCATGATATAGGCAAAAATTTAGTTAAGCTAATGTTAACTGCAGCGGGCTTTGATGTAATTGATCTTGGAAGAGATGTAGCACCATCTACCTTTGTTGAAAAAGTCGTAGAAACAAATGCCGATATTTGTGCTATGTCGGCTTTGATGACTACATCGATGATAGTAATGCCCGATATTATCAAAGAATTGAAAAAACGAGGAGCGCGTGCAAAGACTATGGTAGGAGGCGCTCCATTGAGTGATAGTGTTGCAGAAATGTATGGTGCTGATGGGTATTCAAAAGATGCAGCGGGAGCTGTTAGAGTTGCAATGAACCTTGTTAAGTGGTGAGATTGTAATTAAGTAGGAGGTTGGTTAAATGTTCGTAAATAAAATGACACCTGCAGAAAGAATAGGAGCCCTTCTTATTGGGCAGACTCCAGATAGAGTTCCAGTCATGCCTTTCGTTTTAGGCTATGCTGCTAAGGTTTGTGGCATGAATCTAGGCGACTTTTATGCTGACGGTGACAAATGCTTCAGAGCCCAGCTGCTTGCTATGGATCTTCATGGATACGATCAGACGCCCTTTTATGGATATGCAGCTATTGGAGCATGGGAGTTTGGTGGGAAGATAGAGTTCCCTTATGGACCAGGACATTCAGCTCCCATAGTCATAAAGCATCCTGTCGAAGAGCCTGAGGATGTTGATAAGTTAGAGGTGCCTGAACCCCCAGCAGGCTCATACAAAGAATCAATCAAAGTTTGTAGAAGTGCTGTTAAATTGGGCATGCCTGCCATATTCCAAATCGGGAGTGCTTTTACTGCAACTGGAAACATCTTAGAACCGGCAAGAATGATGCTCTGGCTTAGAAGGCAACCCGATTTAGTGCACAAAGTGTTAAGAAAAGCTGCTGAATTCTTTATCGCGTCAGCAGAATACTTCGTTAAACAATTTGGTGCCGAACGCTGTATAGCTTTTGATGGTGGACCTACTGAATCTAACAAAATGATTTCTGCAAAACAATTTGGAGAATTCGCTTTCCCCTATATTAACCAAGTACACAGAAAGGTCTTGAGCCTTGGAGTCAATGTCATCCTAGACCATCCATGTGCAGATCAGACAAAGAACATATCATATTATGAACAGATAAGGGCTGGGGCTCCAGGCATATATATATGGAATTTTGGTCCTGAAACTCCTCTTGAACTTCAAATAGAAAAGTTTGGAAAAAGGGACATAATCATGGGCAATGTGGATCCTCCTTCTTTCCAAAATAAGCCTTACGAGGAAGTTCTTATGCTCTGTAAAGAAAACATTGAGAAGGGAGGGAAGAACCCACGAGGCTACATATTAGGTCCAGGATGTGAAATGCCCCCTCTAGCCCCTCCAGTAAATGTTCATGCACTAATAAAGGCAGCCAAAGAATACGGAAGATATTGACAGATTAGGGTTAAAATCATGGTCGGAGAACATCGTAAAGAGATTAATTTAACCCAACAAGAGAGAGAGGCAGGGATCTCTTCTCAACTTTTAAAATCCACAAAGAGCTTTAAATGCCGTATATGTGGATTCGAGTTCTCCCTTTTATCCTCAAGAAGTATTGCTTGTCAAGGTTGTAGGAGAGCAGTGCTAGGTTGCCGTCTAGTAAGGTGTCCAAAATGTGATTTTGAATTCTCTTTAGACCAAACCCCTATAGCTATAGATGGAATCTCTTCAAAGTTATTATCAGATTATATGTCAAAGATATTATCTGATTACTTCAAGGATTTTGGTGAAAAGCCAACAAGGTAAGCTAACCCTATACCTTAAAATGGTGACATTAAAGAACAAGAGACTAGCTATTAAGGGTACATGCCCTACATGCAAAAGTTCAGTCTATAGAATCGGTAAGTTAAATCCACCCTAATAACGTTGAAGGAGTTTGTTATCTTAGAAGAGATTTTTGCTTGATACCAAGTATAAAGAAGAGAAAGGAAAGAGAGCTATAAGGAATCCTAGAAGGTTAGGCTCAAAGGCAATAAAAGATTTCGTGGATTATTATAACCTAGATATTCACATATTTGAGCATGTCCATAAACGAACCAACCAGCTGGGAAACTTATCATCCTGATGCTTAAGATAAAAGAGAGATTTGTAGGTGTTATTGCCATTCTTTTCCTGCTTTGTCTATTAGTAAGTAGCATTGATTATAAAAAACTAAAATTTTATAATCAATCCCTTGTTAAAACTCAGTAAATTCCTCCTATCACTTTGTTCCTTCGCGGAATTATCTTTAAGAAGTGGATGACCAAGCTATCTAATAATCTACTGCGTGACTATATGTATCCTTTCTATCTGAAAGTATCTCTTGACAAGCAATCTTACCTTTTCAGCGTTTCTTCCTTCTTTTCCAACAGCCGCTCCTTTGTACTTTTGATCCACAACTATGACTCCTATCTTTGTACCATCTAATGTTTCTGTAAGCCTAACATCATAAATGGACTTGATGTTAAGGGCTTTTTCTATGAACTCCTTTGGATCATCAGAGTACTCCACAAGTTCGATAGGTTTACCTATGAGTTTTTCTAAGGTTCTTATAGATTGCCCCTTTCTGCCTATTGCCAAGCCCATTTCTCCTTTGTTCACAACGAAGATTACTCTATTCATTTTATTATCTATGATGCAATCTTTGGCTGTTGCGCCACTTATGCTTTGGAAGAGAGATATTAGGCCCATCTCTTCAGAAGTCAATTTGATTTTTTCCATGCATTAAGCGCTCCATGTAGTAGATCGACATTATTCAAGTATTAAGGGGTTAGATTTAAGCTTATTCGTTAGACGGATGAAACTGTTCGGTTCTGATGCATTTTTGAGGCATGCATCTTCCTAGCATCGAGTCTTTGCTTCACGCAACACCATCCCTTCACTTGCTAGGCGCTCCTCTCTGAACCAAATGGAGACATTCTAGTATTTTT
>Ga0080004_1115449_pt1 | contig 45660 bp, 50 predicted proteins | sample WasSprMetagenome_FD_69207 | JGI IMG/M metagenome (GOLD analysis project Ga0080004, IMG submission 69207) | Sulfidic aquatic microbial communities from Washburn Spring, Yellowstone National Park, USA - WS (SPADES assembly) (version 2) | ecosystem: Environmental > Aquatic > Thermal springs > Hot...
GGCCAGATGGGTAAAAAAAGAAAATTTGCACATTACTTTGGCATTTTTGGGGTATGTAAAGGATGAAGATTTACCAAGGATTATTGAAATTGCAAAAAACGTTGCAACAAAGCATGCTCCGTTTTTGATTAAAATTGTAAAAGTAACTTATGGACCGCCAAAAGTTTCCCCTCCAAGAATGGTCTGGGCAATAGGAGAAAAGAATGAGAATTTATGGAAATTGCAAGAGGATTTAAAAAATGCATTAATGGAAATGAAAATTCCACAGCTTGAAGAGGAAGAAGGAAGGGGGTTTATTCCTCATATAACTTTGGCAAGGATTAGAAAATGGGAATTCAAACAAATGGAGCCCGAAGAAAGGCCAGAAATCGATGAAGATTTAAATTTTTCTTTTGAGGTAAAGTCAATTGAAATAATGGAAAGCCATTTAAAAAGAGGAGGGGCAGAGTATACAATTTTAGAAAGCATTCCGCTTTCAAAATCATGAAAATTCACTTTATTGGAATCGGGGGAATTGGGGTTTCAGCTTTGGCGAGATATTATTTGGCTAAAGGACATAAAGTTTCAGGTTCTGATTTAGTTTCTTCAGAAATCACAAAAGCCCTTGAAAAATTGGGGGCAAAAATTTTTATTGGAAAGCACAGAGCGGAAAATTTACCAAGAGATGTAGATTTGGTTATTTATAGCCCAGCAGTAACAGAGAATAATCCAGAATTGAAAAAAGCAAGAAAACTCAAAATCAAATGCCAAAGTTATCCTCAGGCCCTCGGTGAATTGACAAAGAATCATTTCACAATCGCAGTTTGCGGTTCGCATGGAAAATCAACAGTCGCAGCAATGATTGGATTGATTTTGACAAAAGCTGGTTTAAACCCCACCGTGATTTTAGGAACAAAATTAAGAGAGTTTGGAGATTCCAATTTTCGAATGGGAGGCCTAATAAACATTAAACAGCGAACAGCGAACAGCGAACAATTCCTAGTTATTGAAGCAGATGAATACAAAGAGTCCTTTTTGAATTACTGGCCAAAAATCATTGTTTTGCTAAACATCGAATACGACCACCCAGATTATTTTAAAGATTTAAACCATTACATTTTGGCTTATAAAAAATTTGTTTCTCACTTACCAAAGGATGGGATTTTGATCGCAAACAAAGATGACAAAAATACTTTCAAGACATTCAAAAATAAAAAAGCGATTTGGTATTCTTTAAGAGAAAAAGGTAGCAAAAAATTAAGAAAGATTTTAAAAATTCCTGGAGAATTCAATGTCTCGAATGCTTTGGCCGCATTAAAAGTTGCAAGAGTTTTGAAAATTCCAGACAAAATTTCATTCAAAGTTCTCTCTCAATTCAAAGGCACTTGGCGCCGCTTCGATATAAAAAAAATCAAATTCTCTAAAAACCTAGAACCTAAAACCTTTACCTTAATTACCGATTACGCCCATCATCCCACCCAAGTTAAAGTCACTTTGAAAGCAGCTAGGGAAAAATACAAAAACAAAAAAATTTGGTGCATTTTCCAACCACATCAATATCAAAGAACTTATTACCTTTTTGATGATTTTATAAAGGTTTTCAAAGAGCACCCAGTCGACAAAGTGATAATCACTGATATTTACACAGTTTCAGGAAGAGAAAGCAAAAAAATAATGAGAAAAGTAAATGCTCAAAAATTAGTAGAGGCAATAAACAAAGAAAACGTAATTTATTTGCCAAAAGAAAAAATAATCGATTATTTGAAGAAAAATTTGAGGGGTAGGGAAGTGGTGATAATAATGGGAGCTGGCGATATTTACAATTTAGCCCTGAGATTTTAAAGAGAAAAACATTCCAATATTCTTAAGAACATTGGAATAGCAGAAAATATTTTGGAAAATTGTCAAACTAAACTATTGAAGAAAAAGAGATGATATTTGCACATTTGCGCAATTGTGCAAATAATCAAACATCAAAAACTTCCGCAACTAAGAATTTCACTATTTCACAATTGTGAAAAACTGAAAATCATGAATTTAAGTTGCTAAATTTTGCGGATCAAATACAAGGTTTTGACCCCAAGTGCATATGAAAAAAGAAATTGAAATAAAATTTAAAATTAAAAAACCGAATTTAATTCGGGAAAAACTCAAAAATCTTAAAGCAGAATTTGTTGGAAAGGTATTTGAAAGAACAATTAAATTTGATACAGAAAAAGAGAATCTTAAAGAACAAGGAAAATTCCTAAGGATAAGAACCGGTTTTAAAAATGTGATAACTTTTAAAAAGAAAATTAGTAAATTTGATAAAGATTTCAAAGAAAGAGAGGAAATTGAAGTAGAAATTTCAGATCCAATCGAAATGGAAAAAATTTTAGAAAATTTAGGCTTTACTAAAAAATGGATAATGGAAAAATATCGAGAAAAATGGATTTTGGGAAAGGTCGAGATATCAATCGATAAACTTCCAAGAATGGGATATTTTATTGAGATTGAGGGAAAGAAGGGGACAATTCAAAATACAGCTAAAATTTTGGGGCTGGATTTTAAAAATAAAATTACGGCAACTTACTGGGATTTGTGGAAAGATTACTGTCAAAGGGAGGGAATAAAAGAAGAAAATATAATTTTTAAAAATGGAAGTAAAAAAATTACAAAAGAAAATTGAAGAATTTTGGGAAGAGGTTGATAGGTTGAAAAGGAAAAAACAGAACCCAGAAATGGTTTTTATTCATTTGGTTGAAGAAGTGGGAGAATTGGCAAGAGAATTTGTTAATAAGGAAAGGAGACCTGAAAAATATAGTGAGGAAAAATTATTCGATGCAATCGCCGATATTTTAATTATGACATTCTTTTTGGCATCCCTCTACAAATTGGATGTAGAAAAATTGCTTTTGAAAACATTGAAAGAAAGTAAAAAGAGATTAAAGAAATTGAGAAAACTCAGCGGATCAAATACGCGTTTTTGATCCGCTTTTTAAAATAGCAAGATAATTTTTGAGGTTTTAGCAGGGAAAAGGGCAACTTTGTCAAAAATAATTAGGCTTCCGTTCAAACCTGGAATGTTTGTCTTTTTCACTTTTATTTGGCCTGGACGTTTTTGATTGAGTGATAAATTTTTTTCCTTTCTCTTTGGCTGATGGGATTTAATTCTGGGTTAACGATCAAAATTTCTGGTGTGGAAAAAAGAAAAAGAATTTCAATAATGATTCTTTTTCCTTAAAAAACCTAACCCCTTTTCTCTTAAAGAGTTCGTTTATAAACTAGTTGACATTTCTAAAACACTTCATTAAGATAAAATAATGAAGAAAATTAATTTTAATAACGTAATCGAGCACAAATCGGAATTACCATTTTATAAAAATCTCCCCTTTAAGATAATATCTTTTTTAAAAACGAACGAAAAAGGAAGTTTTTCTGAAATAATTAAATTCGCGGGCGGAACCAGTAGGAAGACCCTTCGTTTGCTTAACGAAATGATCAATAATGGTCTAATTAAATTTAAAAATGGATATTTTTTCCTACCTAGCAAAAGGAAATATGAAATAACGAGAATGGAAGTAATATGTAGGAATTGTAATGGAAAAATAGTCGAGCGAACAAATAGGTTTTATCAGCGAATTAAAAATTTAATGGAAAAAATTTATCCTCTTAGACCACCGCCGACTTTTATTTTTGATCAACGTCCCGTCAACTTAGACACCACTATTAGAAGAGCTTTCTATTTAGTATGGCGTGGGGATGTTCAATCTAAAAAAATTGCTATAATCGGCGACGATGATCTCACTAGTTTAGCTTTAGGATTTTTAAATTTATCTAAGGAGATTGTAGTGTTTGAGATTGATAAAAGATTAGTTAAATTTTTAAAAGAACAGTCTACCAAATATCACTTGAATATTAAGGTTATTGAAAAGAACGTTTTCTTTGGTATTCCTACTAAATGGAGAAATCGGTTTGATGTATTTTTAACTGACCCGACACCGAAGTTAGTACCGTTTACCGTTTTCCTAAATGCAGGTATTAAATTATTAAAACGGGAAGAAAATAAAGTAGGCTATTTATCAATTTATCCTTCGCATTCAGCTAAATTGATCGATTTCCAAAAAATTTTAACAAAAATGAATTTGATAATCACTGATATAATTCCTTATTTTACTGAATATGAAATAATTTTACTGAATATGAAATAATTAAAGAATTATATTCAAGCCAGGATTTAGGATTACTACAACAGCTCGATCCTAAAGGTACTGCGGAAGTTGATTTTTATGAAAGTTTAATAAGAATTGAAACCACTAAAAGAACTAAAACTATGCGTTTTAAATTTAAGATAAACGATACATTAGGCGGGGGAACAAAAAGAGTCTTAAATAATCTTCAAAAGGACCCAGGAATTATTCTCGATCAATTCAGAAATAAGTATCTTATTAATGAGGCTAAAAAAATAATGAAAAATAAAAATAAAGAGGTTATTTTTAGTTAAAAATAAATCCGGTTTGTGGAAATAAAGGTAGATTTGTTAAAGATTTTCAAATTAACATCTTAAATTTTAAAATAAAACACAATGACTACAAAAATAAAACCTTTTAATAAACCAATTTATATTGTAGAACCACTTCTGCCAAGACTAGAAGATGTATATAGAAAGATTAGATCGATCTGGCGTTCTAAACAATTAACAAATGTCGGAGTTCAACATAGAGAATTAGAGAAAAAGCTTAAAAGATTCCTGAGAGTTAAAAATCTTTCCTTATTTTGTAATGGAACAATGGCTTTAGATTTAGCTCTGCGAGTTTTAAATTTATCAGGAGAAATAATAACTACTCCCTTCACATTTCCAGCAACTCTTCATGTTTTATATTGGAATAGAATTAAACCGATTTTTTGTGATATTAAAGAAGATACTTTTGTTATAGATCCAAATAAAATTGAAAAATTAATTACTCCTAAAACGAGAGCAATTATGCCCGTTCATGTTTTTGGAAATCCTTGCGATGTATGGGAAATACAAAAAATCGCAAACAAATATAAATTAAAAGTAATCTACGATGCGGCTCATGCTTTTGGAGTAGAAATCGATGGAATTCCAATTGGAAATTTTGGTGATATTTCTATGTTTAGTTTTCATGCTACAAAGGTGTTCAACACTATTGAAGGAGGGTGTTTAACATTTAAAAATAAATCTTTAAAAGAAAAATTAGAGCTCCTTAGGAACTTTGGTATTAAAAAAGATGGAACAGTGATATTACCTGGGGTAAATGCTAAATTGAATGAAATTCAGGCTACTATCGGAATTCTAAATCTGAAAGAAGTTAAAAAGGAAATTAAAAGAAGAAAAATCTTGTTCAATTTATACAGGAATGAACTAAAAGATGTTTCAGGAATTGTACTTCCTAAAGAGCTTCCGAACGTAAAACATAATTATTCCTATTTTCCAATTTTAATCAAAAAAGATAGGTTTGGATTTTCGAGGGATGATGTTTATAAAATTTTAAAGAAATTTAATATTTTCACTAAACGATATTTTTATCCATTATGTTCCCATTTTCCTTGGTACAAATCTCTGCCCTCTGCAAAACCAAAAAATTTACCAAAAGCTGAAAAGATAGCAAAAGAGATTTTATGTTTACCACTATACGGAAAATTAAAAAAAGAAGAGGTTAAAAAAATTTGTTACATTTTGAAAAATATTAAAAAATTATGAGATTATTAATCACTGGTGGAGCCGGATTTATCGGTTCTCATTTTATAAAATATATTTTAAAGAAGAATCGAAACTGGCAAATTATAAATATCGATAAATTAACTTATTGTGGAAATTTAGATAATTTGAGAGAAATAGGAAAAGATCCTAGATACCGATTCATAAGAGGAGATATTTGTGATTCGAAAATTATAAATAGAATTTTATTTAAGTATAAGGTAGACACTATTATAAATTTTGCCGCTGAAACCCATGTACCTCGCTCATATGATAAACCCCAAGAATTTTTCAAAACGAACACATTAGGTATCCTTACTTTATTAGAGGCAGCGCGGTATTATAATAAAATTAAAAAGTTTATTCAAATCTCTACTGATAAAGTTTATGGTTCTTTAGAAGAAGGAGTGGCTTCCGAGAAATATCCTTTGAACCCCTCTTCACCTTATGCTGCTTCTAAAGCTGCAGCAGATATAATAGTTCACACCTATTTCTGTACTTACGGTCTCCCTTGCATTATTGTGCGGTTATGCAATGTTTTTGGTCCTAATCAATATCCTGAAAAAATAATTCCCCTATTCACTATTAATCTCCTGAAGAACAGAAAAATTTCACTCCACGGAGATGGTTTACATATCAGAGAATGGCTTTATGTAGCCGATGCGTGCGAAGCTATTGAGTTAATTTTAATTAAAGGAAAAATAGGTGAAATCTATAACATCGGAAGTGGAATTAAAAAAACTAACTTAGAAATTGCATATTTTATTCTGAGAGAATTAGGGAAAACCGAAAAGTATATTGAATATATTGAGGATTTACCAGTTAACGATAAACGCAACACTTTGGATTGGAATAAAATAAGAAAAGAGCTTGGTTGGAAACCAAGATACGACTTTGAAGAATCTCTTAAACAAACAATTTTATGGTACAAAGATAATTATAAACGGTGGAAAAAACATTGAAAATGTAGAATTTAAATTAATTTTTCCCAATCATTTTCCTTCAGTTTTCTCACGGGTTTTGCTGGAATCCCTATAGCTAATACATTAGGGGGAATATCATTTACCACAACGGCTCCAGCACCGATGTATGTACCTTTTCCTATTTTCACACGATGGATTAGGGTTGCACCGATGCCGATCCAACATTCATCATTAATCGTAACGTTTCCTCCTATGTTTACACCGGGACATATTGTCACAAAATTGCCGATTTTACAATCATGATTTATTGAGGTGTTTACATTAATGATGGTATGCCGACCTATTTTTATATTTGAAGTCATAATAACCCCCGGACAGATTATGCAACCTTCTCCAATACTTACCGAACTGCCCATAATCACAGTTGGATGGATTAATGTATCGAAATGAAAATTTTTGCTTTCGAGTTTTTTTATTAATCTTTTTCTTTTTGGGGAACCTATCGCTCCAATGAAAATTGAATTGCTCGCCGATAAACCATCGATTATTGAAATATCCATTACGGGTTTTCCATCAATTTTCATCCCCCTCCTTCTACAATTTTCTTCTATAAATCCAGCTACTAGTGTAGCTTTACCTAGGTCTTTATAGAAAGAAAGGGTTTCTCTTGCCATTGCTCCTGCACCTAATATGTAAATTTTTTTATCTTTTCTCATTAATTTGAAATATTCTATCAAAATTTCTCTGTATTGTTCAATGTCAATAATTAATTTGACAAAATTTTATAATTTTTATATAAAGAAGGTAGAACCTAAAATCAAGGGGGTAAGAGATGAAAAGAAGGAAAGGACGTTTGAATATCATTGAGATCGTTGATGAAAAAACTGTCCGGAAGATTGGAATAATTCGGGAGGTGAGTAGACCTCAACGCCTTAAAGTAGAGGCCTGGGTTCTTTCCCAGGTAAGACAAAGAGGAGTTAATGTACCTAAAGTACTTCAATATTCACAAAACGAAAAGGGACGGGAAGTATTACTCCTTGAAAGAATTAATGGTAGACGTCTCTCGCAAGAGAAATCAAAACAGAATGCTAGAGTTATGTTCGAGGTGGGATCACAATTAAGGCTACTGAGGGGATCGATGGAAAATCAAGGATGGGGGTGGTTTGACTCCACTTCGATGTTGGGAAAATTTAGTGACTGGCGATCGTTTTTGAAGTTTTATCTTCAAGAATACGGTAATTCAATCAAAGATAGAGGAACTTTAACGGAAGGAGAATTAGAAAAATTACTTCTCTCACTGAATAAGATTGATTTTGGAGAAGTAACGCCTAGTTTCGTTCATCGTGATATTAAGCCATCCAATATCTTAATCGATAGTAATAGGAAGGTCTGGATCCTAGATTGGGAAAACACAATAATTGGAGACCAATTATTTGATCTTGCAGCGTTTGGTGTAAGATATGGAGAAGGGGAATTTTGGAAAAATCTTAAAAAAGGGTTAAACTTTGAAGAAGAAATTCTCTCTCCAAAATATCAACTTTACAAGATACTCGCTTTAATAGGTGTAATTGATTTTTACCAGAAATATCAACTTAACATAGGAAAAAAATATTTCCAACTTCATCGACTCATTCAGCAATTTAACCCTTAAAAACTCTATTAGACCCCTTAGTGGTTTACTAAGGGACTTTTTTATATAGTTGCTTCCTTTTAGCTTTTTATATAAAATTTAAGGTAGTAATGAAGAAAAAAATATTAAATACATGATTTTAAAAGAAAAGTTAATAAAAGAAAACAAAACTATATGGTTGGATATAGGATGTGGTAAAAATTTCGAAGAGGGATTTTATTATTTAGATATAAAGCCTAAGAGAAAGATCCCTTGAAAATATAGAAAAAGATATTTTCAGGTGAATATCTTGAAAGTACCTGACAGGGAATTAAAAACCATGGGTACATTTGATCTCATAGGGATGCAACACGTGATAGAACATTTTTCATATGAAGAAGCTAAAATCGTTATCAAAAATGTAGCAAAACTTTTAAAGAAAGAGGGGTATTTCTTGATTACAACTCCTGATCTAAGAATAAACATTCAAATGTATTTGAAGAAAAATTATAAATTTATAAAAAATTTTAAAAATTGGGCGGAGAAAAAAATACCAAAGAATGCTCCTGCTAGCTTTTATTTTGCTATTTTTACATATAATTTACCTAAAGATCCTCATAAATGGTGTTATGACTACGAAGGATTGAAGTATCTCCTTGAATCTTCTGGGTATTTTAAAGAAATAAGAGAATTAAAATTTTCTGATCCTCTAGCTAGTTTTCCATTTACTCACAATAGGCCAGAAATAGATCTTTGTGTGATATGTAAAAGAATTTAAAGTTTAAAACTATGAAAAAATATCCAAACGTTAGTATAAAAATTATTTTCAAATATAAAAATAAAATACTAATGCTTGAACACCCAAATGGAAGACATGAATTTCCCGGTGGAAGAATGGAATGGGGGGAATCAATTATAGAAACACTGAAAAGAGAGTTAAAAGAAGAGTTAAATTATGATTTAAAAGAGGAGCCGGAATTGTTTAGTGTTTGGAATTATATTTCCAAAAACAAAAAACGCCATAGCGTCATTATTCATTATATTTTACAATTACCTAAAAAACCGAAAATTGTTTCTAGGGAAGGGCTTAAAATTTTATGGCTTACAAAAAAAGATCTTATTGCTAAAAATATCATTGGTGATAAGAAACTAATACACAAAATATTTCAATGGAGAAAAGCTAAAAACTAATATCATGAAAATTTTAATTACAGGAGGGGCGGGTTTTGGAGGAAGTGGATTGGCGAAAGAATTATTGAAAAGAGGGCACAAAGTGGCGGTTTTAGATTTGGTAGCACCAAACCACGCTGAAAGATTAAAAGAAATAATAGAGCATCCTAATTTTAAATATATTTGGAAGGCTACTTTTGATATTAAACCAGAAGATATTGAAGGTTATGAAGTAATTTGCGCGTTTAATGCTCAAGCAGATGTTCCGTTGGGATTTACTTCTCCAGCTTATACTTTTTATCAAAATACTGTTGGGCTCATATATCTATTAGAAGCAGTTAAGGAAGTAGGTTGCGAAAAATTTCTTTTACCAAGTTCAGGCAATGTATTTGGTAGACCGCCGAAAATTCCAATAGACGAAACTTGTCCTCCCGTGCCCCATAATATTTATTCAGCCTCAAAAGTAACTCAAGAAGCAATAGCCTGGGCTTATTATCGTTCATACGGAATACCTATTGTGATTTTGCGAAATGGAATTATATATGGACCGGGAATGAGAAAAAATATTTTTATCTATATTTGGCTTAAAAATTTGCTTCAAGGAAAACCGATTATTGTAGAGGGTGGTGATCAAACACGAGATCCTTGCTATGTAACAGATACACTCGATGCTTGGGTTCGAACAATTGAAGCACCAAAAGAAAAAGTAGTTGGAGAAATATTTCAAGTTTCTAGAGGTAAAGAATACAAAGTTAAAGAAATAGCCGAAATCTGTACCGAAATTGTCCCGGGGAAAATTATTTATACAGATTATCGCCCTGGAGAAAAAGGACAAAGGGAGTGTTTTGATATCAGCAAGGCAAGGAGAATTTTAGGATACAATCCAAAAATAGATTTGAAAGAAGGATTGGTAAAAACAAAGGAATGGATAGAAAAAATATTAAAAAATGAGATATGATAAAAGTTTCTGTAATTGTTACATCTTATAATAATGCACATAATTTAGAACGGTGCTTGAATAGCCTATTGAATCAAAATTATGATAAGAGATTCATCGATTCAGAAATTGTAGTCGTTGATAGTGGCTCTACCGATGGCTCCATTGAAATTCTAATTAAATATAAAGATCGAATAAAAATAATACTGAAACCAAAAGAATTTTCTTTTTTTACAAGATTAAGCCCCGCTCAAGCAAGAAATATTGGAGCTCAAAATTCGAAAGGAGAAATTTTAATTTTTACTGATAGCGATTGTGTTCTTCCTTTAGACTGGGTAAGGGAAATGGTCGCCTCTTTTCAAAAATATCAAGTTGATTGTATTATCGGAAACCGGGAACCAGATATTGGAGAAGGTTTGGGAACATTTGTTAGAAGATACGATTTTATTTTATATTCAAACAAATTTATAATTTCAGAACCTTTAATAATTAATAAGAATACTTTACAAAAAAAACACCCACTTTGTTTTATTAGCCGGAAATAATTTCGGAATTAAAAGAGAATTATGGAATAAAATTGGCGGAATGAGAACTATTTTTGAAAATCCTACCGGCGAAGATGTAATGATGGAGATTGAAATAATTAAACAGGGCGATAATATTTTATTTAATCCATATATTAAAATAAAACATATTCACCCACTCTCATTAATAAAATTATTTAGAAAAGCGTTTCAGCACGGAGAATCTACTTATCTTTTAGGAAAATATTCGAATAATTTCATTAATTGGAAGCATTTCGCTGAAAGAGGACACATTTTTCACCTAAAATGGGTTTTCTGTAATTTGTTTCTTTTCATTTCGCTTTTGTTGATTTTCATTTTATCAAAGAGCCCTCTCTTAATAACTATTATTATTTTTTTCGCACTCTTTTTAATAATAATTTTTTCTAAATTAATCTTGACAAAAAATAAGCTGGAATCAATTCTAAATACTAAGGGAGAAGAATATAAAAAATTCTATAAGGTTTCTTTGCTCCAATTATTTTATTTTAATCAAATTCATTTTTTAACCAAACTCGTAGCTTTAATAAGTTTTTTGTACACTTATATTAAACATGCCTTCTTTAAGAAAAATATTAATAACTCAAGATAATGATTATACTAAACTCGCTAATTTATTTAAGGAAAAAACAGGATTGGATATTGTGAGAGATGGATATGATAAGAGAATATCTGTAAACAAAAGTTGTAGCATAATAATTCCTTTTTATAAAAATTATTCCTTTCTGAAAAGGTGCTTAGCTTCGTTATGGTACCAGGATTTACCCAAGGAATTTAAGAAAAATAAAGTAGAAATTATTATTGTTAATGATGGGTCGCCATTTAATTTAAAAAATTTTGTTCAACAAACAAAGAAATTTTATAGATCTGTAATTTACTTAAAACTGAAAAAGAATTATGGTAGAGCGATGGCCAGAAATTTAGGATTACTTTATGCCCAGAATGAAATAATTATTTTTTTAGATAGTGATGTCGTGATGCCTAAAGACTTTCTAGCCACTCATTTGTTGAGACATGAATTTTTTGATAACTGTATCATTGTAGGTTTCCGCCACAATATTAGTTTAAAAGATCTGAATTCTCGATTAGATAAGCGAAAACAAAAGATTAAAATATTACCAAGTTATAAAAAAGATTTTAGATATGAAAAATTCATCCCAAAAGAATGGATGAGAGGGTGGAGAAATGCCTTTAGAGATATACCATTGGAAAACTTTAATAAAACTTGTCGCATTTTAGAAGAAAGTAATTATTTTAAAAATTTTAGCAAAGGGAGAATTATTGGAGTATGGAATCTACCATTTATGTTTCTCGCTTGCAATGCTAGTGTTGCAAGAAAATATGTAATAGAAGTAGGAGGATTTGATTTAAGATTCAAAGGATGGGGATGTGAAGATGCACATTTAGGCGCGAAATTAATTGCAAGAGGATTGTATTTAATTCCTAATTTGCATGCCACAGCATATCATTTAATTAAAAGTAATCATAGTAAAGAAAAGGAGGAGAAAATTAAGGAATTTTACAAAAATTTAAGACTGTATAAAAAACTATTGAACGAAAGTTTAGTTATTTTTAAAGAAAGTGAGTGGAAGGAAAAGACTAGGAAATATTTTGCAAATAAATTTTGTGAAATATTGAGATAAAGGCATTTGAGAAAAGGGATGGAAACTTGGCTTTCATTTAAAATAGCAAAATGATTTTTGAGGTTTTGGCAGGGAAAAGCAAATTTTGTCAAAAATAATTAGGCTTCCGCTTAAACCCTGGATGTTAGTTTTTTATTTTTATTTGTTCCCAGGTATTTTTATATACTGATTTCTTTCTATTCTTTTCTTGAAAAAATAATTTTGTAAAATATAAGGTAGAATGCATTTTGTTCGAAAATTTAACCAAAATATGAAAATAAAAAAAGAGAGAAAATTAAAGAAAATAATAACACTTGTAACTGGAAATCAAAGCAAATTAATGGAGGCGATTGAAATAGCGAAGAAATACCCAATTAAAATTGTAGGAAAGAAGCTTTATTTACCTGAAATGATGGAAATTAATGCAGAAAAAATTCTAATTGAAAAGGCAGAATATGCATTCGAAAAAATAAAAAAACCTCTAATTGTTGATGATTCTGGAATTTATTTTGAGGCTTATCCAAATTTTCCTGGTGTTCTTACAAAATTTATTATTAAACTCCTTGGTTTCGATGGCATCTTTAAACTATTAAAAGGTAAAACTCGAAGGGCGTATTTTCAATGCACTATTTGTTTTATAGAAAGTAATTTACAAAAACCAATTTTATTTAAAGGAATATGCAAGGGCAGAATTGCTGAAAGAATTTCTAATATTTTTGATCCAAATTTCGAATTTAATAGCATTTTCATCCCAGAAAGAGAAAATAGAACTTTTTCTGAAATGACGATCGAAGAACGAAAAAAATTTTCTCATCGCAGAAAGGCATTAGAAAAATTTCTAAAATGGTATATTACTAAACATGTTTAAAAGAATAGAAGCTAAAACTCCTGGCGAAGCTTGGAGAAAAGTAGCAAAATTTGTAATGTCGAATGGAGAAATTGTTACCGATGGAAAAGAACTTTTGAAAGAATATCTTCATTTAATTGTTTCGGTAGAAAAACCTCTTCAAAATGATAAGATTCTTAAAAAATTTGCCGATAAAAAAATGTTAGAATTTATGGAAAGAAATTTTTTAGAAGCTACACCGATTAGTGAATGGGGCTATAGTTATGGTTCTCGCATTTTCGACTTTAGAGGAATAAATCAGGTAGATGAAATTGTGAAAAAATTAAACGAAAAACCCGAAAGTAAATCAGCACTTATTAGTCTTGCTGATCCTACTCAAGATTTTAAAGGACATTCTCCGTGTGTAAGTGTGATAGATTTTAAACTACGAAAGGACATTCTTATAACAACTGCTTTCTTAAGGAGTCAGGATGTAGGTAAAAAAATTTATGCGGATATAATGGCTATTGGTAAAATTTCGAAATTGGTAGCGGATCGTCTCAATGTAAAGTCGGGACCGCTCACTCTTATAATCGTCTCAGCCCATGTTTATAAAAGAGATTTAAAAAAAATAAGTAAACTCATATCATGAATAAAGGAAGAAATGGAAAGAGTATTTTTTCTTCCAAATCATAACCTCCAATGGCTAAAGAATATACTCGAAGCAAGTGAAATAAGAAAGGGCAGAATTTTAATCGTGGGTAGTTTTCTTTACGCAGCATACCTTCCGAAAGATTTTAAGGTTACCGTAATAGACAAAAATCTTTTAGCATTGATTTCTCAATTATACGTTTTATGGTTAAAACTCGAAGATTACTCTCCTCAAAAAATCAGAAGAAATTTATTTCTTAATAGGTTTGGGAACCGGTTCAGAAACCATAAAAGAGTCAAAATTATTTCAAGAGATGAATATTTTAAATCGCTAATTACTTTTCTTGATTTTTCAAAAAGATTAAAAATTTTTTTAAAACACAAAAAATCTCTTGAGAAAATTTTTAGAGAAATTTTTAGAATTAGTAAAACAGGAAAAGAATTTAAACTTCATTTAATTCCAAAAGGATTAAATTCTTACGACCTACTAAGAGTTAAACCCATCAGAGGAATCGAGGAGATTCACTTTTTGAATATTCCTTTAGAAAGTTTTAAGAGTAATCGAAAATTTGATTTCATTATTTCAACAAATGTTATAGAAAATTTTGCTCACCCCTTCGATTTTTTAAGAATAACCTGCTCATTACTAACCAAAAGAGGTAAAGTTGAAATAACAACCTATAAAGAACCTTTGATGCGATGGTTGAAATATGTGAAACTTTTAATCAACGATGAGGAACAAAAAACGTTCTCTCTTGGAGGGGCCTACCTTTTCAAGGGTAAAAGTAAAGAGGAGGGAAGAGAATTTTTGTATGAACTTAAAATGAATAGAGATACTTTTATTTTTTCTAAGAACGAATTAATTAAGATAATAAAATTGATTTCGGAAAGGGAATTCTTGCCGGCCTGGCTTAGAGAATATGAAAGCAAGAATTAATTTAGAACTACTATGCTTATTATTTTAGAAGGATTACCAGGAACTGGTAAAACTACATTAGCAAAAAAACTCGTCAAGAAATTCCGAGGAATTTTAATTCCTCAAATAATCTTGTCTTCTCAGAACATTTATCAAAAGTTCCCTCCTATGGAAAAAGAAAAATTTTTTATAAGAAATGATTTGAAAAAATATAAAAAAGCTTCGCAGGGATTAAAAAAGAAAAAATGGGTAATAATGGACCGTGGAATTTTTTCAACTCTTGCCTATAATTATGCTTTTACACGTCTAGAAGGAATAAATACCTATAAAATGGTAAGGGATTGGTATGAAAAGAATAAAAAAATTTTTAGTTTACCGCAGATTATCATTTTTTTAGAAATACCTTTAATAACTTCTTTAAAGAGAAAGAATAGATTAACTCTGAAAATGAGACGAAAAAAATTACTCTGGGCGAACCCTTATTTTCTTAAAGAAATGAAGGCTTTTTATCACAAATTTTTAACACAAATTAAAGATAAAAATATACGAATTTTAAAAATAAACGCCAAAAAACCTTTAAAGAAAGTTTTTAATGAAATCTGTTTGAAAATAGAAGAATTACAAGAACAATTATGAATATTGCAATTTTTAGAGACGGCCCTTTCCTGCCCCCTATTACTGGAGGAGCAGTTTCGATTTATAACCTAATCACAGAATTGAAAAGAAGAGGGGTAAATGTCTACCTAATAAAGTGTTATAGATCCTATGATAATTATCAACTTTACAAGCGAGAAAAATTTCTAACATTTTTTGTTAAAGAAAAAAATTATTATTTGGATATTACTCCAATTATTAATTTTTTGAAACGAAAAAAAATACAAATTGCTCACTTTGATAGTGCAGAAGCAGTAAATTGGCAAGGAAATTTAATTAAATTTCGATTACCGACAATAAAAATTGTTTGGGAGGTACATAATGTAAACCACATTCTTTTTTTGCGATTAGGCAAAGGACGTGATAAAATAAAATTAGCCATTGAACAAGAAAAAATGGCAACGAATGCCGCCGATCTTATATTAGTTCGTTCCAAATTTGATAAAAAAGCATTGATAGCTATTGGAGATAATAAAAATAAAATTAGGATTTATAAGGGAGGTATCAAAATTGGCAGGCAAATAAAAAGAGTCTTTCCTGAAGGAAATAAAAATATAATTTTTATCGGGAATCTCTTATACCAACCAAATCGTGAGGCTATAAGAATAATAGATAAAATAATCGCGCCCCGGCTTCCAAATTATACCTTCCAAATTTTGGGAGGAGGGGATAAAAAATTAATTAAATCAGTAAAATCAAAGAATATAAAATTTTTAGGGAAAATTGAAAATCCATATCGGCTTTACACTAAAGCTTTTGTCGGAATAGCTCCTTTGCTTTCTGGATCCGGTACTAGAATTAAAATTCTAGAATATTTAAATAGCGGACTACCTACAATAACTACTAACATAGGAATTGAAGGATTGGAGGAGGGAATTAGAAAAGTATTAATCGTTGAAGATAATTTTGAAAAATATCCTCTAATTGTTAAAGAACTAACACAAAATCCTCGAAGATGGTTAAATTTATCAAGAAGAGGCCAGTATTTCGTTAAGAAAATTTACAATTGGTCAAATAATATCAAGGATATCATGAGAGAGTATCAATCACTTCTCAAATAAAAATATGAGAAGAAAAATTACTAAAAAACAATTGAATAAATTAATCACCATTTTAAAGAATATTTTTCTTGAATATTCAGAGGCTGGTGGGGGAAAGGGTTATCGATTTTCTCATAGTGTGCGAGTTATGCGATATTGTCAGAAGTTTCTCGAGACTCCATTTTTTAAGAAACTTAAACTAGATAAAGATGTAGTTTTAGTTGCGGCTCTCTTTCACGATATTGGGAAAATTAAAGCAGCAAACATGAAAAAAGAAATTAAGTACAATTCTTATGGAGATAGACATCATGAAGAGATCGGTTCTTCTCTAATTCAAAACTTCTTAAAAAAAGCAACAAAAAATGTTGATTTCCAGATGAAGATCGGCGAAATTATCAAAGATTTGAAAGAGAAAGAACCGAAATTCCTCGAAACAAGATTGATAAAAGATGCGGATTTGCTAGACAATTACGGAGTAATTAAAATTTGGAGAAGTATTACCTATGCTCAATACCAAAATCGACAAATCGAAAGAGTATATGAATATTGGGAAGAAGAAGGAAGAGAAAAAGCCCTAAAAGAACTTTCTTTTTTCTACTTCAAACCGATAAGGTCGTTAGCGATTAAAAGATTTAAAAAATTAGATAAATTAATAAAAGAAATAAAAATCGAAAATCTTGGACTTGATATAATGTAAAAAACTAGGGATTTTCTCCCTAGCCTTGAAAAATTTTCTTTAGATCAATATCAGGAAAAAGAATTTTAAATTCTTTTATAAAATGCTCTTTGTCTTTTGATGAATGAATTGCATTTCTTCTAATATCAGTACCGAATACATTTCGAAGAGTTCCTGCTTTAGCTTTTTGAGGATCGGTAGCACCCACCAATTCATTAAAAACTTCAATAGCATTTTCTCCCTCCACTACGAAAACTAAGCATTCATTCGACATCATGAAATTGATAAAGGATGGAAAATAATCTTCTTCGCTAATTTCCTCGTAAATTTCCCTAAGAATCTCTTCATTAAAGCGAAATTTCTTTTGGAGAATCACTTTCAATCCATTTTTCTCAATTATTGAAAGTATCTCCTGAGAACGATTCACTGCATCAGGTTTAATAATTCCCAAGGACCATTCTTTCATTCCCATTCCTCCTAATTTTGAGAGATCTACTTAAATGTTAACACTATTTATCAATCTTGTCAAATGTTAATGAAAAAATAGTTAAGAGTAGTTGAAAATTTTCGGTAATGATTAAAAGAATTTTTCAAAATAGCAAAATAATTTTTGAGGTTTTGGCGGGGAAAAAGGCAATTTTGTCAAAAATAATCAGGCTTCCGCTTAAACCTGGAATGTTTGTCTTTTTCACTTTTATTTGGCCTAGGCGTTTTTTGATTGATTGATAAATTTTTTTCCTTTCTCTTTTGCTAATGGGATTTAGTTCAGGGTTGATGATCAAAATTTCTGGAGTGGGGGAGAGAGAAAGAATTTCGACGATGGCCTTTTTTCCTTCTTTTCCTTGAAAGATTCTGATTCCTTCTTTTTCTCTTGAATATTTCGCTTCCAAAATTGAAACAATCCTTGTAAACTCCCTTTCTTTTTCTTCAATTTCTCTTTTTTTGATTTTCAAAAATCTCAAAATTTGGCTCGGGGATTGGGCAACAAAAAGTCGCTTTTTTCCTTTCTTTGTTTCAACGAATAATCCCTTTTCTTCCAATTTCTTCACAATCTCATAAACAGTTGGTCTCGGAATTTTCACTTTCTCTGCGATATTCTTTATCGAATTTGGCCCCAATTCCAAACCCGCCAAATAAACTTTCACTTCTTTTTCTTTCAATCCCAATTTTTTCAATTCCAATTCAATTGGCAACTCGAGGATCATGATTTTTATTTTAATTTACTCAATGAATAAAGTCAATTCAAAAAAATGTCAGAAAATCTTGACAAAATTTTTTGGTCCAATAAGATGAAATTGAAATGCCAAAAATTTTGATAATTGAAGATGAAAGGGTTTTGGCTGAAATGTACAAAGATAAATTTGAAATGGCTGGCTTTGAAGTTTTTTTGGCTTTTGATTGCAAGGAAGGAATAAAATTGGCAAAGGAAAAAAATCCAGATTTAATTTTGCTTGATATTTTACTGCCAATTCCAACTGAAGATGGAATTTCTTTTTTGAAAAATTGGAAATCTGATCCAAAAATATCAAAAATTCCGGTCATTGCTTTTTCAAATTACGATGACCCAAAAGTAAAAAATGAAGCAATCGAATTGGGAGTGAAAGAATATTTGTTGAAAACAAATTTTACACCTCAGCAGATAGTTGAAAAAGTAAAGGAATATCTAAAATGAAGAGGGTTTTGAACTTAGAAACAAAAAATCTTTTAGGAAAAAAAGTAAAAGTTTGTGGCTGGGTAAATTCAAAAAGATCTCACGGAAAGATTGTTTTTTTAGATTTGAGAGATAGGTCTGGAATTTTGCAAGTGGTAGCAGATTCTGAATTGGCAAAGAAAATTAAAGAAGAGGATGTTTTAGAAGTCGAAGGAAAAATTGAACAAAGGCCAAAGGAAATGATAAACCCAAAATTGGAAACAGGGGAAATAGAATTGAAGGCAGAAAGAATTAAAATTTTGGCTAAATCTCAGGTTTTACCAATCGACCTCAAAAATTTAAAATTAAAATTGCCAAAGCTTTTAAATTTGAGACCTCTGAGTTTGAGAAATCAAAAGATTCGCTCAATTTTTAAAGTTCAAGAAACAATAATCGATTCTTTTAGAAAGACGATGAAAAGCTTGGGCTTTTTTGAATTCCAAGCACCAGTGATCGTGGCTTCAGCAACAGAAGGAGGGGCTCAGTTGTTTCCGGTTGAGTATTACAAATACAAGGCCTATTTGGCCCAAAGCCCTCAGTTATACAAGCAAATTTTAGTTTCGGCTTTTGAAAGGGTTTTTTGTGTGACAAAGGCATTTAGAGCAGAGCCTTCGATGACTACTAGACATTTGTCAGAATACATTTCCTTAGATTGTGAAATGGGATTTATTGAAGGGTTGGACGATTTATTAGAAGTTTGCGAAATTGTAATGAAGAATATTTTTTCTGATTTAGAAAAAAATTGCCAAAAAGAGCTTAAAATTTTTAATGCTAAACTACCAAAAATCGAAAAAATTCCAAAGATAAAATTCAAAGAGGCAAAGGAAATTTTATTCGAAAGGACGAAAAAAGATAAGAGAAAAGAACCGGATTTTGATCCGGAGGAAGAAAAAGAGCTTTGTACTTTTTCAAAAGAAAAATTCAATTCGGAATTGATTTTTGTCACTCATTATCCAACTGAAAAAAGACCTTTTTATACCTTTCCCGATCCAGAAAATGAGAATTATACTTTGAGCTTTGATCTTTTGTTCAGAGGTTTAGAAATTGTCACTGGTGGCCAAAGAATTTCAGATTATAAAATGCTATTAAAAAATATGAAAAAGTTTGGCTTGAATCCAAAAAACTTCCAATACTATTTGCAGGCCTTTAAGTACGGAATGCCGCCAGAAGGAGGGTTTGCTATCGGTGCAGAAAGGTTAACAAAGCAGATCCTAAATTTAGAAAACATAAAAGAAGCAACTCTTTTCCCGAGGGACATGGAAAGGATCGACCTTTTGCTTTCGATGAAAAAAAGGGAGAAATGAAAAAGAAAATAAAAATTTTTTTATTCATATCTTTTTTAGCAGCTTATGCCCTGTTTTTGATTTTTTCTCAAAAATACATTGAGAATTACTTTTTTTCTTTTATTGCCAAACCCTTTTTTGAAATTCCCCAATTGAAAATTCCAAAAGAGGAAACTGAAAAACCAGAAATTGAGGCAAAAGCAGCAATTTCTTATAAGATCGGAAAAAGAGAAAAAATTTTGTTTAAAAAGAATGAGGAAGAACCTCTGCCAATTGCCTCTTTGACAAAATTGATGACGGCTGTAATTGTTTTAGAGGATAATAATTATGATTTCGAAAAAAGTTTAGAAATTTCTCCGGAAGCTGCAAATCAAGGGAATACTCCGAATTGCGGAAATTTAGATTCACAAGTAGGGAAAAAAATTAAAATCAAGGAACTTTTTGAATTAATGCTCAGCTGCTCAAGTAATGACGCAGCTTTTGCCCTTTCGGAGGTTATTGGAAATGATAGATTTGTTGGAAAAATGAATCAAAAGGCAAAAGAAATAGGCCTTAATAAAACTCATTTTATAAATCCGACTGGACTTGATCCTGCAGATTCAAACGACATTAATTATTCGACTGCAAATGATTTAATAATGCTCGCTAAATATATTTTGAAAAATCACCCCTTAATTTTTGAAATGACTTTAAAAAAAACAAGCGGAAATAATTTCTCAAATTTAAATCTAAAAAATAATCAAAAACTTATAGGAGGAAAAACTGGCTATACTAAAAGGGCAGGAGGATCTATCATCATTATTTTCCAAAATGAAAATGGAACTATCTTCATGAATGTAATTTTAGGTACAGAAAAAGAAGAAGATCGGATTAGAGAAATGCAAAAACTAATCGATTGGATTAATACAGAAAATAACTCAATTCAATCTTCTTTCAATCCTGATTTTTTAGTTTTTGAAAAAATTACTTCTCAAGCTCCTTGGCAAGAACGTGATTCTCAGGCGGCTTTGGTTTTTAAAAACAAAATTTGGTTAATGGGAGGATTGAATGGAAATGGTTATGTTGTCAAACCGGGTTTAGTTAAATATGAACAAGCTCCTCATTTTAGCGATATTTGGGTTTCAGAAAACGGAAAAAATTGGGAACTTTTAACGGAGAATGCTCCTTGGGGAAAAAGAAGGTCGATGCAGGTCGTTGAATTTAAAGGAAAAATTTGGTTAATCGGAGGGTGGGGACCTGAAATTGGATTGAAAAACGATGTCTGGTATTCTGAAGATGGAGTGAATTGGGTTTTGGCTACCTCGACTGCTCAATGGTCCCCAAGAGAAGGGCACACTGTAGTCGTTTTTAATGATAAATTGTGGTTAATGGGAGGGGTTGATTATTTTAAAAGAAAAACGTTTAACGATGTCTGGTATTCTGAAGATGGAATAAATTGGGTTTTGGCTACTTCTTCGGCTTTATGGAAACCACGCTGGGATCAGGCAGTTACGGTTTTTAAAGAAAAAATATGGTTAACCGGTGGAATGGATTTGAATGGTAAAATTTTTAGAGATGTTTGGTTCTCTGAGGATGGGAGAGAATGGAAATTGGCGACTGATAATCCACCATGGGGAGAAAAACAAGGACACGCTTTACTCTCTTATCAAGATAAAATTTGGCTTTTGGGTGGATTAAATGACAGTGAAGGTAACAGCAAAAATGGTGTTTGGTATTCCGAAGATGGAATAAATTGGAAAAAAACCAAAGATGATCCTAATTGGACAGGAAGGGAAGATTTTTCAGCGATAATCTTTAACAATAAAATTTGGATATTGGGAGGAATGGATATTAATTGGAGTTGGAGAAATGATGTTTGGTGTTCAAATTTTCTACCCTAATTGGATAAACTATGGAAAAATTTGATCTATTTTTTAGCGTAACAAAAGTTTTGTTTTTTGCTGGCTTGAGTTCAGCTTTTTCTTTGATTTTTGCTCCCTTTTTAATTGAAATTTTAAAGAAAATAAAGTTTTGGAAAAAAACTCCAAGAGAAAACGCCATCACCGGTGAAAAAGCAGAAGTTTTTTATTCTTTATACAAAGAAAGAGAGGTAAAAGTACCAAGGGGAGGAGGAATTTTGATTTGGTCTTCGGTTTTTTTAATCATCTTATTTACTTTTTTCCTTGGCAAAATTACCGGAATTTGGTGGATAAGAAAATTGAATTTTTTGTCAAGGAAAGAAACTTGGCTTCCCCTTTTTGCTTTAGTTATGGGATCTTTGGTTGGTTTAGGAGATGATTTTTTAACAGTTTCTGGAAAGGGCAAGGGTTTAAGTTTTTGGAGAAGATTTTTGATCGTTAGTTTGATTGGCTTGGTCGGTGGCCTTTGGTTCTATTTTAAACTTGGCTGGGATACAATTCACATTCCCTTAATTTTTGACTTCCCGAAAGGAATCGATGTTTCGATAGGATTTTGGATAATTCCGCTTTTTGTTTTAGTTCAGTTAGCCTGCTGGGCCGGAGGAGTAATCGATGGCTTGGATGGTTTGGCTGGCGGGGTTTTTGCCTCAATCTTTGGTGCCTTTTCGATCATTGCCTTTTCCCAACAAAAAATTGATTTGGCAACATTTTGCGCTTCGATCGTCGGTTCCCTTTTTGCCTTTTTATGGTATAACATTCCGCCAGCAAAATTTTACATGGGAGAAACTGGTGTTTTGGGATTAACTTCGACCATGGCAGTAATTTCATTTTTAACAAATTCAGTTTTAGTTTTGCCCTTGATCGCTGGGATAATGGTAATTGAAGTTGGCTCGATAATTTTACAACTCTTATCAAAAAAAATAAGGAAAAAGAAAATTTGGTTATCAACTCCAATCCATCAGCATTTCGAGGCCAGAGGTTGGGCTCCTTATCAAATTGTGATGAGATTTTGGATTTTATCAATCGTTTTTGCTATCTTGGGCGTTGTCTTGAGGCTATTAAGATGAAAAAATACCTTTTCTTTAGAAAAAAATATCCAAAATTTATTTATCAAAATTTTGATTGGCAAATTTCAGGAAAAAATCTTGAAATTTCTTTCGACTTTTCAATCGAGCCAGAATTTCATTTTAAACCAAAATTAATCATTCAAAACGTAAGAAAATCACAAATTAAAAGAGTAGGGGAAAGGTTATTTGACAATTTAGTTTTTAATTTAGGTCTAATCGAAATGCTGAGCTATTGGAAGGCAACTTGTTCAAAAGAGATTAAAATTGAAGCTGGAAATTTAAATAAAGAACAATCAAAATGGTGGAAAAATTTGATTTTAAAAGGAATGGGCCAATATTTTTTTGAAAATAAAATCGATTTTCGAGAAAAAAATTTTATTGAAATTAAGACCGAGGAGAAAAAATATGCGATCGCTGAAAATTTGCCCTTAAAAGATGAAGTTTTAATACCTGTGGGCGGAGGAAAAGATTCGATCTTAGCTTATGAAATTCTAAAAAATACAGGAAAAAAATTGATCTTTTTTTCTTTAAACCCGAATGAAACAATTAGAAGATTAATCAAAATTTCTGGCCAGAAAAATTATATCTTTGTCAAAAGAAAATTCGATCAAAAACTCTTTCGATTAAATAAAAAAGGATTTTTAAACGGCCATACTCCTTTTACCGCCTATTTGAGCTTTTTATCAGTTTTGATAGCTGCTCTTTTAGGAACAAAGTACATTGCCTTTTCAAACGAAAGAAGCTCAGAGGAGGGAAACTTAAGATATTTAAGAAAAATTATCAACCATCAGTATTCAAAAACCTTCGAATTTGAAAAAAATTTTAGGGAATACACAAAGAAATATCTAATAAAAAATGTTGAATATTTCTCTTTTTTGAGGCCTTTGTATGAAATTCAAATTGTCAAACTTTTTTCTAATTATTCCCGGTATTTCGATAGTTTTTTGAGTTGCAATAAAGCTTACAAAATAAAAAAACCTTTTAAAAAATGGTGCGGAAAATGTCCAAAGTGCCTTTTTATTTTTGCATCCCTTTATCCTTTTGTTGGAGAAAGAGCGATCGAAATTTTTGGCAAAAATTTATTCAAAGAAAAAAAATTGATTCCTTTGATGCTTAGATTAATTGGCAAGAGGAAATTCAAACCATTCGAATGCATAGGAACGATGAAAGAAAGTAAAATTGCCTTTTATTTGAGTTTAAAAAAATACAAAAAAGAAGGAATTAAAAAACTGCCGCCTTTGTTGGATTATTTTGAAAAGAAGATTTTACCAAAAGAAAAAAATTTGGAAAATTTATTAAAAAATTTATTAAATTCTTGGCAAGAAAGAAATTTCTTACCAAAATCTTTCAAAAAAAGATTAAAAAGTATGTATTTCCAAAATATCTCCGTCTCTTAACAGATAATCTTTACCAACTAAAATCGATTTTTTTGAATCTTTTTTAAAAAGTTTGGCGAATTTAAAATTTTTAGCTAAATCTTGATGAATTTCGTTAGCCAAATCGATCAACCTTGAACCATCTTTTAGAACGAAAGGGTGTTCAAAATCCGGATCCTTGCCTGGTTTTTTTGAATAAACTCTCACCACCTTTAGCATTTTAAAAATTTTCCTTTTTAATTCTTCCAAACCAATTTTTTTAAGAGCTGAAATTTTTATTAGAAATTGAAAATTGGCCAATTTTTTTTCTTCTTTAATCAAATCGATTTTGTTGCCAACGAAGACGATTTCTTTTTCAAGCTTTAAAGGATTTACAATTTCCTTAAATTCTTCAACTTCTCTTGAAAAATTTTCCTTTGAAAGATCGAAAATTGCTAAAATTCCATCCGAATTTTTAAAAATATTTTTTAACCAGCCAGGAAAAAATTCCTTAGTAATTGGCGGAGTATCGACCAGTTGGATTAAAATATCTTCGAACGGCATCATCGCTGGTTGAGGAAATGCAGTAGTGAAGGGGTAATCTCCGACTTTAAAATTGGCGCCGGTTAAGGAATTGATTAAACTTGTTTTTCCAGAATTTGGAGGGCCGGAAATTATGATTTGTCCTGCCCCTTCTCTTTTGACAAAAAAAATTTCTTCTTTTTTGGTCTTCTTTTTTGATTGAATCTCTTTTTTTAATTTGGCAATTTTGCTTTTAATGTCCTTTTGGACTTTTTCAGTTCCCTTGTGCTTTGGACAAATCGAAAGCATCTCTTCTAAAATGGAGATTTTTTCCTCAACTTCTTTTGTTTTCTTTAGCTTTTCTAACAAAGAAAAATATTGAGGGGGTAAATTTGCTGGCATTCTATTTATCATTATAATATAAATTGGGTCATTAAATGAAAAATATTGAAAGAATAAAGAAGAATCAACTTCCTATTAATTTTTCTAAACTGAAGTGCCAAGATTGTCGGCTGATCAAGGAAGAAAAAGCTTATTTTTGGAAGGATTTCCGCGGAATTTTAAGAATTGAATGTCCAAAAGTTGGAAGTTTAAGAATTGAGGAATGGAAATCTAAATTAGAAAATTGCCTCTTTTTTGAAGCCTAAAACAGGCTTTTTTTATTTGAAAAATCGTGGTAATTTAAATTAGATGGAACTGAATGAATTAAAAAATAAAAAAATTTTGATATTGGGTTTTGGAAAAGAAGGAAAGGATACTTTTAAATTCCTCAGGGAAAATTTTCCAAAAAAGACAATCGCCATTGCCGATCGAGATGAAAAAGTGAAACTAAAAATCAAAAGGGTAAAATGGCATTTGGGAAAAGATTATTTAAAGGCAATAAAAAATTATGACATTATTATAAAGTCTCCAGGTATTCCTTTAAAATTAATCGAACCTTATTTAAAAAAAGGAAAAATCTTAACTTCCCAGACTGAAATTTTCTTTCAAAATTTTCCAGGAAAAATTATTGGAGTAACTGGGACAAAAGGGAAAAGCACAACCTCTCTTTTAATTTATAAAATTCTAAAAACTTGCCCAAAATTAAAAAGAAGAGTTCGTTTGGCCGGAAATATAGGAAAGCCAGTTTTATCTTATTTAAAAAAGGCAAAAGAAAAAGATATTTTTGTTTATGAATTATCTTCCCATCAATTGCAACTTTTGAAAAAATCACCAAAAATAGCAGTTTTTTTAAACATCTATCCCGAGCATTTAGATTATTATCGAAGTTTTGAAGATTATGTTAAAGCAAAGGCAAACATTCTAAAGTATCAAACTGAAAGGGATTTTTTGGTTTTCAATAAAGAAGATAAAATTGTTAAAAAATTAGCAGAAAAATCTCGGGCAAGAAAAATTCCTTTTTCGGGAAAGTATTTTGAGCAAGACATTAATGCAGCAAAAGCCGTCGGAAAAATTTTCAAAATTCCTAAAGAAAATATCGAAAAAGTAATCAAAAGTTTTAAAAGATTGCCCCATAGGTTAGAATATGTTGGGAAATTTAAAGGAATTGAATTTTATAACGATTCTTTATCAACAGTACCCCAAGCAACGATCGAGGCCTTAAATTTTTTAGGAAATAAAGTTGAAACTTTAATTTTAGGGGGTTTTGATAGGGGAGTGGATTTTAAGAATTTGGCAAAGAGAATTTTAAAAAGCAAAGTTAAAAATATAATTCTTTTCCCAGAAAGCGGAAAAAGAATTTTTGAAGAACTAAAAAAAATAAAAGCAAAGGCAAACTATTTTTTTACCGACAAGATGAAAGAGGCAGTAAAAATCGCTTATTCAAAAACAAAAAAAGGGAAAATTTGCCTTTTGAGTCCTGCTTCTCCTTCTTTTGGAATTTTTAAAAATTATAAAGAAAGAGGAAATTTATTTAAAAAATATGTGAAATACTATGCTAAGGCTTTCTAAAAATTTTGATTGGGTTTTTTTGTTTTTCTCTTTTTGCCTTTTGATATTTGGCATTTTGATTTTGGCCAGCGTCTCTTCTGCTTTTTCAACAGAAAAAGTTGGAAATCCTTATTACTTTTTAAAAAGCCAAATAATAAAAGGAGTAATACCAGGCTTGATTTTAGCTTTTTTTGCTTTTTCAATCGAGTTAGAAATTTTTAAAAAATTTTCTTTTGCCATTTTAATTTTGAATTTAATCTTGATGGGATTAGTTTTTTTACCAAATCTTGGAGTAAAAAGATTAGGAGCGGCAAGATGGATAGATTTAAAATTTTTTACTCTTCAACCTTCTGAATTTTTAAAATTGAGTTCGATTTTGTATTTTTCAGCCTGGCTTTCCAATAAAGAAAGAAAGGGGAAAAAAGAAAGTTTGATTGCTTTTTTGATAGTTTCGGCTTTGATTGGCTCTTTTTTAGTTTTGCAACCTGACATCAGTACTTTGGCAATAATAATTTTAGTTTCAATTCTGATTTATTTTGCAGCCGGAAATCCAATCTGGCACAGTCTTTTTATGGTTTTGGGAGGAGTTTTAATCGGAACATTATTAATTAAACTGGAGCCTTACCGAATGAACAGAATTTTGGCTTTCTTAAATCCGGAAAATTATCCGACTAGCATCGGCTATCAAATAAAACAGGCTTTGATCGCTGTTGGATCGGGAGGGATTTTTGGGCGGGGATTGGGAATGTCAAAACAGAAATTTGGATTTTTGCCCCAATCAATCTCTGATTCAATATTTGCCATTTTTGCCGAAGAAACTGGTTTTGCTGGTTGCACAACATTAATTTTTCTTTTTTTGCTTTTCTTTTGGAGAGGGTTTAAAATAGCAAAAGAGGCAAAAGATGAATTCTCAAAACTTTTAGCTTTTGGAATCACGTCCTGGATAGCAATTCAGACATTGATCAACGTTTCTTCGATGATCAGGCTTTTGCCGCTGATGGGAGTACCTTTGCCATTCGTTAGTTACGGTGGTTCGGCTTTGGTCTCAGAATTGATCGGGGTAGGATTTCTTTTAAACATTTCAAAAACATGAAAATAGTATTTACCGGCGGAGGAACCGGAGGACATATCTTTCCAATAATTGCCATCGTCAGAGAATTGAGGAAATTGGCATTGAACGAAAAGCTGGAAATTTATTATCTCGGGCCAAAAGATGAATTTGGTGAAATTTTTCTTTCTCAAGAGGGAATAAGGGTAAAAAATATCTTGGCCGGAAAAATTAGAAGATATTTCAATTTCTCAAGCATTTTTTTAAACTTTTTCGATATTTTATTCAAAATTCCTTTTGGAATTTTGCAATCTTTCAGCTGGCTCTTATTTAAAAACCCAGACTTGATTTTCTCAAAAGGAGGCTTTGGTTCTTTTCCGGTTGTTATTTCTGGTTGGCTCTTGGGAATCCCAATTTTTTTACACGAATCTGACATTTCGCCGGGCTTAGCCAATCGAATCTTAAGCAAATTTGCTTTAGAAATTTTTACTTCCTTTCCAAACACTGAATATTTTCCGCCGAGTAAAATTTATTTGGTTGGAAATCCAATTAGAACGGAAATTTTGAAAGGCTCGCAAACAGAAGCAAAAAAATTTTTCCAAATTACAGGAGAAAAAAAAGTTGTCCTAATTTTAGGCGGTTCCCAAGGTGCTCAAAGGATAAACGAAAAAATTTTAGAAATTTTACCAGAATTTTTAAAAAATTTTGAAATCATTCACCAATGCGGAGAGAAAAATTATAAAGAAACGAAATTAATAACCGATGGCCTTTTGAAAGAAGAATTAAAAAAATATTATCATCTCTTTGGTTTTTTAAAAGAAGATCAATTAAAGCTAGCTTATGCTATATCTGATTTAATTGTTTCGAGGGCAGGGTCGGGAACCATTTTTGAAATTGCTGCCTTGGCCAAGCCATCGATTTTAATTCCCTTACCAGAAGCAGCCCAAGATCACCAAATAAAAAATGCCTATGCATTTAAACAAACCGGAGCTGCGATTGTGATAGAAGAAGAAAATTTAACTCCAAGATTTCTTTTAGAAAGAGTAAGGGCTATTTTAGAAAATCAAAAGGAAATCGAAAGAATGTCTTTGGCAGCTAAAGAATTCTCAAAGCCATTGGCAGCTAAAATAATTGCCAATTTTATTCTCGAATACTTGACATAGTAAAAATTTAAATTCAAAATCAAATTGATGGAAGAGGAATTTAAATTGGAAAAGGCTGGGGAAGTAAGAGTAAGAATTGCTCCCTCGCCAACAGGACCTTTACACCTTGGAACGGCTAGGACTGCTCTTTTCAATTTCCTCTTCGCAAGAAAATACCAAGGAAATTTTATCTTAAGAATAGAAGATACCGATGTTGAAAGATCGAAACCAGAGTTTGAAAAAGACATCATCGAAAATTTGAAATGGCTGGGAATAGAATGGGATGAAGGGCCGGATGTGGGAGGAGATTTTGGACCTTACAGACAAAGCCAAAGGAAAGAGATCTACAAAAAATATTTAGAAAAACTTTTGGCTGAAGGGAAGGCGTATTATTGTTTTTGTACGAAAGAAGAATTGGAAAGCGAAAGACAATACCAGCTATCGATCGGTCAAGCTCCGAGATATTCCGGAAAATGCGCCAACTTAAAAAAAGAAGAAGTTGAAAAATATCTAAAAGAAGGAAAACCTTCGGTAATTAGACTAAAAGTTCCGACTAAAAAAATTGAGGTTGAGGATTTGGTCAGGGGTAAAATAGAATTCGACAGCTCTCTTATCGGGGATTTCATCATCGCAAAAAATTTTTCTTATCCTCTTTATAATTTTGCCTGCGTTGTCGACGATTACGAAATGAGAATTTCTCATGTCATTAGGGGGGAGGATCATTTATCAAACACTCCAAAACAAATTCTAATTCAAGAAGCCCTTGGTTTTCCAAGGCCAAAGTATGCCCATTTACCCTTAATTTTAGGACCAGATAGATCGAAACTTTCGAAAAGACACGGTGCAGTCTCGATTTCTGAGTACAGAAAGCAAGGTTTTTTACCAGAAGCCTTAGTCAATTTTATCGCCTTTTTGGGCTGGCATCCAAAAACTGAAAGATACATTTACTCTTTGCCAGCTTTGATAAAAGATTTTTCATTAGAAAAAATCCAAAAGGGGGGAGCAATTTTTAACATAAAAAGGCTAGAATTCTTAAACGGTTTCTATATCCGTCAAAAATCGATCGAAAAATTAACCGAGCTTTGTCTGCCCTATTTAATCGAATCTAAATTGATAGAAAAAATATGAAAGACGAAGAATTAAAATTGTTTAAAGAAAAGCCAGAGGTTGAATATAAAATTAAAGAGACAGGAGAAAAAATTTCTTTAGAAAAAATAAAGAAAATAATTTCTCTTTATCAAGAAAGATTGAAAAAACTTTCAGAAATTTCGGAATTGACTGATTTTTTCTTTAAAAAGAAATTATCATTTAAAAAAGAAATTTTGAGGTGGAAAGATATGAGCGATAAAGAAGTAAAGACTTCTCTTGACAGATTATTAAAAATATTGTCTAAAATAAAAGAGGAAGATTGGAACAAAGAAAACTTACAAAAATATATTTTGCCAGAGGCAGAAAAATTGGCCAAAGAATTAAAAAGAGAAGGGGATAGGGGATGTCTTTTGTGGCCGTTTAGAGTAGCTCTAACTGGAAAGGAAGCTTCAGCTCCTCCTTTTGAAATTGCTGAAATTTTAGGAAAGAAAAAAACAATCCAGAGGATAAAGGAGGCAATGAAATTAATATGAAAAAAGTTTATAAAACATTAATAATCTTTTATTTAATCATCTTTTTGCCAGGTTTTATTTTTGCTCAGGAAGAAAAGGAATTACTTCAGAAAACAATCGAGGCATTAAAAGATATTCCTAATATTTTGATCGATATTTTCAAAGATGTACTTTCTTTTTGGAAAAAGCTTTGGGATTGGTTTTTGAAGTATATCTGGCAAAGAGTAGTAAATTGGCTAAAGAAAAAGCCGGAGGAGGGGCTAAAAGAAAGGTTTGAAAAAGGGGTTGAAGAAGAGAAAAAGGAATTGGAAGAGGAAAAGAAAAACCTCTGGCAAAAATTCTTAAATTGGTTAAAAAAGAGATAAATTTTAAATAGGGGGCTTGACAGCATCCTTTTTTTAAATTAAAATGAAATTGGGTATAATATCCCTTACACCTATAAAATGAAGGAAAAAATCCAACTCCCATATTTAGACGATTTCCTTTTGAATCTTCAAACCAGAAACCTTTCAGAAGAGACAGTTTATAATTATGAAAGGGATTTAAAGGTTTTTGAAAATTTCTTGAACGAAATAGCTCTTCCCTTTGAAAAAATCGATAAAAAAATCATTCTCAATTACAAAGCCTATTTAATCTCCAGGGATCGAAAAACCCCAAAATCATCACTCGGTAAAAAAAGATTAAGCAGCTTCTCTATAAACAGAATGCTTTCTTCGCTTCGGTCTTATTTAAAGTTCTTAACAAATATAGATTATAAAGTTCCAATTCCACCGAATGCTGTCGAGTTAATAAAAACTGAAAAAAGACTTCCAAAAATTGGAGAGTTTGAAGAAATAGTAAAACTGATAGAATCGCCGAGTCAATTTGAAAAAAATAAAGTCGTTGCTCTAAGAAATCGGGCAATGCTTGAAACCTTGTTTTCAACCGGACTAAGAATTTCAGAACTTTTAAACATTAAAATTGCCGATATTGACAAAGAAGGTAGAATTTTTGTTAAAGGAAAAGGTAAAAAGGAAAGGTTTGTTTATCTAACTCCAAGAGCTCAAAATCATATCAAAAAATATTTAGAAGTCAGAGGAAAAACCGATTCTCCATATCTTTTCGTCCCTTATCGAGGAAAAAATGCAAATTTGAAAACCAAAAAAATCTCCCCGACCTATCTGGAAGCAAAAGTTAAAAAATACAGAGAATTGTTGGGTTTAAACATACCCATTACCGTCCACGGGATTAGGCATGCTTTTGCTACTTATTTGGCTGAAAGCGGAGCCAGTCCGGCAGCAATTCAAATCCTTTTGGGTCATGAATCCTTAGACACCACTACCAGGTACGTCCATGCCTCTCAGCGTTTTGCAGAAAAAGTTTTCAAGAAATATCATCCGTTGAAAGAATAAAAAAATTGGGGGCGATCCTAATCGGATGCCCCTAAAGAGCTATTCTTTGAAGCCTTGAGGAGTAAACTCTTTCCATTTTCCATCTACTCGCAGCTCTGCTTTCTCCACTACGCTCGTTGTCGAATGAACTTCTATTTGCATTATCAACTCTATTGCTTTCTCTAAAGCTTCGTCAACTGAATCGGCTTCGACCATGAAGCCAAAAGGTCCAAAGACTTTCTGGGTGTAGAAAGATTTTTTCCAAAACCTTCCTTCATATTTTTTCATTCGATCACCTCCCTTTGAAGATCTGCATACTTTGTTATAATAAATATTACTAAATTTGTCAAGAGATGAAGAATACCTTTCCCCTACTCTAAATCAAAAAATCACCGTCGATTTTGAATTCTTTCGGTAAAAAATAGGGGAAATTGAATCCTAAAAAATAAACAAATTTTTTTGCCAATTTAGAAAAAGTAATGTTCAAAGAAAAAAATTTTTTCATTTCTCTTTGATATTTCAAAAAATCCGGAAAATTTTTCAAAAGCAAATTGGCTGCCATCAATCCCCAAATTATCCCTCCCCCACTCCACGGCTTCGTCAAGCCGGCTGAGTCTCCGCAAAGAGTAATTTTATCATCTTTTGGAATTGAAAACCCTTGGGGAATTAAAGCCGAATTTTCCCTTTCTAATTTTAAATTTTTTTCTTTCAAAAAATTTTCAAAAATCTCTTTTGCAATTTTTGGCTTTTCTAAAATTCCATATTCTATTTCTTTTCCTCTCGGAATTTTCCAGATGAATCCATTTTTTGTTGGCCAAGTTTCGACAAAGTTAGAATGATCTTCTTTTGATAAAAAACCTTGAATTCCCAAATAAAATTCTGGCTCTTTTATTTTTAAAAATTTTCTAATTTGGGAATTTGCTCCATCGCATCCTATGATTTTATCGAAAGCCCTTTTTAAACTTAAAATTGTCGAGTGCTTTATGTCGTAGCCAAAAAAAATTTTTACTTTCTTTTTAGTTAAATCAAAAAGTAATCGATTAATTTCGAAGCGATCGAAAACAAAAAATTTTTTTGAAAAGTAAATTTTAATTTCTTTTTTAGGAAAATGAATCAAACAAAAATCAATTCTATTTTGGACTAAATTCTTAGCTTTTGGTAAAAAATCAAAAATTCTTTCAGAAATCAAACCAGAACAGGCCTTTTTCAATATCTTTTTTTCCTTTTCGAAAACAGTGACGTTAACTTTTTTTTCTGAAAGTTTCAGGGCTAAATAGAGGCCGGAAATTCCAGCACCAACGATAGCAACTTTCATAATTTTTTTCAAACTTTAGCGGTTTTTTCTCTTGGAGTTTGGCAAAGATAAAACCTAAGGCAAAAGATAAAAGGGAAATTAAAATGATGAAAATTGCCAAAATTATTTCTTTTTTAATCTTTTGCATTCTTTATTGCTGCCCTGATGAATTCTCGAAACAAAGGATGAGGGTTCAATGGTTTTGATTTGAATTCGGGATGGAATTGGGTCGCGACAAAAAAGGGATGATTTTTTAATTCGATAATTTCAACCAAATCCCTTTCTGGATTTATTCCTGCAAAAACCATTCCTTTTTTTTCTAAAATTTCTCTAAAATCATTGTTAAATTCATACCTATGCCTATGCCTTTCAAAAACAATCTCTTTTTTATAAGCAAAATAACTTTTCGTTCCTTTTTTTATTTGACATTTGTAATCCCCCAACCTCATCGTCCCACCGTATTTTTTCTCTTTCAACAAGACCTTTTGCTCTGGCATAACATCGATCACTGGACAGGGAGTTTTTGGGTTAAATTCAGTCGAATTGGCTTTTTTGAAACCGCAAACATTCCTAGCAAACTCAACGACAGAAAGTTGCATCCCGAGGCAAAGGCCTAAATAAGGAATTTTTCTTTTTCGACAAAATTCTATTGCCCTTATTTTCCCTTCAATTCCTCTTTTTCCAAATCCGCCAGGAACGATTATCCCATCAAAATTTTTCAATTCTGAAATTGCTTTTTTACTTTTCTCGTATTTTTCGGCCGATAACCAAAAAATCTTTGGTCTCCTTTTAAAAAACCAGCTGGCATGCTTTATTGCCTCGATGACTGAAATGTAAGCATCCATTAAAACAAAATCTCCTGTCTCAAAATATTTCCCAACTATTCCTATTTTTACTTCTTTTTTTGCTTTTTTTATTTTCTCTAAGAGCTTCTTCCACTCAGCTAGCCTCGATGGCCTCGGTCTCAAATTAAATTTTTTCAAAATTTTGTTGCCCAGATTATCTTTCTCAAAATTCAAAGGAATTTCATAAATAATCTCTGTATCCGGAGCTGAAATCACGTCTTCTGGCCTAAGATTGCAAAAAATGGAAATTTTCCTTTTCCTCGGTTCATCCAATGCTACCCTGGCTCTGGCCAAAATTATATCTGGCTGAATTCCTGCTTCATGCAAAAGCCTGACGGCAGTTTGAGTCGGCTTTGTCTTCATTTCGCCAATCATTTTCGGGATTGGCAAATAAGAAACTAAAACAAAGATCACTGCCTTTGGATTTTCGAGCTTGAGCATTCTGGCTGCTTCCAAAAAAAGCATATTTTGGTACTCCCCTACCGTTCCGCCAATTTCGATCAAAACAAAATCAGCCTTCTTTATTCTGGCTGCTTTTTTTATTCTTGAAATTACTTCGTTTGGAATGTCTGGAACAACTTCAACGCAACGACCGCCGTATTCTAAATTTCTTTCCCTTTCTATTACCGATTGATAAACCCTGCCTGTCGTTAAATAATTTTCGCTTGTCAATTCCTCGTCCAAAAACCTTTCATAATGGCCGACGTCTTGATCGCACTCTATTCCATCTTTTGTCACAAAAATTTCGCCATGCTCTATCGGGTTCATCGTTCCGGCATCGACGTTGATGTAAGGGTCGATTTTGATTGCCGTAACTTTGAATCCCTTTGATTTTAAAATCCTGCCGATGGAGGCAGTTGCAACTCCTTTTCCAATCCCAGACATTACTCCGCCGGCAACAAAAATATACCTTGTCATTTTTCTTCAACAACAATTACTTTTATTTCTGCCTCTAAATTATGTTCAAAATTAATTTTTATTGGAAATTCACCAACTTCTGAAATTGGCTTTGGCAAATCGATTTGAGATTTTTTTATTTTAAATCCCATTTCTTGAAGTTTTTCAGCAATCTTTTGGCTGTTTATTTTTTCAAAAGGTTGTCCTTTCTCATTGACTTTGACTGGAATTGTAATTTCCAAACCATCGATAGAAGATGCTAAATCTTGAACTTTTTTCAATTCTTCCTCCGCTTTTTTAGCTTCGATTTCTTTTTGAGCCTTTAGCCATTCCAAAGCTTCCTTTGTCGCTGGCTTTGCTAAACCCTTTGGAATCAAATAATTCCTGGCATAGCCATCCTTTACTTGTTTGATTTCATATTTCTTTCCGAGATTTTCTACGTCTTTTAAAAGTATCACCTTCATATTTTTATTTTATCTTATTTAATCCCCTTTGTTATTTCAATCGCTTTTTCCAATTGGGGGTCTAAACCCTTTTCGTAATCTTCTTCAGTCATTTTTACCTCAAAGTCTGGTTTCAAACCTACTTCAGAAATTGATTCTCCTTTAGGCGTCAACCATTTGGCAATCGTTATTTTTAAAGTTGAATCGTCGCTCAAAGTAAATGGCTTTTGAACCGAACCCTTGCCAAAGGAATTCTCCCCAATTAATATTATACCCCGATTATCTCTCAAGGCTCCAGCCAAAATCTCAGCCCCAGAAGCCGAACCCTTGTTTATTAAAACAACCGTCGGATAATTTGAAAGCCTACCAGGCCCTGGTGAATAAAATTTTTCCTTTTCTTTGCCATCTTCTTCGATTAAGACAACCTTTCCTTTTTCTAAAAACCAGCCAGCCACTTCGATCACTTGATCCAAAGCCCCACCCGAGTTGTCCCTCAAATCCAAAATTATTTTTTTTGCCGGGCTTTTTAAAATTTCGATGGCGGCTTTGGCAAAATCCGGTGCTGTTCTTTCAGAGAAAAATTGATAGATTTTAATATAGGCAATATCACCTTCTTTAATTTCCCATTTTAAAGTCGGAATTTTAATTACTTCCCTGACCAACTCGATTTCTTTTGGCTCTTGCCATCCCTTTCTAAAAATTGTTAATTTCACCTTCGTCCCCTTTGGCCCCCTGATCAAACTGGCTGCTTCATCAACGTTCATCCCTTCGGTTGATTTATCATCGATTTTTAAAATTTCGTCTCCAGCCAAAATCCCAGCCCTTTTTGCTGGCGTTCCTTCTAAGGGAGAAATGACAGTTATCTTTTCATTTTTAATTCCAATTTCCATTCCTACACCTTCAAAAATTCCTTTGACGCTTTCTTCAAACTCTTTTGATTCTTGTGGCGAAAAAAAGCTGGTATAAGGATCGCCCAAAGATTTTACCATTCCAGAAATTGCTCCATAAATTATTTTTCGAACATCGATTTTTTCTTTATCCACAAAATTTTCTTTAATCTTATCGTACGCCTCCCAAAAAAGTGAAAAGTCAATTTCCTCTGGCTGGCAAATTTTACATTTTGTTTTTCCAAAATAAAAACCAAATCCAAAACTAACTGAAATAACAAAAATTGAAAAAATTGAAATTAAAATTTTCTTTAACTTTGGACCCATATTTTACTTATTATATCAAAAAGAGTAAAAATTTAAAACGGAGGGAATTCCTCCGCAATTTTAAATTTTATTGGCTTTTATTCTAATTCCTTTTCAATGTCTTTGAGTTCCTTTCCAATAAATTGCTCTGAAACATCCAGGGCTTCTTTTAATTTGTCCCTTACTTTTGCTTCTGAATCTGTTAGACCAGGTTTTCCATCCAAATATTCAATTTGCTCTTGGACTTCTTCTCTTAATGCTTTGAAAGCAGCCAAAACTGCCTGAGCTAATTCTTTTGTTTCCCTTCTCATTCTCTTTCTCCATTCAGAAATTCGATACCAGGCGTAGAAAATGATCAACAAAAGCCCAATTATTATAACAATTAAAGTAACCATAATAGTCAAATAATCAATTACTATTTTACCAAATCTCAAAAAAGTAGGCAAACCAACATAAAATTCATAAACTTTAGATGGCAAACTCAATGCCCCTCTTTCATCCTTCGCTTCCACCCAGACTTTATATTTTCCTTCTTTTAAAGGATCTGAAATGAAAATCCATTCCCCATCTCCGCTTGCCTTCACTTCTTTCAAAACCGGTTCTTCCCCCTCTCTTTGGAGAAAAACTCTGATTTTTGCATTCTTTATGCTCTTTCCCTCCAGAGTCAAACTCGAATTTGGATAAATACTCTTTGGACAAGATTTAATCTCCGGGGTCTCAATTGGCAAAATTTCAATTTCTTTTTTAGCATCGGTAAAATTTCCTGCTTTATCAAATGCCCTGACTACTACTAAATGTTTTCCAGGTGCTTGGAGCGGAAGTTTTAATGGATTTTCTTTTGTAATTCCTCTAACTTGGAATGGTTCTCCCTGTCCAATTGTCAATTCGTAATATTCAATCCCTGATGATTCATCACTTGTTTCAAAAAATAAAACTGGCTGGGGATCGGTTGGGTCTTCCATTTTAACTTCGATTTCAAATGGCAAAGGAGGCTTTGTATCAATCATCAATTTTCGATGAGTTAATTTTCCCCAGCCATATTGATTTTTGAAATTAATATGAAAATACCAAATTCCATCTTCTAAATTAGAGAAAGAAACCGAAGAGGTTGGTTCAAAAATTTCTTTTGGATTTGTTGTTGGATTTTTGTCAATGGCATAACTTATTGCAATTACATCTTGAGGCAATTTCCATTCAAGGCGAGGAGAATTGTTTGAGCACCATCGATTTTCATCAGGACAATCTGGAGAGGAAACAATTGGAGCTTTTGGAGGACCTGCAGTAATTTCTTCTGGAGGAATTGTTTCTATTCCTTTTGCTACTAAATTATAAACTCCGCTACCCAAACTTCCCAGAATGTTCGTCCCTTTTCCATCGTCTGCCAAAACTGAACCTGAAGCAAAAGTTAAATTGGTAGTCCCTGAAGTTTTTGCACGAAAATAAATGTTAATTATCGTTCCAGCTGCTCCGATAAACCCTGGGCTTGGCTTTCCGCCGGCAAAATTTATCGTTCCTAAAGAATTTGAAAAAGTAGGTTCTTGAACCCAGAGAGTAAAAATTGAATCTTCTTTTGAAATCCTTACAACTTCCAATTTATCTGGATCAAAAATTATCGTTCCATCTGCAGCATTGATTGCCACTCCCCCACTGTTTACTTTGACCTGGACCAAAAAAGTATTGCCAACAGTGTAAGTTCCAGTGGACGGAGAAAAGTACAAAGATGCCCTCTGGGCATTCGCTTTTGGCACTAAAATGCAAAATGCAAAAATCAAAACGCAAAATGACAATGCAAAATGTAAAATTATTCTTTTTGAATTTTTATCAATCATTTTGATTTTTGATATTTGATTTTTGATTTTCTATAAAGCCAATAACTAATTCCTGCTCCCACTAAAATTGGAATAATTATCCACCAAGGAAATGGTTTTTGAGGAGGTAAATACTCAGCGATTCTCTCATTTCCGGCTTTATCAACCGCCTTCACTTTTATTATAGATTTTAAACTTTGATCTTCCAACAAATAAGGACTCTCTGCCCTTTTCCAATCTTTTTTTCCTTCTTTAACTTCATAATGGTCAATTCCAGTTTGTTTATCAGTAGTTGAAAAAACAATAAAATATTTTCCTCCAAAAATGTTTGGATCTTGAGAAATTTTTATCTCAAAAGGCTCTGGCGGAATATCATCTTTTGCCAATTCCTCTTGCCATTCCTCTTTAGGAATCTCTAATTTCTCTGGCAAAATAGTAAAAATCGCTTCTTTTAAAGTCAATTTAGCCGGCGTTCCAAAACCATCGTTTAATAAAACTTGCGAATCGTTTCTAAAGGCGACTTGCGCTAAACTACGCGAAACATCACGCGAAACTACGCGGAAAATTATTCTTCCCAATAAATTTGGTTTTTCTGGTTCGCCAGGTAATGGTCCGCAAAAGCCTCCGGGAATTCCACCTACAAAAGAAATCAAGCCTTCTTTTTGATCGATTTTTGGACTTTCAAGCCATAAACTTAAAATCGAATTCCCAGTGCTAAAATCCTTTACTTCTAAAAGATCTTTTGGAAAGCTAACAATAGCTTTTACAGTATTGATGCATTCTTCTTCGGTATCAATCCTCAGATCAACAATGAAAGTATCTCCTAAATGGTATTCTCCTTTACTTGGTTCAAAATACAAAATTGCTCCTTTAGCAACTAAAGGGAGGAAAAGAAAAATGAAAATCAAAGAAATGATAATTTTGAATTTTGAATTGTAATTTTGCATTTTGATTTTTGAATTTTGCATTTTCATTAGCCCGTCCAATAATACAACAATATCGAAAAATCTGGCAAATTGACAATTCCATCTCCGTTTTGATCGACGCAGGGATTGTATTTCCCCCACCAGTACAAAAGGATTGAAAAGTCAATCAAATTCGTCCTTCCATCTTTGTTAAAATCTGCTTTCGGGCAAATCTCTTCTGGTTTGTATTTTCCAACATAAAAAGCCAAAACAGAAGAGAAAGCAGATTTCAAACCCTCTGGACTTTCAGCCCTTGCTCTGGTTGTATGCATTCCCTCTTCTAAAGGACTAGTATCTAACGGATAATCCCAATCCCCTGTCTTCTTTGCCATTGTTGTTTTTATTATCTCCTCTGGCGATTCAACATGGATTGAAATTTGACTTTCTGGAGCAGTCTGACCATAAATATTCAAGGTTTCTCCTTTTGCCACTTTTGTTTTCTCCAATTCAATCGTTGGCGGAATAAAAATGTTTGAAATTGTCGTTGTTTTCCCTTCTAAAATTGTAACAGTAAAAGAAATGGTAATCGACCTCCTCCCTTTACTATCTTCTGCCCACAAAGAAAAATTCCAAATTCCAGCGGAAATATTTTTAATTTCTGTTTTAAAATTTGCATTAATATCTGCGCTTACAATTTGCGCCACTTCTCCATCTTTCAAAATTGTTATTTTTGCCAGAGGATATGCCTTTCCTTGTAAAACAACTTTTGTTTCAGTGGTTGGTGGTGGAGGAGGTGCTCCTCCTGGAGGAGCTGTGTAACAACCTGAAGTATCAAAAGTACAATCTGGCCTACAACTTAAAGTGCCACCTGAATATCCCAAACTTTGACAGGTGGCACCACCGAGATCGATTCCGTCGCATTGCTCTCCCGTTTCTTTAATATTATTTCCACAAACACTAACAGTAACATTAACCGTGGTAGTTGAAATTTCAGCCTTAGTTTTTCCAAATTTTAAAAAAAGAGTAAGCAAAAAACTTACTCCAAAAAGAAAAATTAAAAATAAAGAAAATTTTTTCATTACATCTATTTTCCAGATTTTCTCTTTCTTTTCAAGAGAGAAAAGAACCCTGCCACAATTCCCACAAAGAATAAGGTTCCAATGATGCTAATTACTGCTACCCTTAAAGGAGAGGCAGTCAAAAATTCAGAAATTCTCTTTGAAATTGGCTTTGGCTTTAAAGTCCCTGCTGAATGAACATTAAACCTGATTTTATCCTCTGCCTTCAGTTCATCGTCTTTGTAAATTTCGTACTCTGCCCAATACTGACCAGATTTTAAATCAACCTTCATTTCTCCTTCAGATTTTCCAACTTTGAAAGAGTCAACCCAACTCATTTGCAAAATATCTCCAGTTTTTAAAACCTGCTGATGAAAATTATCCCAGATTTCGAGATGAACTTTCGATGGTCTGATTTTTACATTTCCAATATTTTCCAATTCAACAACAAATTTTAATGGTTCTCCCTCTTCAAAATCAGGAATTGAAACAGTTCTAATTTTGAAATCAGCAAATTTTTCACCAGAAACCCTCAATTTAATATCAGCCACTGCTCCGATTGCTACCGTCACTTGCCCTTTGGCTTCAAGAGGGGCAGCCTTAATTCTCAACTTTCCATAATAAGTTGAATAGCCAGCATTTTCAGGAACATCAACGATAACAATCATTGGATATTGATTTTTTCCCGCCGGAAAAATAAATTCATTTCCTTTATCAATTTTTATCCAATCTTTAATTTCTGGCGCCTCAATCTCAACAGTAATTTTTAAATCCTCTTTTGCCTCAGAACGAGATAACATTATCGTCTGCTCAAAATGAGAACCTGGGACTAACCAATTGTTTTCTACATATGGCGGAGAAATTCCAAAACCAGCCAAAGCAAAAAAAGGCAAAAGCAAAAGAAAAGTTAAAAGAAAAAAATAAACTTTCTTCATTTTTTAACTAATATCAATCAGCAACCGCTTCAGCTGTAACCTGACCAGTATATGTTCCAAGCGGCGTTCCTTCAGGAATGTAAATTCCCCAATAAATGTTTTGGGCTTGGTTTGAAGGATGAGTTGTTGGCTTTCCAGTATCCAATTCTAACCTAGCTGCACTCATACTCAAAGCGGTACCTGAAGAATAAGCAACGATTGAAGTAGCGTAATGTTGCTGCGAAACAGAAATTGAATTCGATCCTGATGTCATATTGGTTCCTGAAAGATTAACATCTATTGCTACGTTTCCAGTAGTAGTGGCTGTGGTCACATGAGTAGTTGAGGCATCTCCTGAACCCGGAGCATAAGTCCCATAATCTATTGAAGGAGTGAAATCTAAAGCGATCAATGTTTTAACATCGACTGTCTGAGTGGTATTCGTAGCAGAAGAAGAAGCGCCTTGGGAATCGATGGCTTTTATCCAGGCAACCCAGTATTCAGAAGGCTGAGGAGAATAAGAATCTGTTGGATCAGCATGAAACCAGACATTAAAATTACAAGTAACAGTACAGCTATTTCCAGCACAAGAACTTGTTACTCCAGTAACTTGGTAACAATTATTATCATTTGAGGTACAATTTTCTGCACCGCTCACTCCCGACCTATAAATTTTACAAATAACTGAAGTAATATCTTGATAACCATTATAATCAGTAACAGTTCCTGTTGCTGTCACTGCTGTGGTAGTATTTTCCGTCAAGTTAATATCAGCCCCTCCGTTGAGCGAGATATCGCTCACTACTGGAGCTGCGTTTCCAACTGTTACCGTAGAAGTTGCTACATCAGCCAAAGCCCGGGGAACAATCAAAATCGGAACTTGAAAAACTAAATAAATCCCTAAAAACCCAACTGTCACTAGGGCGAAAAATTTTTTCATTTCTTTAATTTTTAAATTTTTATTTTCCGACCTTTAATATTTTTGCTTCCAATTGAGCTACTCTCTGCTCAAGCAGAGAAACTCTTGCCTCCAATGGTTCTCTTTGAGATTTCAATTCTTTTAAATCTCTCTTAATTTCTTTTAATTCTTTTGAATGCTGTGCCAATATTCGGGAGTGTTGAGCTAATATTTTTGAGTGTTGAGCCAAGGTTCTCTTAATTCCTTCAATTTCTTTGGTATGCTTTGTTATCACATCTTCAATATAAATAACTCTTCTTTCCAAGTTCGATAATCTCCTCTTTATTTCTTGAATTTCACCATTTACTTTCTCAAAACCAAAATTAACAGCTTCAATAATAGTTTGAGCTTGATCTTTTAATGCCTTGATTAAATCTTTTTTTGTAATTGGCTTATTTTCTTTTTTAACCATATTTCTATTATACAACAAAAACCTCTTAATACAACTCTAATCTCCAACCGCTGTAAATGTGATTTGTCCTGAATAACTTCCTATTGGTGTCCCCAAGGGAATTTGAATTCCCCAATAAATATTTTGGGCTTGATTTGAAGGATGGGTTGTTGGCTTTCCTGTATTTAATTCTAACAAAGTTGGGGTTGTAGTCAAAGTATAACCTGAAGAGTAAGCAACCGTTGAAGTGGCGTATCTTTGCTGGGAAACAGAAATTGAATTTGCACCCGAAGTCATATCAGTTCCTGAAAGTTGAACATCTATTGCTGCGTTTCCGGTTGTGGTTGCGGTAGAAGTTACGCTCAAAGGATCTATCGCATCCCCTGGTAACATTGTACCATAATTTATTTGTAAAGTTACATCGAGAGCCAAAAGAGTATTCACATCAACTGTCTGGGTGGTATTCGTAGCAGAAGAAGAAGCATTTTGAGAATCGATGGCTTTTATCCAAGCAACCCAGTACTCAGAAGCCCAGGGAGAACCAGTATCTGTAGGATCAGCATGAAACCAAACATTGAAATTACAAGTAACCTGGCAATCGTTTCCAGCACAAGAACTTGTTACTCCTGTAACTTCATAGCAATTGTTATCGTCTAAGGTACAATTTTCTCCGCCTGTTACCCCCGACCTATAGATTCTGCAAATAACTGAAGTAATATCTTGATAACCATTCGGGTCAGAAACCGTTCCAGTGGCTGTCACCAAAGTTGTTGTATTTTCTGTTAAATTAATAGGATTTCCAGCATTCAAAGAGACATTGCTCACAGTTGGAGGTTGATTGGCGGGAGGAGCAGCAGTTGTGATTTGAGGAATTACAGAATAGGCATTCAAAAGCGTACCGTCGGATTTGACAACGCGGAAACAATAAGTAGTGCTTGCTGGTGCGCCATTATCTTTCAAGGAAAAATCCCATTTACCGTCTTGGCCGGAATTAATTGCTCCTTGGGAATTTGTAAAAGGATTCAATTCTTCATATGTTTGGTTAACAATCACATCTGAACCGTGAGTTGGGTCGTTGGAATTGGCAGTCAAGGCAGCACCATCGCTCGGCGTAGGATTGTCGTTATAGGCAATTAAAGTTGAGGTAGTAACATCAGCATAACTTTCGCCATTAAAACTAGTATCGCATTGATTATCGCTTCCTTGCTGGGCAAATTGAAGTTTAAAACTTTGACCATTTAAAATGAGCTTACCTGACCCAACATGTAAAAGTAATCTTAACCTAAAAGCCTGTCCTGCTGAAGTTAAAGTTGCTGCTGTATCTTGATTAGCTAAAGGTGTTCCAACATCAGTTGAATCTAAATTATTAAAAAATCTATAGGCAGATTGATTAAATGTTGGCGATGGTCCAAAAGCCCAATAAATAATCTGTCTTTGGGTGGTATCAACTGTTGTCCAGTTTAATTGAAAGCCATCTGAAGTAAAGCCATTAAAATCAGCTTGAGCATTTATTGTTCCAGCACCACCTGTTCCAGAAAGGGTTCTCATTATTATAATTTTTGTATTATCTGTATAAACTGCAGCGTTTGAAGGATCAACGTTTTTTGATTGCCCCCAAACTGCTGCTCTTGAAGTTGTTGCATTTGCTGCTCCGATAGAAAAAGTTGATGGTGCTGCTAGGGCTGTTCCTGCTACTTGATTATGAGAAAAAAGAACAACTAAATTTGGCTGAAATCCTGTCCCTGAAATCGTCTGTACTCCTGTTGCTGTTGGTTGTAAAAAATTGCCAACCGCGTGACTTCCGCCCTTAATTGCTAAATAAAAAATTGGTGTAGCTGCTGCTGGAGCATCAGAAACATTTAAAGAAAAACCATCAGAAGTAAATCCATTAAAAGCAGCCAAAGCATCTATAGCACAAGCAGTTGAGCTCAAAAGAATAGCATTATCAGTTCTTTGCAGGCTATATTTTGTTGAATTCTTGGCATCACCATCTTTAACACAATTTAAAATCGAACCTTGGTTATTACTATAATCAGCAAATCCCATACCCATTTCCAAACCAGCAGATGCTGTATCAACAGCTTCAGTAAATCCCCAAAGAAATATTGCAAAGTCAGGTTGGAATCCAACTCCAGTAATGTTTTGAATACCAGTTGAAGCTGCTAAAGTAAATGTTCCTGCTTTAACATTAGTGACATCAGGACCTCCAATAGCAATATAATTTATAATATCTGCCGTTGCCTCACTTACTGCCCAGTTAATTGTAAATCCATCGCTATTGCAAGAAGTAAAAGTTGCTCTTGAACCAACTGTTGGGGTTCCGTTAGATAAAATAACAATGACGTTGCTTTCTGTTCTATACCTTCCAGCATTTGAAGTACCAGCATTATCATCTTCAGCAATCGCTACTGCTCTTTGATTAGTACAATCCGTAAAACCTATTCCTTGAGATCTTGGAGCTTGTGCTGTTGCATTAGATGTGTTTCTTGACCAATAAAATATTATTGCTTTTGGCTGAAATCCTAATCCTGAAATTGTTTGACTTCCTGTTGTTGTTATCTTTGCAAAGCTTCCAACTTTAACATATAAACCTTGAGCCTTAGCTTCTTTTACCTCTGGCGGAATCCTCGGATTTTTCCAAATCACCGGCCAACCAGAAAAAATCCAAGAAAAAACCAACAAAAATATAATGAAAGTTTTTAAAAATTTATTAAAATTCATACCAGGCAATTATTCAATTTTAGCAAATTTTCACTCTTAAACCAATCTACCTAATTGGTTT
>Ga0080004_1126233_pt1 | contig 45614 bp, 47 predicted proteins | sample WasSprMetagenome_FD_69207 | JGI IMG/M metagenome (GOLD analysis project Ga0080004, IMG submission 69207) | Sulfidic aquatic microbial communities from Washburn Spring, Yellowstone National Park, USA - WS (SPADES assembly) (version 2) | ecosystem: Environmental > Aquatic > Thermal springs > Hot...
TTGAAATACTCGCTGAGAGTTTTATTCAAAGCCAGGACTTTTGATTTATTCGGCCTGAACACCTTGCCTACAACGCATATCTGGACTTCCTTCTGCAAGGGAAGATCCCCAAGGCTTTTTTCAACACAGAACTATTTAAAGCTTGCCCATTCATCCCAGAGCTAAAGCTCTGGGTTTTCTGGGCACCCATTTTTATAATCTTCATAGCTCACAAAAGCTGAACTCCTCCCGCCCCGAGGACGAGGCTTTCAGTTGTAAAGAAAGGCTAACCGTGACTCGAAAGAACTTCAAAGAGAAGAAAATAATTTACTAATTCATTTTATTCGACAGAAATTCTCTCCAACTGACTTGCAAGATTCCAAATCATCGTTCTAACATGCATTGGCAGGTTCGGATCCGTGGATATGTCCTCAAGAACCGTTATTGCTGACGCTGCCTCCACCGAAACCTTTTTGCTTGACAGAAGTTTTTCCTTTATTTCGCTTGCTACCCTCCTAACGCTCCTTGGGACAGTATCATCCTGTATAAGTCTATCCAACGTATCTAAAACGCTTTCAGGCACTTTCTTGGCCATTTCCACCACCCCAGAATGGCAACTTTTTAATATTCTCCGCATTACTAAAGGTTGTGAGTAATAAAAAAATTTCGGATGAGAGCATAGTTGATGCGGCACAGCTTCTGCGTAAAGGGGCAAAGATGCTATCCTATTACTGTCCTGAATGCAAGTTCCCGCTTTTTGAAGCAGAAAACAAAATTTTCTGCCCCAATTGTGAGAGAGAAGTTAAAATAGAGAAGAAAGAAGAAATCACAGTTGATAGGACCGCAGGAGAAGAAAGGAAAGTATTCAAGGAGAGCTCCGGATCTCTCGAAGCTAAGTTGGAATCCGCAATTAGCAGAGTGTGTGATCTAATCCTCAAAGCAACTTCTGCAGAGGAAGTAAAGGCTCTTTCCGAGTCACTCGATAAACTCGCGAGCGTGCTTGAAAAAGTAAAGAAGAAATAAAGAAAAATCATATGTTGATATTATTTTTCTATATTTACCCGAGAACTTATCTCTAATCGGGTAGAAAAGCTTATATCCTCCAGCGTTTACTTTTTTCTAGATGATAATAGTTGGGGAGGGTGAAGATCAAGAACCGCCAGACGATTTTCTGAGGAAGAAGGTTAGGGATACAGTTTTAAATCTGCTTGGTGATTATCGATATCTTTCAAAGGGGTATTATGTCTCTCTTCACGCAGAAGAAAACGGCTGCATTGTTTATCCGAGCGTTAAAAACGCTTTGGATGTCTATAGGGCCCCCGTTTTCGTTGAAAGGCTCAAAAAGGCAGGAATCGATACTCCCGAGCTTTGTGTTTTAAGAAAACCTCAACCTGAAAACTGCATCTTAGTGCCATTGAACCCATTTTCAAGGAACTCCGCAAAACTGGTTAAGACAGAGAGCCAGTATAACAGATATTTCAAGAGCTTGAGTATGGATTATCACTATCCCGTGGTTCAGGTGCGAATCGAAGGTGAGGTAGAAGAGTTCGACTTTTATATGGGTAAAACTGGAAAATTGGATAATTGGGTTTTTAGAAGAATTTTCGAGATTTTCGGTGTGCCGATGGGGAAAATTTTAGCCGAAGTCAATGGTAATCGGGTCAGACCATTCTACTTTATGCCCTTGATGAAAAATGAGATAGATTTTGAATTCTTGAGAGAGGTGCTGAATGAGAATTGGATGCTTTGTAGAAAGTTATAACTTTACACAGAGACAAGAAGTCCAAGCGCTGAACATCTTTTCGGAAACGGCAAAAAGAATGGGTCACGAATTCGAACTAAAGGGAAAGGAGATATTGCAGGAAATGGACAGATTTGACTCTGTATTCATAAGAGCTACAACCGATCCACTCTTCACAGCTTATACGGTTTCAAGACTCGCAGAAGAAATGGGTAAGAAAGTGATCGACGACTCAGAAAGCATAAGGATTTGCTCGAACAAAATTGCGGTTTATTACAAGCTAAAAAAGGCGAATATTCCTATGCCCGAAACGAAAATAGTTTACAGCTTGGACGAGCTCGAGCAGGTAGCTGAAGAACTTGGATACCCTGTTGTCGTAAAAAGCCCAAATTCAAGGTTTTCGCTTTACGTAGAGAAAGCGAACAACTTTTTAGAGCTTTCGAAAATTGTAAAGCGCTTCATGCGGAGAAGTAAAGCAGTTCTTCTTCAGGAATTTATGCCAACGCCATTTGACTGGCGTATCGGCGTTCTTGGAGGGGAAGCAATTTACTCCTGTAAATACCTGATCCCGAAAGGAGGTTGGAGGATAAGGGACTACGTTGGAAACAAAAAAGTCTGGGGAGACGTTATTGCAATAAAGCTCGAAAATCTGCCTAAGAGATTGAAGATACTAGCAGAAGATGTTGCAAGATGTATAGGAGATGGACTTTACGGAATCGACATAAAGGAATACAGCGGGAAGTATTACGTAATCGAAGTAAATGACAACCCAACAATTATGCATGGCTGTGAAGACTCTAAAAATCCTGAGATTTATGAAAAGATTATAGAAGCTCTTTCAAACTGATCTCGAGTATCTTTTCGGTTTCAGGTTCCTCAATTTTTAGGATTTCCTCCAGTTCGCCATTGTCGAGCTCCTTTATCAGCTCAACTATTTTTTCCGTTGCAATCTTCAAATGCTCCCTAAAAACGGCCTCGTTCTCCTTTAGGAATTTCACAAGTGGACAGATTGTTTCCTTTTTAATGTAGAGCTCAAGCTTGCCCCCTTTTATGTCGAAGGTGATCGGACCAGCAACACAAGTTTCTGGCTTTATTTTATGGATCTTGCACTTACCGTTTTCGAAGAGAACGCAATAACCATCGTTTTTCAACTTTAAGTGCTTGTATTTGCCGAATTCAACAAATTCCGGGCCTATACCATTTTCCATTAATATTTTCAGCCTCTTATTGGAAATAGGCGGTCTTGCTTCAAAACAGCATTTCCCACCGCACTTTGAGCAGATCTCGATGAAGTCCATAATTCAAAAATGGTCCAGTTCTTAAATTTGTCTCCGAGTCAAAAAAATTAAATATCAAAACTAACGTTTTCGAGGGTTTCAAGCTCTGAAAGCATCTGTTCAGTTTCGTTTAGTTCTTTCTCGATGTTGTCGATTCCAAGATCTTCCGAAGGAGTTGCAAGCGGTGTCGTAATTGGCGTCTCCACAGGTTTAGGAGTGGTCTGAATGGGGGTCTGAGTATGTGTATTTTGAGGAGTGGGGGATGCCTTCTCTGTAGTAGATTCAGGGGCTGTGCAACCTAGGATTAAGATGCACAGAAACAAAAAAATTGGAAGTGCCCTCATAATTGACCGCAGCCAAAGTTTATAGTTACGCTCTCGTTAAAGCTTCCACTCTTGAATTTCTGGTCGGCGCACTCCTTGTAGGAATAGTTTCCAGTTCCGTTCATAGTGAGCGTTCCGTTGCCGTGCGCTATAATCTTGAAGTCCCCCTCTCCACTGACGCTCGCGTTACCCCTTACCACGATGGCCACCACGGTGCCGTTTGCTCTGCTAGCGGAGCTCTCCGGGTTAACTGTTACGTTTCCCTTACCCTTTATAAGGGCATTCAGCGTTCCGTTAAGCTCGAAGCTGCCGCTGACGTTTGCCATCACTATCCCGTTGCTTGGCTTTGGTTTATACTCTCTTGCGAGCTTCTTGGCTTCAGCAAATGCTGCGTCAATTTTCTTCTTTAGCTCTCTCAGGTCCTTGGATACGCCCTCCCCATTGGCTATCTTGGTCTTTATCTCGTTCAGCGTGGAATTCGCATCGTTTATCGCATTTCTAAGCTGGGTTGTATCGAGTCCATAGCTTTCGAAGCGATCTGCAAGCTCTTCAAGCTTTGCTATTATGACGTCTATTTGAGCTATCGCATTCTCGTAAGCTACTAGCCTCATTTCTTTCGACGTGTTTATCCAGAGGGTTCTGACTTCCCTCATAGCATCTCTGAGTTCCGTGTAGTTATTTGCATTCGATATCTGGGCCCTTATTTGCTCCATATTTGCCTCCATATTCCTTATTCTTTCCTGAATCCTTAGCTTTGACTCTTCACTGAGCTTTGATGCGTTTACCTTCTCCTGCATTCTTTCAAGCCATCTCTCGCAGTTCTGCACCCAGTTCATCATTCTTTCTTTATGCTCGTTGAAGATCTTGCTGAAATCAGGTTTTCCTGCCGGGAATTCCTTCCCCGCCTGGGGCGCCGCCCCCGCCACCGAGGGTATCAACACCGCCAATACAAGCAACCCAACCAACATCCATCTCGCACTCATTTCCATCACCGATATAAGTTGGTTCTCATTAAATGTAAGAAAACTTTTGGTTTGAAAAAATTTACTGCGCATTAAACACTTCCAAAGCTTAAATAAGCTTTAAAAAAGTTTATCACCCTTCAAAATCCTACAGTTGCGCTTCAATCTTGTAGATCAGAGATCAACTTCAAAATTCTCAGACCATCTATAGTTATTACATAGTCTCCCCGAAATCCTCGGGCTGCATATCCTGCTTTTATCAAGTTTTTAAGATGAAATTGCAAATGGCCGCCTCTTAGCCCTGTAATCCGTTCGAGCTCCGCATAGCTCTTTTCACCCCTAAACAAGGCTTTGAGTATCTTTATCCTAACAGCATTTGAAACTGCTGAGATCTTTTCCGCAATTTCCTCTTCTTTAAGCCTTTCAGCGCTTAGTCCCTGAATCAACTCTCTTCTCTTTTCACAAGTTCTTTCTGAATTCTCCATCAGCTTTTCGAGAAGTTTAAACACTTCAAAGGCGTTCTTCAGACAATTTTCATCTTTACAACCATCAGAGTGCTTTTTTAGCGCTTCTACGTGCATCCTGAGCTCTTTAAGCCCTTCTTCTGCGCCTTTTTTTGCGATCGTCTGTAAAATTTTCATCGCTGCCTTTTCCAACCTTCTCATGCAGAAATCCCTCATTTCGCATTCTGAAGGACTTTCTTGTCTGAATTTTTTCAGTCCTTCTTCCATTCCCGCAGAAATGTCCGATAAAAGGTCTCTTTCAATCACACTCTTGTTCATAGCCTCAAAGATGACATTAAGCTGAACTAGATTCTGCTGAAGGATGCTAACAGCTCCGAGGATTTCGTCGAGCTTTTTGCCTATCTCTTCGATTTTTTCTTCGAGCAGGCTTTTCATAAACGATGCTCTATATTTGGTATATAAAACTATAGCAAATTCGATATCTTTATATATAAAGCAAGCAAATTGCCTTTGGGTGATAAAATGCACCACTCGCACCATCTGGAGATTTATGAGAAGCTGCGGGAGAAGCTAGACAAGGCACCAGTAGGGATGCCAAAGACGCTAAGTGGGGTTGAAAGGGAAATTCTCAGCGTTCTTTTCAATGAGGAGGAGGCAAAAATTGCGGTAAACATGCCCTTCATCCCCTTTACAGTCGAACAGCTTGCCGAGAAAACTGGAAAAAGTTCCGAATATCTGGAGAAAATTCTGAACGAGATGGCGAGAAAGGGCACGGTATGGAAGGGGGAAAGAGATGGAAAAACGTACTACAGACTTTTCCCAACTGTCGTGGGACTTTCCGAGATGCAGTTTCTTCCAGGACCAAAGAATGGGGCTATGCAGCGAAAATTGGCACCACTCTTCTGGAAATACCACAAAGAAGGATTTCTGCATGAACTCGGCGATAGGAGGCACGCAGTAATGAGGGCTTTGCCCGAAAGGGAGACAATTTCTGAGAAAACAGAAATCCTGCCTTATGAAGATGCTGTCAGGCTTGTTAAGGAAAGAGATTATCATGCAGTCGGCTATTGTGCCTGCAGAATAATTTCAAGGCTTAACGGCGAGGGGTGCAGGCATTCTCTCGAGAACTGCCTCCATTTCGGATCTCTGGCAAAATACATGGTGGAACACGGTTATGCCCGCAGGATAAGCGCTGATGAGGCCGTAGAAATCCTCAGGAGGGCGAACAGAGAGGGTCTTGTGCATACAACCGAGAGAAGCCAGGGGCCTATAAGCACGATATGCAACTGCTGCAGCGATTGTTGTGCGTTTTTCAGAGCAATACACGAAGCCAAGCATCCGAACACAATTGCTCATTCAAGCTACGTGGCTAGCGTCGATACTGGCAAATGCATCGCTTGCGGAATTTGCGCACTTCGCTGCCCTATGAAGGCTGTGAAAGTGAAAATTAACAGGGAACCGGCAAGTGTTATAGCTGACAAGTGTTTGGGTTGCGGAGTTTGCGTGCCTACTTGCCCAGCCGAGGCCATAGAACTCGTTGAGAGGGAAGACAAACCAGATATTCCAGATCACAGAACTTATATCCTTCAGCTACTGGAAGACAGGGGAAAAGACTTTTCCGCCCTTCTTTAAATCATTCAAAAATTTTTGGTCATTATAACCGAAAACCTCGCTGGGGGATGATATAAAAGCTTAATAAATAGAAAGTCCTAAATAGAATGCCCAAAAATCTAAGAGGATGCTCCCTTGCAGAAGGAATCTGCAGGATGGGGGAGCATGGCTTTTGAACCGGCGGATGAAGGGGGGAGCGTAAAGCCTACCTTAACGCTGGAAGTTCCTCCTTTCAAGGCGGGGTAGCTCACTTTAGCTCTTTGACCATCCTAACCCATTTCCATACTTTCCCTGCCAATCTAAAGCCTTTAAACTCGTAAAACTTCATTGCTTGCTCATTAGTTTCACCAACCCATAGCTCTGCTAGATCCCTCCCTCTCCCCCTAGCGTAGCATAAGGCAGAGCTGAGAAGCTTCGAAGCTACCCCCATACCTCGGAATTCAGGCAGAACGAAAATTTCGTGGATTTCCCCAACTTTTTTCAGCTCAAATACGCTAAGCCAGTTCGTGTCACATGCTACAAAACCAATGGCCTTTTCATCAATTTCAGCAACCATGAAACCCTCCGGGTCCCTTCTGAAAAGCCACTTAAAATAGCCTTTTACAATCCTCCTGTTCTTGTATGCGTACCTCTCCAAACCGCGATAGCTATCTTTATAGGTGTTGACGAACTTCTCAACGTCTTCTTTCCTAACTCTTCTTATATTCACCGGAAGGTCATTCTTCACTAAAAGAATGATCTAATTTCTGCTTTTAAACCCTTTTAAATGGTTTTTCAGAAAATTTGGCAGGAATTTAACTTTAGGACAAAAAAGACGGAAAATTCAGCGAAAAATTTGTATGGAGAGCCTTTTCACAATAATTCACGTATACATGCCAAAATTCAGATCTCGATCCTGAATGTAGTTCTTGTTAAGCTTCAAAGCAATTTCTGCCTTCATGAGCTCTCTTCCAAGATAGGCTGCATGATCCAACCTTGAAACAAGCCCGAGTCTTATAACGGTGTCCACAATTTCCTTTGCACTTTTTCCGGCTATCACCGCTTTCTCGTGTTTGCAGAATATCTTTCCATTAGAAATAAAGATTATAAAGTCACCGCATGGATCTCGGACAAATTCTTCAGTTTTTTTCGCCTCAATAAATTTCTCTGCAACTTTTTCACTTTCGTACTTTACCTTCTCTTTTAATACGAGCAACGAGATGCCCGTGTCTTTAGGCGGCGATTCCCGAATTCTTGCTGCCTTTGCCAAATAAGTCGCTTTTCTCACTTCTCTAATACTCCCTGCAGTCTTAGGACTTGCTTCAGTTGTGAAGATCAAATTACAACCTATTTCCTCTGCAATGAATACCAGCAATGCGTTTATGCCGATGCTGTCCGCATCGCTGAGCTCGGTAACGTTTCCAACACCGAAAAGGAGTGGAGTTTCAGGATCGCGTTTTCTGAACTCCAGATATCTTTCTATAGACTCAGCAACCTTCAGCGGTGGATCAAGAATAGGATCCGCTATAACCCTCTCCGTTTTCGCCTTCGCGAGCTCTAGCAGATTGAAAAGCTTTTCAGAATCCCTTTCAGCAACCACCAACGCTTGATCTTCGATCAGGTCTAGTATTTCAGTATTGGAACTCGAAAGGCTCATGATCATATCTACCCCATGATTTACTGCGATCTCTATTGCCTTTGGGCTGAAAGTGTCAACGCTGACTGGAACCTTTGAATGATCCACTGCCATTTTAACAGCTTTGCTTACAAGATTGCAGTCAAAATTTATTGGGATTCCTAAATCGATTATGTCCGCACCACTCTCGACATAGTAGTCAACCATTTCTCTGAGATTATCCAAGTTTGGTCTGTGGATTTCTGCAATTACCTTCATCCTGCTTTTTCCGCCAATTCTAATACCTCTTATTTCAAATTTATAGCTATTTTCGAGGCTGTCGACAGCTTTTATAGTCTCTTCAGCTTTTTTACTCTCTATCAGCTTACATGCTGGAATTTTGTGCGAGAATTCTACCTTTTCAACGAACTTAAGCACTTCTCTTAAGTCATAAGCGTGCATAGGCCCTAGCCGGATCTTTACCCCTCTCCTAGATTCAAATTCAGCCCAATTGCAGTCTGCCGTTAACCCCGGAACTAATACAAGATCGTAATTCTCCAAAGGTGCGTCCTTAAGCATTTCGGGAGTTATAAACGCTGCAACGTCAACATCACAAACATAAACATCTGCATTCGATGAAGATCTGTAAACAAGGTCCTTCGCGAGTCTCCCAGTTACAACTAGGACTTTCATAACTTTTCACATCCACCAAACAAAAATGAGATTGCTCTCAAAAGCTCTTCTCGTTCAAGTTTAGGGCTGACCCTGAGGAAGTTACCTTCAAAGGCTAAAAAACCCTTTCCGATTCTATAAGCACTCTTGAAGGGCCGTATCTCACATTTTTTAAAACCGATTTTTGAAAGGTCAGCATCAGGGATTTCAAAATCAAGTTTCAAAGTGAAAGAAAGGTCATCGCCCACAGACACTACTCCTCCAAATTCCCTTCTCAGGGCGCTCTGTAGCTCCCAGGGCCGCCATTCCTTGGATTTGGCAATCTCGTAAAGTCTAATTATTGTTTCCTTCGTAAATTTTTCACCTCTTCAACGATTTTCGGCAATATTTCACCCGCTTTTCCTTGTATAATATAATCGGAGACACCTTCCCTGGTTAAAGGGGTTTCTTCGAAGTTTACTTCAACAACCTTTGCGCCGCATCTCTTTGCAATCCTAGGAAGCTCTGCGGCTGGGTATACTACAGCTGACGTTCCGCATACAAGCATTAAATCGCATTTTTCGGCTTCGGCAAAGCTCAGTTCATAGACGTCCCTCGGTATCGGTTCGGTAAAGTAAACAACATCCATTTTTAGTGGGCTCTTGCAATTCTTGCAAATTGGGACCCTCTTCTCTGCAATCTCATTCAAAAATTCTTCTTTTGGAAATCTGCATCCACAGTGTATGCACCTAAGCTTATCTACGCTCCCGTGGAACTCCAGAACGTTTTTGCTTCCAGCTTTTTTGTGCAGTCCGTCGATGTTCTGAGTGATTATTGTTTTGAGAATTCCCATGTTCTCGAGCTCCGCCAAGGCGCAGTGTGCAGGGTTTGGTCTAGCTTTTTCCAGAATTTCATATAGAGGGGATTTTAGCGCTTCTTCCCAGTATTCCTTTGGGTTCCTCAAGAATTTGCCAAAGATTTCATAAGATCTCCTTTCTGCCTCTGGATCTCGTGTCCAAATTCCCGAAGGACCTCTAAAGTCAGGGATACCACTTTCAGTCGATATTCCCGCTCCGGTGAAGGCAACGGCGTATTTAGATCCAACCAAATCCTCAGCACATTTTTTTATAAGCTTATCCCTTTCGGATAGCATGATTACTCCTAATAGAGACAAACTTATTATTTTAACGCAGAACGCAATCCAATGGCCTGCAAAAAATGCCCAAAAATCGATGGATGGGGGACCGAGGAATGTCCATTGTGCGGGGATGTTTTCAATATAATCGACCAGATATTGGAAAAGATTCTAAAAGCCTTGGATTTCGAGTTTGATAGCTTCCGGGTAGGTTTGAAGAGTGAAGGGAGCTTCAGAGCTATTCAAGAGTTTCTAGAGCTAAGGAAAATTGATTACGACTTAAAATCTGAGATCAAAAATGAGATCCATAGCAAATTGAGGAAAATAACCGGGAAGAGGATTTCGACTGACCCGGATGTGCTCGTTCTGTTCAATCCCGAAGATCTGAGCTTTGAAATAACCGTCAAACCCGTATATGTCTACGGAAGATACTTGAAGAGGGTTAGGAATATCTCTCAGACAAGATGGCTCTGCGGAAAATGTAAGGGCCTAGGTTGTGAAATCTGCAATTACACCGGCAAAAGGTATCTAAATTCAGTTGAAGAATTAATCTCAACACCGACAATAGAACTTTTCGAAGCCAAGGACGCGGTACTTCACGGATCTGGGAGGGAGGACGTGGATGCAAGGATGCTCGGAAGCGGAAGACCATTTGTTTTGGAGATAATTGAGCCAAGAAAAAGAAAAGTGGATCTTGAAGAGCTCGAAAAATGCATAAACAACTTTTGCAAAGGAAAGGTTGCGGTAAAAGAGCTTAAATATGCCAGCGCAAAGGACATAGAAAGGGTTAAGGAGAGCAGATTCAGGAAGATATACAGAGCAAAGATCGTATTCGACAGGGAAGTTAGCAAAGAAGAACTCGAAAGAGCACTAGTCGATCTCTTAGGGGATATAAAGCAAAAAACTCCAGAAAGAGTTCTCCACAGACGGGCAGATAAACTAAGGGTTAGGAGACTTTACAGAGCCGAAATCGTTGCTCACTTTGGGAAAGTTGCAGTTGTAAAATTCGAAGCGGATGCCGGACTTTACATCAAAGAACTCGTAAGCGGGGATTCCGGGAGAACAGAGCCAAATCTCTCAAAGAATTTCAAGGCTTACGTGGAAAAACTCGATGTTGTTGACGTTCTTGATTCGGATGACACAAAAAATATAGATTAAAATCTAAACTTCAAACCAAAACTTTGATAAATCTAAGGCAAAACAATTGTTGAAGCCCCGTGGGGTAGCGGTCAATCCTGCGGGACTCTGGATTCCGCGACGCCGGTTCGAATCCGGCCGGGGCTATTTTTGTTTTGCAGAGATAGCAAACACTTAATAACTCTAAACCTCGTCGCTAAAATGTGCTCGAAGATCTCTTCTGCCCAAAATGCAAGAGACTTAAAAGGAGATGCATATGTGGAGGAACAGTTAAAGACAGAAATCTCGAACTCCTAAAGAAGAGATACAAGGACTTTTTGCGACCAATTTTCGAATGCGATGATGAGATAGTCTTCTTCGAGGTCTTCGAGCCATTTAATGAAATTCCCACCGAACCAATAGACTTCATTTCACCCCCGTTGCAGGAAGCGTTGAAAAAGAGAGGAATTGAAAAGCTTTATCCCTTTCAGAAGAAAGCTATTGAACTGCTGAGAGATGGGAAAAATGTTGTAATCACTGCTCCAACAGGTTTCGGCAAAACTGAAGCCTTTGCTATACCAATGCTCGAAAAGGCTTCCGATGGCAAGGCAATCGTATTTTATCCGACAAAGGCGCTTGCAAAGGATCAGATGCTTAAAATCAAGTTTTATTCGTCCGCTGTTGGTCTGAAAGCTGTTAGATTTGATGGCGATTCGAATGAAGAAGAAAGAGGAGCTGTGTTGAGCGGAGCTACCGATATCGTACTCACAAACCCCGACATGGTGGACTACCACCTTCGAAATACTCCTGCCTTTCGAAGCTTTGTGCGAGAGGTTGTTTTTGTGGCAATTGACGAGCTTCATACATACACAGGCTTTTTCGGCTCGAACATGCATTATTTAATTAAAAGACTATCGAGATTTGCGGATTTTCAGATTGCATGCTCCTCAGCAACACTCTCAAATGCCAAGGATTTTGCAGAAGAGCTTTTCGAAAGGAAATTCGTTCACGTCCATGGTGAGCACAGAAAAACCCCGCTGAATTTCGTAATGAGAGAGTGCAAGAATATTTACTCGGCAATTCCCCAGATCGTTAAGGCATATCCGGACAAGAAGATTCTAATCTTCGGAAACAGCTACAAAACTGTGGAGACAATAAACTGGGTGCTCAATAAAGCCGGAGTAAGATCTGCAGTTCACAAAGCAGGCCTGACGAGGGATGTTCGAGACAATGTTGAGAGGGAGTTCCGAGAGGGGAAAATAAAAGTTGTTGTTGCCACTCCAACGCTTGAGCTGGGTATAGACATTGGCGATGTCGATATAGTTATTTCGGAGCTCGTTCCTTATGCCCAGTTTTTACAGAGGATCGGTAGGGCGGGAAGAAGAGGACAGGAAAGCATAGGTGTGCTGTTGCTTCGTTTGGATGATCCAATTTCGACTTTTTATAAGAATAAACCTCAAGATTACTTTCTGAACGAGGCATATGGGTATGTTGAAAAGAGAAATGAAGAAGTAATGCGTTTTCAAATGCTTTCGATGATAGCCGAAAAACCGACTAGACCCAAAGAGCTTGATCCATCGGTCTTAGACTATCTTGTTTCTGCAGGATATGCTAGGTTTGGCGAATTTCTTTCGTTAACGGAAAAAGGTATGCTTGCTCTTAGGAATTTTTCGATGCGCGGCATCGGGGATAGGGTAAAAATGATCTGTGAAGGGAGAGAGGTAGGGGAAAGAGTCTTACCTTTGGCGATCAGGGAACTTTATCCGAATGCTTTGATCATTCATGATGGCAGAAAGTACCGGGTCAAAGAGCTTAATCTAGAGAGGCTCTACGCGGAGCTCGAACCACACGAGAGCGAGGAGATCACGGATCCACTTTACACTTCTATTCCTAAGATTATAAGCGTCGAAGAGAGCGTCAATGAACCAGTAAATGCGTTTTATTGTACCCTTGAAATCGAGATCTCAGTTCACGGCTTCGTGAAGAGGGACATTTTCAGAGAGAAGAAGAGCGTCTACCATTTAGACGAGCCGGTGAGTTACCGATACAGAACCAAGGGTTTTATTTTCTCCTGCCCCTATCCCGAGTATCAAGATTATGAAGACTTCTTTGCGGGAAGCTTTCATGCTGTAGAGCACGTTTTGATTGAATCAACTAACGTCTTGACTGGTGGTGGGAGCAGAGAGATGGGCGGAATTTCCACCCCAGAAGGGGACATCTTTGTTTATGATGCCACAATTGGAGGCAACGGACTTAGCAAGCTTTTATTTAAGAAATTAAGAAGAGCCTTTGAGATCTCGATCCAAATCCTAGAAAAATGCGATTGCAATCGAATCGATGGATGTCCAAAATGCACCTACAGCTACCAGTGCGGAAACAACAATAGACCTCTGAATAAGAGGGGTGCAGAAGAAGTAATAAGGCTTATTCTAAACGGGAACAAAAGGGAGACCAACTGGAAGAGATACAATGAAACTGCAGATTTTAGGTATTTCCCCTAATGTTGGACGCTCAAAACTCCCCTAACTGCCTGATATACTTTTTCGATTTCCTCTTCTCTGCCAATTGCCTTCATTATTCCGTAGCATAGTTTCATTATGGCGTCTCTGTGCTCCATTTTCTGCCTAAATATCTGAACTGGCAGAATTTTCATAGAGTCGTACTCGTAGAAATACTCGTTTTCGATCCCGACAGATTCGAAAAACTTTTTTATCTGAAACAAAAGCAGGTGGAGATGTACAATCTCCTCCTTTCCGAATTGCCCAGACATGTTCTAAGTTTGATTTTTCATATATAAAACTATCGGGAAATAGGAATTCAAAAAGCTTTTTAAGCCGAAAGGAGCAATTAAAACATTAATTTGAGATATATTTGAGAGATTAGGCAATAAAATAGCCCAAAAAGCCATAATTAGCACTAATTCATGTTTTGGTAATATCAAGTAACACGAATAGAAGTTTAAAATTCCACCGTAATGCTTGTGAGCTACTCCACGACTAAATTCGGGAGCTTCCGGCGTTAAGGTGCTTTACGCCCTTCCCCTCATCTGCCGGTTCAAAAGCCAAGCTCCTTCATCCCATGCCCCTCGTTAAGGCATGGCTATATTCATATCGCATATCTGGGCTTCCCTCTGCAAGGAAACATCCCCAAGACTTTGCCCATTCATCCCAGAGCTAAAGCTCTGGATTTTCTGGGCACCAATTTCTATAAAGAGGCTTTAATCGCGACTAAGCAAGATATCTTCTCATACCGATCCGCCAGGCATTCTCGGCTTGATCCAAGTTGCATGAAAAACTTCCAAAATCGATCTCAATCCCTTCGCTGAAACCCAAATGTTCCGCTCTTAGCCCCTTTCTTCTAAGGAAGTCAAGATAATCCTCAAGTTCCTTCTCTTCAACCTCCACAATCCATCTTGTATTCGACTCAGAGAACAATTCGAGGAAGTCAAGCTTTTTAACGGCCTTGAAACCCACTCCTAGGCCAAAGCTCATCTCTGCTATTGCAACCGCAATTCCACCTTCCGAAACGTCATGACATGCTCTAACGTCGAATTTCCTAAAAGATTCAAGTAGAGCATCTGAATATGACTTCAACCGTTCTGGCGATGTTCTTGGAACGCTGTAGCTCTCAAAACCCATAATCTTCGAATAAAGACTACCGCCAAACTCCTTTTTTGTTTCACCGACTAAAACTACAGCGCCTCCAGTGAAATAGCTTTCCTTGGCTTTCCTAATATCCTCAACAATTCCAACACCCAAAAGTGTTGGAGTGGGGGCAATAGCTGAATACTTCGTTTCATTGTAGAAGCTCACGTTGCCGCTAACGCAGGGCAATCCAAAGTTCTTGGCCATCCAGCCTAGGGCCTTCACACTTTCAACAAATTCCCACATTCTCTCTGGCTTCTCAGGATTTCCGAAGTTCAGGCAGTCGACATAGCTGTGCGGTATTGAATTTACAGCTACCAAGTTCCTTACAAGCTCGTCAAAGGCACTTGCCGTTCCCCAGTAAGGATCCGCCTTCGTCATCCACGGATTAACAGCAACGGCAATTGAAAGCCCCCTGTTTGACTTCGTTGGCTTTATCACAGCTGCATCTCCGTGCGTTTCAAAGTTCACTCTTCCCTGCAGAGGCTTAATCACCGTAGCAGCCCGAACTTCGTGATCGTATTGCCTTATAACCCAGTCCTTGGAGGCCACATTTGGATGGGAGAGCATTTTTAGAAAAACGGATTTTAAATCCTTAGGCTCAGGAATCGCAGGTTCCTCTTTGGCCAAGGGTTTTGTCACATGGGTTCTACAGTACTCAACCGCGCCTACAATAAATTCAATGTCCATTTCGTAGATCTTGTACCCTTCGTAGAATATGCGGAGAACTCTGTCCTCTGTCGTCTTTCCTATCACAGAAGCAGGGATATCCCATTTCTGAAAGATATAAAGAACTTCATCTACTTTTTCTGGTTTTACAGTGAGCATCATCCTCTCCTGACTTTCAGAGACCCAGATCTCCCAGGGGGCCATTCCCTCTTCCTTTAGCGGAACCTTGTCAAGGTGAATTTCTGCTCCAAAACCCGCAGCGAAGACCATTTCACCAACAACGCAGCTTAGTCCCCCGCCTCCAAGGTCTTTTAGCCCTGTTATCAGACCTCTCTCAACTACCTCCAAGCATGCATGGATTAGCGGTTCCTTTACAATCGGATTACCAAGCTGGACAGCACTTCTCTCCTCCTCGCTCTTCTCGCTGAGCTCCGCTGAAGCAAAGGTAACACCGTGAATTCCATCTCTACCGGTTTTTCCACCGACGAGAACGAATAAATCACCCGCATTTCCTGCTCTGCTTGGCACGATGTTCTTCTTCTTTGCTATTCCCACGCATCCAACATTCACAATGCAATTCGTTAGGTATGATTCGTCGAAAAAGATCATTCCAGCGACTGTTGGAATGCCAACTCGGTTTCCATAATCCCTTATTCCTGCAACCACTCCGCTGAGAAGATACTGCGGATGCCGAACGCCTTTTGGTAGCTTTTCATACGGAAAGTCCAGTTCTGCGAAGAAGAGCGGATCTATCAATGCAATTGGCTGCGCCCCCATGCAGAGAACGTCCCTTATTATTCCTCCGATACCGGTAGCGGCACCTCCATATGGTTCAATAGCAGAGGGGTGATTATGACTCTCGATCTTGATAACGTAAGCATAATCCTCGTCGAATTCAACTACTCCTGCATCTTCCTTTATTGCGGAAATGACATAGGGGTATCGCGAATAATCGTCGAGAAGGAACTGTTTAAGAAAATACTTCGAGCTTTTGTAGCAGCAGTGCTCGCTCCAAGCTTGGCCAAGGGATTGCATTTCAATATCGTACGGGTTTCTTCCCTTCCTTTTAAAGTACTGCTTTATCAGTTTCATCTCCTCAAGGTTCAAACCAAGACCCATAACTTCGCTTATCCTTTGAAGATCCTCGTCCGTAGCTTTATCTAGTTCCACCTCATAAAGCTCGAATGGTACGTTAACTTTTTTAAACATCTGATCACCCGATCCAGCTAATCCTGAACTTCTGAATTACAGGGTTTGCTAGAAGTCTCTCACACATCTCCTTTATCTCTTTCTCTGCTTCTTCCCTATTCTTTGCATCTATCTCGATGCGAAATACTTTTACAGTAGAGACCTTTTTAACCCTCTTAAATCCAAGCAATCTCAAAGCCTTAAGAGTTGATTCGCCTTCAGGGTCAGCCACACCTTCTTTTAGCTCAATATAAACATCTGCAATCATAAAAGAGCCTTAGGCTCTCAGATTAAAAATTTACTGAGAAAGAAGAAATGTTTTTTAATCCAGAAACCCAAAAACCCAAAGCGGTGATGGGCCGGTAGCTCAGCTGGTAGAGCGCCGTCTTGGCATGGCGGAGGCCTGGGGTTCAAATCCCCACCGGTCCATCCTTCTTGCGTTGGTGAGCTGCTCCACGACTGAAGTCGGGAGCTTCCGGCGTTAAGGGATGTTTCACGCCCTTCCCCTCATCTGCCGGTTCAAAAGCGCCCCCAAGACTTCTTCAACACGGAACTATCTAAACCTTGCCCATTCATCCCAGAGCTAAAGCTACGGGTTTTCTGGGCACCCATTTTTATAAGCCCAATACCTTTCCCGCAGTATACTGAGCAGTTCCACTCTGCTGAAATCTGCGTATTCTAGTCAGACATTTCATAAAAAACAATTTTTGTCTAAAAACAGATTCTGGAGTCATAATTCAATCTCTGAGGTACTTTTCTATCGTATCAATGAGCTTCTTCTTTGTAAACGGCTTTTCAATTATTTCTAAAGCCCCGGCTTTTAGGAGATCCTTTCCTTTCTGAACTGAAAACGCAGTAATACCAATTATTTTTGCATCTGGGTACCTACTCTTTATTTCTCTGGTAGTTTCTACTCCATCACATTCCGGCAAAACAATATCCATCAGAACTATATCTGGTTTATACATCTTGTAACTATAAATTGCTTCTCTTCCATTCCTCGCCAAGTAGATCTCATAATCTTCGGCCAACATCATCTGGAGGACTTCCAAAACCGCCAAGTCGTCTTCTACTATCAAAACGCGTTTTGCCATAATTGGATCACCATCAATGGTTTATTAACGATTACCACTTCTCGTAATGTATTCTATCCTCCTTGAACCTTTCGGGAGCTTCAAAGAATTCATCTTGGCTTTGCGGATAGCCAAGAGCTACAAGGCTGAAAACAATGATACCTTCAGGAACTCCAAGAACCTTGGCAAGCGATTTCATTCTGCTTTCAATTGGAAAAACTCCAAGCCAACAAGAACCTATTCCTAGAACCCTTGCAGCAAGCAGAATATTCTGGGTTGCGGCACTACAATCCTGAATCCACATAGGATAGGGATATTTGGATAGCTTTGGATCGCAACAAACCGCTATCGCAGCTCCCGCATTTAACAACATTTTTCCATAGGGGTGAGCGTTGCTTAGTTCCTCAAGCTTTTCCTTGCTTTTGACAACTATGAAGTGCCAAGGCTGTTCATTTCCAGCTGATGGAGCTTGAAAAGCCGCCTTTAAGATTTTGTTTATTTCTTCATCCGGTATTTTTTCTCCAGTAAAACTTCTAATGCTTCTCCTCGTATATAGCAACTCCAAACACAGTTCCATGCAATTTTTTGCTCTCCTTAATTATTAAAACTTTTGGTATTAACAACCGAATTAATAGTATTATCTGCTGTTACTAAATTTGATAAAATTATTCAAAATAATATTTGATGTAAATTCAAATTTTGAAGTCTTCTCGAAGCAGTCCGGGGAATTTTCTGCTTTATCCAAATGAGAAATTATGTTAGATTCAACTCAGATAAAAACCGATAAATACAAATAAAGAGGACATGCAGATGGTGTTAAAAGTAAGTCACTTGGGGTGGTGTTTGATGGTCGAGAGAAAGAAAATCGAAATCCCTGCAGGGGCTAAAGTCAAGGTCAGTGTGGGAGCAGAGGAGAAATTCCCATTTGACATATCTCCAATGTACGAGGGCGAAAGAATACGAAAGGAGGACATGTTCGTCGAACTTGGAGGTCCAAAGCAGGTGAAGTTCGAACTCGTCTTAGCTTTGCCAGCGGAACAGGTAGAGGACATGAAGGTAACGCTTGTTGGCCCAGATCTTGACGAGATGCAGGAAGGAAAGGAATATCCGTACGCCATGATCTACTATATAGCTGGAAGCAAAGTCGAGACAGACTTAGAACCGGTTATTGAGCGCAGAAACCACGATTTCCAGAACTACATCGAGGGATACATGCACCTCAACCAGAGATACGACGTTTGGGTCAGAATTGGAAAAGGTGCAATTAAGAAGGGGCTCAAGAGCCTGATACAAATTGCAAAGGCCACAATGATGCTTTACAAGAACGAGCTACCTTTCATAGAAAAAATCGAGGCCCTTTACATCACGGACAAAGCACTTGTTGAAAAGCTGTTGAAAGAGGTTGCGATGCCGATATACGAAGAGAGGGACAAAAGAGTGGAAATGCTGCACGATGAAGACGTTCAGGAGTTCTACTCATGCACTCTCTGTCAGAGCTTCGCCCCAACGAATGTTTGTGTCGTCTCACCAGACAGACCATCGCTCTGTGGAGCTATCAGCTGGTTTGATGGTAGAGCTGCAGCGAAAGTCGATCCTGAGGGCCCCAACAGGGCAATTCCAAAAGGAGAAGTGCTGGATCCAATAGGCGGTGAATACAGCGGAGTTAACGAATTTGCAAAGCAGGAGAGCGGTGGAGAGTACGAGAGAATAAAATTGCACAGCTTCTTCGAGTTCCCGCATACGAGCTGTGGATGCTTTGAAGTGATAGGATTCTACATGCCTGAAGTCGATGGCATAGGATGGGTCCACAGAGGCTACGCAAGCCCGGCGCCGAACGGACTGACATTTTCAACAATGGCTGGACAGACTGGTGGCGGTAAGCAGGTTGTAGGATTCCTCGGAATCGGCATCAATTACTTCAGGAGCAAGAAGTTCATTCAGGCCGACGGTGGCTGGTACAGAGTTGTCTGGATGCCCAAGGAGCTAAAAGAGAGGGTTTCGAAGTACATACCCGACGACATAAGGGACAAGATTGCAACAGAAGAGAATGCAAAGACCCTCGATGAGCTCAAAGAGTTCCTGAAGAAGGTCGATCATCCCGTAGTAAAGGGCGTCGTAAGGAAGGTAGACGGAAAGAAGATCACCGAAGGATGGCCTGAGGAGAAGAAGGCGGAAGAGAAGGTAGAAGAGAAAAAGGAGGTACCAGCAACACCAGCCGCAGCTCAGCCAGCTCCGGCGATGGCTATGCCTATGCAGCCAACGCAGATGCCGGCCTTCCAGCTGCCAGCAATGCCAATGCCAGCTCCACAGGCTGCACCAGCGGGAATCAAGCTCGTAATAAAGGATGCGAAGATCACGATCGGAAAGATCGTGGTAAAGAAGAGCAAGGGGGAAAGCTGATGGAAAAGGAAGTCAAAAAGATAAAGCTAATTCTCGTTGGGGCTGAAATCAAGATACCAGAGATCATAATTGAGGAGGAGGAATGACTACAGTAGCAGTGACAGGAAAAGGCGGTACAGGAAAAACCCTCGTTTCCGCCCTCCTCATCCATTTTATTTCCAAAAAAAGCAACAAGGTTCTTGCAGTTGATGCGGATCCCGACAGCAATTTAGCCGATGCCCTCGGTGTTGAAGTCGAGAAAACGCTTGGCGAGATCAGAGAGCTATTCCAGACAAGCAGGGATGAGATGGGAACGATGAACAAAGAACAGTGGCTTGAAGGCAAAATATATGAGGCTATATGTGAGTGCAAAGGCTACGATCTTCTCGTAATGGGCCGCCCTGAGGGTGAGGGCTGTTACTGCTTTGCCAATTCTCTGCTGCGTGGAGTGCTCAAAAAGCTGACAAGGCACTACGAATACGTTGTTATCGACAGCGAAGCTGGCTTGGAGCACTTCAGCAGAAAGACAATTGATAGCGCTGATTACGTGCTTATCGTGACCGATATGTCGAAGAAAGGCCTAGCGACCGCTAAGAGGATAAAAGAGCTCACAAAAGAACTGAAACTCAACTTTAAGGACATGATGCTCATCGCGAACCGCATTGCAAATGAGGCTGCAGAGCAAAGGATAAAAAAATTTGCAGATGAGGAGGGGATAAAACTGCTCGAAATTCTCCCTTACGATGAAAAAGTGGTTGAACTCGATTTGAAAGGCATTCCGATCGTGAATCTGGATGAGAAATCTGGAGTTTATAGGAGAATGAGTAAGGTTGCAGAGGTGTTTTTAAAGGGGTGAGAAATTGGCAAAATACAAGCTTGAGGATCTTTTGGAGTTGTTAAAAAACTACAACGTTGAGAGACTGGAAGATGTCAAGATAGAGGGAGATCTAGAAATAGAGATCGAAGGCAGCAGCGGAGTGGATCTTTCCTCCCTCACAGCCCTGTATACTCTGTTAAACGAGTTTAGAAACTTCTTCTACCATACAAATATGGCTCTAAACTATCTACAGAGGATCTCAACAATGCTCGGAGTTCCAGCACCATTCCAGCCCGCCCCTATGGCCCCGGCGGTAGCTCCAGCAGCACCGCAGCCTGTTGTTCCAGCTGTTCCGGAGCTGAAGCTTCCTGAAAAACTGATCGAGGCGAAGTTTGAGCCTCCGAAAGTTGAATATCCTGGCTATATCGAGGAGGTTGTTCTTGGTGCTACGAAGGCAGATGGGGGTACAAGAGACTACGTAGTGAAGCTTGGCGGAGAAAGGAGTTTGGCTTTCTACATCTTCGATAAACCGCAACCCAATCTTCCTAAAATAGCCATAGATGTCTTTGATCGCCCGCCATCGCTTGCAAAAGCTGTAAAGGTTCACTACGAAGACGTGGTTGGCAGCCCCCCAGAGTGGGCTAAAAAGTGTGTGAAGAAATTCGGCGCCGACATGGTTACAATCCACCTCGTAAGCACAGATCCTTTGCTCGAGAACACTCCAGCAAGCGAAGCGGTGAAAGTCGTTGAAGACGTTCTTCAGGCAGTCAAGTGTCCTATCATTATAGGCGGCAGCGGCAACAAGGACAAGGATCCCGAGGTTCTCGAAAAAGCCGCAGAAGTTTGTGAGGGTGAGAGGGTAATGCTTGCAAGTGCCACGCTGGATATGGACTGGGAAAGAATTTGCAATGCAGCGAAGAAGTATGGGCACGTCGTTTTGAGCTGGACACAGATGGATATAAACAACCAGAAGACTCTAAACAGATATCTGCTAAAGAGGGCTCAGATGCCAAGGAACAGCATTGTAATGGATCCGACCACAGCTGCGCTGGGCTATGGCTTGGACTACGCCTTCACTAATATGGAGAGGATAAGAATTAGCGGCCTGAAGGGGGACACAGATCTCAACTTCCCGATCTCAAGCGGAACTACCAACGCATGGGGTGCAAGAGAGGCTTGGATGACAGAGTCGCCGCTAGACGTAGATACTCCATGGGGCCCAAGAGAGTTGAGAGGCCCGATATGGGAGATCATAACTGGGTTGACACTCTCACTTGCAGGCGTGGACGTTTTCATGATGATGCACCCGCTAGCGGTTGCCGTTCTTAAGGAAATCTTCAACACTCTCGGAGGAAAAACGAAGGGTGGTGTTGCAGACGCAGGAAAGTGGATCACCGCGGAGGTGTGAGAATGAAGGTAAAGAGTCCGCTTGAAGTTTACAACTTCCTGCCAAGAACTAATTGCAAGGAGTGCGGCTACGATACCTGCATGAGCTTTGCTTCCCACATTCTTGACCGCTCGGCCAAGGTTTACGACTGCAAACCCCTAGTGAGGGATGCCGAAAAAGATCCAAAAGTAAAGGAGAAGCTAGAGAAGCTCATTGAAATAACCTCTCCCGAGATCGCCGAAGTCATTGTTGGAATTGGCGACAAGGCTTTGAAAATTGGTGGCGAAGAGGTACTCCACAGACATGAGCTAACCTTCTTCAATCCAACGGCCTTCTTCTTCGATGTCTGGGATACCCTTGATGATAAGAAAATAGAGGAGAGATGCAAACGAGTTGTGGAGTACAAGAAGTTCTACGTCGGCAAGTTTCTTACCCTTGACGGCTTCGCCGTAAGATGCATCTCGAACGATCCAAAGAGGTTCAGAGAGGTTGCTAAAAAAGTTGCAAGCTACGGAAAGCCCATGGTTCTCATCGCACTCAATCCGGAATGCATGAGGGCGGCTCTAGAGGAAGTTGCCAACCAGAGACCCCTGATTTACGCGGCCACTGAAGGCAACTGGAAAGAGTTCATGAAGCTTGCCCTTGACTACAAGGTCCCTGTGGCGATCAGAGCAAAGGATTTGAACGTTCTTAAGAGCATCGCAGTGACCTTCAAGTCAGCGGGAATAAAGGATATTGTCCTTGACCCCGTCACCGAACCGCTGGGCGAGGGGCTTCAGGGAACTTTTGAGAGAGTGATCCAGCTCCGCAGAAAAGCGATACTGGATGGGGACAAAGATGTGGCATACCCAATTCTGATAACCCCAATCTCCGCTTGGCTGATTGAAGGGGATGAGGTTACAAAGGCCTACTGGGAAGCCGTGATTGCGGGAATGTTCATCGTGAAATACGGAGATGCCATGATCTTCCACAGCATCGACCAGCACGTCGTAATGCCAACGCTAACGCTGAGGTTCAACATCTACACAGATCCGAGGACGCCGGTGCAGGTTGCAGCAGGTTTGAGGGAAATAAACAATCCTGGGCCCGATGACCCAGTATTCCTGACCACGAACTTTGCTTTGACGTACTATACAGTGGAGAACGATCTGAACAGTGCGAAGATCAAGGGATGGCTACTTGTTGTGAACACTGAGGGTATTGGCGTTGAGGCAAGCGTTGCAGGAGGGAAGCTCACAGCATCGAAGGTCAAGGAGATTATCGAGCAAACAAAAATTGCAGAGAAAGTAAAACACAGATATCTCGTCATCCCCGGGCTTGCTGCAAGGCTTCAGGGTTCAATTGAAGATGAAACCGGCTGGAAAGTTCTTGTAGGTCCAATTGACTCCGGAAGGATTAAGGGTTGGATGGAGAAGAACTGGCCTCCCAAGAAGTAGATTTTTCAAATTTTTTCTAATTCCGCACTTTTCGATCCTGTATTTCCTCAATCTTTCCATCCCTGAGCCTGATTATTCTATCAGCGTGAGCTACACGCCTTTAGGGGCGGATCTTCCGGCGTTAAAGGATATTTCACGCCCTTCTCCTCATCTGCCGGTTCAAAAGCCAAGCTCCCCCATCCCGCAGATCTGGACTTCTACTCAGACTTTCTATTTGTGTAGGCTTTTCTATCATCCCGTTCCAGTCTAGCATTAACTTTCATCCCTTCCCTCCTCTTTTCATGGGAGGGCCTTCGGGGTGAACGGAAGCTCCTGCATCCATCTGGTACCTGCGGAGCAGGTTCTTCACGGCTATGGCACCCCTATCCTCCTCCAACCCGCATCCGGAGCATTTCATTTGCCTGTGCCCATTCGGGCCTAGCTTTTCCCCACACACCGGGCACAGGCTTGAAGTCCCTCAGCGTCAACTTATTCAAGTTTATAAAACTCTACGATAGAAAGAAGCAGTTTCTAACCCCTGAATGGCGAGGTTTTCGGTTATAATGGAGCCGTTGATTCATTCTATCTCGTCCAGCTCAATCCCTCCTCTAAGATTTAACAGATATTCAAACTCCTGCGGTGTTATTATCGGCCTCCCGAATTTTCTGTAATCGTCATAGCTTATTCTCGGACATCCTGTGTTTACGTAGAAATCGAATGGAAGATTCACTAGTTTCTCAGAAGTTATATCACCGATATAAACAACTAGCGCCTTCATTCCATTTTCTAAAGCCAATTTTTTGAGTGATAAGGCCAAATTAAGCCTTTTTTGCCCAGGTTTAGTTGAAACCAGAATTCCCACTCTGCTTAGGCCGACACATCTGGATACCTGAAGGTATCTCGTTTTAATGAAATCGGACGTGTCGATGTTTATCAGAGCAAAATTAATTGGGTTGACTGCATAAACCTTCCTGCCGGAGTAGATTGACGCTCCTATTGCGTGAAAGGTTCCATCCCCAACGAAGATAACCGCTGAGGCCTTGCAATCTCTCAATGCAGAATAGTTACAGCCTAGAACCTGTCCAGGGAATTTTACCCTTTCGCTACCTTTTTTAAGTTCAACCGTGAATCCAGAGCCCTCAAGAACGTCCTTCAGCTCAGAAAGCTTGTGGCAATACTGCACAGTCGCGATAAGGGCTATCTCTTTCTCTGGGATACCTCTAATTCTTTCAGCAACCTTCTCAATATCGTAATCGACGAAATAGGGTACGTAGACAACTCTGCCAAATTTCAGTATTTCAGTGTGGGCATAATGGTACAGGATATCCACATCTGCTAAAAGGCTCAAATCCAAGTCGCAGGCACCATAACAGCTCTCCCCGCTCAAAATCACGTCACTACCCAAATTCTCGCAAATTTCAAACGCTTTTTTCTTCAGCCCATCCGGCAGCTGAACCCCTACCCTCACAATTCAAACTCCTGAAAGGATTATTAAATTCTTCCCAATTGTTGCAAAAAATTTAAAAAATTGCAGGGATTAATGAAGGCTCATCACATAGTTTTGGAAAAATTAATATCTCCTCATCAACTTTCTATTTCAATGAAATATAGACTGAAGGTTGTCCCGCTCAGAAGCGAAAAGTTCACCGTCGTGCTCAATCAAAGCGATGCGGAGGATTTGGGACTGCTGCCGGGAGACAGGGTGAAGGTTATAGTTGGAAAGGAATCTTTTGTTGCTGAGGCAGACTTCACCAATCTCGTGGAATCTGGAGAGATCGGCGTTTGCTCCTTTACCGCTGAAACCTGCAGGCTGGACGAAAAATGCATGGCTGAGGTTTATCCTGTCTCAAGACCAAAATCGGTCGAGTTTATAAGAAAAAAGCTTGATGGCGGAAAATATTCGGCAGTCGAGATGAAAAGCATAATTGAGGATATTGCGAAGAACGTGCTCAACGATCTCGAGATTTCGGCCTTTATTTTGGCAAACGAGATTGTAGGAATGAGCGAGGAAGAAGTGCAGTGGATGATCGAAGCAATGGTGGAAAATGGAGAAAGAATCTCGTTTGAAAGGGGAGTAATTGTAAACATGCATACAATAGGCGGACTTCCCAGCAACGAATTCCAGCTAATTGCGGTTCCAACCGTGGCTTCAGCTGGACTTTTGATTCCAAAGACCGCAAGCAGAGCGATAACTTCCGCTAGTGGAACTGCAGATACGATGGAAGTGCTTGCAGATGTGAATCTGAGCATTGAGGAGATCAGGGAGATCACGGAGAAGGTTGGAGGAGTGATAGCCTGGGGAGGGGCTACAAACATTGCTCCTGCCGATGATAGGATAATAAGGGTGGAGTACCAGCTTGAGATTAGTCCAAGGCCGCACGCAATTGCAAGTCTGCTTTCAAAGTGCCTAGGAACTGGATCAAAGTTCGTCTCGATCGACATTCCGGTTGGAGATGGAGCGAAGATAGAAACTCTTGAAACAGGAAGAAGCTTTGCGAATTCCCTTGTTGAACTCGGAAGAAGGTTGGGTCTGACAGTAACAGCAACGCTGACAGAAGGTTCGCAACCGCTCGGAAATTCTGTTGGGCCAGGTTTGGAGGCCAAAGAGATACTTGGAATTCTTGAAGCAAGATCTGCAGAGAACCCACTTGTAGAGAAGGCCCTCAGCTTTGCAGCCATCCTTTTCGAAATGACGGGAATAGCGAACGATGGCTACAGCTATGCGAAAAAGATCTTCGAAAGCGGTAAGACCCTTGAAAAGTTCAGGGAAATAATCGCAGCACAGGGCGGGAATGAGAAAATCAAAGCTGATGAAATTCCGGTTGGGGATAAGACTTTCACAATCACATCCCAAAGAAACGGAATCGCCAAAAAGATAAACTTACAGGCTGTAAACGAAATAGCAAGATCTGCAGGAGCTCCAAAGGATAAGGGAGCGGGAGTGTACATTCACAAGAAGAGGGGGGACGTTGTTAAGGCTGGGGATCCGCTTCTCACGATCTATGCAGAGAAAGAGTGGAAGCTGGACAATGCAATAGAGGTTGCAAGAGCTGAGGCCCCGATAGTTGTTTCGGGCATGATACTGGAAGTTTATGGTAGATCGAGGTGAGAGAAATGATAGAGGTTTTGGACGGTTTGCAGGATGTGATAGCCTGCGAAAGCAAGATTTCTAGGATAGAGCTTGTTGGAGATAGGGCCATTCTCGAGTACAGGGGATATGACATAAGAGAACTGGCAAAAAATTCCACCTATGAAGAGGTTGCATACCTTCTGCTCTACGGAGAACTGCCAAAGAAATACGAACTACAGGATTTCAAGATTGAGCTGGCTGAAAGAAGGGAGTTACCACCACAAATCATTGGATTGTTAACTCACCTTCCTCAGTACACTCACCCGATGGTCGTTCTCAGGACTGCAACTAGCTACTTAGGTTCTCTTGACAAAGCAAAGGACATTAAGACGAGGGAAGAGAATCTGGAGAAGGCGAAGAACCTCATAGCGAAGTTCCCAACGATCGTGGCATACTACCACCGTATAAGGCTAGGCAAAAACCTAATTCCGCCAACACTTGAGCTCAGCCACGCTGCGAACTTTCTGTACATGATGAACGGGCTTGAGCCTTCGAAAGTTGCAGAAAAAGCCCTGGATGCGGATCTGATTCTGCATGCAGAGCACGAGCTGAACGCTTCAACCTTCGCAGCAAGAGTTGCAGCTTCAACGCTGGCTGACATGTATGCATGCGTTGTCGCCGCTACGGGGACACTAATGGGTCCATTGCACGGTGGCGCAGCTCAGGAAGTGATGAAAATGCTACGAGAGGTAGCTAGTCCAAGAAGGGCTGATGAATACGTTAAAAAGAAACTCGAAAAAGGGGAAAAGCTCATGGGATTTGGACACAGGATTTACAAGCACGTAATTGATCCAAGGGCCCCAATACTCAGAGAGCTGGCAAGAGAGCTGTCAAAAAATGGATACCCGATATGGCTCGAGATCAGCGAAGCTATTGCAGAAAGTGCATACAAGTACAAGAAACTGCTTCCAAACGTAGATTTCTACTCCGCAAGTGTCTACGCAAATCTTGGGATTCCCGACGATTTGTTCGTGAACATATTTGCGATGGGTCGCATCAGCGGTTGGCTGGCACACATAATCGAGCAGTACGAGAACAACAAGCTGATAAGGCCGAGAGCGAAGTACACTGGAGAGACTGAGAGAAAGTACGTTCCAGTAGATCAGAGGTAATTTTTATAAAATTTTTCAAACTGAAAATCGAAACAATTTTTAAACTGAAGGATACCGAAGCCTGATGGAGCTACTCGTATACATAGACGGTAAGTTCGTTCCCGAAAGCGAGGCAAAGATCAGCGTTTTCGACCATGGCTTTCTTTACGGCGACGGCGTATTCGAGGGAATAAGGGCCTACGATGGCAGGGTTTTCAGGCTGAGAGAGCACCTAGACAGGCTTTATGATTCGGCAAAAGCAATTAACCTCGAAATTCCGCTTTCAAAAGAAGAATTCGAGAGAATAATCCTCGAAACTCTGAGGAGAAACAAGCTCAGGGACGCATATATAAGGCCCATTGTGTCCCGGGGGGTCGGAGATCTCGGGTTGGATCCTAGAAAGTGTAAGAAGCCAACGGTGATAGTGATTACAAAGCCGTGGGGAAAGCTTTACGGAGATCTTTACTCCAAGGGGCTGAAAGCCGTTACGGTTGCCGTGCGCAGAAATTCATTTGATGCTCTTCCACCAAACATAAAATCGCTGAACTACCTGAACAACGTCCTTGCAAAGATTGAGGCAAATGTGAAGGGTGGAGACGAGGCAATTTTCCTTGATAGGAACGGCTACATCTCCGAAGGTAGTGGAGATAACATATTCGTCGTAAAGCGCGGAAGAATAACGACTCCGCCAACGATCAACAATCTTCGCGGAATAACGAGGGATGTCGTAATAGAGATAATAAATCGTCTGGGGATTCCGTTCTTCGAAAACAATCTCGGTCTTTATGATCTCTACACAGCAGACGAAGTGTTCGTCACTGGAACTGCTGCAGAAGTTGCTCCTATCGTTGAGATTGACGGTAGAGTGATTGGAGACGGGAAACCCGGAAAGATCACAAAACAGATAATGGAGGAATTCGAGAAAGTTACGAGAACAGAAGGGATTCCGATCTATGAGTGAACTCTTTACGCTGATCGTAGAGCTTGAGGATAAGCCAGGGCAGCTATTAAGCGTTCTTGAACCAATTGCGAGGAACGGGGGAAACATTGTTGGAATATTCCACCAGAGGGGGAAGAAGACGCCCCTGAATAGAATTCCAGTCGAAATTTCATTTACCGCTGATGCAAAAAAAGCCGAGAAAATCCTAAACGAACTGCAAAAGAATTTTCTAATAAGGCAATTCGGGGAATTGAGAACAGCAGTCATTTCGCTTCTGCTCATAGGACATGTAATACACACGGATCTGAGCGATACGATAAAGAGGGTTGACAGCAGCGATGCGGAATGCGTCGAGCTAAACGTTACGATGCCCGAACGAGATGAGCCATCAACGGCTGTGATTACGATTACAGCAAAGAGCAAAGAAGCTCTGGAAATGGCACTGGCCAGACTCAGGGAGATATGCCGGGAGAAAGGGATAGTGGTAGTGGAACCGATAAATGATGAAATATGAAGATCGCAATTATAGGATTTGGAACGGTTGGACAGGGAGTTGCAGAGCTTCTTGTTGCAAAAAGAGCAGAAATTGAGAGAAAAATAGGCGATTTCAGGGTTGTCGCAATAGCTGACTTAACTGGCTCAATATGGGGCGATTTCAAGCTTGAGGATGCGATCGAGTACAGGAGAAAAAAAGGAAGACTCCCAAGCGATCGGAGTGCAAAGGAAATTGCGGAAGAGGAGGATTACGATGTGATGATTGAGGTTACAACTACTAGGCTTGATGAGAGCGGAATTGAATACATGAAAACTGCTCTAAAAAAAGGGGCAAGCGTCATAACGAGCAACAAAAGCATCGCAGTCGACTTTCAGGGTCTAATGAGACTTGCAGAGAACAACAATGCAAAGCTTATGTACGAGGCCACAGTAGGAGGGGTCATGCCAATTATAAGACTACTCAACAGCTATCTGGCTCTTTGTGAAATTATTGGCGTTCGTGGAATTCTTAATGGCACATGTAACTATATCCTGACAAGAATGGAAGAGGAAAAGCTCCCTTACAGCCAGATTCTTAGCGAGGCAAAAGAAATGGGAATCGCTGAAGCGAATCCGAGTGCCGATGTAGAGGGGGTTGATGCCGGTATAAAACTCGTGATACTCGCGAATACTATCGGCATTCCTGCAAAGTTTGGGGATATAGAGATTGTGGGAATAACAAAAATCACACCACAGGCTTTTACAGTTGCAATGCAGAAGGGATATACGATCAGACTCATTGCTGAGGCAAGCAAAAAGAGTTTAAGGGTTTCTCCAAGACTTGTGCCGCTAAACAGCCCCCTTGCGATAAAGGGGACAATGAATGCTGCGATGATAAAGACAGACACTGCAGGAGACATATTTGTCGCTGGAAGAGGAGCAGGAAAGTTCGAAACGGCAACAGCGATTCTTTCAGACTTGTATGAACTTGTTAGAACTAACTAAAGTCCTAATTGTTTTTTGCTTTCTTCTTTACGCCTGTCGCTTAGACCTTAAAAGCAGAACTATCCCAAACAAAGTCTGGAAGTTCATGCTGGTTGCAACAATCCCCATAACCGCCTATCAGGTTTACGAAATGGCTTTTTTAAACGCAATGATGTTGATTTTCGCCGCGATCGGAGTGATTTTCATGGCTGTGTTTGCATACGTTCTCTACCGAATAAATGCCTATGGTGGAGCGGATGCAAAAGCGCTCATATGCCTTGCAATCATTTTTCCCTTTTACCCCAAAATTGGGGCTTTTCCATTAATCAACAGCGGATTTGGAATTTTTGCCTTCTCGGTTCTCGCAAATTCGGTGATATTTGCCCCCCTGATGATGATAGCACTACTAATCAGAAATATCTTAAGGGAGGGATTCAGAGGTTTTCTGAAAAACCCACTCTACTACATTGCAGGATACAGAATTCCTGTGGAAAAGATTCGTTTTCACAACCTTTTTGAATTCGTAGATGAAAAGGGAAAACTGAGAAGGGTCAGAAGAGGGATTGAGCCGAATGAGGAGATCATCCACAGGCTTAAAAAATACGGGCTAAAGGAGATTTGGGTTACACCAGCTCTTCCGTTCATAATTTTCATAACCTTTGGTTATGCATGCGCTGTTGTCATTGGGGATCCTATTTTCTATGCAGTAAGCCACCGTTCTGGGCTAGCATTAACTTTCATCCCCCTCTTTTCATAGGAGGGCCTTCGGGGTGAACGGAAGCTCCTGCATCCATCTGGTACCTGCGGAGCAGGTTCTTCACGGCTATCTTAGCAACTTCACCGGTTGTGTAGAGCTTCTCAAACATTCAGTCAATAGAAGTCAACGCTAGTTAATAAAACTACGCTAGAATGAAGCAGTTTCTATACCCCCTTCATCCCATGCCTCTCGTTAAGGCATGTATTCGTATCGCAGATCTGAACTTTGAAATTTTTCTAACCTTTTAGCAAATTTAAAAAGCAGACTCGCAACGCACATTTATGCACTGGGCTGATGTCATAGCTTCAGAACTCATTGAGATTTCAAGCTCCCATAGGATAGCCACCGGAATCTCTCCTTCCGGACACATACATCTGGGCAATTTAAGAGAAATGGTTACAGCCGATGCTGTCAGAAGGGCTTTGATTGATGCTGGTGGCAAGGCCGAGATGATCTATATCGCAGACGATTTGGATCCGCTAAGACGCAGGTACCCCTTCCTGCCAGAAAAATACTCCGAATATGTTGGAATGCCATTATGCAACATTCCAGACCCTTCCGGATGTCACGAGAGTTACTCGGAGCACTTCCTGCAGCCATTTCTTGAGTCCCTAGAAATTCTCGGAATCCCCGTTGAGGTCAGAAGGGCAAGCGAAATGTATCGCCAAGGGCTATACGAGCCCGCAATAAAGCTTTCCCTCCGAGAAAAAGATAAGATAGCGCAGATCATTCGGGAAGTTACGGGAAGAGAGCTTGAAGATGACTGGTATCCATTCATGCCCCTCTGTGAAAAATGCGGGAGGATCAACACCACTACAGTCACCGGTTTCGATGATCACTGGATTTACTACTCCTGCAAGTGCGGAAATGCAGGCAGGGTGAGTTACAGAGGGGGTGGAAAGCTAAGCTGGCGCCTAGACTGGGTGGCTAGGTGGAGGATTCTGCAAATCACCTGCGAACCTTTTGGCAAAGATCATGCTGCAGCAGGGGGTAGCTACGACACTGGAAAAAGGCTTGCAAGAGAAGTCTTCGATTACCCACCACCCTATCCGGTTCCATACGAGTGGATACACCTGAAGGGAAAAGGGGCGATGAAGAGTTCCAAGGGAATCGTTATCCCTGTTAGAGAGTTCATCGAAGCAATTCCGCCTGAGATCGTGAGATACATAATAATAAGGGTGAAGCCGGAGAAGCACATCGATTTCGATCCTGGCTTCGGACTTCTAGAGATTATTGACGAATTTGAAGAAAAGATCTTTGAAAGGGATCGCAGTGTGCAGCTCAGCCTTGTGAAAGAGGTGAAGTATTCAGAAGTCCCATTCAGGCATTTGATAGTGGTTGGCCAGATAGCCAATTGGGATACCGAAAGGACTCTTGAGATCCTAGAAAGAAACGGATACAAGAGGAACGAGATCGCAGAGGACGTCGAAAGGCGCTTGAAATACTGTAAGGTATGGCTTGAGAAGTACGCACCTGAGACGCTCAAGTTCAAAATAATCAGCGGAAAGGTCGAGCTTGGTGACGAGGAAAAGAAATTCGTCGAGAGATATTCCGAAAGTCTCAATGATAACATGAGTGCGGAGGAAATCCACACCCTCGTTTACGAAGTTGCCAAAGAAGTAGGTATCGATGCTAACAAGGCTTTCAAAGCCATTTACAGAATTCTAGTGGGCAAAGAACAGGGACCTAGGGTTGGCTACTTTATAAAATCCCTTGGCGTTGACTGGGTGAAAAAGAGGTTCCATGAGGCGTATTGAAGCGGGAAGCTACTACAGTTACTTGCCAGAGGGGTGCAAGCTCTGCAGAAGGGGTTCAAAGCTCGTACTATTCATTACAGGCTTCTGCAAAAACTCCTGTTTCTACTGTCCAATATCAAAAGAAAGAATGGGAAGAGACGTTGTATTTGCAAATGAAAGGGAAGTTAACAGCCTCGAGGATTTCTTAGCTGAGATTGAGCTTATGAGTGCAGAGGGTGTCGCAATCACAGGCGGAGAGCCACTGCTCAAACTTGAAAGAGTTTACGAATTCGTTAAGCTTTCAAAAAAGCTTGGACTGCATGTCCACCTATACACATCAATCCCTGCCAAAGAAAAAGTGCTCAGAAAGCTGAAAATTGACGAGATAAGGTTCCACCCACCAGAACTGCAGAATCCGGAAATATATGAAGAACCTATAAAGCTGGCAAAGAGGCTAGGGATGGATGCAGGATTCGAAATACCAGCAATAAGGTTTGAACCGAAGATCGTTGAGATTGCAAATCGGAACGACGCATTCTTAAATCTGAACCAGCTTGAAGCAAGCGAGACCAACTGGAGCAACCTTGAAGAAAGAGGCTACGAGATAGAGGACTACTACGTCGAATGTCCCGAAATCATCAAAATGTTCGAACAAGCAAACAAATTCCACTACTGCACAGCAAAGTTCAAAGATTCTGCACAATTTCGAAGAAGACTAATAAGGATGGGGATGAATCACCCGGATTTCTATCTCGTGACCAGTGAGGGTACTCTTCTCTGCTGCAGAATTGAAGGGAACTTAGATGGGGCAAAAAAGATCCTGAGCGAGTTCAATTTTGAATTCGAAATCTTTGAAGATTGCATAGAAACATCCCTAAAGGTCGCAGAAAACGAAAAACTTAGAGAAGCTTTAATATCTGCAGGTTGCGAATTGTACTTGGTGGAAAGATATCCCACCGCAAAAAGAACCCTAATTGAAGTAACGCGGGTTTGATATGAAAGAGGTCGCCGAAAGGATAAGAAAATATCTGGACAAGGATAAAACCGGGATAAGAAAGGAGTTGCTTTTGATCCTTCTCCAAGGTAGAAAATATACCACCTCTGAAATACATGAAATTCTGCGAAGCAAAGGCTACGAGATCAACCAAAAGGGAGTTTCGGCGATGATTGGAATAATCGGCTCCCGAATCGGAATTATAAAGAGTGAACCGGGTGAGAAAAAAAGATATTACCTCAAAAATGAATATAGCGAATTGGTGAGGGAGATCGTTGAAGCCAATATATAAGATATACGAGAGAAGACTGCTCAAAAGCGTGTTAAAGGGAGAAATTCCGAACCACATAGCGATTATAATGGATGGTAACAGAAGATTCGCTAAAAAGAAGGGGATTATAGAGACTATGGGTCACGAGTTTGGATCGAAGAAGGCCGAAGAGGTTTTGGAGTGGTGCTGGGAGCTCGGAGTGAAAATGTTGACCCTCTATGCATTCTCCACGGAAAATTTTAGCAGAAGCGAAATGGAAAAGAGAAATATTTTTCGGATCTTCGAGAGGGAATTAAAAAGACTTCTTAACGATAAAAAAACCTATGAGAGGCAGGTAAGAGTCAAAATCGTTGGCAGAGAGCATCTTCTGCCAATAAACCTGCAGAATCTGATAAAAGAGGTTGAAAACGCCACTGCAAACCACAAAAAGTGCTTTTTAAACATCGCCGTCGCCTACGGGGGAAGACAAGAGTTAATAGATGCAACGAAGAAGATCATTGAGAGAGTGAGAAGGGGAGAGCTGATGGTTGAGGATATAAACGAGAGAATCGTAAACGAAAGTCTATACAACAGCCATGAACTTTACGCAAAAGTTGACATAGTCATAAGAAGCGGGGGAGAGCAGAGGCTGTCGAATTTTCTCCCTTGGCAGACTGCAAACAGCGTAGCCTATTTCTGCGACGTCTACTGGCCTGAATTCAGGAAGATAGATCTTTTAAGGGCTATAAGAGAGTGGCAGAGGAGGAGAGCATGTCAAAGAGGCTGATGTATGAGTTCAAGAAAAAGCTTGAAGAGCTTGACAGCTACCGCGGAAAGGGAACCGAGCTCATAACTCTGTACATCCCACCAGACAGGAACATTGCCGACATAGCCAACCAGCTCAGGGAAGAGCTGAGCCAAGCATCGAACATAAAATCGAAACAGACAAGAACTAACGTAATAAACGGACTTGAGGCCATTCTTAACAGGCTAAAGCTTTACAGAAAACCACCGGAACACGGGATGGTTATACTGAGCGGTCTGGTCACAATAGACGGGAAGGAGAAGCACATCACAGAGATAATCGAACCTCCTGAGCCTGTACCCCTCTACAAGTACCACTGCGACTCCAAGTTCTACTTGGAACCGCTAAAAGACATGCTCAGAGAAAAGAAAGTTTATGGGCTTATAGTACTAGACAGAAGGGAGGCAACAATAGGATTGCTGAAAGGCAGAAGAATTGAAGTTCTCGACTACGACACATCCATGGTCCCCGGAAAGCACAGGCAGGGCGGTCAGAGCAGCGTTCGATTCGAGAGGCTCCGGGAGATTGCGATCCACGAATTTTACAAGAAAGTTGGAGAGATGGCTACAAATGCCTTTTTACCGCATAAGGACAAGCTTGTCGGGATTCTGATCGGAGGACCTTCTCCCACGAAGGATGAATTCTATCAGGGCGAGTATCTGCACCACGAACTGCAAAGAAAGGTCCTCGGTCTATTCGATGTTGGCTACACGAACGAGAGCGGGCTGTACGAGCTTGTTGATAAGGCAAAAGACTTGCTTTCAGAGGTCGACCTTGTCAGAGAGAAGAACCTGATGAATCGATTTCTCTACGAGATCTCCCGGGATGGGCTAGCGGTTTATGGAGAGGAGGAGGTTAGGAGGTATCTTGAGCTTGGAGCTGTCGATACCTTGCTTGTTTCTGAGGACTTGCGACTCGAAAGGGTTCGATACCGATGCCCCACATGCGGAGCGGAGAGGGTTGTAACCCTAAAGGGTAAGGCTGCTTCAAGGCAGATCTGCGAAAAAGATGGTGTGGAAATGGAGGAAGTTGAGAGAATCGATATCGCGCTCGAGCTTTCGGAGATTGCAGAGAGAATGAACACAAAGGTGGAGTTTCTCTCTAACGAGACCGAAGGAGGAGAAATGCTTTTAAAGGCCTTTGGTGGAATCGCTGGGATTTTACGCTACAAACCAAAATAGGCAAGTGTTGGCCATTTATTTCTTCTTCGAACTGAAAGAAAAATTTATTTAACCCTTTGTCGTTCAGAAGCCATGGTATCGGTCGAAGATGTCTATCACGTTGCAAGGCTTGCCAAGCTCATGATTTCAGAACCCGAGGCCGAAAAATTTCGAAAGGAATTTGAGGATATTCTGAGGTATTTTGACGTTCTTGATGAGGTAAGCCAAGATGTGAGGCCCACTTTTCACGTTCTCGAAATCAAAAACATTTTCAGGGAGGATTTGCCCAAGGAAGGGTTAACTCACGAAGCAGCATTGCAGAATGCCCCCAGAAAGGAGGAAGGATACTTCGTAGGGCCGAAGGTGGTCGATTGAAACTTTCTGAGTGGAGACAGCTCGTTCAGGAGCATGGATGCCTTGAAATGGTAAGCAGACTGCTTGAGAGAATTGAAAAGAGCAAGCTTAATGCTTACATAACAGTCTGCAGGGAGGAAAGCCTGCGAAGGGCAGAGGAGTACGACAAGGGAAAAGTCAAGGGCAGACTGGCGGGAGTTCCTGTAGCTGTCAAGGATAACATCACTACAAAGGGGATAAAGACCACCTGTGCCTCAAAAATGCTTTCGAACTACATCCCAGTTTTCGATGCACACGTAGTTGAAAGGCTCAAGGAAGAGGGCGCTATAATAATAGGAAAGACGAACATGGACGAATTCGGAATGGGAACAACAACGGAGACATCTTACTTCGGAGTTGTTAGAAATCCGTACGATCTCAGCAGGGTCGCAGGCGGGAGCAGCGGAGGTAGCGCCGCTGTTCTTGCTGGTGAAGAAGCGATCCTGGCTTTGGGAAGTGATACCGGCGGAAGCATAAGATGCCCCGCGAGCTTCTGCGGGGTCTACGGGCTTAAACCGACCTACGGTCTTGTTTCGAGGTACGGTCTGATTCCATACGCGAATTCCCTAGAGCAGATAGGCCCCATGGCCAACAGCATCGAAGATCTAGCCTTACTTCTGGAGGTAATTGCCGGAAAAGATGAAAGGGACTCAACGAATGCCGGCAGAGGGTTCAAGTTCAGTGAATCGAAGGAGTTCAGAATTGCCGTGGTTAAGAACATGACAGCCGAGGATCAGATCATGGACAGATTCTACGATACATTAAATGGCTTTGAATACGAAGAGATTGAGCTACCCTCGCTTAAGTACGCCTTAGCCGCTTATTACGTGATTGCGATGAGCGAGGCTTCATCGAACCTCGCAAGATATGACGGCGTTCGTTATGGCTACAGCGTTCCCGAACTGACATCATGGGGTGACTACTTCTCGAGGGTCAGGGCTGAGGGTTTTGGGGAAGAAGTGAAGAGAAGAATCATGCTCGGAAGCTATGCGCTCTCTGCAGGCTACTACGGAAAATACTACCTGAAGGCCCTGAAGGCAAGAACCCTGATAATAGAGGACTTCAGAAGGGCTTTCGGGGATTTCGACATCTTAGTTTCCCCAACCATGCCCACGCTGCCATTCAAAATCGGAGAGCTGAGGGACCCGCTGACAATGTACAAGATGGACGTGAACACCGTTCCTGTGAATCTTGCAGGCCTGCCCGCGCTGAACGTTCCAATCGGTTTCATCAGAGGACTTCCCGTAGGAATACAGGTCATCGGAAATTACTTTGAGGAAAGCAAGATACTCAGCTTTGCAAAGAGGATAGCTGCGGAATAATTATTTAAAACGCCTGAAAAAGAGAGATCATGGAAAGAATTTTCTTCTCCGTTGGCGGCGTGGATATCTCGGTTCTTAAAGCATCGGAAGTTCCAGTATTTTATATCCATGGTTCTGCCGGAGATGCAGAAATTTGGAAAAATCAGCTGGGAGAGATCGGGGGCTATGCAATAGATTTGCCAAACCACGGATTCAGCGGGAAAGCAAAAATCAGAAGCATTGATGATTACGCATACTTCGTTTCCAAGCTCGTGAGCAGAATTTCGGGCAGCGGGATTATAGTAGGCCACAGTCTCGGTGGTGCAGTTGCGCAGAAGGTGTATCTGAACCACAGGAAGACTGCGGAAGCGCTAGTTCTCGTCGGGACTGGGGCCAGGCTTCGCGTACTGCCAAAAGCGCTTGAGGGGTTGAAGGAGAATCCCACTGAAACGGCTAAATTCATGGCAGATATGGCCTTTCACAGGAAGGAGTTCATAGAGCATTTTGGAAAGCTCTTTAAGGAAAGGGCTGGAATTCTGCTGGAAGACCTCACGCTCTGCAACGAGTTCGACCTTCTCAATGATTTCCGATCCGGAAAGATAAAATTCGATGTTCCCGTAATTGCAATCGTTGGAGAACATGATCTTCTGACTCCCCCAAAGTACTCCGAATTCTTCAAGGCTTTTGGAGCGGAAATGAGGGTTGTAGAGAGTGCCGGGCACATGGTGATGATCGAAAATCCTAAGACCTTCAACATGTGTCTGAAAGAATTCTTGCACTCTCTCGGGAAGAGTTTGGAATGATGTCCAGAATTCTCCCGCTTCTCGCCCTCATTCTACTTCTTTCAACTTTTTTCGTCCCGATTATGGAAATTGAATTCAGGGAAATTCGTTTGCTCGAGCTGGCAGAAACAAACGCCTACAGCCTTGCCCTACTGACCCTTACTTTCATTTTCACCCTTCTCAGCTTTAATAAACCTAAATTCGGTCTTTTGGCCGGGATCTTGCTTCTCCTGCTATTTCTTTTCCTCAGCTTTTCGAAGATGCATTCTCCCGAATACCTCCTCGGTTACTGGGCGCTTTTGGCAAGCTCGGTGCTTTTGCTCCTTCATTTCGTAATCCGCAGACTGAATCGGAAAGCTTATTAATTATCTTGAAAAAACAAGGACGATGAGCAGAGTTCTTGAAGAGCTTAAAAGTGCTGGAATAGCCTTTTCTACGGATTACGAAGATCTTATCGCACACTGCAAGGATTTCAATCCCCTACACCAATTAAAGCTTATCGAAAAAAAGACTCCAGCGCTTCCAGAAGTCGTTGTTTTCCCGAAGAGCATTGAGGAAGTCTCAGAGGTCTTAAAGATTGCAAACGCCCTTAGAATTCCCGTATACGTTTTTGGAGGTGCAAGCGGAGTCATAGATTCTGCAACACCTTACGAAGGGGGCATTGCTTTGTCCACTCTCGGGCTGGACTGGATTGAAATCGAGGAGGAGAACAGAACCGTAACCTGCGGAGCCGGCGTCGTGGGGGGAAGACTGGAGAAGATCCTGAACCACAGGGGTTACAGCCTGAGGCATATTCCTCAAAGCTTGTACTGCTCAACTGTAGGCGGATGGGTTGCAACAGCCTCAAGCGGACAGTTTTCGACCGGATACGGCAATATAGAGGATTTAATAGTATCGCTGAAGGCCGTGCTGCCGAACGGTGAAATTCTGGAAGAAAGAAAAACGCCCAGAAGGGCCGGAGTCGATTTAAAGAGGCTTTTTGTCGGCAGCGAGGGTTTATTCGGTGTGATTGCAGAGGTGACTATGAAGTTCTTTGAGCTGCCAAAAGAAAGCGTTAAGCTTTCATTCGAATACGACAGCATTGAGTCAGCCTTAGAGGATGCAAAAAGGTTTTTATCCTTAAAACCAGCGCTGATGAGGGTTTTCGACGATGAGGAGACGCTCCGATACTTCGACAGTGAGGCTTTCAGCATGATCGCCATCTTCGAGGGCAACGGAGCCAAGGAAAGCGGGATGATTGCGAGGAGCATTTCAAAGGGCAAAGAGGTGGAAGGATACACCGACATATGGCTCGAAAAGAGGTTCGATGTTTCAGATATCTCGAAGATAGGCGTTCTAGGCTTCGTCTTTGATACCATAGAGGTTTCATGCTTCTGGAAACCAGCGGCGAAGTTATACAGAGCGGTAATCGAGGCCATAAGGAGGGTTGAGGGAACCGTTACGGCTTCAGCGCATGCTTCGCATTTCTACGAAAGCGGGCTATGCTTCTACTTCACCTTTGCGGGCTTTCCAGCGAACGCAGAAGAATACTACTCAGAAGTGTGGAAGAGGGCCATTAAGGCCTCGCTGGAAAACGGCGGCAACACGACGCACCATCATGGAATAGGAAGGCTTAGAAGGGCCTGGATGGGCGAGGAATTCGGAAGCTTTCTGCCGCTGCTGAAGGAACTGAAATTCCTTATTGACAGAAACAACATAATGAACAGGGGTGTTCTGCAATGAACCCGAAGCTCATAATGCGAATCCTCAGCCAGACTGACATGAAGACAAAGCTCAGACTTGCAAAGGTGATTCCGAAGCTCGGAAGCGGAGATGAAATTGCGAAATGTATGCTCTGCCCGAACATGTGCCTCTACGCCTGTCCTGTTTTCGACGCTGAGAGAAGGCTGACGGTATCACCGTCTGTGAAGTCCAGGATTGCATACTTTGGTGGGAATGAGGCGATCTACCACTGCCTTCCATGCGACGCCTGTAAGGAGAACTGCAGAATGGAGATAAGCGTAAACGACAGCCTAAGGAAGCTACGGAACGGAAAATATGGTGATAAAATAGATGGATGGCTGAAAAAGATATCGAAGAGAACCGAAGAAAGGGATGGCAGAATTCTGTACTTTCCAGGATGCAGAACCTTCGAATTCGGTCTTTTTGAGAAAAACGTTGAATGCTTGGAGAAGCTCGGCATTGATTTCGCCCTCACCTCGGAAATCGTCTGCTGCGGGATGCCTTATTACGAGATAGGCGATAAAAGATACATGGAGTACTTCTCAAGGCTGAAAAAGGTCGCTTCGGGCTATGAGAGGGTGATAAGCAGCTGCCCGCACTGCGTCTCCGTAATGAGGGAGCTTGGAATTCGTGCCGAGCATTTGCTCACCGTACTTAGGCCTTTAAAAATTGGAGGGACTGTTTCCTACCACGACCCCTGCCTGATGGCCAGAAAACTGTGCCTTATCGAAGAGCCGAGGGATTTTCTGAAGGCATGCAGTTTGGAGATAGCTGAGCCAGCATTCAGCAAAAAGCAAACTGCCTGCTGCGGATACGGGGGGGTTTACAGGCTGCTATATCCCGAGAATGCGGAAAAAATTGCGGAAAGGAGGCGAAAGCAGCTGGAGTTCGAAGTCGTGACCGCATGCCCGGCATGTAGTGCTGCGCTTAGAGGAAAGGATCTTGCTGAACTGCTACTTGAGGTGTTGTGATGATCGCGGTCATCGATGCCGGAACAACGAGCATAAAGCTCGCTGTCTGCGATGAAAAGCTTCTGGAAATAAAAAGGGAGCCAATATTGAAGCGATCCCCCTATCCGGGATGGGTGGAGATCGACGTGGAGGATCTTGCAAGGAAAGCAAAGATGCTTTTGGATTACGCAATTGAGAGATACAAGATCGAAGCGATAGGAATCACGAACCAGAGAACCACAGTTGTCCTCTGGGATGATAAGACTAAGAGTGCAGTTTTTCCAGCCCTTGGCTGGCAGGATTCGAGGGCGCTTGAGGTTGCATCCCGCCTGAACAGAGACTTCAGGATAAGAATTGGAAAAGTTCTGGGCAAAATAGTTCAGAAGAGCGCCGCGATATTACCAGCTATCAAGAAAAAAAGGGCTGCGAAATGGCTGATGTCTGTTGCGGACTTTTCCTTCATTCCAACGCATTCAAGCGTGAAGCTTCGATGGCTTTTAGATCAGATAAAGAGGCCCGGGGACTTCAGACTGAGGGCCGGAACCATTGACAGCTGGCTCATATACAAGCTATGCGGAGAGCACTTAACGGATTACTCAAACGCCGGAGCAACTGCACTCTTTGACCCGTTCAATCTAAGGTGGAGCGAGACGATAATGGAGATCACGGACATTGACGAGGAAATGCTCCCGGATGTTCTTGAAAGCGACGCAGTTTTTGGTGAATACCGAGGGGTGCCAATAACTGGGGTGATAGCCGATCAGTCATCCTCGCTCTACTCCCTTGGATGCTGGGACAGGGGAGAGATAAAGGTGACAAACGGGACTGGCAGCTTCGTGGATCTGAACGTTGGCGAGGAAGCGGAAGTTTTCCCGAAGCTTCTGCCGCTAATTGCCTGGAAGCTGAAGGGGGAGAGAAGGTACATGCTTGAGGGAATGCTCTACTACAGCGGTTCCGCGGTGGACCTTTTCAAAGAACTTGGAATAGTGGAAGATGTTAAAAAGACTTCTGAAATGGCATTTGCCTCGAAGACCGATCTGTATCTCATTCCTTCCTTTGTCGGTCTCTCAACCCCGCACTACGTCTCAGTTCCCGGGCTTCTCTATGGTCTCACGAACAGCATGCGGAGAGAAGATCTGGTGAAAGCGCTGCTTGAAGCCGTGGCATTCAGAATTACGGAGATCGTGGAATTGATGAAAAAGGTGGAAAAGATCGATGCGATAAAATGCGACGGAGAAATGAGCTCAAACGACTTTTTGCTGCAGCGAATCGCGGATGCGACAAAGCTGAAAGTAAGAAGGAGTTCCGTTCTATCTGGCTCGCTCTATGGCTCCTACCTCGTTGCAGGAAGGGCGCTCGGAAAGTGGAAGAGAATCTGTGCAGATTTCTCGCAGGAATTCCTGCCCAAAGAAGATGTGTCGCAAAAGTACAGAAGATGGAGGGCGCTTTTGGAGCTATCAAAAGAGATTCAGGTGTAATCTGTGAGCGATCTTTTTGCCACGAGAAGCGAATTTATCCGCAAGATTTCCTCAGTTTTTCTCTTCACCTCGCCAAAATCCTCAGCCAGCAAGTTTCTGCATCCGAAGACTTCCCTGAATACTACCTCCCCTGCTAGATCGTCGTGCTTGGTGACAAAAACCTCTGACTCGGGATGGATGCTCGCAGGTCTCAAGAGAAAATCCCCATCACCGTCAACTATGCCCAAAACCGGCGTATCGAATCTGAAAAGTATCTCGACGGATATTGCAGTTGTGTCGTCACCAACGCACACCGCAACACCGCATTTTCCCGCAAAATCGTAAATTTCGCCGCCGCAATGATCGATAAATGCAACTCCAAGGCCCCTGCTCCGCTTTACACTCCCCTCAACCACTTTAAAACCCTTCAGCGTGCATATCTTAACTTTTTCAAGCTCTATCTGCGGTTTCTTCCTTTTAAGCTTCTCCAAACCGTGCTTTTTCACTTCAACTCCGACCAGATCCTTGATTTCTCCGTCCTCAGCAACGATGATGACTTCGTGATCCTTAACCCTGCCCACAACTATTCCGTCGATCAAAAGAAGCTCTCACACTTCCGCAGCAGAAACCCTTCGGAGTTCCTTTTTTCCTTTCCTCCACGTCAATTCTCCGATCTTCGGATGCACGACTCTGAAGCCAACGCTTTCAGCAATCGGATGCGAACTGCAGTTCCAAAGAACTGCAGTCTCGTTTGACAGTTCGAACTGCAAAACGGGCTTTTTCACGCCGCTCCTCCTAAAAACGATTTTTCCAAAGGAATATCCGCTTTCAGGGCTCTTTGAGTGGCTTGCAATCAAAAAGACATCAAAATCACTTTCATTCTGCCTTAAAAGTTCCGACGGCTGCCCCTGAAAAACTTCAACGGGAAAATCCCTGTCGATCGAAGCTGTTCTGGCCATGGTTCCGGTGACGAAAAGCCTTACCTTTCCAAAATCCTTCAACCTTTCAATAAGCCTTGAAATCGACCCAGAGTGAAACGACTCCGCACCGTGGACCAGAAGGCAGATCATCATCGCCCAAAGCATCTCCAGGCCCGGACTTTTATGCTTTATTCTTTTCGGCAATTCTGTCCTCGATCACTTTAATCCATTCTTCAGCAATATTCTTCCATTTCAGCCTTTCAGGGGCCTCAAATTTTCTTCTTTCGCTGTATACTCTTCCAAGGGCTTCGGCTATGCTCCCTGCGTTTGCATCAACGAAAATGGATCCTGAGTACTCTGAAAGGGATTCCCTTAACCCTCCAACCTCCGTTGCAATTATCGGGATCCCAAAGTGCATCCCTATGTGTGCAACCCCGCTTTGCGATGCTCTTGTGTAGGGCAAGACAAGCACATCGCTTGCGGAAAAATAAAGGGAAACCTCGCTGTCCGGAACATATCTGTTGACGATCGTGATCTTTTCCCTCCGCCTTGAACTCATCGCAAGCCTCAGGGATTCTCTATCTTCCCAAACCTCGCCAACGATAAGAAGTCTTGAATTCTCCGCAATCTCCTCTGGCAAAGCCTCGAAGGCATCTATTAAATACCTCAATCCCTTATATGGGCGAATCAAGCCGAAAAATAAGATCACGAAATTCTCCTTTATCCCAAGAATAGCTTTAGCATTCTCGACCCTTTCGTAGTGGTCGTAAAGGCCATGCGGTATGACTGAGATTTTCTCCTTCGGGATTTTGTAAATCTTCGAAATCGTATCCCTGTCGGCCTCCGAATGGGCCACGTAGTGCGAAGCAAAGCTTCTTATCAGCTTTCCCATAACCCTCGAGTACAGCCTTATCGGCAGTATGGCATTTTCAAGCGGGTCCACGACCTCATGAAACTCCAAGATTATCGGAATCCCTTTTCTGTTCAGAAGGGCAATTGCAAGGTACATGTGGGCCACACTCGAGGTCCACCATTCAAAGATTACCGCGTCGCATTTCCTTGCAATTCTGTAAGCCTTAAGCCAGGATATCGGATTGTACCAGTCCAGAATCTCGTAAACTTTCACATTTCCGTTAAATTCAAGCTTAGTCAGCTCTTCGCCAACTCTTTTCCAGCCAGGAAAAAGCCTTTTCGGAAGCATTCTCCTAAAGAGAACAGCCTTTACTTTGAAGAATTCTGAGAGAGCATTTGATAGGCGGATAGTGTAGTAGCTAACGCCGGAAAGAAACCTTTTTGATGGACCGAAGATGGCGATTTCTTTTTGCTCCATTTTCCCTAAAAATGCTCCAGCATTTTATAATTTTTATCCCAATTCCTATTTCAACTATTTTCAGCGGAATGGGGCCAAACCGATTTAAATTTCCACAAATCTTCTCACGAACCTTCTATACCGGTTCTCCCACTCTTCAGGGGTTATGAAGCAGTTTCTCCCTAGCGTAAGTTTATTAACTTGAATTACTAAAATAACTCAGATGCCTGAGAAGCTCTACACGACCGGTGAAGTTGCTAAGATATTCGGTGTATCTTACGTTGCTGTGAAGAAGTGGGCTTACTCGGGGAAGACCACATTAAAACGCCCGGCGGTAAATACAGGTATCCTGAGAGCGAGATTAAGAGGCTCCTCGGCGAGAAAGCACCAAAAGGCAGGGTCGCGATTTATGCTAGAGTAAGCTCGGCAGATGAGAGAACTCGTGGAGGCAGTAAAGAATGCCGTTAGAGACCGTTAAGCTCACCGCAAGCTTCAGGCTGAATGGATCAATTCCGGAGGGCCTTTTCTCGACGTATAGGGAAATACTGGATCAGCTGCTTGATCATGCCTGTGCAAAGGGGATAACCAGCTTCAAGAGGCTTAAGGCGGAGAAATACCACGAGCTGAGGGAGAAATACCCTAATCTGCCCTCCCACTACATCTACACAGCCTGCCAGATGGCCTGCTCGATCTACAAGAGCTTCAGGAAGCTCAGAAGGAAAGGGCTGGCGAGAGCGGAGAAGCCGGTCTTCAAAAAGCAAGTTGTAATGCTGGACGACCACTTATTCAGCCTCAACCCTGAAGGCTGGGAGGCCTCGATAGCTGTTGAAGGCGGTAGGGTTAAGGCAAAGCTGCTCCACGGGGCTTACCACGAGAAGTTCAAAGAGATGAAGATTGGCCAGGCCTAGCTAGTGAAGAGAGGGAGCGACCTACATTTGAAGGTCGTCTTCTCCAAGGTCGTTGAAGTAGCGGAGATGGACGGGAAAGCAGTAGCTGTTGACGTGAACGAGAACAATATCACCTTCGGCACTGCG